>OFRA01000009.1_pt1 | contig 49569 bp, 38 predicted proteins | sample 1543001 | NCBI WGS metagenome assembly OFRA01 (sample SAMN07774221, study PRJEB24372) | wastewater metagenome | isolation source: Lake Maggiore Verbania | place: Italy: Verbania | collected 2015-12 | reverse complement strand
TAGATTTGTTACATTACTACTTCCATATCCAAAAATTGCTTTATCTGTACCATAACCTGCTGCTGCTAGATATTGTCTAGCTGTACCAACACCCGTTGTATCAGTTGCTACAACGCCAGTATTACTAACAAGATTGGTCATTGAAACTGAAACCGTGGTATATCCATATCCAAATATAGCTTTGTCTGACCCATATCCAGCCGCTGCTGGACCATGTCTGGATGTACCAACCCCAGTTGTGTTACTTGCTACAACACCTGTGTTACTTACAAGATTGGTAATTGAATAACGCGTGGCTCCACTATTTCCATATCCAAATATAGCTTTTTGTGTTAAGTATACAACAATAGGATCACTATATATTTTCTTAAATTTCATTCCATTTGATGCTGGACCGGCAGTCGAGAACCCAGCGGCTGCTAGATTATATCTACCCGTTCCCACACCCGCTGTGTCAGTTGCTACAACGCCAGTATTGCTTACAAGATTTGTTAATGATAAATAATCATTGCCAGTAGTAGTTCCATACCCAAATATAGCCTTGTCTGATCCATAACCCGCCGCAGATAGAACATTTCTCGCTGTACCAACACCCGTTGTGTCTGTGGACACAACTCCGGTATTACTAACAAGATTGGTCATTGAAACATTGACGCTCGTATATCCATACCCAAAAATAGCCTTGTCTGACCCATAACCCGCCGCTGATAAATAATATCTTGCCGTACCAACGCCTGTCGTATCAGTTGCTACAACTCCAACATTGCTTACTTTGTTGGTGACTGCGGTTAGTGATCCACCATATCCAAACACAGCTTTATCCGTTCCATACCCCGCCGCTGCTGGACCGTATCTCGCCGTACCAACACCCGCTGTGTCTGTTGCTACTACACCCGTATTACTAACTTTATTGGTCATTGAAACAGCGACACTTGTACCTCCATACCCAAAAATAGCCTTATCTGTCCCATACCCAGCCGCTGCTAGTTCTTGTCTTGCCGTACCAACTCCCGTTGTGTCTGTCGCGACGACCCCTGTGTTACTTACAAGGTTGGTTATTGATCCACGCCCGCCGCCGAAGCCGCCAACACCCCCATATCCAAATATAGCTTTATCACCTCCATACCCCGCTGCTGCTAGAAGATATCTCGCCGTTCCAACTCCGGTTGTGTTAGATGCTACAACGCCTGTGTTGCTAACGAGATTGGTTATAGAAGAATTACCGACAGCCGCAGTTCCATACCCAAATATTGCTTTTTGTGTTCCTGCTGAAACACTCGCGGCATTATTTCTATTATTAAATTTGTATCCATAACCAACTATATTAAATGGCACAACCGATGAAACAGTTGCACTATTATTATTAGTAATAGTAAAATTATTATTGCTGCTATCAACAATTGTAGCTGCATTACATGTAAGCAGTGATGTGTTTGCTATTGCAGTTAATGGAGCTGTTGGTGCTGTAAATGATGCTGTGTATAGTGCGGTGCCTTTGACAATGCGAACATTTGATATACTGCCGCTAAAATAGGAAGATGTGCTCAACGCCGCTCCAATACTTACGCCGCTTGTACCAGATACACTTGCTGTATTAGTAACCGAATACAACAATCCACCGTCAATAAATCCATACATTGTACCAGATTGTCTAGTCATTGCTAAATGGTACCAACGATTTGTATTCATTGCTGCATTAGAACTTGTAACTGTGGGATTAATATTACCGGTGTTACCAGTTAGATTGTATGTAATACCACCCGGTGTATTAGACGAACTTGCAAAAATTACAAACTCCGCACCTGTACCAGATCCTAACATAAAAGTGCTGCCTACGCACAATACTCTGTTATAACTGCTCGTTGTACCGAAATTGCTACAGTTCATCCAACATTCAATTGTGAAGTCGCCTGTACCAAATTGAAATGCTGTATTATTTGGAACAGTAAGCCACCGATTACTGCCATTAAACAACACACTTCTGCTTGATGCAAAGCTGGCTGGTGAAGTTCTTGTTAATTTATATGGCATAAATATGTATATTGTATATCTATAAATATCAGCCAGTATTATTGTCCGATGAGTTTTTTATCATCTGAACTTACACCAGCTGCTAATTTAAGAAAATCCTCTGTACTACCCGCTTGTAGTAAAGTTGTGCCTTGTGGAACCAAACCTACTGATGTTAGCATTTGTAGTGTTTGAGGATTGCTCATGGCATTTAATAGTTTGGCTGAACTTGGACGACCATAAGCAATAATTTCAGATTGTAATTCACGACCTACTGTAACAGTAAATTCAAGATTAGCATTAGCTTCAAACATTTGATCATCTGTATAGCCTTCTATACGAGTAGTTTCACATATTTCATATAGTTCTGCTATTAGCTTTTCTAGAATTTTAATTTCATTACGATTAAGTTCAAATGCATGTTTTTGATCATCTAGATGTGATTCTAGTTCTAGTATTTCAGCTTCAAGATTAAGCAATACATGTGGCAATGCAGGTACTGTTAATAGATGTTTATATTCTTCTAGCTTTGCTTTGTATTTAAGATCAGCACATTTTTCTAGTACTGCTGCACGTTTGCGACCAACTAAAAACCCTTGTAGGGTCTTAAGTTTTTCCCAAGGAGTTGAACCAATGACTTGGTATTTATAATTGAATTCTGAATTTAAGTTTGATGCCATAATATTTTATATAACGATTGTTTTTGTTGTTTGTTGATTTTTCTTGCGAAAAAATTATTTTGTTGTTTATGTAATTTTATAGTCCAAATTTTGCTCTATTTGCATTATAGTTTTGTAGTACTTCGGATTGAGTAAAACCCACACCGTTATAAATTCTAAGAATCGACAATCTACCATTTAAAGGGTAAGAAGTAAAACCGCCCCCAAATTTGGACATTCCTATTAAATAATCTATATTAAAATTGCCTGTAAAATTATTTACAGTAATCGGCGTAGCATACGAAGATCCATTTATATAGCAAGTCATAGTAGTCCCAATCCTAGATAGTATTACATTTGACCAAACATTAATAGGTAGAGCGGTAGTACCAAACTTATATCCAGCGCCAACGTCGGAAAGACCAGCATATCCAAATTGTACTGTATGTAATCCGGCATATGTTGAGTTTATAATAACCCAATAAGAACCACCGCCATCTGCGTCATTTAAATTTCCACAAATGCTATACGTTCCAGTTCCATTAGGATAAACCCAAAAATCAATAGTAAAATTACCTTGACCTAGTCGTAAATTAGTTGGTATTGAAGCTCCTAATGTTGCATAATCATTGCTTCCATCAAAAACAATACTGCCACCATTTGCACTATTAAATGTCGGTCCATTTGTTAATGTGCCCGTGTTGCTGTTTCCACTCAAATCAAACCAACTTGTTCCACTGCCAGGATATGAACTTGCGTTGCTTGCATCAAGATTTAATACAAGACCATTAGTTACTATAGTAGCAGGATCAGCATTAACTTTCCGCATCTGCATTCCACTTGGTGCTGGTATAAAATTTAAATAACCCGCTGCTGCTAAACCATTTCTTGCTGTGCCAACACCTGTTGTATCTGTTGATACGACGCCTGTATTACTTACAAGGTTGGTTATCGAGAAAGAACCGCCATTTTCGAGCATTCCATACCCAAATATAGCTTTGTCTGTGCCATACCCCGCCGCTGCAAGATTAATTCTCCCAGTTCCAACGCCGGTTGTATCTGTAGCTACATCACCGACGTTATTAACTTTATTAGTTATTGATAAATTACCGTTACCATACCCATATCCAAATATAGCTTTGTCTGTGCCATAACCTGCTGCCGCTATACTGCTTCTCACCGACCCAACGCCGGTGGTATCATTTGCTACGACTCCAAGGTTGCTTACTTTATTAGTTATTGATGTATAGTATCCTACATTATTATTCCAGCCATATCCAAATATAGCTTTGTCACTTCCATACCCAGCCGCCGCCAGCGCCCATCTACCCGTTCCAACGCCCGCTGTGTCAGTTGCTACAATGCCCGTATTACTTACAAGATTGGTAATTGATAAACCGAGACTGCCATTTGCAGTTCCATATCCAAATATGGCTTTGTCTATTCCATAACTTGCTGCCGCCGGACCTCTGGACGTTCCAACTCCCGTTGTGTCTGTTGCTACTACACCCGTATTGCTTACAAGATTGGTTATTGCAGTTACACCAGAACTGGCATTTCCATATCCAAATATAGCTTTGTCTGATCCATAACTCGCAGCCGCCAATCCTGTTCTTGAAGTTCCCACACCCGATGTGTCATTTGCTACAACACCCGTATTGCTAACAAGATTTGTTACATTACTACTTCCATACCCAAATATAGCTCTTTGTGTACCTGAAAAAGCAATTGTATTATTAAATCTATTCTTAAATGTCAAACCCTTTAATGCTGGGGTGAATGGAGTTGTTGATGAAACTGTTGCACCATTATTAGTAATAGTAAAATTGTTTGAACTAGCGTCAACAATTGTTGGCGCATTGCATGTAAGAATTGAAGTGTTTGCTATTGCTGTTAGTGGAGTTGTAGGTGGAGTAAATGACGCTGTATAAAGTGCAGTACCTTTAACAATACGGAAATTACTTATATAGCCATTCAATGTGCCATGCGGAGAGGATTGTATCCATGCACCTCCGATTATTAAGCCGTCTGTGTTATTATTGAATGTGGTCGTGTTTGAATTTTCTATATTTCCATTTAAAAATAACCTGATTGTTGATCCACTTCTCGTTACTGCGACGTGGTACCATGTACTAATAGAAAGTACAGTGGTGCCAATAAAACTTCCACCGTAATATTCGTCATATTGTAATTTCTTGCTGGGGTTGGTATACAACCCAACTGCCCCCGCAATAGCCGCACCATTCGAAAATAAAGGCCGGAAATTGTCCAATACATTAAAATACATCCAACCCTCCACCGTGTAATTCCCCGTTCCAAATGAAAATGCAGCATTATTAGCAACACTCAAATATTGATTACTTCCATTAAACTGCACACTATTAGCCGCTGCGGTAACTAGCGATGTTCTTTTTATTGCAAGTGGCATATATGTGAATATCTATAGATATAAGTATGGTATAAAGCAAGGATTATCGGAATGATTATATATCAAACAGAGTATATAAATACATTTTATAAAACTTGGTATATATGGTGGAGATATTTAACTTAATGAAAAACCCGCCGCCGCATTTGCGGATCTCGCAGTTCCGACACCTGTTGTATCATTTGCTACTACACCTGTGTTGCTGACCAAGTTGGTCATTGAAACAAACCCACTTGAATATCCATATCCAAATATAGCTTTGTCGGTGCCATAACCTGCCGCTACCGATTCTCTCGCAGTTCCAACTCCGGTTGTATCAGTTGCTACTACACCGGTGTTGCTAACCTTATTGGTCATTGAAACAGTAGATCCATCGGCTCCATATCCAAATATAGCTTTGTCTGTACCATAACCCGAAGCCCCCAGTCGAAATCTTGCAGATCCAACCCCCGTTGTATCAGTTGATACAACGCCGGTGTTACTAACAAGATTGGTCATTGAAACACCGGGATTGCTGCTTATAAGTCCATATCCAAAAATAGCTTTGTCGTTGCCATACCCAGCTGCTGCTGGATAAAATCTTGCGGTTCCGACACCAGTTGTATCATTTGCTACAATACCCGTATTACTTACGAGGTTGGTTATTGATGTATTAGTACCCGTGGTTCCATATCCAAATATAGCTTTGTCGGTTCCATAACCCGAAGCTGCAAGTGCATATCTTGCCGTTCCAACACCCGTTGTGTCCGTGGCTACAACACCCACATTACTTACAAGATTGGTTATTGACTGGTTAGGAGTGCCGCCACCGGTGATTATTCCATATCCAAATATAGCTTTGTCGGTGCCATAACCTGCCGCTGCTAGAGAATGTCTGGCCGTCCCAACACCAGTCGTGTCTGTGGCTACAACACCCGTGTTACTAACCAGATTGGTCATTGATAAATTACTACCATTAAATCCATATCCAAATATAGCTTTTTGTGTTCCCGATGCAACAATAAGATCACTATAAACTTTCCGCATCTTCACTGCACTTGTCGCCGTAGCAACTGTGAACGGAGTTGTTGATGAAACTGTGGCAGAGTTGTTGTTGGTAATGGTAAGATTATTTGAACTGTTATCAACAATTGTCGCGGAATTACATGTAAGCAGTGATGTGTTTGCTATTGCTGTTAATGGAGATGTTGGTGCTGTGAATGATGCTGTATAAAGCGCGATACCTTTAACAATACGGAAATTACTGATATAACCTGGAAATGGAGAGCGAATGGTGCCACCGTATGTATCAAACAGTCCTATTCCCGGCGTTGTAGTTGCATTTCCAAATTGATTTGAATTTGTTTGACTGCCAACATTTACACCGTCCAAATAAGTGGATAAAGCCGCTCCAGAACGGACGACTGCTATATGATGCCAAATATTTATAGATGGGGCGGACCAAGTAGTATTTCCTTGTGGCGTAATAACATAGTTTGTGCATAATGAAAATCCATTACCATATACAGCATTCCAATCACCACTCCAATTCATGGTAAATATACCATTTTGATTTGTTGTGGTTGTATTAAACCAACACTCTATTGTAAAATCTCCATTCAGTGTCCACGCACTAGAATTTGATGGCAATTTTAAATACTGATTGCTTCCATTAAACTGTACGCTATTTCCGGTTGGTGTCGCAGTTCCACTATTATTTCTATTTATAAATTTTATCGGAGATACTTGAGAGTATATATAACTCATTGGCGAAGTAGATATATTGCTAGAAGAAGTATCTTTTACAGACGCAAATATTCCATTTCCATAAGCTATATGATTTGTTAAATTGCTGTTTGCTGGTGGACCTGAAGAAATTGTTGTCCAATTAATACCATCTGTGGAGTATGCCGGTGAATCTCCAGCAATCACAAAATATCCATCTCCATATGTAACACCAGTCCCAGATCTTCCAGATATACTTGACCATGTAGCTCCATTATCTGTAGATCTTGCTGCATGACCACTTCCGACAGCAACCCAAACACCATTTCCATAAGCAGAAGATTTCCAACTAGTAGACGCTGGTAATGTTCTTTCAGTCCAATTTATTCCATCGCTAGAAGTAAAACATAATGTAGTATTGCCACTACTGCCGGAACTACAAACTAATACAAATGTTCCTCCACCAAAAGAAATAGTGTTAGTGACACCAAAGCTGTTATATATTACATCCGAATCACGAGCTGTCCACGTTGATCCGTCGGTAGATGTAAAAATTCTTTTATCTGAACTTCTTGATTCACAAATTATTACCCAAACGCTATTTCCATAAGCAACGCCCCGTCTATAATTATTTGCAGGTTGATATAAATTAGTCCACGATACACCATCATTTGAAGATGTATATAAAACACCGGTGTTTCCGGAACCGCCCGTAACTGCTACCCACAATCCGTTTCCATATGCTACACCTCTTACGCCACTACTAGTATTTATTTTATACTCCCAAGTATTGGCATTTGATGATCTAGCAATAAAACCGTCCCCCGTCGCAACAAAATAACCATTGCCGTATGATATAGCATAATTATTTAATGCATAATTGAAACCGGTGGTCCAAGATCCTGGACCGGCTGGATTTGCTTGACCGGTATTATTTCTATTTAAATATTTTATAGGCATAAAGTTTTTATAGTCCAAATTTTGCTTTGGTTATGTTGTAGTTTTGCAATACTTCACTTGCTGATAGTGCTCGGTTGTATATCAATGTTTGTGCTATGTTTCCGCTAAATAGATCAGAAAAAGCAGAATCCTCATTACCAACCACACCTTTAAAAGACGATGGAGTAATAGCGGTGAAAGAAGTTGATGGACTTCCTATTTGTACTCCGTTCAAATACAAAATGGCAGTTGTTGATGTTAAATTATAAGTCACACAAACATTATACCAAGTGTTAGTTATTATTCCAGCAGCAACTTCTAATGTCGATCCACCAGTGTGAAAGTAAGTCAAATTTCCATACGTAGTTCTATTAACTGTAAAAACCCAACCCGTCTGGCTACCGCCATCTCTAATTCCAGCCAAACCAACTCTTGAAGTTTTGTTAATTTTAATCCAAGCACTTACGGTTTTAGACCCAACTCCGGAAATTTGAGTTGGGAACGATGAAACATAATCATTACTTCCATCAAAAACAATGCTACCACCATTTGCACTATTAAAGGTTGGTCCATTGGTCAACGTCCCTGTATTCCCATTACCACTTAAATCAAACCAGCTTGTTCCACTGCCAGGATATGAACTTACATTACTTGCATCAAGATTTAATACAAGCCCGCTCGTGACTATTGAAGATACCGCATCAGCATACACTTTTCTAACTCTAGTTGTGCTTGCCGCCGAAGCAACTGTGAACGGAGTTATTGATGAAACTGTTGCAGAGTTGTTGTTTGTAATAGTAAAATTGTTTGAACTACCGTCAACGATTGTAGCAGCGTTACATGTAAGCAGTGATGTGTTGGCGATTGCGGTGAGAGGGGCGGTTGGTGGCGTAAAATTGGATGTGTATAATGCGGTGCCTTTTAAGATCCGAAGATTACTGATATAACCTGAAAAATATGAACTACCATAAGCATCATAATTATTACTACCCCCAATTGTGGTTGGTGTATTATGGAATGTTCCTGTATATGTCATCTGGCCATCTCTTACGCCGTTTATATAAATACTAAAATTATTTGCCCCCGAACCACTTCTTACCCACGCTACATGATACCAAGTATTTAATGTTATTGCTGCTGTTGAATTAACAGACGTAGAACCAATTTGTATTCCTACTTTTAAAGTTGAATTTACGGAAAAAATAGTTCTATTAACGGAACCCACCACATATTGCGCAACAATATATGCATCGCTTGCTGAAGTCACACGCACCCAAGCCTCAATAGTAACATCGGTGGAGTTATCCAATATTCTCGGAATACTCAAATACTGATTGCTCCCATTAAACTGCACACTCTTTCCAGTTTGTGTTGCAGTTACACTATTATTTCTATTCCCAAATTTCATTCCACTTGGAGCTGGTGCAAACGATGCGGTAAATGGAACAGTCGATGAAACCGTAGCTGCGCCGTTGTTGGTAATAGTAAAGTTGTTTGTGCTATTGTCTATGATAGTTGCTGATTGACATGTAAGCAATGACGTGTTTGTTATTGCTGTTAATGGGGATGTTGACGGAGTAAAATTGGATGTGTAAAGAGCTGTGCCTTTTAAGATGCGGAGGTTAGAGATGAAGCCATCCCACATACCGGCACCCGCAATATTTCCACCGACTGTCAATGAAGATGCTACATTGTTAAAAGTTTGAGTTACTGATGTTCCGGAACCATACATCACACCATTAACAAATATATACATTGTATTGCCACTTCTAACTGCTGCAACATGCTGCCATATGTTTAAAGTAAGTGCCGCTCCTTGTATTGGTCCATACAACGTCGAACCGACAGAAAAGAAAAACTCCAAATCACCACCAACCGCTTCTAAAACAAAACTATTAGCAACATTCCCCTCGGCGTTCGGCCATCGGCCAACTACACCATTATAAGAACCAAATGAGTACGCATAAACCCAGCATTCTATTGTAAAATCACCAGTTAAATTAAACGCGGCATTATTTGCAATACTCAGATACTGATTACTTCCATTAAACAGCACACTATTACCCGCCGAGATTGTGGTGCTGCTATTACTTCTATTTAAATATCTTAGTGGCATATGTTACGAGAAGATTAATTTCTTCATTTCTGCGGTTGTTACTGGCGATTCTTCACGGATTCTTATGATTCTCATTCCTTTATCTACTGCCATCTTGTTTTTTAACTTGTCTACTTCCATGCTCTTTGTTTGAAATTTATATTTGCAATCATCCTTTGATTTTGGATGCCAAAAAGAGCCATCGAATTCTAGCAGTATATTTTGATCAGGTAAATAAGCGTCGTAGTATCTTCCGCCCATAGGGTATTGTGGAACATAATCAACCCCAATTTCTTTTAGCATAAGATAATATTTTCTCTCAAGCGATGTAAAATTGGTTTTTGGTTTTAATGTTTGTTTTATACCGGTATGTTGAAGTCGTTTCCTTTCGTATTTCGTTAAAACTTGATCTAGTATTGAAAATGGTTTCATTTTTAACCAACATAAATTCCGAGTGGCACGCGCTGTAAAGTTTCCATTATCTGTTGTGCTTCTGCTGCACGCATTTCCATTTGCGCTTTTCTTCCACTAGCTTCTAAATTTTCGCGCAATTGAGTCACTAGCAATTCTTTTTCAGATGTTGCTTCTTGGCGAAGTTCAGCGCCGTCAAGAGTGACTTCGGCTCCTGGTATTGGAATGGTTTGATACTTTTGACGGATGCTACCAAGAACTTCTTTGCACAATGCGAGGAAATATTTTCTGATCCATTGTTTGCCAACAGAGTTTACCGACGAGTATGGTATAACATCATATGGAACATTGCTATAATCACCAATAACGGGCGAAGATACAGCGGATCCAGATGCGTTATAATATGAACCTGAATTTACAATTCCTTGAGAATCTCTGTCGGATATAAGTAGATATTGGAAGTGCATCTTCATTTGATACGTTGGAATCGGAAACACTTTTAGTTTGTTGTTTACCAATTCAAAACTATATCCCGACTTTCTAACAAGGTCGTTGAACTCAATCGCTTGCATACGCAGCAAATCTTCGAAGATTGGAGTCATCAAGAATTGTGTTGCCGGAGAATAACCAGCAAAACCCATTTCGTTTAGAACGTTACTATAACTCATACCGGTCATACTAAATGGATCATAGATACGAGCGGATGCTGGAGGTGCGTCATGGAATATTCTACGGATTTCTATTCTGTTGAAACTCTCACTAACATTTCCCCACAAAGCTTGCAAGTCATACGTTTGTTGACCCGTTTTTAAATCTATACTTCCAGATTTCCAATCTACATATCCACCAACACCAAATTCGGTACCGTATCCTTGTGCAATTTTGATCATATATGGCAATCCACTTCCGGCCACATTCGTTTGAGTCAAATTTACATTTGCGGAACTGCCTTGCAATACGCCAATGTTGTTTCTGATATTAAACTGATTTACTTGTGAACTATATTCAAAACATGCTTCTTCGAAACAAGCATAAAAATTTGTGTCAACCATTTCGATGTCTGTGATTGGATAGCCCAATCTTGTAGCGGCCCAACGTGCAGATGCTACACCATCATTGGCAAATACTGGATCCAATTCAAAGAATCCAAACGGAGTGCTACCTATGGTGATTGCGGAACCAGAGCCTGGCCACCTCACTCTATCTTGGTCTACATTATACTGTATATCGTTTGACATATTATATAAATATAGCCAAGATACAGAAAATATCTCTAAGCTGGGTATTTATAAATATTAAAATAAAAACGTAATCTGGCGGTTTTATGCTATTTATTATTGGATGATCAAGCTAACCGACATTTTAAATAAAGTCAAAGAAAAAATCATGGAAGACGTACACGCGGATCAACAACCTGTGGTTAAATTCTCTATGCCACAAACAGCCCAAGTCTCTAAGTCGGACATTCCATCTGGAGGCAATAAGCCATTTGTTAGCAAAGAAAAAGATTTGTCCAAAAAAGTAGCGGACCTATCTGATTCAAAAATAGCTGACTCTGCCGCAAACGTCATAAGTTCATTTGAAAACAGCATGTCAAACAAACGCGGTGGATTTGATAAATCAACTGGTAAGTGGCTACCTCATGATAGCGTTGAAGGTGGTATGCCAACGATAGCATATGGTCACAAAATAACTTCAAACAGTGAACTAGCTAATTATAAAAAGAACGGATTGACTGACGGTGAAGCAAAAGAGTTACTAAAAAAAGACATAGGTTTAAAAATGAACGATGCTCGCCGTTTGATAAAAGACTTTGACAAGTTGCCAGCTCAAGTAAGAATCGCGGCACTAAATGGACTATATCGCGGTGACCTTGGACCAAAAACAATTCAATTTCTTTCAGACCGTAACTTTAAACAAGCCGCCAGAGAATATTTAAATCATAAAGAATACGAAACCACAGATAAAAAGGGCGTTAAAAAACGCATGGAATGGAATGCTGCGATATTTAAGAATGCATCGTAATTATAATATATGAAACGTATCAAACTAGCAATAGCACTATTAACCGTGACCTTATTGACAACAGGGTGTGTTGCACCAACACGTACTGTGTATGTTTATGACACACAGCCTACAACACCGGTATATATTGTACGCCCAGCTCCTGTATATTGGAGTTTACATATGGGATGGTATGGGCGTGGTCATTATCATCGTGGTCACTGGCACAGATGAAATCAGTTCTTGATTATACCAGACCACTCACTTGGATTTGCCTTGGCAGATTCCAAAGCTTTCTGCAATTTTTCGGGCATCTTTGGACTAAAATTGATGCTTGTCTTTTTTTCTATTTCATCTATAGATACGACATATTTGGGTAAGTCTTCTACTGGCAATGGTGCGTTAGGAAACCAAAAAGCAATACCTTTCTTTGACTTTGCGTCAATAATAACTTTCCACATATAATCTGGAACGCCAACTCGTTTACCAATTTGTTTGTGCTCTTTATTGTAGAAAGTTCCGGTAATTACATAAATATCTTTACCTTCATTTACCCAAATACGAACGGCTGTTTCTAGTTGTTTCCATATACCACGGTTATGATTAGGAACTTGAGGAACCATGTTGCTTAAAAAGAAACTTTCACTCATAACATCATCGCTTTGAGTATTATCACCAGCCGGAACTAAGTGTCCACGATCATATGCTTCACCAGCATAATCATCTAATGTAGATTGATGTTGCTTTGATATATCTGGATCTACACGAAAATCATCTTTGCGCTTTGACTTACCATTTATCTTTTCAATTGTAGGACGCTCTACAACATACTCAGCGGTCTTTGTGTCAAAACGATAATGAATAGCATAATTCTTTTTTATGATATACTGATTATCTTTTATTATCTTACTAATCGGCGCACCTTCATATACAAACTGCGATGCCTTATCATCAATTGGATTGGCAATGACCAATATTGAAAGAACGCAAAACGAGATGATATAACGATATAGTTTATTCATAAATTATAGTAAATATATATAGTGTATATATGGGTAAATCAAATCGAATTCTGATCGATATTCAGTTCGTATTTCAGATGACCACAATCCCAAATGCGGTCGTATCCCAAATCTTGCATTATTTGCCATTCCGTCTTCATCGGATCTGCGCCAGACTCTACCAATTTGGACTTTGTGAAATTAAAACGATGTAATCTATTCTTATAATCGTTCATATAATAATAGTTTGGCTGACCGTCTGACACGAGAGAGAATCCGATGGAAGCATAAACATTGCTGTGTTTAGATGTAAACCTTTTATCGGCATAGGATATAATCTTTGTGGGGGCGTGAGTTTTTATAAAAAATGACAATAATTTACCCGCCGCACCAATCACATTCTTTTTTATATCGGTTGCCATTCGCATCAATTCCCACTCACCTTGCAACAATGATTTTTTTCCTCTCACAATCGTTGGTTTTCCGAATGTAGCAACTGAAACCAATGAGTTGTTGAAAAATAGCCCCAGCAATATCGATGCTGGTACCGATCCTTGAATATGATTTTTATCTAAAAATTGTTTTGCGGAATTCCAATCTATAGGTTTAACTTCACATTTTCTGGCGTATATTTTTTCTATTCCAACCGAATGACTCAATAGTTTTTTTATCTTTGATTTTACAATCTCTTGTTGGTCTCGCCACTCATCTTCAAATATATGAATTAATCTGATTCCTTTTGAATCGCATTCATTAGTTTTCCAAGTGTGGTACGTCTTCGGCTTATTACCGGCTACCTCGGAGTGATAGTATAATCCGTCAAATTCAATGCCAATAGACTTACTGGGCACAAAAATATCAACTTCCATGTTACCAGAAAAAGTTTTTCTATGATCCATAATTGCGTCGGACACGTCCAATTCTTTTTTTATATAATCGTATACTTCACATTGCATTTTTGATTTTTTTGGCGGGTTGCATTTTAAACAAGTAAAATACGACGAATGATATTGTGAATATACTGAATCGCATTGTTTACAGGAAAATTCAATTTTACTACCGGTCTCGGATAAAACCTTCACGTTATACCGTAATTCTTTTAACCCTATAGATTTCTTATGAAAATTTTGTCCTCTTTTTTCCAACGACTCTTTACTGTGCCAAGGAGCGGTTTCTCCGTTTACCTTGAACTGTTCAGTCCGAGATACCGCTTTAGCTTTCATTTTAGATATCGAATCGTCTGAAAATTTATATCCAAGAGTTGACTTGTTATGACCGGAAATATACTCCGTTGTATGTGGCAAGAAATACGACTTTATTGTCGTTGAGTTACCACACCCACATTTGCATTTTGGTTGTTCACCATTTAATAAATGAGTTAAAATGTATTCTTCCTTTACTAGATTATGTTTTTTCTTCAAGTGAAAAGAAAATGCTGTCGCGGTGTATTCACAACCATCGTTACATAATTTACATTTTACTAAATCTTTGCCAATTTGATTTCCCTTTGCCTTTGCGGAATTTATTCTGAAATCTCCAAATTGGGAAATATATTCATTTACCAACATATTGTTGTGTTTGAACCGCAGGTGTGACGACAAACCCACACTTGCGCACTCGGTACCACATAATTGACATTTTATAAGTTGTTTTGTTTTTTGCATATATGAATAATTATGCAATAGTATTCAAAAAGCAATATCTTTTTTGTATATAATCAAAATTATTTAGACAAAAAAAGACCGTCCTTTCGGACGGTCTTTTTATAAAATCCCCTTTTAGGAGACGAACGATTAGACTTCGTTTAAGTTGCCGATGATGATTTTGCCATAAAACTCAGGACGTAACATCTTCTTGGCATAACGTGTCATCACGCCACGACGTGGTGTGAAGTTCACTGGATCGTACACCAATGGTGTTTGGATTAGTGGGATGTATGGAGCGTAAACAGCGCCGGTTTCTAGGAAGTTTGTTCCACGGAAACCTACCAACATAACATTGTCTGTCATGTATGGGTTCTTGTATACTGTCCAACGGTTGCTTAGAGCGCCAACCTTGGCAACGCCCATCGCGAACTTGGCTTGATCGCCGTCCGTGTTGGTGCTGAAGCCTGGGATGGATTCGATGATTGTAGCTACGTCTGGGGAGCAAACTAGGAAGTTAGCGCCGCCACGTAGTGTCAATTGGTGAATCTTGTTCGAAACTTTTTGGATCTTGTTACCAAGAGTTTGGAACCATGTGCTCTTCACGTAAGCAGTGCGGTTAGCAGCTGTGTCAGCGAAACGACCCGTTGTGGAGTCATATTCGGTTCCGATACGGGCGGACCAGTATTCGGTTGTAGCAGCTGGAGCAGCGACTGTTAACATGTCAAGGATTTCTAGGTCGATTTCCATCGAGACGTATTCCGATAGAAGAGCTGTTAGCTCGGCTTCGGCGTCAATCGAGTGGTAAGCATTCAAGTCTTGAGCCAATTCTGGTGTCCAGACGGCTTTTAGCTTGCGTGTCTTAGCAACGATGGCTTCGGACTTTAGTTCCAAGTTAACTTCTGGGATTCCGATGTCGTTTGCAACTCCTGTGGAGTTTGGCAATCCAGCACCTTGATCTTCGAAGTCGCCACGTGAACTGTCGGAAGGTTGAACATGGTATTCAACGTAGACAGAAGGAGCAGCAGCCAATGCGGAAGCAGAAACAACGAATGTTACTGTGTTACCAGAAACGGCTGTGAATGCTGGGTAGAAATCAACGATTCCAGAACCGGAAACGGTGAAAGCGCGGATACCGTTGGCATCGAAGCTTGTACCAGACATGTTAACGGCAACCTTGCGGATATTACCGCTGGAAACCGAAGCGCTCAATTCTGGAACGAAATTTGCGTCGCCCCATGAACCGGTTGTTGCTGCGGCTGTCTTGGTTGTGTTTTGGTCATTGATGGTGTAACCGAAGCGACCTTGTCCGTATAGACCGTTGGTAGCGCTGTCGGTAGAACCTAGCTTGGTGCCGGTGCCGCCGAATAGCGATTCACCGTTGAAGCGTGGTTTGCCAGCCATGTCTGTACCATATTTGAAGTCTAGATAGAATACTAGACCGGATGGTAGGTTCATTGGTTGAACCGAGACGAATTCCTTAGCAGCGATTTCAGCGAAAACGCGGCGAACTAGTGGGAGAGCAACGCCAGCCCATTGTTCGGAATTAGCGGAGGTACCTGTGCGGGTAGCTTCGTCAATTAGTTGTTTTGCTTGATTTTCCAGAAGGATGGACATGTGTGACTTTTCCATGTCGCTCTTGATGCCTTCTAGAAGACCCGTTTTTTCCCACTTGGTCATTAGACCGCGTGTTTGAGACATTAGTTGAACCATTGGGTTCGATGTCTCGCTTAGTAGTGATTTGATATCTGACATAATTTTTTTTCCTGTTTTGTTGATTTTGGTTTACTTACGAATACCGGCCAATTTCTTGAAGCGGTTTGCCATTTCGGCTCCTTCTACAAGTACTGTTGGTTTTGTCGGTTTTGTTGATGCAACTGCCTTAGAGGCTAATCCTTCGGTGATCGTCTTGATGGTAGTGGAAGCCTTTACAGGTCCAGCTGCCTTCTTGGCACCGAAATTGAACGATTCTGCCAATGTGGCGTAAACGATCTTTGCTTCACGAACCGATTTCGTGAGATCAAATGACTCGATTACTTTTAGTTTTTGCTCATTGTTTAGGTTGGCTTGTTTGAACAATTTGTTCGTATACAGCAACTTGGCATTGAGCAGGTTTACTTCATTGATTTGGTCCCGTAGATATTTAACTGCGCTACGGTATTCTGCTAGTTCCTTCTTCAACGAAAGATTTTCTTTGACGGTTTCTTTTTCATCGTCTTCTTCTTTTTCTTCACCGTCTTCTTTTTTCTTCTTGATGTTATCCAAGAATTGCGGTGGTATTTTGCCCTTTTTGCCTTCTTCGACTTTTTCTTCGTCGTCGGCGATTTCATCGGATGTTTCGGATAGAAGTTCATCAAGATTGATTTCTTCGTCCATTCCAGCTCCGTGAGCTTGGTTATCTGCTTCTGGAGCAACATCGTCCATTCCGGCATCATTTACAGAAGCTTCTAATTCTTTTAGAATTTCTTCTAGAGACTCATTGTCGAGTTCGGCATCATTTTCTTTTAGAGCGGATGTACCGGAGTCATTCTTCTTTTGACCCTTGGACAATTCATTCGAAGCACCTTGTGGGTCTTGTGTGTTGTGTCCAGCTGTGGTCTTCTTATAATCAGAAGAAGCGGCGGCTGTTCCTTTTGCGGCTTTTGGTTCACCGGCTGTTGATAGCTTTGTAGCATCAACCATTTCTTGACCTTTGTCGTCGGTCTTGTGACCTTTGGTGGTCTTCTTATAATCTGAAGAAGCTTTTTCGCTTTCTTCTAGACCGTGTGTCTTTTCGACTGGGTCAGGATGTCCCGAACCTAGTGTTGTGTACTCTTCCATTGTTTCTTCTTCCATAGCTGGTTCTGGAGCTTGTCCCATCATCGCGGCGTCTTGAGCAGCGTCTGCGTGACCTTCTGGAGCTGGCATTGGGGCTTCGGCTTCTGGAGCTGGAGCTTCACCATCTAGACCAACTGGTTCCATTTCAACTGGAGCGGCTGGAGCGGCTGGAATTTCTTCTTCGCCCATTTCAGCTTTTAGTTTTTCTGACAACATGCTTTGTAGCTTTGGGGCAAAGGCTTCTTCAAGAGCCGCCTTGGCATTAGCTAAAGCAGTGGCGCGGACGGCTTTAGCGTCGGCGATTGCATTTTTTAATAGATCTGACATAATAGTTTTATTATCCTTGTTATTGATGAAACTATTATGAGTTTCAAAATGTGTTATATACCGACTTGCAACAAATAATGTTGCATTTTATAATTAATAAGTATATATGTATTTACGAAAAATACAAAATATGTTACTTTTTTTAAATTATTTTTTATTTAGCTTAGAAATAGCCAGCGCGCCTTCATCAAGATTTTTGATTTCAAAGTAGCGACTTAATACATGTCCACCGTCTTCATATAGTGCTTCCATGCGTTGCTGTACAACATGAGCTTCTTTAGCTAGTTTATTGAACTCTTCGCTTACTTTGCGAAGTTGTTTCATGTTCTCAGACACAGTCTTTTTATCAAACCAATCATCAACTTCTGCTAGTGTGAATTGTTCGGCGGACTCTGTGATCTTACTCAACTTGTGAGCAATTTCCATCAAATTATGTTCGCGGCGTAGATGATTACCATATTCATTATAGCCACCGATAGCTTCAAGCGCAGCTTTCTTTTCTTCTGGACTCCATGTTTTTTCTTGTGGAGGAACCGAAGATTGATTAACTGTGGATTGAGGATCAAATCCTTCAAGCAATGCTTTCATTTTTAAGATTTTCATAATGTATATAAATAGTTGTATTAGTTAGATTCTTGATCTGGCGGAGTTGCACCGATTAAACTTTTAACAGCGGTTAGTAGTTCGCCAATACCTGGGATGATTCTGAACGGAGCCATTTCATTTGCAAATGATGCATAATCTTCTTCAGTTTCTAGTTTTAATTTATCAACCAATTCAGCGGCGAATGCATCGACTGAGTTTGTTTGTACTGCACCGCCTATGATCTTACTTAATAGGAAAGTTACACCTGCTTTAGATACAAGCTTGACGTGAGATTGTTGTTCAATTTCTTTTTCGGCTTGGTCTTTCTCAGCTTTGGCTTTTTCTAATTCAGCTTTAGATTTAACGGCATCTTCTTTTGCTTTGTCTACTTCTTCTTCCCCGCCGTCGGCTGTTGCGTCGCCTTCCGGCCCCGCGTCCATTGGAGGGAGGTCTGCTTGATCGCTTTGTTCGGTTGATGGCGCATCTCCAAGTCCTGCAACGTTAGCACTTGGGGCGGATGGATTTTCTTGAGCTGGTGGTGTTTCATTTTGTGGTGTATCCTTTCCTGCTTCTTCTGGAGCTGGCTCTTCTTCTTTTGGTTGAGGAGCAGCTTCTTTCTTTAAAGTTTTTTTCTTTTTACCTTCTGTCAAAGATCCCCACGCAACGTCAGTCATGCGACCTTGATTTGTTTTATTGGAAATCTCCGAAATAAGTTGTTTTAAAAATGGATTAGATATTTTGTTGTTCATATATTATAGTTTATATTATCTTATTTCAGACAAGATGTCGCGGATGATTCCTTCGATTTTCATGAACTTGTTTATGTCACGCTTATCAACAGTCAATCCACCCAACACCGGTTTTCCACGAGAAACACCTTCTGCTAGATTCATAAATGCGCCACGAGTTGACGGTGAAGATACTAGGTCAAAGCATAGTAATTCAAAATCGTCTTGAACTTCGACTGTGTTTTCGTTCATATTTTTAACAGAACCTAGGCCACGGCTAGAAATACCGACTCGGATATTGTTTTTGATTAGTTCCATTGCGATATTTCCACTCGGAGTGGTTAGCAATTCGATTGTTCCCATTACGGTGTCACCTTCCCAGTGACATTCCTTGACATTATGAGAAACGTTCTTTAAATTTATGATAGAGCTATCTGGATGATCTAATTCACCAAGAGCACGACGCTCTTTAATGATTTCTTGATATTTTTCAACTTCTCTTTCCAATACTATGTGTGGATATATGCGACCGTTGTGATTCTTTTCACCGGCTTTTTGTAGTGGTCCGGATAGCGAAAATGCTCCGCCAATGTGTTTCTTCGCTTCACTTAATATTTGAGGAGTTATTTCAAATGGAATATAATCTACTAATAGTTGTTTGCTCATATTATGATAAATTTCGGCTGGATCCTAGTCCAAAATTTTGAGGTTGTACGATTCCACCGAGCGGAGGACTATTTTTTCCTTGGTCGGTTGGTTCCAAAATTGTTGCTGGAGGGGTCTCAGTTTTACCCGCTCCCAAAATCTTTATTTTAAAAGAGGAGTTTATATAATAATCTTTTCTGTCGTCTGCTTTTAGAACAATATAATATTTGTCTTTTACATACGAAATATTTATATCCTTGACTGTGATAGTATAGTCTTTTTCTTGGCCGATGGATCCTTTGGATGCTCTAACCGCAACTTCTTTATTTACTAAGTTCTTTTTTATTGTTTGACTTAGTTCTCTCTTAGCAGATTCTTCCTCAGCATTGACTTTTGTCTGAAATGCTACAAAGTCTTTAACTATACTATAGAATTTAACGTCTGGACTTGGCGCTGGTGAAATAGCGGTTGGTTCTGCGCCGGTACTCATGTTTCCGGTAGCAGATGGGTTATTTCCCCAAGTATCTTCATTTAAAATTTTTACGGCGATATCTTTTAGGTTCATATATTATTTTCCCATTCTGTTAATGCGGTTTGCAATTTCTTTCAAACGACTGTGGATTTCTTTTATGTCTGGTTTGGTACGTTTCCACAAATTTTCTGTTTTTACGTTCGTCTCCGTTTTTAAACGTTCGCAGATGTTTAATAGATATTCAACTTCACCGAGCATTTTCTTAGCTTGGTTGATGCCGTAAGAAATTTTAGCATGATTCTCCATCACGTCGCTTTGTTTAAAATTGCGATACCGACCTTCCATAATACCGATATCGCGACGAACAGTCAGTCTTTCACCTTCACCGACTGTGGTGTCGTCTGTATCTTCTTTACCAACAACTTTACCACCTGGCATACTGCGTTCAGCAGATTTCTTTTTGCTCTTATGACCACGGAATGCAGCCGGTGTCATATATCCACCAACAGCTCCTGTAGAAGTCATTTCATCTAATACTTCTTCTACAAGTTCACGAATAAGCTGTTTTGCGTCAGTTGACATATTATTTAAAATTCTTCAACTCTTTAACCAGTTCGTAACTCAACATAAGTGCCATGATTTGATTTTCCTTGACCAACGTACCCTTGGTAATCTTCTCCAATTGGTTCAAAGTTTCTTCGATTTTTATTTTGACAACGTCGTTATCTATGCTGTTCTTTAGTTCGGTTATTTGCTTACGTACTTCTGGAACTTCTTGATTGATATATTCTCTTAGTGAATTTGTATTGCTTACATTATTGATGTATTCGCGAATCAAAATCTTTTGCTTGTCGTCCAAATTCTTGTATTTTTCGTTGAAAGAATCGACCAATAGTTTATAAGCCAATAGACGAACATCTTCGTTTTGTTGCTGATATACCTTGACCATGTCTTTCTTTTCTTCTTCGGAAATGACTCTGGTAGGATTCTTGGACAACAACATGCTTTCGGTGATACAATTGCGAGCTTTGTAAACTTCTCTTGGATCGCACGCTACTTCATTTATGTTCTCTTCGAATACTTTATATATAGATGCAAGTAGTTTGTAGTTTGATATGCTACCATTTAAAAATGCTTCAATTGGATAATTTTCTTTGATTTCTTTGATCAACTCATATTTTTGTTGATTTAGTGCTCTTTCATCCAACTTTTTTCTGGTTCTTACGATTGTCTCAAGTAGTCTGTCTGCGGCGAATTGGTCTTTTACTTTATCTTCTAAAATGATACGATACAGTCGGTTTTCTTTTCCAAGGTCGGTTGACTCGGTGAAATACTTACGAAGAATACGATTTGCGGTGGATTCTTCTTTTCCGGCAAGAATGTCGGCGGTAACTTGACGAACGAGTAGTTCGAACAAAATTCCGGCGTTTTTAAACTTGGAATGCTTGAGTTTCTTCATACAATTTTAATTATAAATATATTATAGCTAGATAAAAACGACAGATTATATAGGTTTATCTTCCGAAATGATATTAGACTCGTCCAATAGCGATCTTTTTTCGGTTATTACGGTTTTGGATTGGGTGTTATACCTTTTCTTTAAGGTACTTGTTATACTCTTCAAATCTTCTTCCAAAGACAATGGGGATCCTCTATATGTATGCCGAATAGAACGGTCGGATTTAGACTTTTCTTTGTTTTCTTTAGCTCCAAGCGGGTCTTCTCCCCAGTTTTTTTCACTTCTGGACGTATATTTCTCTTTATTTCCCGTTTGGTCACGCTTTCCACGGTCACGATCTTTTTGAGTTTCTTCTTCTAATGGAGGCAATTCACCGGCATCTCCGCCGCCAGCGTCGGCACCGGCATCAGCCCCACCACCAGCATCCATCTCGTCGCCACCACCCCCGCCGAGGTCCGACATTCCTCCACCCAAATCTTCTGGGGCAGCGTCGCCGCCAACCTTTTGATTGCTTGTTGCCGGATCATTACCTTCATCTTTAATTTGCTGACGACGCCATTCTTGCTTCTTGTCCTTGATAACATCGTCTTCAATGCCTTCAATGTCGTCCGATGACATATTAAATATCTTATTATATATCCACTTGCGACTAAACATCTCAGAATCCATCATATCCGATGCAACGGTCATCTTGTCTTGCCATATCGCGATCTTTTCTTGTTCAAATATTGTGGATGGGTTGCTTAATTCCAATTCAAAATCAACTAGTGATGCGTCTTGGTATCCTTGCACATATAAGTGGACAATGGCGATTTTTGTTAATTCAGAAACTAGAATGCGTTGAATGCGACCAATGGTTCTACTAAAACGAACATCTTCTGCCGCCAACGTCGCTTTTCCAGAAATGGTTTCGTCGTAACCCAAGAAAGCTTTTGGAATCTTGAGCGCGGCCATCATTTTGTTGCGAACATACTCCAAGTCTTCGATGCCGGTAAAATCCATGCCCGGTAATGTATCAATCTTGGTACCGCTATCACCGCCGCGAACTGGTAGATAAAAATCTTCCACCATGTTATTTAAATTGAAGCGTAGATTATAGTCCCCAGTTCTTTCGTCGATATAAGGAACTTTCTTTACTTGAGAGATTACCTTTTGCATTGCACCGTCGATCTCCGACGGCGCTAGATTGCCAACGTCGATGGAAAAGATACGTTTTTCCGGCGCTCTCATGATACGGTGAATTAACATCGCGTCTTCCATCAAACTCAATTGTTTCCACACACGACGTGCTGGTTCAATCATGCTCTTACCATATGGTAAAAAGTTACTATCACTCAGCAAACGAAAGTGTGCTATTTCGAAATTTTCATATTCCATTCCGCCGCCCAATCCGTCATGTTGGAATTTTACATAGTTGATATTCTTTGGATCCGAACCTTCTACGCGAGTAAGCTCGTATGGGCTGATTGGATGTACTAAATATACACCATATTCCGGCGACACTTCCAATCGCAAAAAGAAATCTCCATACTTGCACATGTTGCGCGTCCATGACCACAAATTGAATTCAATGTTCAAAATGTCATTGAACAAATTTTCTAGAATCTTCTTGATGTTCTCATTCTGAGAACGAATGGTTAACACATGACCAAATTCGCTTGGGACTAAACACTCATCTGCATAAATGTCGAGTGCACTTGCAATAATTGGATCCATGTCCATCACGTCGTAGTCTCGGAACAATTCAAGTCGAGCGGCTTGATATGCCATCGACATGTCTCGATTATGTAGATTATATGTCGAACTTCTTAAACGATTGAAGCGATCACGCAAACTATTTCTGTCTGTTGCGTATTGAATTTCATCCGTATCTACAACCTTTATCTTTTTACCGCCTACATTACGAACGATAACGTCCGTAGAAAACATCTTCTTCAGTCTATTAAATAAGTCTTTTGAATCAGCCATAAGTTTGTCTGTATATATATGAAGCGGTTACTATATAAATATATAATTGGACTATTTTTATCTAGATAATAAAGATTAACGTTAAAACTATTATATTAACCACCGAAGATCCATTTTATCACCACCCCGAATCTGCATTTTCCACGAGTCCTGTGGTATGCCATATACGTTGTTTGATTGTTGTGTCATAAGTGGCTTAAAATTACTTTTGATGGCATCGCTTGACGATGATCCCACCTTACCCAATATGGTTTTCATTATACTATCGCTGTCTTTGCGTAATCGCAATGCCACGTCTCTAATCCACAGCGCTATTCCCATGGCCATAACCAAGTCGTCATTATAGCCTTGCATAGCCTCTGCCTTGGCCGATGTACCCGAGGATTTCCATATAAAAACGTTGAGTTCCTCAATTAATCTTTTACTATGTATAATAACTTCTTTATTTCTTATATAACTTTCAAGTTTTGATATAACAAGCGGTCTAGTCTTGTTAGACGTGGTAAACCCAGGCGTCATCTTTTTTTCCAAACTGTTGATTTTGTTCGTCATTTGATTTTCTACATCAACATACTGTAGGTCAGAAGAACTATAAAAAAGATTTGGATAGTTTGAATCCAATACTTCTTGTATCACCGCCCAACCAACGTTTGCATTTTCTATGACCAACAACGCGGAATTGTATTCGGTTGCCATCGTCATCAGTGCTCTTGCATAATCTTTGGTTGGCAATTTACCTTTGTACTCGGCAACTTGTTCCATCGTTTCAATATCAAGAATCTGCGCGGCTGAAAAATCTTGGGCATCTCCGCGTGCAACGTCGGCAGAAACCATGTATGATCTGCCCGGTTCTGGATATTTGTATATCCAATATCCTTTATCTATTCCACGTTTTTCTATTGGTTCCAACACATGAGTTTTTGCATACCAGTCGAGAACTGGAATATCAATAACCGTATTACCGGATGTACTGAATTCACAATCACATTCTTGTGCCGCGCCCTTTTCTCCAGATAGCTTTGTTTGTTCATCGCGCCATTTCTGATCTCGCTCCGGATGCATGTGCCACGGAAGACTAATACGATTCATGTCGTTTAATCCTTGTTCCGATTCGGTCCACAATTTATGAAAGAAATTACCTACACCGTTTGGTGTAGATAGAATAATAGCCTTACCACCGGTGGACAATGTGTATTGTGCAGACAACCAGATTTCTTCAATACCATCGATGAATGCGGCTTCGTCTATGATTAGTAGAGATAGCGCAGAAGAACGACCGGATGTACCGGCAGAAGATGCCGCTTTAATTTCCGACCCATTCTTTAACTTCAGAGACAATCGATTGTCTTCGACAGCCGGAACTTTCAGCCAACTTGGAAGATTATCATTGGCAAAACGAACTTTGGTTACAATCGCTTTGGATGTTTCTTGCGTAATACTCAAACACAATATTTGCTTGTCGCTGTGAAACGTCATTAGCCACATCGAATAACCAGCGACGAGGGTAGTGATACCCATTTGACGAGATTTTAAAATAATATTTTGGTTGTGCTTAACGAAATCTTCAAGGGCAAGATCTTGGAACGGATATGTCAAGAAAGGTAAAGTTCCACGTGTAGGATGTTGGATCTTGACATATTTCTTCATGAAGTATACTGGGTCTTTGAGACACTTCGAGTATTCTAACTTGATTATATCTTTTAAATTTTGAGTAGTTGCCATATTATGCTTCTCCCAATTCGTCGTATCTCAAATACAAGGGAGACGTGTGATCAATAAATAAAACGTCCGATATATCTTCATGTACATCCTCTCGGAACTGCCGAGCTGATATGTCGAGTATTTTTCCTCCTACACTAACCCAGTCGTGATTCACTTTATATTCATCTCCAGAAAACTCATCGCATTCCATATACTTCTCGGCGTTTGGTTCATCCAACGTAAATTCTCCCATTACATGCGTTGCGTTTATTTTGTATTTTGTCAATTCTTCGGTCAAATCTTTAGCCATAACCGCACAATGCCCAGATGCATTTGGATATTTGCGATTAACTCTTTCTGCAATCGCCAGTATTATATTATGTTGCGGCAAGAACTTTGTCAATTTCTGCATTTGTTTTCTTCAGCTCTTTTTCAGCCGATTTTAATTTCTTTAAGCATGTAACAAAATCCTTGTCTACTTTTTTAATCAAGTCGTCACGAGCTTCATTGGACCATTCTTCCACCATACCAGTTGAATTGGCATATGTAAGGGTTTTGGAATCTTCACTCGCTAAGTAATCTTTGCTTTCTTTTAGCTTCTGACGAATATCATTCAAATAAGATATTTCGTTTTCGATTAGTTTTTTGGTCTCATACAATTTAAATTGACCTTTAATTCTGAGGTTCGTCTCTTCTTCGACCAAACAATCCAAGCACTTATTCGTCTTGAAAAACATCTTGCGATCTTGTTTAGTCCCCCAACGGATTTCACAATTGCAAGATGTGCATTTTTGATTCATCTCGGCGCGGACAATATCCATAACCTTGGTAACAGTTTGAGGACCATTCTCTTTTTGAATCCATTGTTTTCCAAGATGATCCGTCCAAGTTTCTCCGACTTGGCGGATGATATACTTGTCTTTATCACCAGTATATCCGACTTGTAAGAATGGTCGTTCGCCCTTGAGCATTTTACCGACCATCTCTATATTTGACATGTTTTGACCGTGCTTCATAATATTTTAGTTATAACCTTTCCTATATATATGAACTCCGGCGGAGTTTTATACCAAAACTACTTTATTTTATCTGTAATTAGAGAGTAATCCCGTCGATATCAACGAAAACTTGTTGATTCAACGGGAGATATGACTTGTTGTATATAAAGTTGTATGAACCAACTCCATATGCCAGTTTGTTGTTGCCGTCATATAACTCCGCTTCTATTTCAAATAGCTCGTTCCTCAATGTATTTTTTATAGGAATACTCACGGAAAAAGTGTCAACCGAATATGAGAGTGAGTCATATGGCTTTATAGAAATATCCGAAATGTTCCATCCACCGGAAACCGGCACAAGTATGATAGTTCCAAATTTTGTATTTGATACAAAGAATTGATTGGTGTAATTTCTATCGGCACCAAAATTGTAATCTTCTCCGATGTAACCTATCTGAGTTCTCTCATCCCCACTCAAGAAATATACATACATCGCGGATAAATCGGTGTTATTCGCCGTAGACTTAACATTCATAGAGAACTGGTATAGAGAACTTCCATTTAATTTTATGGGATTGCTGTTATGCGCCGACCCATTTATTAAATTCTCCTGCGAACTTGCATATGGAGTTAACACCGACGGTGTAGAAAATGAAGAGGATGGATATGCAAGTTTGTTGTTGAAAGCCCCATTAGTTGCGTACCAATACGATTCACTTACAATCGTTGGGTACACGTATGTGGCGGATCGAGATGACTCAATTGTGTTATCTTTGAAAATTACATAGTCCGTCTTGCTAGAATTGTATGAGTGCGAAATAATGGCACCGTCAATTAAAACGCTATTACTCTGAGAAAAATACAACGAGCCTCCACTCACAGGCCAGTATTTTGCCAAATGTTGAGACGAATAAAATTTACCGGCGACCTCCGTCAATCCGTTATCAAACCCAGATCCGCGTACTAATTCGTTGGATTCAATTTTTCCCTCGGACATTAAAACTTTGGACTGTGGGTAACTTAAACTTCTACCGTATATTTTATAAGAATTTACTTTCCCACACAGCGCTCTTAGCTTAGTAAAGTCTAATTCCAACACAGACCTGTAAACCTGTGGATTTTTTCTTGGAAGACTGATCGATATATTTTTATATACTATTTCATATTGGCCAGAATCCAAACTCAAACAATAAAAGTTCTTCTTGTGGTAAGAATTTTGTTTCGCGGGATCATCCGACACAACATATCCGTGTATATTTGTTAAATTATTCTTAGCATATTCGGAATCTTGGTTGGTCAATCCTATAATCTCAGACACCGTTACAAATGGTATGTCTAAAAGTAAAGAATTCTTGTTTACGATTTTTTTTATCTTTGCAATAAAGTCCGTGTTCAAGCTCCCAACATGTACGAGTTCATAGCCTCCAAAATCGGAATAAACAAATTTTGACACACTTATGGATTTCAGTCGAATTTCTTCACCCGACATAACCGAAGTAAACTCAGTCCCAGAATTTCTGTATATTTGATATACAATGTTGGAAGATTCTATATTATAATCGCCATTACTATTGTGTTTTGGTGTAACTGCGGTCGAATAAAAGCTCCCAGATGCAACGCCATATGGCTGAGATGGATATTCTGGAACACTGTATATCTTCGGCGTTGCTATAAACTTTGGATATTCAAAAAATCTAACCGCAGATGTGGTTGATATTGTCGTGTCTATCAGTATCTTTCTTTTCCACGTGACAGTTCCGGTAGGCAATTCACCGGAGGTTGGTGCCGAGATCAACGGAAGTTTTGTCGTGGCCGTGACCTTATATGGAACATTTCTATAATATGCAATTTTGCCATCATAGTTTCCTAGATCCGCCGCTGTAGAAACGATTTCAATATATCCTATACCGGAATAAGCATCTTCCTCTACCTTGGTGTAGTACGTCATCCCATTCGGCGTAGAATCGCCATACTTGGCGTCCTTTGCCCTAGCCAATTGAGTAAACAACTTTGTCCCATCGGCGGAATACACACTAACACTGGAAGTTGCGTTTGGTAGTATTCTGTCGGTCGGATTTACAACAAAAGAGTTCTTGCCTAAACCAAAAATGCTATCAAAGTTGGTTATAAAAAAGAAATCGTTAGATTGCGGGTCTGTGTCTAGAATATCTGCCATAAGTTATATATACGCTTATGGTATAAATATTCGTTACTTGCTATTATCGACCTTACTAAACCCGTTTTCTTTCTTAATCTCCAGATGCTTGTTGACCATGTCTCGCATTGCATCCAAATGGCTAATGATTATTATGAAGTCAAAATTGGTCTTCAAGTAATCAAACAGTGAATGTATCATCGCGATATTGTCCGCGTCCAATGCACCAAAACCTTCGTCCACGATCAAGAACGGTGCACGTGGTAGGTTACTAATGTTTATTAGTGCCACGCGAAGTGCCAACGAAGAAACGAATTTCTCCATCCCAGAGCAAAGTTCCAGCGGCCACTTTTTGTCTTCATATCTTATAAAAACATTCACGTTTTTACCATCCGTTTCAATACTCATGCTAAACTCCACGATTTGAGACAAGATATTGTTGACTTCGTTTTCAATTCTAGGAACTGCGTCGGATATGATTCTGTATGGAATACCGTCCTTTCCGACTGCATCTGAATAGTATTGATATGCTCCATATTCTTCTTCCGCCGCCTCAACTTCTTCAATTCTCTTTTGTAAAGATGCAACTTGGTCGGTAAACGAAACCTTCTTGCTATATGCAGATGTGTATTCGGATTCTGCCGCTTTTTTACTCTGCGACAAATTATATAACTCGGTAGTAAATTTTTCTATTGCGGATCGTATGATTTTATTTTTTTCTATTACTTCCTTAGATTTTTCATACAGTTCTATTGCCGTTGACAATTCGCTTATACGAGTTGTTGCTTTTTCAATAAGCATCAGCGCGTTTGCCTTTTCCAAGTCTTTCTTGAAATACTGTGCCTCCGCAGTCGTCTTCTTGTTCGCGATACCCAAATATTTATCTCTGGACTCGGTGGAGGACTTGAGAGTTGATACTTCGGATGCAAGTGTCTCGATTGAAGTTTTTAATTCCAACACTTGTTTTTTGTCTTCGATCAACCCTTCGCGTGCAGACATTGCATCTTTTACGAATACATTATCGCAGCAATATTTGCAGTTTGGGTCATAGCTATGCAACTCCAAGTGTTTGATCTTGGCCAATTTGGTTGCCACCGAGTCTTTTAATCTATTCAATGCAATTTCTTGCTTGTTTAGTAAAGACAATTTTGAACTGTAAGATTTATAATCCGCGTCTAATTTTTCTGGGTCGTATATCGACAATTCTTTTTCGATTGCAACCTTGGATTCCGTCAGCAATTTTAAATCTCTGACGATATTTTCGAGGTTGGATTTAGCCAAAACCAACTTAGACTCCAAGTCTAGTTTTTCGTTTTTCAATCTATCGACGTTGGTTGGTACATTATCAACATTGACTATTTTTAATTTTTCGTCATCTATCGATTTCTTCACTCTGTCCATATCAACTTCAAATTTTTCTTTCTGAGAAGACAAATCCGCAATCTTCAATTCCAATACTTCCAATATAGATTGTATATCTAATATTTTTTTGGATGTATCTTCCTTGTTAAAAGCCTTGATTACACCGGACAAGTCTCTCGATTGATCGTTTGAAACCTTATGCAAAGAATCAAATATGTTTAACCCGATGAATTGAGATAACAATTCTTTTCTTTCGGTCTGACCCATTTCGATGAATGAACCTTGGTTGCCTTGTAATGCGAGTGAAGTTAACACAAAATCTTCATAATCACCGAGGTAGTCTCGGATTATTTCATTTGTGCTACGACGAGCTTCACTGTTCAGTGAAATTTGCTCGGAGTTTACTATCTTGTAGAAATTTACATCAACCTTTACGTTGTTCTTCTTGTCGCGAGTACCTTTTCTTTCTATGACGTACTCCGTTCCATTGATTTCAAATGTAAATTTGCCAGCAAATGTATTCTTTTGTGAATTCATTACATGCGCTGCTTTAAAAGCGCGAGAACTCTTATCAAATGCCGTGAAACAGACAGCATCCATCAATGATGACTTTCCACTTGCGTTTGCCGCAAACAATCCATACACATCGGATAACTTTGTGAAATCAACTACGTTGTCTTCCCCGTAGCTGAACATATTGGAGAATTCAAACTTTACTGGCTTCCATCGTATACCTTTGGACGCATTTCCGCCAACGACAAGATCATTTATTTTCTTGTTTATGGCTTTTACGGAATTCACCGTATCATCGTCCATGACCTCCGAGTACTTGTTCTTTAGATAGTCTTCCAGAAGTTTATTTTGATATTCTACATCAGAAATCTTATTCAGGTTTGTCTGAATCTGTGAGTTGATCTGTTTTGTTACATCGTCGCCATCTACACGCACAAATACCAATTCGGCCACATTCTTAGCGACTCGAATTTCAGATACGATACGTTTGATATCGGTTGCCACACTTTCTCTACATCTGACCCGCAACTTTGGTCTCGGTGGCATATTTGATATATCGGTGATCAATTTACCATCATCAATTTCAATTGTAAAATACCCATAATCGTTTGGTATTTCCACGTGCTTGTATGTTCTACTTTTTACATCCCAAAGAGAAAAGCCGTGACCAAGCAATGCTTCGCCGTGATTCTGTTGCAGTAGCGAACCTGCATAGCGAATTATTGGAGACTCGGTTGCGCGATTGTACTCTTGTAAGTTTTGGGCCAAATGGATATCACCCAATAATGCCATATCATGACCATCAAACATCTCATTCATGACACTCTTGTTGGTTATGGTATAACCGATATCCGTTTTGGCATCAAAGACTCCACCGTGATACAAAGCAATTTTGGTATCAAACTCAGTCTTGATTTTCTTGGAGACATCCTTCATTTTAATGAATGAAATATGATCTTCAAAAATGGACATGTTATTGAATAGCAAGTTGGCAAATGAATATAGCTTGCTTTCTTTTAAATAGTATAAATCTTTGTGTGCCAGATTATCTACAATTGGAGATATACTATCCAACCGAGTAACGTTGGTAAGCAAGCAGTCGTGATTACCAGGTATAATGATGGTGGGACGAATGTTTGCGCAATTCTTTAGAAACTCGCTGGCTAACTGAACAGCCTCGGGTGAGAGGTCACATTTTGAGTGAAAATTATCTCCGGTGTTTACCACTATAGTATTAGGCGGAGTATTTTTAATTTGCTCGTACACTTTGGAGAATACTTCGCGATATTCTTGGTGCCTCTGTGTTAACCGGATGTGAACATCGGATATATGCACGATATAATCAACGGTCATCAAACTGGTTTTTAATCTTTCAAATGTTTCTATCATAATGTTTTAAGTTCATTTATAAGAGTGGGTTCGTCAAATGTAGTTTCTTTCACCCGAAAGAACTTACACTTTAAGTGCTCTTCTATTTGTTTTTGTCTGGTTGTATCTTTTTCTTTTAGGGTTCCGTCTATATTATAGTGACTTGGCTCATCCCATTCAATCGCTATATTGCGCATTGGTTCGTAATAGTCAAGCCAATATCCAAGTTCCGGAATAAAATGTTCGCCACCATTCATTGCGTGTTTTCCATCCCAGCCGAGGACTATGTTTATATTATCAAACACTTTACAGGCAGATTTATTATAAGAAGGGATCATTTGGTGCCCGTTGTATTTGTCTTCTTCTATTTCTTTTATTCTTTTCAGTCGCAACGCCGTTTTTGTTTTTTCTGAAAATGTTGGACCTGGAATTTTATTTCGCATTCTTGTTTCGCTTATTTTCTTGCGAGTTTCCAACGTATGATTTTTTCCATACATAGCATTCTTTTCCCCCGCTCTATTTTTTTTATATTTATCTATGGTTTCTTTAGAATGTTTTTTTCCGATCATCGGGTGTGGATTTTCTCGATGTCTCTTTTTCATCACATCGCGCATTTTATTCCGATGTTCTTCGGACAACTTGCAGCCGCCTTTGTATGGGAGAGTCATTCCATATTTTTCAATTCTTTCTTTGGAAGAACAAGTCCCACACAAAGAATTCTTCCCTTTTCCAGTAAAATACCCACGCTTTGACTCGTATATCAGCAGTTTATTACACTTCGGGCAATGTCTTACTCTTTTCTTTTGATCTCCAATAACGATCCATTCTGTTTTTACAGACAAATACCTTGTTACGATTATAGTATAACTTTGCTCGTTTCCGGTTATCTTCTCGGATTGACTCTGCGGTTCTTGTTTTTTTTCTTCCCATGACGATGTTGTATTTGTATTGTTCATATGAACATAAATATATGTTGTTAGAACAAAAAGTGTTAGAACATACTTTTTATATTTAAAATATTATTTCCCCAATCTTAGCATCATTATACCCCCGAAGTCAAGGTAATCCGTTTTTTCAATTGCTTGCATAGTTTTTTCAAATCCCAGAACATTTGGGTCTTTGCCCTGTAGTCTTACCAGCTTAACTCGCTTACCAAGACTAAGCAAGTATTCCGATATGTATATGGCACTCTTCAGCGCGTCATCGTCCAACACAATGTTAATTTCTGGGCAATTGTTGGAAATTATAGCGGCTTTTAAACTTGGACTCATGGTTTTACCGAATAACGGCACGGCGTTTCTCCTTAACGATATTGCGTCAAGGGCACCCTCGCAGAGATGTATTGGATAAGAAAAATCCACTAGATTCTCAAATCCTATGATATCCTTGGATGTTTCACTGTTTTTATATTTTAGTCCGTTGCCATCATAATAGCTTCTGCAAGAATAGAAATTCAGATGGTTACTTGCGTCGTATGAAGGAAACACCAATCTGTTCGCAAATGGACCGGAATTACAATACCCTATGTTATATTTTATAATATCTTGATTGCCAATCTTCCGCTTCTTTGCATAGGCTATTGCGTGTTTATAGCCATAGCTACCATCGTCGTCGAACAATCGTTTAAATTCACCCGGAAAAGACACCTCGGCCTCTTTAGGCTTGGTCACATCCTCTGGCTCCAATTCCATCACAATCTGGTCCGAAAAGTTTGCATTTGATACAAACTTTTGCTCTGGTTGTCCCACTATTTTCTCCAATGCAGAAAACTCGGTCTGACCCGCGTTTATCTTCTTTAGAAGTGAAAACAAACCAACGCCCTTGGCGTTACACACCCAACAGTGCCATTGATACGGACTTTCAACGCGAACTTCTAGTTTTCGCTTGTGGTGATTACAAAATGGGCAAAAGTACTGTAAGTTATTATCTTTCCGTTTTTTGCCGGATTGTTTTAGGGTGCTGTCCACAAACCCTATGAGATCTAGTACTTTTAAAGTCGCCATTAACCTGCCAGTGTGCAGATTTAATTAAACTTGTCAATTAAGAAATAGCCCACTGTTTTTTGATGGAACCCATGGAGTTTCGTCCATGACATACAATAGTTTTTCTATCATCTCACGTTGCTTGTTTTTGTCAATTGTAGATTTATCGGGAGTCACGGTATCGGTCTCGGTAGATTCTTTATCCATCTCGGATATTTCTTTCTCGAATTCTTTTTCCAAGTCTTTTTTTATTTTGTCAAATTCTTGACGCTCTTCCTCTGTCATTTCATATCCCATGTCCCGTTCGGTGGACGCCGCGTTGTTTTGTATTTTATTCTTCGCTATCAGTGCAATCGCCAATGCGTCGGCGTAGTCGTAGTAAACTTTTTTATAATGTTCATAAGCATCTTTTATGTTTTTGAGTTGTTTCTGAGTGCATTTAAAATATACCTTCATATTCTTGGTATCAGCCGGAACTCTGTTTGACTCAAGAATCATGGTAATGATATTATTCAACAGAATTTTTTCTTGATTGTTTTTAAACGAAATTGCCGCTTCTAAAAAATCCGTGCTATAATCTTCCGGATCTATATTGTGTTTTATACAATATGACCTCAACTTTGTTTTTGCCGCGTCGGACTCGGCTCCAGTAGCTTTCTCCGCAAGAGCTTTTAATTTTTTAGCAACATTTATGGCTGATGTCTTGGTCATGACGACAAAGACAATACGATAGCATCATACATGTCCTCGTTTCGCTTGTCTAAATTCTTTTTACTGTTATATATCCACCACGGACTCATGTCATACATCTGTTCAATTCTAGCTTTGACATAGTCTTTGGGTTTTATTCCTTTAACACGAGCGGCACCCAGCGCGGCCTTTCTTGCAGTCATCGCGTTTATAGACTCGACGTTCATTTTATAATACTTCTCCAGAATATAAGCAATAACTGCCTTGTTTTTTGTCAACTTTAACAAAATTTGCTGTGAAGTTCTTCCAAATGCAAACCCAGACAAACTCTCTTCAATGATTATTTTATCAAATTTTTGGTCTTTCAGTGCGGTAATAATCAACGCAACTTTATCATCATACGTGACCGCGTCTGAGATATCGACGAATCCGGCAAACAATATAACTTTGTTTTCGGTTATAGCATAGCCACAAACCGTTGTACTCAGATCGAGTCCCAATACCTTCATTGTAACCTTTTTATATATTACAAAGCGCCACGTCCGTTTGGGGCGTATGAGTTGGTATTAACCTTCAAAACGTTCGTGGAATATTGAAGACCGTTTTCTGTGAAATCGGTAGTTCCTTTTACCGCATTTGCGGTAAATTCTTTTTGCGCCCATTCTCTACTTTGACCAACTGCGGTGTTGTTTATCAAATCGGTAGCTTTAAATTCTGGACTACCCGCGTCTTTGGCGCTGCCGCCACCAACGTTGGCTAGATCGGGCGATTGTGCATATCTCGCTTCGAGATTTGTGGTCAATGACGTTCTTTGAATTGTTTCTTTTGGTGCTGGCATATGTATGTTCTCCTATTGTTTATTATAAATATAGTGTTATGTATCAAAACGGACGATAATATTGATCGGCCAATCAATTAAATTTTTTATAGGCTTACCCAACTTGCCGATTGCTGCCAATTCCCCGTCTTCATCATATAACCCAATGGTTGTCATGTATGGAGCTAGATATGATCCTGTGCGGTCATAGGATGACGACAGTTGATAGTTAAAGAAGTTTGGGTCTACGTTAAACAACTTCTTGCCGCAATAACGGTCCAAATAACTTATTATATCATTTACGTGGCGTCTTGTCGAACTATCATCGATATAAGTCTCTAGCAGCGATGGAGTCAATTTGTTGGCATAGTAGGCAACCAGTATCGCGCCGTCCTTCAAGTCTATGTCACCGTTACCATCAATATCCAATATTCCAGTCTTTACTAGGTTGGTTTCAATATAATCAAAAATTTTCTTTGTGAAAATTGTATAAGACCCGCTTGCAAAGAATTCTTGATACGCAGACTCCAACAGCAACACGTCCTCGGCTTCTGTCTGTAGCAGATCATTGCCCCACCAACTATAGTCATTCAATGTATCTTGCTCCAAGGTCAGGCCGTTATCAAAAAACACAGACTCGTCTTCAAATCTCTTCTTGTTGAGATACCTCATTATAAAATCAACATCGTATAAATCAAACACGCCGTCTTGATTGACATCGAACAGAAGTGGGTCTGAAATTAACGCGGATGGATTTGTGCTGTAATTAAATTCGCCGGGCTTTATCGAAACCAAATACTCATGCTCGTATATTGTATGAGTCCCTTGGTATTTCATATCGAATCCACGACTACCAGACATCGTAAGAATATCGTAAAAATTGGAAGATGTGTTTGTCGCCGTGACATATCCATTTCTATAGAATATGTTTCCTACGTATGGGTTCTTGTTATATTCGGCATAGTCATATAGGAATACCGATCCACTACAATTGTATGGAAAATATGAAGCGGATTGAACATACGGATCTATAATCGCGGACCTAGATGCGGCATTTGCTAAGTTGTATGTTGGTGATCCCACCGCCAAATAACTCGAATTTATAGCAACGGATTTTCCATAGACACCGTATGGACTATCCTTCTCTTTGTTGTGCCTTAATACAACGTCGGAACCCCAGTTCTTCTGCGAGGTATCGTATGAATATAACTCAACTCTACCGAGTACACTGTCCTCGGACCCCGATGACTGATATAAATATCCATCGAGGCTAAATTCCTCAGTTGACGAGTTGTAATATACATTTCTTACCAACGTATCTGACTCATAACTTACAACAGCTTTAAGCGAGTCAATATCAATTGCCCTTCCAAAATTATTCACCGACTCAAGCGTTCTGTCACCGAATGTTTTCTTGATCATAGCATACTCGAACGCATCACATTCTGGAATATAGCGATAATTGTAAAAATAGACTGCGCCGAGTATTTTCTCTAATTCGGACGACGCTCCTGTATATGGAGTAAACCCCTTGTCGAAGTAGCTTCCGATTGCAAAATTGTCACCGTCCATCGCCACCGACATACCAAATCCGTCGTATGGTAGACTTACATCGGTTCCATATTCAGGTGAAATTCCAAGATCTCCGTTTGATCCATCTGCGTAATAAATTCTGTATTCTCCCCACGACGCCGTCGGGCATGCGTCCACCGACGCCGAGTAATATGAGCATGTGTAAAGTGTCGCAAAACCATCACGCTCCTCGCTATAACATCCAATCAACACTTTGTCATTATTTGTTTTTACGCACCACCCAAAACGGTCACCGTTTATGGCTATACTAGATGTCAAGCATGCCTCTTTAACCCAAGTATAATTTCCAGAAATATAAGTTGGGACTGGATATGGTAGAACCAATGAGCTGGTTAATACATTTTCACACGACCCACTCTCCTCGTATCTTTTCTTTCTATAAATGTTAACAGCTCCGATACTACCACTGGTACCTGGGGCACCGACGGCTAATATGTTTCCGTCTATAGACACGCTATTTCCAAATTTATCTTCGTAAGTTTCTCCTTGTAGGACATTTATTATTCCCCAATTATCGATGCCGCCCTTGTTTCTGTCGTATACATGCACCAATCCGGTTTGACTTCCGGTTGGTGTTGACCCAAGTGGCGACCCTACCGCCAAGAATCCGCCGTCTATAGAAACCGAAGTTCCGTAGCCATCCTCATTTGCGGGAGACAGATATCCACCGGATATAACAAAATCTATCGTGTCTTGGTTTTGTCCGTATTCATCAACGATTCCTTCATATGAAAAAGGAGAATGAAATCTTCTCATTAGTCTGTGTGTATGACGGCTTTCGTCATACTTAAACAACGCGGCATAGCCATGATAACTTGCCGACAAATTAAACGTGTCCATTGGAGAACCGACCACTAAGTATCTGTCCCACAAATCAACGGATTCTCCGAAATGTTCGTTGGCTGGCTCAAATATATCAATTGCACCGGAAACATTGTACTTCCACGAGCCAGTATCTTCCGTGTATACAACTGCCAATCCCATCGCCATATATTCCTTCGCCGTAGTTACGCCCAGTATTTCAACTCTGCCGTCCGCATGAGTATATGTAAATTGCCCACTACTCGTGTCCCAATATGACGGTGGTGGATTGGTTTTTACCGCTTGTATCAAGTCGTTGTGGTTGAAATATGAACCAGTTATATACAAGTTTGTCAAGCCGTCGTCAAAAATTTTGTATGTTTGATGTAAATTTGAATTATCTATTATTCGTACTGTATTTGGTTTAATCTTTTCGCCCCAATAACTTTGCGCAATTCGCATACCAACAAATCTTCCTTGAAGGTTGCGTATCTCCCGCTTTCCTGTGAATGGGTCTGCGCCAAATACCTCCAGACCAAACAACTCTGCCGGATTATTTTTGTTTTTATAAAACATAGCGTCGGTGGTTCCGTACACCACGCGCTTGTATTTTCCAGATGGATTGACTTCGTCGTCTATACTAAAAGACGCTTCAAATTTTATGCCCTCGTTTATTTCTACAAGATTTTGAAAATACGTGGGATACCCATGTTGATCAAGTGCTCCAGACACAACGCTTTGTATATTCCAATTTTTAAATGTTTGGAATGGTCTTACGGTTATGTCTCCTGCCGAAAACTGCTTGATCATATAACCATAAATATTCTGAAGGAGCAGTTATTTCACCTACAACCACCTACAATATTTTAATTATTATAATTAAAAGTCCAAACGTATGCGTATTAGGCATTCATTGGTGAAGTCTTTTAACACCGGTTGGCTTAATTTTGCCACAGCGACGAGGTCATTACTGTCGTTGTATAAACCAACAGTTGTGACGTACACCTTTGGATCGGTCGAGAAATCGGCGAATCTTAATTTTCCAATGTCTTGAGAACTTGCCGGATTGTCGCTATCGGTGATAACGAATGTCGGATTGTTGGAATAATTGAAATCTTGATTCTTCACTCTTACGAAGAAATGGCGAGCTGGAACATATTCCGTGACTCTAGCTTTCATCGGTTTATTCGAACCATTCACGCTAGATGCAGTTTGTAGAGATTGGAATAATAATTTAGTTAATTGTGCAAAACCGGGGGTCCAAGCGTTCAAATAAGTCAAGTCGCCGGTCGATGTTGGACCCACGTTTCGACCAGAGACTGTTCCAATCAAAGATTGGATAGCTCTAGGATTCAATACTACTATCCCCAAGTCTGGATACATGGATCCAATACCTTCATATTTTCTGGTCTCTACTGAACCGCTCGCAACGGTGCCACGTATTAGATTATAACGTTTGCCGCCTGTCTCGGTGGTTGTAGTTGGGTTATCTCTGGAATCGTCTATGATAGAGATTGTTGTTGAAGAACCGGAAAGGGACATTTCAAATTGGCCCGGATCAAGTCTGTCTTTAAATTTTGTACTTCTGAAATTGATTACGTATATGTCGTCCGAATCTTCGGCGGTTGTAGAAGTGGATCCTGTCAAAAAAGAAAATTTAACATCGCCCGGCGACAATAACAAATTGCGATATTGGTTGTAAACAGCTTTCGTTGGAAAAAGTAGACTTCCGACTGAAGTATCGGAATCAAAAGTTGAAGATCCCAAACCGGCGTAGTGGCCGTAGGTCATTGAAAAGTAAACATCTGAGTCGGATCCGGTTGGTGATCCATCATACACGTTTGTATAATACAAACCATTTAGTGGCTCGTATGCAGACGATGAAAGTTGTGTTTGTCTGCTGCTTGTGTGGAACACAGACCAATTCGTTTGGCCGTCGCTCCAAATACCAGTTGATACCGGTTGGGTTCTTCCAGCTACCAAATCTGTGGTTTCGAATGCCTTAAATATCATATTATTCTGCGTTTACGGTTACTGGGATTGTCACTGATCCACCACTTTCATTTCCAACAATTGTTAGATTGGTCGTGATGGTCTGAGTTAAAGCTGAATTTGGTACAAATCGGAATCTTAGTCCAATTGCAACTTGTGCGGTTGTTGAGTTTACATCGCCAATAAAACTCGGAATGGTTGCTGACACATTCGTTGACAACTGTTCGCCGACCACCGTCCCAGCATTCTTGTTTGCCAGAATCGCGGTATATCCAAGTGTTGTATTATATGTTGGGTTTGTAGCTGGAACAATTACCGACTCGCCGGTGTAATTTTTGCTTACATTGATAGAACTTTGACCCAACGAAATAACTGGAATTGACGTTACGCCAGATGGTAAGCTCACTAGCTTATATTTCAAAACTTGAGTTTCGTCGGTGAAAGCCTCGAATACTGGTGTATTGCGAATAGCCAAGTCGTAGTATGCCGATCCTTGCGGATGATTTGGTTGGTACAAACGATAGTCGATTTCGTCGTCGGCGAGTGCAAAGGATACGATATTTAACCCACCCTTAGCAGCAAGAAGTTCTCTACCCTTCTTGGTAAGAACGGCATCTACCGTGACTATTTCATTATTGATGTATGCCATAATATGTTAGTTTGATAATAAATATACAGAACTTTGTCTTTTTCTACTATTTTTATGTAGCTTTTGTTTCAACTGGGTAAGTGTTATTTAAAAGACCCGTTTTTTCATCAACGGTTGTTTTTTTATTCTGACTTCCACGTTTCCATTTTTGTGGAGCATTTTGTTGATCGTAGGAATTTATTTCTTTTTGTGAGAATACTCTCTTTTTATATATATAGTGCGTGGGGAAATAACCGGCTAACCGTTCGCTGTTTATCGGCACGTTTTGCAAAGAAACTGCCTTTTTATAAGCAATACCGTTATTCGCAGTTCCAAAAAGCACCCCGCTTGTTTTAACTGCAAATTCGTCAATTAAAGAGCCGGTCGGATTTTGGGATATAAACTTGATATTATAATATCCGCGTAGGGACGCAGTTGGAGCTGAGGTGAAGCTGATACTTCCGCTAAAATAAAATTCGGTAGCGTATTCGTTAGAATCAAAGAATCCGTTATAAATCACGGAACCTAGTGACTGTGGAACGAAACTTCCGGAAATATGCAGATAATCGAGAATCGTGCCGTTCTGTCCACCAGCCGACGCGGATGGATTTTGGTCATACGGTATGCCGGTAATAGTTCCAAGTAAAAGCCCGTCCAAGAAATGCGCAGACGTTTGAACACTTGACGTGTATCCATTCGCTCCTATATCAAATGATATACTACCAGAATAATACATAGTGCTGCCTCCCGATATCAAATACATTGGGAATTCTGTTATCAATGGTAATGCGGCCAAACTAACTTCATCGTAAGATCTAGATACAGTTTGAACGGTTCCTTCCAAATTTACTTGTTTCTCATACTCGTTCTTGTCCGTTCCAGCTAAATTGTATTTTCTTTTTACCTGATATGATTTCTTATTGCGGATGATATCGGCTCGATAATACTCTCCCTTATAATAAGCTACTCCATTCTCAGAATATACTCCAAAACCATAGTCGTCGGGCACGTCGTTGAAACGTATATGGGTTATATCGTTTAAGATTGATGTCCCACTTGTTCCTATATCCAAACTCTGTGTGTAGTATGTATTTTTGTTTCCAGAAATACCATACCCCATATTGTAAACAGATCCTGTTGGTATTTCTACATTCTCTTCGAATATCGGTTTTAATTGTAACTTTGGTCTTTCCAGTATAGAAGGTTCCAACATTAAACCTTCGACCAATTTTGAACGAGCCGGTATGACCGTCTTGATATAATTGAACATTGATTTGTCAAAATAAGACTTCACTAGATTCATGAATGACTGATAGTCGATTGCACCCAATCCTTGTTCGTAATATATTTCTCTAAATTTTTCAAATTTTTTATAGGTGGCGTCGTAAACAGTGCGCGGGTCGCCTATCAAATCGCCTATTTCAAAACTACCAAAAAACTTTAAAATTTCTTCGTTTTGAATATCTATCGGTGAGAAAAATACTCCCAGTTTATTTGAGTTCTTGCCACTCACGGACTCTAATGGTATCGAAGATCTACTCTCCGACGACAGTGGGCTACTCAAAAATTGATCGATTTTATTTATCTTATTGCTTCTGAATCTAGATGCTCCGTATGATGGAACTTGAACGGTTTGCCGCATGTTCTTTTGCAAGAATTGATATGGGAAAACCGATTGGTTGTATGGGCATCCGTCACCGTCATATAGTACTTCCAGTACCGGAACAAAATTGTTTGCGGTGAATGTTGGAAAGTCGTCTCTAAACGAAAGATTGTTGAGAGGTAGTGCGCCGCCGCTGGCATATAGGTCAATCGGGCGTTCAAATGAGATATGCAATAAATTCTTTTCCACCATCTCATGTGGAGTAGACGAATCGTAAGCGCCTCTATACATGGTATGATTATTAAACCGCTCGTCTGTCAATGCTATCTCCCAGAGTTTTATTTCATCGATACTTCCCCAGAACGATCCGGTTGATCCATACCAGTTGTCACCAAATTGAACAGTTATTCCGTTTCTGAAAGTTGTATTCAGACTACCACTTATTAACGTACTTCCATTCGCCGAGTAAACTATGCGCGAGTCTTCGGCACGTTTTACCACCAAATCGTATTGGATGGAGTACTGGTCTATCACTGCGTTTGAAGCCGTCGCGATATTAAATTTATAATACGGATCATTCCGTCTCAGCATGACGCTATATGTTTTTCCATCAAAAATTGGTATTTTTGTTGTCGCGACGCTCTTGGAGCTAACTCCGTCGTCTATTGTAAAGAACAATCTTCCCCACTGCTTTCCTCTGTCGCGGATTGCTCCGATGTTCCAATAACCAGGTGACCCAGCGATATAAAATATCTTGTTTTCTTCTTCTATTTTGTTCTCGTCAAAACTTACATTGAATTCTACGGTCTGAATGCTACCGGTCCAGCTAGATTCAAAATATTCTCCACTCCCACTGAAGTATGGTTCGTATTTAACGTGATCGAATATATAATACGATTTGTCCGAAGAGTCTATTACACTGTCAATACCACCGTATTCTTTTATCTTTATCAAATTTTTAGGTACACCGAAGCAAGATATGATAGCATTTATAGAAGCCTCGGTTCCCTTTGTTTTGTAAATGAATGGTAGCGAGTTTAAAATTCTTCTCCATATTACGCGATTTCTATCAGTTTCTGATATGGTACCAACTTTGTTATAGAATGAAGAAGATGGTGAAAAGTCCGATTTGGAAAGAGACGATAATAGCAACGGTAAATTTTCCTTGGATATTTCAGATTCCCATCCAAGTGACGTAAGCATGTCGGAAACTATACTGGGGGATATTCCTCTTGCGGGAGAATTAGAACTGTCATTTTTATTTGTGAACTGTTTTATGAACACAGATAAATTATCAAAGTAATGTCCTATCATTCCAACAAACTTGACATACTCTTCATTTCCCGTACCCGTTCCTATGAATTCTGGGAGATTGTTTATTAAACTGTCTCCGTTTGATTGGTCGTAGATCGAAGCTGAACTTTGTGACTCGTATACGTTTACGTGTTCTGAATACCAATTCGGGTTTTTGTATAAGAAATTTTCGTAACCGTCAAATGATGCTTTTATTTCATTGATGGCGTCTTCCGCCGTAGCTTTATCTTTTGTATAAAAAATATCGCTCGGCTGCACTAACAACTTGATTTCTAAATCCGAAATTTCTTTTTCTAACAAGTTTATACCCGACAGTTTTTCATCGAAAGCACTCAGTCGCAATGTTGCGGTTGAAAAATTTATAAAATTTTCAAAATATCTATAATCCACGGTGTCCAAAAATTCATTGTTCAATTTTGCATTGACTTTTGAAAATAATTCCTGATATAAACTACCAGTCTCCCCTATAAGTTCAGAGCTGGACAATGTCTCCGTCGAATTCCCCTTGCTCTCTATCTTAACTGCGAAGTTTGGGCCTCTCAACGGAATGGTCTGTATTTCTTTCTTTGTAAAATAGTATGTGTTCTGAACAATCGGTGCCGATGCAAACATGTTGACTATCCATAGCATGGATCCTACGGGAATGGAGTTGTCCAGCGGAGATGACAGCTTTACTATCAATTTGGCGTGGAATTTAGGATCTTGCGACTCAATGAACTTGGAGTTCATTATTGGAAACATCTTTCCATTTCCAAAACTCAAATAGTTCTTGAAATAACCAACCAATAAATTGTTGTAATTCGTTTCTATCTTGGATATGGCTGGGAAAAATATCAACGAATAGTATATGTCAGATAAAAACTGGACTATAGTTTGATATGTGCCTGGCCTGTATGCATTAACAGCGGCCAATTCTTTTTCTACTATGAAAGAGAACAAAGAATAATACACATCTTTCAATTCTTGGAAAGATACAATCGTATTGTAATTTTGATGAAGCCAATTATAAAATTGGTCATAGATACCGAGAATATCTCTGTTATACGTTCCTACAGAGGGTTGATTCTCCTTCTTAACTCCGTAATATAAATCTGTTATAAATTTTATAGCATCTACGTTTTGCTTTAATCCGTAATAAAAAAGAAAATCGTTTGCTGCTTTGGTATTTTCATTCTTTGCGTAATAATAAATATTGTATATCTCCGGCGATTCTATAGCACTGACTATTTGATCCAATACTTCTTTTATTTGGAGTTTTCCCGTAGAAAAAGATTCAAATTCGCGTAATAGTTTTACATCACTTTCTATGATACTAGTTCTTAAACTTATAGGAATTATAGATACTTCCGTCCTAGATGGAGAAATTTCATCTATCATCAAACGTTGCGAAGAATCAAAAGAGCTTCCGACTAAGTCTCGGTTGAGTTGGATTCCAACTTTATAATTACCGTCGGTCACAGAAAGCTTATCAAGTTCTTGTGCCAGATTTATCAGGACGGACTGTGTATCTTTACCAGAAATAACTAAATCCGTTACAAAATATTCGTGACTGTATGTTACCGGTTTGTTTCTGACGTCGTAGTATGAACCGGTAAAAGGTTTATAAATCCCACTTGGCTTTACTACGGATTCGGTGATAAGAGTATCATCCAAAGCATACACACTTACGTCAAAATAATCTTTGTCCGACTTGCCAAACGGAAATCCGTATACTTCGGCACTATCCTTTATATAGTCCCAATTATCTTTTTCAATATACGACCCAATCGTCAATGACGATGTAGATGGTATTGTATATTTAATGTTTTCTAAATTCATAGTTCCGTGAATGCAAGCGAGTATTTTGTTTCTACTTTTACATTGTTTGCTTGTGTGTTTTTCAAAGGGATCGTTATTGAAGACACGAACAAAGACCGTGTGTTTTCTAATATTAAGTTTGCAGACTCGTCTATTCTCGGTTGAATAGATCCACTGGAATATAAACTCAGAATATCATCTTGAGAATAACTAGATAAGTATGGATTTACGTTCATCTCGAAATCTTGAATGGAGTGGGAATGTCAAATGTCATTATAGAACCGCTTTGCTCGGCTCGTATTTGAACTTTAAAGTATCTTTCTTGTGGCAATCCACTTGTATCCAACATGAAATAATTTCCATAGGAATCAAAGCTCAATTGAGTGTATGCGTCGTATGGTATAACGTCTTCTTCGGACTCCGCATCTTTTATCACATAGTAGCTGGATGACGGTAGGTAATATGGATATAGATAGTCCGAAAATCTTTGGATGTCCCCCGGTCCTCTAGCAAAAGTTTTAACTGGGTAACGCTTTCTAGGAGTAACATCCATTCTCAATATCGAACCATACTTGTATTCCTTAGACATATTCTTCATAGACACGACAGCGTCGCGTATTTGAATTGGTTCTGCACTTGACGTATTGAACCCAGGCGTCATCCAAGCTATCTCAGAATCTTCCCAAGCAACATCTAAGTACGGTGAATATATAGTATTAGTTTCCTTTGAGAAAAAGCGCAATGTTCCATAATCCACGGAACTGGTTTCATCACTGTGCATAACTATCAATCCATTGTTTACGATTGTATTGGATATCCACGCATTTACGATGTTTGTTACATCCATGCGCACGTCCGATGATTGATAGTAAAAAGATTGAGAACAAGCCAATCCGCCGGTGATAGGAGCGACTGGCGGAGTTGGTGCTGCGGTCGTAGTCGTACTCGGGCAGTCTGGATATAAATCGTATGGATTTGGACTCACAAAAGGTGGTTCAACATAACCAGAGCCAGACCCAATTAAGCTACCAGATACCCACCAAAGCCCACCGCCTTCGCAACTTGAAATCGATCCGCTATACCAATATTGCGATTGACCATCTCTGAATTTCCAGCTCACACCATCGGAGTAATCGTTTTCATCAAATTTGTACCCAGTTCCCATTTGCCAAGATTCTGATACAGGATACGCCGCGAGCGTATATGCACTCGGTACTTCCATAGATTCGCAAACCTTCAAGTTGAGGTAAAATCTCGGATTTGTTACTTGGCCACATGCTATCGACTGAGATATCTGTGTTAGATCAAAATATAATAAAGCTCTAGTTAAAACGGAACCTAAGTTTCCGTCGGTACTACCGCACGCATAGTAACTTGTTCTCTTTTCGATTTCAAGTATCTCGTCCAACCCAGTGTTCTTGAACATTAAAACGGGGTTACTTGAAATAAATGCGTCTTTGGTTGGATATAAAAAGTAATGCATGACTGTGGTTAATACTATATAAATATACAACCCGCCGAAAAATATACATCCTAAAGGCGAATGGTAAGATATTATAGCACTTTTCCGACAATATCCTTAGTTGGATATTTTACTTCAAAAACCGAGGGATCCAATGAAGGATATATGATCTTGTCCACAGTCGCACTTTGAATGTTGTATTCGTATGGGGAATAATCACCATCCCTGACAGTTAAGTTTTTCAGCTTTAAATAATTTACAGACTGTACGCCGTCAACTCTACTTATTTCCAACTCTAATCTACTTAGATTGATTGGTTGACAGAATTGAGCATTGTCTATATTAAAATATGCTTGAACTGTGGTTAAACAATTGGTCAGTACGTCTCTCTTATTGTAATTTTTATATACGATTATTCCAAAATCCACCCCGATGTTTATAATATATCCATCTATTATGTTAACCGAATCCGTTAACATTCTATATTGATTCAGATAAGTTTTTAAATTTTCTTGAATGGCGATATTTGACGTTATTAGTTTCTTTTGACTATTGTAACAGAGTATATAAAGATTGACCGCGAAAGGGTTGTAGTTGGTCTTCGAAGTATCTACAGTTTGATCTGCTATTGCATATGCCTTCGCGATAGATCCGTACTTTGAAGGCATCGCATACGATCTGACTATATAGTCTTGCTGGGTCACCGCTCTATTTTGAGCGGAGTGGTTAGCAAGTGCGTTTGTTCTGATACTGTCGTTTGATTCACTACCCATACCACCAACGGCGGGTATAGAATTATTAACTTTTATGGAGCGTCTTACCGTACTTGTTAGATTTTGCTCCAAGTTCGGAAGTTCCGTTATATCTCCGAAAAATTCGACGGATGTTACGTTTGTTATCGAGTTTGCATTCACATTACTCGCCACACCGCCACCGACCACGTATCGTATTGTCAACGTCGTGTTGGCGGGTGCTTGCCCGTATGATTTTGATGATAGAAAGTTTGCTGGATCATACGAAACATTTTCCGTTCTAAATAAAGATTGGTTTGAAACTGTGTTTACATTTGGGATTATTATTTCGTCGTCTTTTACGTTCGTACCGGCTCCGAATTCTATGAAAGTTGTATCGTCCGAATTTGTGCCGGTGACAAACCTTCTTGATGTTTTTAAGAACTTGATCAAAAATGGAGTAGTGTCTCTGTATTTTGACATCACCATGTCATTTTTGAATATGTTTTCCGAATCTATAGGAACCATGTCTTGAGCCAAATACTCTGTTTCATACCAACGATTGCCGTCGGAATCGTACATATCCATTATACCGACAACGTTGGTTTCGGCCAATTCGAATCTGTAGAATGATGTCGGGTCCGACACGGTGACAGTCTTTGTTATTATTTGTCCGGCGGAGGCTACAACGGTCTTTTTTAAAACATAAAATTCAGGTTGACCGGAGGAGTTTCTTTGATAGACCGATATTTCCAACGGATCATTTTTCGTGTCAACTGTGAAATCGACAGGGAAGTTTGTTATGAAACTTACGCCGTTGTCGCTGACCGCAGTCATACCCGGTTTTATTATTTGAGCATACGCCAAGTCGGGTACAATTTCTCCGTTTGCATCTGTTTTAGATGGTACGAGTTGATAAACATCGAGTGAAGTCACGGACGGAGTTGATACTTTTACTCTGTATCCAAGTGAACGCGCCGAGTCTATAATGTTTTGTCTTTCTTCCGAATTTACAAGCATCGATTCCTTGAATTGATAATCTACGTAATAAGACAAAACATCTCCAACGTAGGCTGCCATTTCGATAAACATCATACCCACGGACGCTTCGTTGAAGTCCTTATATGTGTTAGGATAATATACCTTGGCAAAATCAACCAAGGACTTTTTCAACTGTGCAAAGTCTTTGTTTAGATATTTTACATCTTTTTTTGCCGGTTGAAATGATTTTTGCGTTTCTAGTATCATATATTTCCTTGTGCGGCAACCAATGTAATATTTTGTGGGGATGTTATACCAACATTGTCTGCGGTAAATACAACGGATATTTTTACATAATACCCATCTTTCTCTTCGTCTGAGTTACCTACCGTCACACTTTTTATATTGACAAATGGCAACCATTGTTTTACATCCTTTTTTATAGCACTTTCTAAAATAGATTGTAATTCTTCGTTGTTGAAATTAAACAAAACGTCCCACAACGAAGAACCAAAGTCCAAATTAAATCTTCTTTCTCCCCTTTTAGTGTTTAATAAAAGATAAAGATTTGCTTTTACTTGATCGACCACATCAAAGCTTTGGTTAAAATACCCCATAGGCCCATGTGATATGGGGAAGGTTAACCCGATTGGAGTTTTTACTGCGGTGGACATTAATTAACGACGCTTTTCGCTGACTTTCTTGTCCATTGCTTTTAAAAGTGATCTATAATCTTTTTTTAAAGCGTTGGCCACAGCGGCAACTTCCTTGTTTTCATTCAACTGCTGCGGAGTCAGTTGTTGTAAAATATCAACTGAACTTTGCATGGTTGACTCGTTTGGCACTCCCCCCGTAGTCTCATTGAGGACTTGATTCAATAATGGATTCTTAGAATACATTTTTTGCGGTTGTGCGACGGGGGCTGGTGCATTCGGCTGCTCCATGAATACCTCCACTTTACTTTTAACCGATTGTTGTATTGTAGCAGCTCTATTTTCCAATATTGCCGCCGAATTCTCGGATAGTCTCTCAGCCAAAACTTCCATCAATAACTGTGGAAGTGCGTTATTTACTTCTTCCTTTACTAAGGTTCTAATTATATCGACTAATTCATTCTTTTTCATATATACTATAAATATAGAGTTGTTTTATTTTATTCCAATTTTGGGCACATTAAGTGATGTAG
>OFRA01000007.1_pt1 | contig 51934 bp, 33 predicted proteins | sample 1543001 | NCBI WGS metagenome assembly OFRA01 (sample SAMN07774221, study PRJEB24372) | wastewater metagenome | isolation source: Lake Maggiore Verbania | place: Italy: Verbania | collected 2015-12 | reverse complement strand
ACTACATATTTGACTATTGGTACTAATACCAGAGAATATAATTTAATAAATTATGAAGTAAACGACGTAGCAATGACGGTCCTCCCAAACGCTCCCATCGATCCATCCACCGGCCTCCCAGTTCCTACGATTGCCGTTGCGACTAATGGTGGAACTTCAATCATTCGTGATGATGGGACTGTTACAAATGCTGGAGGAAGTACCACCACAAAAATTAGTATAAATGAAAAAGGTATTGTTTATTTCGCTAGCACTGCAAATGGTGGATATTATGGATATTCTTTGGTTGGTGGAAGTTTAGATCCATTTTTTAATACTGTCGGAAATTTAAGAATACTTTCAAATGTAAATTCAAATACAAATAATAATTTGGTTGTTCCAAATGCATTTAATTTATATTCTGGACAAACTATTGGTCTAACAATAGTTAATAAGGATTTTTTAAACACGTATAATGATTATAATGGAATGGTTGCCTACGCCACAACCTCCTATAACACAGGATGGATGCATGGAAACTGTAAAGGGGCGTGGTTGAGTGATACGAGCACTGCAAGTGTGACTGGAACTGAACTGGTTACGAATGGGAATTTTTCAACAAGTGATCTAAGTGCATGGACAACTATTGATGGAGGAACTGCAGTAATAACTGGAGGATTATTAAAATTAACAGACACTTCAAATGCTTTTGTTTATGCTTCAGCACCATTTACAACGGTTGTTGGAAAACAATATGTGGTAACCTTTGATATTGTCAATAATGGTAATAATACTGCTAATTATAATTATGTTAGAATTGGAAATTCGCACAATTCAACCGCATTACATGATACAAATTATGGCACAGCATATGGAAAATATCAAGTAACAATTACTGCAACTGCAACAACAACCTATATTACTTTAATTAATGGATTGAGTAATGGTTTATTTGGTTATTGGGATAATGTATCCGCAAGACTCGCAGAACCAGACCGCAGTGTAAACAACAAAGGTCTTGCGGTATACGGAACCATCACCAAGACTGCCGTTGCGACCGGGGCAAATCTTGTAGGTTATAGTGGTTTTAGCGAGAGTAATTATTTAAAACAACCACATAATTCAAGTTTGGAATTTGGTACTGGAAGTTTTTCTTGTACGGTATGGTTTAAAAGTTCTACTGCAGATGGAATTTATTATAAAGGATTAGTTTATTTGAACCGCAACGGCAGTATTGGAGAAGGTTTTCAAATATTACTTAATCCATCTAATGATATATATTTTTATATCTATGGTCCTACAAATGACTTTTCCGGCACATCGCATACTGGATATAATGATGGCAACTGGCATCAAATATCAGTTAGTTCAACAGGGACACATCAAAGAGTTTATTTGGATGGAGTATTAAAAGAAACTGGAAATATTACTACGGGTTCAATTACCGACACTAGTAGTGAGTTATTTATTGGTAATTATGGTGTGCCAGGGTATCAATTTTATTGGAGGGGTTCTATTGCTCTTTGTAGAATTTCTGCTTCAATACCATCCCCATCCCAAATCCTAAAAATCTACAATGACGAAAAGATGCTCTTCCAAGAAAACTCCCAGGCCACTCTGTACGGCGCATCAGACGCAGTAACCGCCCTCGCCTACGACGACACCACCGATCTGCTCTCCGTAGGAACCTCGTCTGGCCGTTCTGACTTTAGCGGTTTAAAGAGAATAAATAATACCACAACCGCAGTCACAACCGCCATAAGTGCCTCTAATGGTCTCATAGCGGAGCAATAACCATGACAGTAAGAATCGCAAAGCCCTCAGTCAACATTAGAGAGAAACTCGCAGAGCTGGAAAGACCCATCGGCCTCAATGGCCAGGCACTGTTGGCGACTTCCACCCCCCAAGAAGCATTTGATTTGCTTGGTGCTGGTAGAAGGAATTTGATTATTAATGGGGATTTTAAAATTTCTCAAAGAGGAGATTATACGACATCAGCAGTAACAGCAGGACATGATACTTATTGGTTAGACCGCTGGATGTCTTTAAAGGATGGAACTACTTCTACAGTTCGGCGTATAACAACGACTGTAAATGGAATATCACAATATGCTGCTCGTATTGAATGTACCTCAGCAGGATCTGGTATTATGGGGTTCGGTCAAAGAGTTGAACTTAGTAGTATACCTGTTGGAAGAACTCTTACAGTGAGTGCTTGGGTTCGCACAAATCACCCATTTGTTGGATTTCGTACTAATCTTTTTCAGGGCAGTGGTGGAGATAGAGGTGTTAAAGTTACTCCAAATGAAAGTTGGCAACGTATTTATTGGACTTTTGATTCTACTGGTACTACATATAGTTATGCAGACATTCTTATAGTTGCTTATAACAATGCTGGCGTTAGTATTGCTGTTGGAAATTATATTGAAATTGCAGAGGTCCAATTAGAAGTAGGAAAAGTCGCAACGCCCTTTGAGTATCGTAGTATCGGCGAAGAACTTGCATTGTGTCAGAGGTATTATGAAAAATCCTTTGAGGACACCACTACTCCTGCTAATGGTTCTACTACTACATCTTTCATTACAGAAGTTGGATTAACTTGGGGTTGGGCTGGGCATAGAGCAATGTATCCGGTTGGTGGATATCTAGGAAGAAGTGTTTTTGCCAGATTTAAAGTTCCAAAAAGAGTAACTCCTACAGTTGTTCTTTGTGGAAATAGTAATGGACTTCCATACATTTTTGACACTGCTAATGGAAGTAGGTGGGTTACTGCGAATTGGGGAGTAGCATCAAATAAAGAAGGTTTTGAAATGCAAAATGAATTTACTAATGCTACTCCAATGACAGTTGCATTTTCTCATTGGACGGCATCTGCGGAGTTATAAAAATGTATAAATTAATTTCTAATACAATCATTAAAAATCCAGAAAGTCCAGAAAGACTTTTTATCCCACTAGACCCAACAAACTCCGACTACCAACGTTTCATTCAAGACGTTGCCGAACAAGACATCTCTATAGTCGAAGGTCCAGACATCATTGAACCTTCCTACATCACCCTCCGCCAGTCCGCCTACCCGTCCCTCCAAGACCAACAAGATATGCAGTACTGGGACGGGGTTAATGGCACCACAGTATGGAAGGATACAATCGCCTCAATCAAAACAAAGTACCCAAAGACCATCACGGGTGGAACAACAGTCGGCGAAGTTCCTGCTTGGGTCCAAACTGCTGCCGACAACTGGACGTTTAACAAACAACTCGGGGAGTACATTGCCGCCATTGACCGCCTCTCTCAATACATCCTGTCCGAAGGCCGTCCAGAACTCCGTGAAGATATAATCATCGAAACCAAAGAAGTCTGGAATCAAGAGACTCGTGAAATGGAAACTGTAAACACTACCCAGAATGTAATTACTCAAACTGCCATCGAGCCTCTGCCAGAGTTCGTAGAAGTCACTACATTCACCCCAGAAACAATGGAGTCGGTCACAGAGACAGTTCGTAATCCGGCAATTGTCCGTGATGAGCAGGAGAGGGAGGGGGCCACGGCCGTAGTGGATGGTACGCCTCAAGAAGTCAAAGATGCAGTTGCCAATTAGGCAATAACGCAGGCGTTATTGATTCCGGCTCGTGTGCTCTGTGCTATAGGGGTTTAAAGATCTCAATAGCGTAAAATAAATGTACCTGGGCAGATCCCCCACCATCGGCACTCAGCGCCTTCTCGATAGCATCGAGTCACAATTTAATGGGACTCTGACCACCTTCGATTTACGGTATGGTGGGGTGCCCACCTACCCCACCCTCTCCGCAGGGTTGCTAGTTAGCATCGGCGGCGTGCTCCAGGAGCCCAGCGAGGCCTACTACGTCTCTAGTGACAAGATAGTCCTCTCCGAGGCGCCTGTTGCCGGGACGGAGTGCTGGATCTTGCTCTATTCGGAGTTTGGCTCAGCGCAATCTGGGGCGGGGGAAGCGGCCATTGCGGCCACTGGGGAGCCCATGGGGTTCGAGAATCGCCCTCACTCCACCATTTCCTTCGCCTCAAACACTCGCACCTTCTCCATTGCACCGAACACAGCCGCGGGCCACTCCTCCTATGCGGTGTGGACGAAAGGGACTAGGAGGACTTACTCGGTGGCTCAGTCGGTGCAGATTGGCACCACCACCGGCCTCTACTACATCTACTTCGACGGCGGAGGAGCCCTCCAGTCCAAGACCACCTACTTCACCTGGGCCACCGAAACCCCAGTAGCGTATGTGTACTGGAATGGCTCCACTGGCTCCGCACCATTTGTCGCCGATGAGCGCCACGGGATTGTGCTGGATTGGGCCACTCACGAGTACCTCCACCGTACCCGAGGAGCGGTGATCGCCGAAGGGTTTAGCATCAGCGCTTATACAACCACCGGCAACGGGAGCGCAGATGCCCACGCCCAATTCGACCTCGGCAATGGGACTTTCTTCGACGAGGATCTTGAGGTGGCCATTAGCCACTCCGCCTCGCCCACCGTGGGCACGTTTACGCAAGTGCTGACCGGCGCGGCTGAGCTCCCTGTGTTTTACCTCTCCGGCTCTAGTGGGGCTTGGGTTAGAGACACACCTACCGAGTATGCATGTAAGCAATCCGGCACCACCCTTCAGTATAACTTGCTCACTGGGAGCACCTGGTCCACCACCCCGGCCACCAACAACCGCTACGTAGTGAGCTGGGTGGTTGCCACCAACGACATCACCGCGCCTATCATTGCCATCTTGGGCCAGGAGCAGTACACAGCGATCGGCTCCGCCGAGGCGGTTAAATTCGGGGACTTGGTGCTTACCAACTTCCCCATCGTCGAATTCAGGCCGCTCTGGAAAGTGATCTTCCAGACCTCGACAAGCTTCACCAATGCCCCCAACGCCCTGGTGGCCAATGTCCTCGATCTTAGGCAGCTTTCGGAGACGGGCGAAGCAGGGACTGTTGTCTCGGACCATGGCCTGATGAGTGGGCTCGCCGACGACGACCACACCCAATACCTCCATACCACCCTCGATAGGACGGGGGTCAGTGCAAATATCTCTACCACAGGGGGGATTAGTGCGGCCTCTCTGTCCACGGGGGCTAGTGGGGTAGGGGTTAATATCAACAACGCCGGGTTGATCTCCGGCCCCGCAACTATCACCCTCGACCCAGCACCCGTGGGCGATGATCTTGGCCTGGTTGAGATTAAAGGCAATCTTACCGTCCAGGGTCTAACCACAACAATCAACTCCACGACTCTCGCCGTCGATGATAAGAACATCGTCCTTGGGGATACTGCTTCTCCGACAGATGCGCTGGCCGATGGGGGAGGGATTGTGCTCAAGGGGAGTACGGATAAGACAATTGCATGGCTCGATAGCACTGATGCTTGGACATTAAGCGAGCATGTTAGCATTGCTAGTACCAAGGAGTATAGGATTGCGGGGATTAAAGTCCTTGATGCGACGGGGTTGGGTAGCGCGGTTGCGGGAAGTAGCCTGACGAGTGTCGGCACGATCGGCACTGGGACATGGCAAGGAGGGGTTATTGCTGGGGCCTATGGCGGCACTGGTGTGGCAAACACGGGCAAAACAATCACCCTCGGCGGCAACCTTACCACCTCGGGTAACTTTGCACTAACCCTAACTACCACCGCGGCTACTTCGGTAACTTTACCAACCACCGGGACACTCATCGCCTCCGGAGCGATTATTAACGCCGATGTGAACGCTTCGGCAGCGATTGCTGATACTAAGCTTGCCACTATTGCCACGGTGGGCAAGGTATCCAATAGCGCCACTACTGCAACCAGTGCCCTAGGCATTAATACTATTGTTGCTCGGGATGGGAGCAACAACTTCACCGCTGGGACCATCACCGCTGCGTTGACTGGCGCAGCGTCTAGCAATGTGCTTAAGGCCGGGGATACGATGACAGGTGCACTCGTGATGCCTCTTGGTGTCTTCGGCACGCCCAGCCTAACCTTCACCAGCGATCTCAACACTGGCCTTTTCTCCCCTGGCGCTGACCAAGTGGCTATTAGCACCGGGGGCACTGCGAAATTCACGGTGGGTTCTTTGGATGGCAACCCCATTATTGAGAATAATTTTCCTACGGTTAGGCCGGTGTTGGATTTGGCATTTGCAGCGACTAAGCGCCTCGATCCACGAGTGACGTTTGTCCGTGCCACCTCCGCTACCTATGTGGGTGGGGATGGGCTGGTTAAGACTGCCGGGGTGAATGAACCACGCTTCGACCATGACCCGGTGACTGGTGAAAGTTTAGGGTTGTTGGTGGAGGAGGCAAGGACTAATTTATTTCCACAAAGTACTAATAGTAACCATTCATATTCAAATGGAGTTTCTGTTTTAGATAATGATTCTACTATTATTGCTCCTAATGGAACCACAACTGCAACGGGATATACTCCAACTTCACCATCAAGTGTTGATGAACATAGTCTTATGTGGGAATCTGGAGCACATACGCAAACTATAAATCATAATACAGATTATATTTTCAGTTATTTTGTTAAACCAGACCCAAATACAGTTGCTCTAGATATGGGTCCTAGAGTAACAAACCACTTTAGTGCCCACCAATTATACTTTCAATCAACGCTAGGAAGAGTTGCTGGAAAAGTATATGATAGAAATTCTACAACAGAATCTACATCTGCTTTTGCAATTCCATATCCAAATAATTGGTGGAGAGTATATGCAAGAGTATCTTTGTCCGGCGCCAGCACATATTTGTTTAGAAGCGGTGTTTATCTATTATTCACTACTGGAGGCGGGGGGTGGACTGTCGCAGACTCATCTATTGGAAGATTGTGGATGTGGGGTTGGCAAATAGAACAAGGAGCATTCCCCACCTCCTACATACCCACCAGTGGTTCTACAGTCACTCGTTCTGCTGATGTGGCGAGCATGACTGGGACTAACTTTTCGAGTTGGTACAATCAAAGTGAGGGAACTTGGATTGCTAATGTAAAAGGATCTGCTAAAGATTTTACAATTGTTCGCAATTCTAATGGAACTGATACTATACTTTTAGATACAATTAATACCGCAACAGTTTTAAGAGGTGCTATTTTAGTTGGTGGTTCGTTCGTAGTGAATATTAATACTGGAGCGAATTCGTTAGTAGCAGGAAATAATTTAAAAGCAGTTTTAGCATATAAGAAAAATGATGCTGCACTTTTTGCAAATTCTTCTTTATCTTTCACTGGAAGTCCAAATTCAATTCCAACAATTAATGATATTGGAATTGGAGAATCTATAAACGGCACCATCGCCCGCCTCACCTACTACCCAAAACGCCTCTCCAACGCTCAACTCCAAGCACTCACAACCTAAATAAAACAACCCCCCCCCATGATAACAGATTATTTTCTTAAGTTCTCTTCTAAAGAAGAAGCACTTCAAGTGTTCTCAACAATCCCAGAACACACCTACACCCCTCATAACCCAGAAACCAATCAACCTCTGGATACATTAGAGGTCGTAAAACAAACAGAAACCTTTGCAATTGATGAGGTTGGGGTTCTTTTTAACAACGATGGGGTTTATAGTGAAGATGGAGAAGTCACCACCCCACCAACTCAAATTCCCGGATACCACTACAACTACAGAACAGTCTATATCAACAAACCACAGGCCACACTCCCACCCCAACTAGGGCCTTATTTGGTCACTCCACAGACCCCACAAAGAACCTTCTTCTAACATGGCACAAATACGGCTCATAGGCACAGACCCCTCCCAAGTACCGACTAATGGGATGCTAGGTAACTTGGCATTTCAAAACGCCGAGAGCGTTAGTCTAGAAAAGCTTGTTGTTACTAGCACGGTGGGCATAAACGGTAATGTTACAACTTCATCAGGATCTGCTATAAGCTACGGTGGCGGAGAAACTTATCAGATTTGGAATGATGATCCGGAAAGCAGTGCCGTTGATACCAACGGTCAACCCGCTGCTTTCAGAACATTAAAAACATTTGTTGCTTCCAAGAGTGGGTCTCTTAAATTTAAATTTTCTGCTTATATTCAATCAGGTACATATTATTGGGCTTGGAGAATTATTAATCAGGCTTCCACAGTTTTAAGTTCGGGGTATTACAACGGCGGGTTGGATGCGGGGCAGGTGGGATACGTTCATGAGTACAGAAGATTTGTTGCATCAGTTAGTAATGTAACTCCGGGTGATATTCTCACTCTTCAGATGGTTTCTGCAAATAGTAGTGGAACTCCTCTTACTGGCAATGCTACTGGACAAATACTATATGCCAAAGAGTTCAGGGCATATAGCACCACCCCTTCTATAGATCACGGCGGTAGTAGTAATGTCTGGGGAAAAAATGTTGGTATCGGAGTACATATCCCCGGAAGCTATAACCTACCACTACCGCCTATCACAAGATTAGACGTTAGAGGGCCTAATGTAGCAAATAATGTAGCATCATTAGGATCTGTACCTCCAGCAACTATGTATGTTGGCTCTAGTTCAGGATGGGGACAAAATGATGGGGGATCTATAGCTCTAGGAGGCGCGGCCGATAACTCGCAATTTACTGCGACATATGCCGGTATAGCGGGTAGGCGTGAATCGGTTCACGGATGGGAGTACGGTGGGTACTTAACGCTTTCTACAGTTACTATTGGAACTGACCAGTTGTCTGAGAGAGTTCGTATAAATTCAATTGGCCATGTTGGCATAGGGAACAATTTGCCCTCAACACTACTTAATGTGGGTTCATCAACCACTGCAAACACAACAGTCAGATTGAATAATTCTTTGACTGCTGGATCCGACACAGGAATGTATTCATTTGGGCTTGATATTGCTGGAGATTTGGCAGGAATGAAGCTAAATTACGGTGATCGCACAGCAAAAGGTTTGCAAATATTTACTAGTTCCGGGTACGGCTATCCTATAAGCTTTTCAACTAATGGTAGTCAGAATATGATTATTGGCAGCACAGGTAAGATATTAGCTGGTGCTCTCACAGCTCTAAATAGTGCCAGTTTTCAAATAAGCACAGATAGTGGAGCATCTACTAGTCCTTATTTTGCCGTATTTAATACAGCAGCATCCCCAACCAGCGCAGCATCTACCCGTCTAGACTTGGGTTTTCTTTCTGGTGCAGCAAATTACAATGCAACCAATACGGTTCTTGGTGCTATTAATTGGATGGGGCAAGGGAATGATGCTGGGTATGGTGGTGCTTTTATTCAAGGAATTGTAACTTCAGGTGGAGATATAGCTAGAGCATCAGGTCATGGAGTAAATTTAATATTTGGTACCAAACCAACAAATACCGCTGGTGCAGAGGAACGTGCCCGCATCCGTGCCGATGGTACGTTTGAAATCAAAGGTGCTGGGGTGGCGGGCACAAGCCCCGCACTTAGTGTAAGTGGCTCGGCCCCAGCTAACAGCCTAGTACTCGACTCCAGCGGCCGAGTCGGCCTAGGGACTAATTTGCCTGCCTCTAAGCTACAGGTTGCTCAAGCGCTACAGGGCAATACCGTAGGGACTGGCGCTGTGATGTTAATGACAACAGCAACAGCGACAAATGACAGATTAAATATAAACTTTAATATGACCGGTAGTAATGATCGCAGCCGCGCAGGTATTGGAGCAGTAGCCCTAACAGCGAACGGGTATGACTGTGGGCTTGCATTTTATACACGTTTGGCCAATGACGGTACCGAACTTGCCACTACAGACGAACGTATGAGGATTGACTCCTCAGGCAACGTAGGGATTTGCAATGTAAGCCCAACGTACAAACTAACAATAGACAAACAAGGAACATCTGATTGGGGAGCTGGACTAAAAAGAATTCTTTCAGTTGATAATAATTGGGTATACTCTACGTTTAGAACACCATACACTGTTACTACCACTACTCATCCGGCAGGGTGGTATAATATTGTAAAAATATTATCATGGGACTTTAATGTAGGTATTCATATATCTTTTTCGGGGGATTTTACTGCTGATCAGGTCGATATTGAAGCAAAAAGTTCCTGGAATGCCGGCTTAAATAACAGCAATGCTGGTCCACATTTAAGAGTCAACCGTACTATGGCTCATAATGGAAACAGATTACAACAGGTTAGAATTGGATATGATAGTATCGGAAACACTTATATACAGGCATATCTAAATTTAACTTTTGGTGCAGCTGGGGCTGTTAAGGTTGCAGTTGTTGATAAATGTTCTGCTTGGGCAGATACTGTGGTAAAAGCAGAGCCGATGCTTACAACAGCAACTTCTATAACTGTTTTAAACACCGTAAACTTAGCAAATACTGCCGGTGAATATTGTAATTTAAATGGTGTCGCTGGGGATTTTGTGTGGGGTACAAATGCTACCGAGCGCCTGCGCATCACCTCAACCGGTACCCTGAACTTAGTCGGTGCTGGTGCTGCTGGCTCTACCCAAGCCGTTAGTTTTAGCGGTTCAGCACCAGTTGACAGCCTCGTTGTCAACTCTACCGGGACAGTGGGGTGTGGCGCAGCATCTTTTATTCGATCTCCAAGACTTGGAGTAGTAGGGACAAATAATTTAAGTAATGATCAGATCGTTATTGCTGCAACTAATCCTGGTATTGTTATAAATTGCTCTGAGAGCGGAACAGCAAATCGGGGAGCAGCAATTGTATTTGATCACGGAGATTTAGTTGCTGCTATATCTAGCAGTAGAGTAAATACTAATACCTGGGAAACAGATTTAAGATTCTATACTCATCCGTCTGCTTATACATCACAGTACACTTTACCGGAAAGAATGAGAATTACTGGTTCTGGTAATGTTGGTATCGGAACCGTAGATCCATCTTATAAGTTAGACGTGAGAAACGGCACTATAAGAGCATCGACCGGAGCACTCGCTGGGGCAGAACTCGGAGGCCATCCGTCTGAAGAAACGGGCTTCGTTAAGTGGGCGGCAGATAACCACCATGGAATTTGGTTTAGGGGCAGCGTAAATTCTGGAGGGGGAACTGTAACAGGTGGAGATGTTACTACATTCAGAGAATTCGGTGAATTTCAATTCTGGACTGGTGGGGCTAGTATGTCGCTGCGGATGAAGATTACCTCGGATGGTCACATGCTTCCGGGCTCAGATACCTCATACGACTTGGGAAGTACCTCTTTACGTTGGAGAAACCTATATACTACAGACTTACATCTTTCAAATGAAGGTAAGCCCGGGGGTAACCAGATTGATGGAACGACCGGTAACTGGACAATTCAAGAAGGTGAAGAGAGCTTATACATAATAAATAATAAGAGTTTAAAGAAATATAGGTTTATTTTGGAGGAGATAGAATAATGGCTTTATTAACGTCTACAGGTAAAAGATTAAGAGATTTTTCAATACAGGTGCCCGTGCTAGATCAAAGTAATAACGTAGTTGGATTGCATAATAGAGTAACATTAGTACCTAGATACACTGATGGTAGTACTGCTCATACTAAAACATTTACTGCATCAGGTGATTATGCAGATTCAAGTTACCATAACGCTTCCGGAAGTGGCTGGAGTTATGATTTTAAAATTAATTGGCCAATAAATTCAGGAGCGGGGTACAACTATACGTATGATACTAATTCTGGAAGAAGAGGAAGCGCAAACTCTCCAACGGGAGCTACAGCTTTGAATGATTATGGAACATATTTGAGTTTATACTTAGATTTAGCTATCGGTCAGGCGCCTCATCCAGGCGTTGGCGTTAGCTATGCCCATATGGCCATGCTTGTTAATCAGCATGGGGGGTATCATCAATACAACCTTGGTGGGCCAGCACCTGATTATACGTATCCTAACTTATTCCCGTCTGGAACTTCACATAATACAAAAGTTTCTGGGCAAAACTACGAAGGCCACCAATACCGACAATGGTTTTGTTGGTGCGATACAGTAGCTGAAGCTCGAGCAAATGCCGCCATATTAAGAATTATTAACTGGGGTGGGAGCACCGCAGCTTATAGCCAAGTACAGGTGGCCGGAATAGGACTTATACTACATGGTATGGGTGGAGCAAACTCAGGAGCAGGAAACTAAAATGATTATAAAGCAAGATGACCAGATTCTATACAAACAACCTCCAGGGTTCTATGATTTTAAATCACAAGATGATGTCGATACCCTCAAACTAACCTATGACGGTGAAACGCTGCTAGAGTACGAAAAAAACATTACAGTTGAATGGGATGTATTAGATATTAACTGGTTTGCTGGTCAACACATAGTAAAGTTTTATCCGCTATGGAAACAATCAAATATATTGATGTCTGGGGGACCTCAGTTAACCACCATGACAGCATTTATTAATGAGGTAAGAGCCTGGTCTAATACGTCTCCGCTACCTAACCCCTGGGACGGATCTCTAGAAGAGATAACACCATAATTACAACTAAACACTGATTGACTACGGCCCCCAGGGGTTTAAGGATAGAGTAGAAACCTAGAGAGCTCGCCCCATGGCCCTCACCCGCATCGATTCGTACCTCATCGACCTGGACTCCATTGGCGGGATAACCTTCGACGATCAGGCCTCCACCCCCACCCTCAAAGTCGATGCGGCCACCCACCGAGTAGGCATCGGCACCGCCAGCCCAGTCTCCCTCCTCCACGTCGCTGGAAACCTAACCGTATCAGGCACCGGCTTCCTCTCCATCCCAGCCGGTACCGGCGCCCAGCGCCCCTCCTCCTCCTTGGTAAATGGGATGATGCGTTACAACACCTCTATCGGGGCTGTTGAGGCCTATGTGCAGGGGCAGTGGGGAGCGTTGTTAACACCTGCCCTAGATTATGGGAGTGTGAGCGCCGGGGCTACAAACTCCTTAGATTATGGGGGGGTTGCGTAGCGCGGCGCGGGCGTGGCGCGCGTAGCGCGCATAGCCTAGTTGAAGGTTAAATACCAGGACCACCCAGAAATACCACTATGGCTTCTTCGATTCAGAGAAGGCGGGGCACCACATCCGACCACTCCACCTTCACCGGGGCGGTGGGGGAGATTACTATTGACACTACGAAGGACACCGTCGTAGTCCATGACGGTGCGGTGGTGGGGGGCGTGCCGCTCCTCCGCGAGGATGGGAGTAATAGTAGCCTGGCGCTTGGCTCTCAAGGAGTGCCTAGTCTCAAGTTCTCTGGCGACCCAAACACCGGCATCTACAGCCCCGGTGCAGACCAACTAGCGGTAGCAACTAATGGGACTAGCCGCCTTAGTATCGATGCAAGTGGGAGTATTAGTATCAATGCAACAGGCCCAAAAAATTCAGATGGATACAACACCACCCACTTTAAGTTTTTAACTCTGCAAGCTACCACGGGCGGAACAGATCGTGGTGCGATACTTGAATTGGTTGGAACAGGTGGGGGATCACCGGGATATTGGTTGGGCCGTATTGGATTTTTTAGTACAGGTAACTCATACCCTCACACATCAATCTTCGCGGCAACGGACAGCGGTGGGAGTAACGGCGCTGCTTTAATTTTTAATACAACCACCACCGCTAACGTTAGTTCTCCGATAGAACGTGGGCGATTTCGTTCTGACGGTACTTTTGAAATCAAAGGTGCTGGTACTGCTGGCACAAGTCCTGGGTTTAGTGTTAATCCTTCAACACCAGCTAACAGTTTTGTTATTGACTCCAGTGGGCGATTAGGCATAGGGACTAGTAATGTTAACGCAGGTTCAAAGTTGCACATTGCAAGAAACAATGGAGGAGACTCGGCAACGGTAAGACTCAGTGGAAATGATGGCGCTGGTGATGGCGGCGCTGCTATTGTTTTTGCTGATAATGAAACAGTTAAATGGACTGCTTTTACTAGGCGGTTCTCTTCCGCAAATAAATTATATATTTCAACTGCTGAAGGTGATACTACTGCATCAAAAGTTACTATTACCGAGGGAGGACTAGTAGGGATTGGCACTACGAGCCCTAACAGTGTTCTGCAAGTCAACAGCGGGACAAATCTTGGGGGTATCTTAATTGGCTTCAGTGCTGGATCAAGTAACTTCTACGATGCCGATCTCCAAGTATTTAGAACTGGTAACGGCACCGAACGCGCCCGCATCGACTCCAGCGGCAGGCTCTTAGTTGGTACGACTAGTGACGCTAATGGAGGGCAAGTAGAAGCAAAAACAGCGATAGTGGTGAGTGGCAACCCTGCTTATGGCAAAAAAGCATTTATTGCACAGATTCCATACGCAACAACAAACATCACCTCGTCATTGCTAGCTGGTTTTGACGGCAACATTCACGGTGTTGATCTTGGTTATAGATATAACGGCACTGGGTACGATTTATGCTTTGCGACCAATAGCACCATTAGTGGCTCACCGACGGAGCGGATGAGGATAAGTAGTAGTGGACTGGTATCTATAACTGGAGAATTAACATCAAACGGGAAAATAGCAACATCGGTGCCTGCGGCTGTTACAAGCTTTAGCGCGGTGTGTAATGCAGGTGACCAAACAGCTACTAGCTTGCTACTTACAAGTAGTAGAACAGATGTGTTCTACCATATACAAGCGTTCAATGGGGTTACTACAGAGTGTTTCCGCGTTGAAGCGAATGGTAATACAAAAAATACCAACAACAGCTATGGTGCGTTGTCTGATGCAAAAATAAAAGAAACCATTGTTGACGCAACGCCAAAACTTGTAGACTTGATGCAGGTAAAAGTGCGTAACTACAATCTGATTGGTGAAACAACAAAGCAAATCGGCGTTGTCGCTCAAGAGCTAGAGAGTGTTTTTCCTGCAATGGTGGATGAAAATGCAGACCGCGATGAAAATGGGAACTTGTTAACAACGACAACCAAAGGCGTTAAATATAGCGTGTTTGTTCCGATACTTATTAAGGCATTGCAAGAAGCTGTTGTTAAAATTGAAAGTCTTGAGGCTCGCTTGACTGCTGCGGGCCTGTAGTCTTTGACACTACTAGGCGGGTAAAGCCGCTATCGTCCTACGGACGAGCGACCGCGGGGGGGGAGGGTTCCCTCCCACTCGAGAAGGAAAAATTGGTTTAAAGATACACAGATCCCAAATTAATTCTTCACCCCCCCCATGCCAGACTCTCTTCCCCTCTCCTGCACCTGGGCCATCGCCCAACTCGAGCGCCATGTTGCCGACGGAATTGTCTATACCGCTCACTGGACTGTGAATGCCACCACCGAAGGCGGCGCCGAAGGCAGTGCCGGCGGCACCGCAGGTGCCTATGGCTCCATTGGCCTCGAGGCTCCCGCCAAAGGCGATACCCCCATCCCCTTTGAGTCGCTGACTAAAGAAATCGTGGTAGGATGGGTTAAGGACAAGCTCGGTGAGGAGCAAGTTGCCTCCACCGAGGCGGCTTTAGCGGCCCAAATCGCTGAGCAACTCTCCCCGGTTAAGATGAGCGGAGTTCCTTGGTAGGGGATTCCCCACCCCCCAATCTGGGCTTTTTCAGTTTAAGTTCTTTTGTACACATTTGACAAAATTTTCATATGGACCCCAAAGAACTCAAGGATAACTTCACCGCCCAACTGGAAAAAGCCCAAGGCGAGCTTAATCAGCTCCGCCAGGCCCTTTCCCAACGCGAAGCGCTAGTGCTCAAGCTCCAAGGCGCAGTGGAAGCAATGTCTATCCAACTCCCTGAGGAGCCCACAGAAGGAGAGGGGGAAGAAACCCCCACCCCACTCTCTGAATCAGAGGTTATTTGACACTTAGTTAATCGGGGGCCGAAAGGCCCTCTTTTTGGCTCTTTTCGCAGACTTTAGCTACCTCCACCACTCGGTTTATGAGCTTCTCGATCCACTTCGGGTCGGCTGGGACCGTGTCGTAACACGCATACTCAGTAAACCCGTCCAGGCTCAGGAGCTTGGGAAGGTCGAAGAGTGCACTTGCCGAATCCGGCCAGCCACTAGCCACATAGGCTAAAAACCTATCCCTAATCGCCGTGGGGACGAACCTACCCCCCAAGAGCTGCCAAATCTGCCCGTCCCAGCAAAACATATCGCCGAGCGCGAGCATAACCACATCTCCGATGGCTTTTGTCTCCGGGAACTGAGAGTTGCCCCCGCGAAGCCTTGTTACTCTTCCCATAGCGGTTATTAGTATACGTCACCCACTGGCTGGGGCTCTGCAGGGATATCCATAGGGTCCCTAGAGGGTACAAATGGGGGGTAGGGTGGGGCTGGGGGCTGAGGGATTTGGTGTGGTGGGACGTCTTCGGCAGGGCCACACACAGCAGTAAGTGCCATCTCCAACTCCTCGATCATTTTCTGCACAAGATACTTATTCCCAGAGGCCTTGGAGTCGGCATAAGCATCGATGAGCTGAGCAAGTTCGGATTTAGTCATAGTTTTCTTTGTCTTGTAAAATTGTTTAAAGACCAATCATAGTTCTATAAACTGAAACCCCGGAGTTTATTTATCTCATGGCCTCGAATATCAAGAACTTCGAGATTTCAAAAACGTTTGCTAACGTTTTGCTCTCAAACATTGATGCCCAGCCCGACACCGACGGCATTCCGTTTGACCTAAGCACGTTAGCTCGTCAGACACAAGGTCAACTTCAAGACGGCTTGGGTAACTCCTCGCCGTTGTATGTCTCTAGGTCCTCTGTGGAATCTTCGGCGGTACCTCAGACCCCTAAGTCCCTCATTCGTAAGCAAGAAGTGCTCGAGGGTATTACTTATTTCCAAACTTCCTCATTAATCTTAGGCTGATCACATGACCTACCCAGTAAATAATTTTTACTCCTCCACCTATACTAACATCTCAGCTAATTCCGCGTCTGCAACGACCATATTTGATACGGGTCTCATTCCGGCCAATGGCTATGCGATGATCTTGTCAGTAATTTCCGCTAACAAATCCCAGACCACCCGCGGATTGAGCATGACTCTGCAAAAAGCAGGGAGTGCCACCTCAGCCTACCTTCTTTACGATGTGGCGCTGCCGTCCCAAACATCATTTGAGATTATCCAGGGGAATAAGTTCGTGCTTCAGCGCAGCGACATACTCAAGGCCTGGGTCGATTCAGCCGGGCTTAACTCAGTCGATGCAGTTATCTCATACGTAATCTATACCCCCGCAACTTGAGAATAAAAAAATGAGATACATAGGCCGCTCAGGAACATCAACTCTGGTCCAGATTGATGCTGATAGAAATTCTTACGTAAACATCAAGTCATTTGGGGCCGCAGGGCTCGACCAGTACTTCGAGGGCCGAGTGAGAGGCCTTAATGGCAGCGGGAGCGTTATTAGCATCGGCGACATTCCAGGCTACTCTCAGTACGAAAAAAATTACTTCAAAGTGGGGCAGGAACTTTACGCCTTCTTCTATCTCGATACATCCACGCCCCCAGTTGCGGACTACGATGGTATTTTTACAAACATTGGGACCCCAGAAGCTGTTGGATCAATTATCCAAGGAGGCACAACTACGAGCAAAGTTCTTAGGTATTATGTTTATGCCTTAAATGTTGTTACTGGAAAGTTCTCGCCATACCGCAAACTCTTTACCCTCCCCGATGTATACCGCGATCCGCAAACCCAGTTCGATGAAGACAACTACGTCCGCCTAACCTTCTCTAGGGCTTCTGCAGAGTGGGTGCCAGTGATCTACAGGCAGTGGGGAGTTGGGGAAATTAAGTTTTTGGGGGCGCCAAGCAATAACATATTTGGTGGAAATACCACAATTACCTTTAACGACCGCGGGTCTACCCAAATCCCTTCTTGGGACGAAGCACGAATCGCCGGGGGAACCTTTTCTCCGGAGTTTCTTAACGGAATCGTTTCCGTATCCACCGGGGACATCTCTGCAAAAACAATAGTTGTTAAAAGACGCCTTAAAATCACCACCAGGAGCCTTTCGGGGATTCTTGAGTGCACCGACGCGGCCTCACCCACCGGGATCTTTACCTCGCTTGATAGCACCTCTATCCGAGTTAAGTTTAAATTTGATGATACAAAACCCATCCAAGACGCGCTAAATTTCGCAGCAAACAATGAAGTAAAAGATATTTTTGTGCCCTCAGGTACTTACTCTGTTCGCAACCTAACACTCTATAGCTCTGCCACCCCCGCAAGTAAATATAGCGGGCTTGTATTCCGTGGCTCCGGCGACTCCTCTGTGATTAAGCGTATACCCACCCACGTAAGCCCAGGTGGCGAATTCGGCCTAATTGGGCTATTGGGTTCGGGGATTACAAATCGCATCGCTGGCGTTACTATACGCAGCCTTGCCTTCGATGGTAATAAAACAGAAACCTTCCCCATCAACCTCACTGAGGCAGATACATACGGAGTCGGGGACAAGTACCACGATTCCCTGGCCCTTGAGTACGCCGATGCAATCCGGATCTCTGAATGCTCATTTTATAACGGAGCAGGATCGGCTCTATATGCCCTTGACTCTGACAAAGTTAACTTTACAAACAACCGAGTTTTTGAGCTTTCCAAGCCCTACGAGCTTAACATCTCCCCGCTCAAGATCCGCGAATCGAGCCGGATCATTGCCCAAGGCAACCTCTTCCAAAACTGCTCGGGGGCAGTGGACTTTACCGGCATTGATGCATCGCTAATTAACAATAACATTGTTGATAATTGTGGGGAGACCGGAATTAGGCTAAATGCATCGGACACATGGAATGCTCAAGGCAACTTAACATTTAACGAGTCGGGGTCGATTATTCGCACCGTCGACCTGTACCAAAACGAATACAGCCGAGTGAGTTTGGATGTTAAGCGCGGAGTGGCAATGACTCCGATCTACTTCACAGTGACAGATGGCGGGTTGCCGGTGGCTATTTCTCCTGGCTCCATTGTGGCAAGAGTATATCCACTCAACTCATCCTACCAATACAACGCCGCAGGAACAGCATCGTACCTCCAAGTAGTGGAGAACCGCCCACAGCTCAAGGCTGGTATATTTGCGGTAACAGCACCTGTATCCTCTTTTACTGGTGTAGGCAACTCTAATGCAGGTAAAGCAATTGGGGGAACTAGTTCTTATTCCCTGCTCAGACCTGACGGGTCGGGTAGTGCTAATTACGGGTACGGGTACAAAATCACCGCGTCAGTGACTGTTGGTAGGTACCCCATCTCTAGAATTGTGTACTCCTCCCCTACAACGATTAAAATTTACTTCCAAAACTCTTCGGATATTCTTTCCTTGCTTTTCTTTGCTGCTGGAAATGCATCTAATGACTTCCTCAAAACCACTGGAGTTTCTGTTACAGGGACAGAACTTGCTGCTTGGCCGGACTCCACTGATCTTGACATAGTAGAGGTGGATTCGTCTAATTCGTCCGTGGTAATAACCACCCCCAGTGCAGTAGCAGGGAAATTTACTTCGAGTACTGATTCCTACACCTCTGCGGCTGGGTACGTGGCCCTGGTCAAAAATAACTACTTTATCGCCGACGGAAACATATACGTTTCTGAGTAAGTACCTAGGCCCAAAGCCCCCTCAAGATGTTTAAAGTAATTAGATATAAAGCATACGTTTACGATGGCATCAAAAGTTAGCGTTGGAAAAACCTCCCCGGTACCTCTAGGTCAGCAGCCGGCCGCCAACTCTCTCCCGGTGGTGTTTGCCGAAGACCAGGCCCCCATCCCGGTCGAAGAGCAGAATAAGATCCAGTCTGAGGTGGCGCTGAGTCTCCTCGGAATCCCCCGCGCCGAGGTAGCACTGGGAATTTTTGCCGACGTAAACACCTATGACGTAAACCCCAGCGAGTGGGCCCAATTCCCCGCAGAAAACGTTCCTGACTCTAGCGGAAAGGGAATTGACCACGGTGTAGAGCATATTCCTGAAGAGGCTGGGGCTAGGCTCGTTGCTCCCGATACTAAAACAACCATCCTAACCTCTAAGAGGTTTTTCCGCTACCAGCCTGGACGGGTTTCCTCCTCGACAATGGGGGTAAAGATGAATACCACCCGCGACCCCGAGGCTCAAACAGCGACTCTCCAAGCTAAGATGAAAGGCGCCCCATCGCTAAAGAAATGGGGAATTTTTGATAAGTTTGATGGTTACTACTTCGAGATTGCTAATGCGGGAAAGGGTAACGATTTTAGGTGTGTTCGCCGTACCCAGGCCATTATCCCTTCAGAACCCGCCGGTTACTCCGGAGATCTAAGTTGGTTTGCAAATGGCACTAGTGCAGTATTTAACACTTCTACTAACTTCGGTGTAGCCGGCCTTGATCCGGTGATTATCAGAGACGGATTGATATATACAGCAGCGGCCATCTATGATCCTTCTCTGGTATATTCTCCTGAAAGCGTTGCAGCAATCGATAGCTCTTTAGATCCGGCCGGGGCCCTAAAAAATTACCAGTCCGACTCAGGATACGCAGTTCGCCTGGCCACCTACGACGGTTCCACCTACTCTGAGGTGATGACCAATCGTAAATTTCAGTTTCCCTTTGACCAATCTAAAACAATCTCACTAAGCCCAGAAAACGACTCCCTGGAGCGTGGATATATTCGTCTTGATGCTCACTGTAATTTTTACGAAATCATATCCAACCTCAACCGCAGAGCTTCTTACGCGGATTTTCCAGAAACAAAAGGTACTCTTAATGTATCACAATGGGGCATTGCTGGTGGCGATATTAGTTCATACTCTTCGACTATTATTTCAAATACATGGGACACTGAGCCTGTGACCACAAACGCTGAGAAGAAAGTCTGGCATCTTTTGGTGAATACTCAGGGTGCTGCGGCGTCGTACAGGATTACTGGTGGGCAGCACGCCGCCTCGCCAAACCTCCCGACCGCTGTAAAAGCCCGCACTGTAAGCAATGGTAACGTAACACTCAAAGAGTGGTTTAACCTCTGCGTTCCTAAGCCCTACCGCTACGTGTATGAGTGGAGGCCGGTGAGAGCGATGTTCTCCGGGGATAAACTTGATGGGACGAGTAGCATAGTCCGTTGGAGCGATATAAATACGGCGGCTAGTGATAACACGGTTAGCGGCGGAAGTGCTATTAACCACCCCGGAGAAAAAATTAAAACTGCGGATAATGAAGATTTAAAGACCGTTTCTGCCTATAACATCGACTTTAGTAAAGTAACGATGTGGAAGATCGAGTTCTCTTGGTATGGGGCCGTTGGTGCTATATTTCTTTGTTATGTTCCCGCCGGGAACAATCAAGCCAAGTGGGTTCGAGTTCATCACATCCGCACATCCAACCAGCACTCGGTTGCGTCGTTGGGCAATGCCACCCTCCCCATCACCTACCTCGCCCATGGCGGGCCAGAGAGCGGACTTGAAAGTACTGACATTGGTAACACTCTTGTCAAGTATGGTGCGTCGTACTATATCGATGGTGGGGACAAAGGCACAGTCCGTCTACTCTCTAAAGCCTCCGATTTCCCCAGAGTGGTTCCTAAAGGCTTCTATGATTTTCCAGCTGGCAACTGGACAAGAGCGGACGCCGGAGGAGCAATCGCCGGCGCAGCACTCAGATACTCGGCCACTAACCACCCCCTATTGAACGGTGGTGTTGCTGTTGGGCTTATGGGAGCTTATTTATCTTCCGACTCTACAGCCAAAGTCGAGTGGATTACTCAAAGTGGAGATGAGATTACCCTTCACTTTACTGCGGCCTCCCTCCCCAACAGCAACGGCACCGGAGTAAGACTTATCATCCCCAGAGCACAGCGCTCCCTGCTCACAGTCCGTGCAAAAGACTTCATTTACAACCGTGATGGTAAACCAGTTCGCAACCGTCTTCAAATCTACCCCATAAAGCTCGGCGCTGGGGTAACCGGTGGAACTCCAGGTGAGCTTGTTACGCTTAGAGCAGTTAAAAACCCGCTTTTTATCGTAACCAATGCCTCCACAAGTCTTGGGACTAGCGTTGCTTACACGGGGGCAAGCGTTGTTCGTGACCCGGTTACACCTGCTAACCCCTATGTAAATACCAAAAACTCTACTTTACCCGTTAAAGTAGGATTTGTTAATAATGCAGGTGTTGGCACCCCCCCGGCGCTAGGAGTCGGTAAATATCGTTATGGATATTTTCTTGGTACAACGCAACAAAGCACGGCAGGGGCAGGTTGGACGGTCGGCAGCACTGAGCCATCTCCCTATGTTCCTATTCTTGGCAAACTTTTTCAAACATCGGCGGGGTACTTTTTTGAAAAATTCTCTTCGTACCCCGAAGACATCTACATAGTAGGCTATTTTATTCCAGAACGGCACCTGGTAATTAGCTCCGCGGGAACTTTTACTGAGACTGTGTTAAGTAGCGGCACGGGGCTCTTAGGGTCGTCGTCTTCCACAGACCAAAGCAAATGGAACAGACTTCAGACTGATACATTAGCCAACTGGGAGGATATCACCCGGCTCTCAGGGGTACAAATTGCCCAGGATTTAGCACTTACTCCAGTCGCAGATACCGGAAACGAGATACTTGCGTATTACTCCGGGGGTGGCGGGTACCAATTTGACCTCCAGGACTATTTTGCTTACAATAAAGAATACCTTTCATTCCCTCTTACCGACGAGGTGGATATCATCAACCTCCAAGGCCACTACGATATATCGGCTTTGCCTCTTGGCTCAGCTACTCCGGCCTCCGCATTTTTCAAGGTTAATAGTGCTCTTACCTGGGAGGAGCAGTGATAACTCATGGCTCAATACCGAATCAAGGCACAAAAAACCGGTCCTCGTACCTACGAAAAAGAACTACAGTTAATTAGCTACCGCGGAGACGGGCTTTTTTCCAACGAGGGAAACGCGCTAATCTCAAAAAAAGATGTATATTATCCACCAGACTACCTCTCCAAGGGCTCAGTAGCCATTGTATTAGATTCCGACTCATATCAAAAAGACGGGCTAGCCACACGGAACATCTATAGCCGTGGGCGTCCAGCCGCTCTTCCTATAGCCGAGAGATTTGCCGAAGAAAGCGCGGTTAGTAGGTCATTGCTCGGTATTAATAGAGCAGAATCTCAGCAGGGAATTTTTGACGATGTTAGTTCATATGGCCTCGACCGCAAAGACTGGGTGGTTTATTCTGGATGGGCACACACAGGCCAGGGTGGGAGCTGGGATAGTAAAAACTCTCCCGCCGGACCTTACACCCCGGTAAAAGACTTTGATTATTCCGAAGGGTCCTCTGTTGTTCTAACTTCCTTTCCTTCTCCGTACACAGACCCAGGCAACCCTCCTGTATCTAATAAGCTCCAGGGAATTGTTGCAAATCCCGGCCCAGGATGGGGGAGATATGTACAATCACTCGTGGCCATGTACATCATCGAGTACATGGTTAATAACTTTCCTCAGGAAAGAAAAAATATTTTCAATCTTAATTTCCTTGAGAGCAAGTATCCTAAGACCCCAGAAGGGAAATTTGATAGGGTTTATTGGGACCAGATATGGCTAGATATTGACCAGGGTAGGTTTGAAAGTACGGGGAATATTCCTATTATGCCCCAGGGAACTTTTGTAAATTTTATTCCCGAGCCCGGGCAAGATACCATAGATCTGAGAAGCTCACTTTTTAATTCACTGCTTCCTGACGATGAGTCTATAGTATCAGTAAACTTTAATAATTTTTTCTTTGCCTCTACTAGGTACGTTTGGACAGAACCTGACAAAGGACATTATCGCCTAGCAACAAACAACAATGCAGAGCTTTGGCTTGAGTACTGGGGAGTTGACTATAACTCTCTTCCAGAAGCCTTTAGAAACTGGGAGTTTCAAGTTTATGAGTCTCAATCCCAGGTCCCCCAATTTGTACTTGATTACAAGCTTCCGTACTTTCTTATCACATCCCTAGTCCCATCTAGCTCACTTATATTCGGGCAAAGTTGGCCACAGAAGTACTCTGATGTATCGATTCCACAAATCTCCGGCCCTCTAGCCCAAGAGAACCTCATTGGAGGAGGTGAGTCCGGCTCTGCGGTAATCACTCTTACTTCGATCAGGGCCTTTCGCTACCAACCTGGGCGGATTAGTGGATTTACGTACGGAGTAAGAATCTCTGAAGAAGGAGCGGGACCTGGCTCCCTAATCGAGTGGGGAGTAGAAAACTATACTGATGGCTATTTTTTCCGTCTCCAGGACGGAACAGACTTCTCCGTGGTGAGGCGGTCTACTGTTCCCCTAGGCCAAACCGACCTATTTATTGTTGCAGGGTATAAGGAACGTGAGGCTTACATCTCCCAACTCACTGGGGTTGTAAGGTACAAAGATTTACTTACAGACTCAGAGGTCATCGGGCTGGAGAACGGGGTACGTGGAGGGACTATTACTAAGGTCTATGAAACCTCGATTCAACAGAATCAGATGAACGGAGATGGGCTCGGAGGCGCGGGGGAGAGCGGGTATCTCTTCAACCCAGATACGGTTACGATGTATAAGGTGGAGTTTGGATGGTACGGTGCGATTGGCGCGCGGTTTTATATGTACATTCCGCAAGGAAACGGGATATCAAGGTGGGTGACATTGCACACTCTCGTAATCGAAAACCAGATTGGCCAGCCATGCCTCGGCGACCCCTTCTTCTTCTTTAAATACCGGGTGTATGTAGATAGCCCAAGTCGCATTCGCCTTCCACAATTTATAGAGAAGTACGGCGCATCGTACTACATCGACGGCGGAGATGAGGGCACAGTTGCCCTATCGAGCGGAAAAGCCACCAACCGCCCGATTCCTGCAATCTCTTCTGATGCTATTAAAGTACCTATTTATGACTGGGCAACAGTCCTTGGGTTGAAACCTAAGCAATATATCATAAACTCCGAAGGAAACTCTTTTAATAATAAAAAAGAAGTATTTCCAGTGTCGTTGTCTGTAACCTCGACAAAAGCCGCTGAGCTCAAATTCATCAATCAGTTTGGCTGTAGGGAGAACGGTTTTACTTTCCAGGAGGGGTATACGTGCATTCTTCCAGAGGAGCAAAGGCTAAGGGGAATTTTTAGCATAAATAAGCTTCGGAAGGAAGAATCGTCTTTGGTGGCCCTAGGGCGCGATAAAGACTCCACCGTACCAACTTTGACCTATGTAGGGGGTGACCAGGCCTACCCAACCGCCTCTGATAATCTTAAGAGCGGAGGGGCCTTTATAGGATGGGGTGGTTTAAATAATTCGCTTGCAGGCTCGCATTTAATTGGTAATAAAGTCTATGTTACTTACGTTAATCCTACTCAGCAATATTCTAGTGGAGGTACGGGGGTCTCTGGTAATGAGGTGGTGATTCAGCGTAGTATTAATACCTCATCGAGTTACACCGGGCAGATAAAAAATCGCTCGTGGTCAGATGCTGAGTTGATGTTTAGGTTTAGCGAAAATGTATCATTAAAACTCTCAAGGTTTAGAAAAGACACCACCCTTCTCTCCACGGTAGATATTAGTACGGATGAGTTTTATCTCCTTTTTACAAGAGTTACTCCGCAATCTGCCGATTCTTACACGCTAACTTGTGGGGCAGGGGACGCGGACTTTGGGTGCGATGGAAACCATTTCGGTGAGATGCAAATTGGGGTTATTTGGCCTCAAGAAAACCCCGGCTCATATTCATACCCACGCACCCAAGTCTCTAGGGGAAGGGTTGGCCCTGGGTTTGGTATCATCGATCCAAAAAATGCCGATGATAGGGCCGGCCTTGCTGGTACTGCACTCGATGTACAAATCAAAACCGCCAATGGCAATCACTATGTTGTTGATAAAGAAATCCCAAATAGTGAAAGCTACCGGTACTACGAAGGCCTTCCTGTAAACTTTGACTCCAATGAGTTAAAAAATAACGTGCTTACGGTGAATCAGGCGGCGTGGTTGAATGTTGGGGCGAGTGGCCTTGAGGTAGGTGAGGGTCTTTGGGACTCGGTGGGTTTGATTGATGATCAGCTTCCTGGCATCCCCGGCTCCGAAGGTGGAAGTTGCCACGCGCTTTACGGTCGGGCCGGAGAAGTCAAAGAACTTGCCTCGTTTACTAATATAAACGCCGAGGGGGGTACTGCTGGTGGAGTATACTATCTCTCCAAAACTTCGCCCTGGCCGGCTGATTTATGGGCATCGAGCAACTCGATCATTGTAGAGCAGGATAGCGACAAAGCAAGCATAACGGTAACAACTACTTCAGGCAACGCTCAGCAATCCTACACTCCCACAGGAACAAGTGTTCAGCTTTTCTTACTCCCGGTGTCTATTGTAAGTGGAGCCGCGTTCTCAAACGATGCGCTTATCACCGCAAAATACCGCGCCATTGCGCTTTACATCCCTAGCCTTCTTCGCCCTGACGCGCGGCTTGTGGCCCAAAGAATAATCGGGCAAAACCTCTTCCCCCTGAGATTTTTTGTAAAAATGCGTGAAGGAGCTAAGCTTGGCGGAATGACTATTGGCCAAGTTACTCCCAACGGAGTAATTCAAACCCCATTTTCTCCACACGGATGTACTTTAAGTGTTAATAATATTGAGGGGGCGGCTGATAGGCATAATGGTGGGTCAAATGATGTGGCCACTTCGGCAAAAAAATCGATGGTTGCTTACAACCACCCCGGTACTCTCACCTCGGCGGAGTATTCTTACTACGATGTGAGTGGGGCTACGGCCCTAGACCGCAGAAAGAAATGCCCTAGTTTTATTAGTAGTAACATACTCTCAGGGGCCGGGTTCTCTGGGACCGGAGACTATCCAGTAAGATGGCTGGAGTTTAAAGACTCAGGAGATTCAATAGCATCATTCTTTGTTTCTGAAAACACTCCTACTGAAATCGACCTTACTGATATTTTTAATATCAATACCGAGTCTGTAGGGCCAAGTTTTTGGTCTAATAAAGCTCTCTTTATGATAGCCCGAAGCCTAACTTCTGGCGGCGGTGATGGAACAATGTCCGTGACTCTTAACTACAAGGAACAGTAATGGCAGATTTTTTTAAATTCCTTCAGCAAAATAGACCGGATATTGGGCTCGTTGACAGATTCGATCTTAGTGAAATATTTGACTCAGACGAGCGACTAGCCCTATCCAACCTCCAACTCAACCCAGATGGCTTAGATCAGATCTACGGCCTGGGGAAGAAAGGCTTAACCAAAGAAGATATTAGGACTATGGGTGGGCTGAATAAGCCGGTTATCCACTCGCTCGGTATCTCCGCTAATACTCAAGGCAATATTGAGTTTTACTTAAGTCAACAGGTTACTACTGATAAGGCAGTTGGTGAGCCGGGAAAGCATTCATTTTCCACCTCGGCACTTTCCGACAACGTTATTGTCTTCCAAGGAGGCCTGGCCGCTAAAAAAATTGAGTATAATTTTCTTGATGAAAATGGTGAAGTAAGAACAACAACAGTACCCACTTCACGAGAAAGCCTTTTCAACTCTTCCAAAAACATAAATGGGGAGTTTACTTCGGCATCGTACCCCAGCCTCTTTAGAATACGAAGGCGCTCTCATCTTTACGAGCTTCGCTTGGCCCCTAAGCTCCTTGTGACAAAAGGATCGATTATAGAGTCGCCTACGGACACTTTAAATATCCCCGTCTATATGCAGACCTCAGCCACTACTAGTCCGGCGGTGGTGAATTTGCAATGCTACTCTACTAAGAACTCTCCACTAATCCTCCCTGTAAGAATCTCAAATTCTGCGTCGTTGTCGTTTTCGAGAGAGGGCTCAAATTCGTCTTCTCCACCCTTTGTATATGGCTGGGAGCTTAAGAGGCAGTCTGATCTTAGAGTTGCTTTATCGCAGACAATTGTGTCAGCTGGGGTGGGGGCGATAACGATCAATATCAACACAGCTGGGACTATTTGCAATGGGGTGAATAGTTTACTATATATTTACTTAGATCCCACGGCTGTTACAAGCGCAAACTTATCCGGCCTAGGACTTACTGAGCAAGCTGGTCAGGATCTTGGGTTGGTTGGGTTTAATGCCCTTAAAGAGCTTGATATATCAAATAATAACCTATCCACCCTGCCGGTTTGGCTAAAGACTCTTCACGGGTCGCTTACTAGGCTTAATATTAGCGGAAATTCATTTTGGAACAATGGTATTGTTTCTTATTTTGACTGGCAAGAGCCCCCTGCCGGAGTGAGTGGTACGAGTGTGGGTGATGGGACTCCGATAGTTACGTTAGCCCAGGTCCTTGGGTATAGTGGCTGGCGAACAAACGGGGCCATAGCCGCATATGATGGGACATACGCAACTGCCCAGGACACATCTAGTAGGCTCTATAAGGGTCAAAGGGGTGGGAGTGGTGTGGCAGTAGATTTAGCCAATGGGTTTAGGCCTTTTACCCAGCTCAGGGAGCTTAATTTAGGGCCTACTGTGCGACTTGCAAACCCCGACTTTTCAACTTTATTCCCAAATATTGACAACTTGTTCATTAATACCGGTGACAAGCAACCCAGGGTGTTGTTCGGTTTAGTGCCAAAACTAAAAAACAATGGTAGGCCTATGAGCTTTGGGCTTGCTGGGCACTATGATAGATCCGGGGGTTCTCTTAGGTACCTGGGAAATACTATTACATATAATAGTTCAGACGCTTCTGACGTCAGAGGGCAGTTTATTGGGCAGTTTAAATTTGCCTCATTTAACATCAATGAGGGGTATAGTGGTGGTTGGTGGGGCGGGATATGTACTGATGAAGCAGACGTTGCCTCTGGTGATGTTCCTTCCACCCAGGTAGATGGACTGAGAAAGTACTCCTTTGCCGCAACCGGAACAGCAGCACAAGCCTGGGGAGGGTGGTTAGGAGAGAGCCAAGAACTCCACCTTTACTACAGAGACATTGCCCTTAGACTGGCAAAAGGCACCTCGTTTACTTGGGCAAAATTAAGATATATAAACTGTCACTCCAATGGGGTACATGAGACGAGTAACAAAGTACGTTATAACTCCTCCGTGGCCGATGGAACTTTGACCGCTACTGACATTCTTCAGGCCCCCCTCCTCACCCAAATAGATGGTTGGTATGCCGGATGGTACGGTAAACTTTTTTCTATTCAATCTGCCCCAGCCCTCTCCTATATAGACCTTGGGTATAACAACTGGAATGGGTATAGTGACGCAACAGGGCGCGAATTCCTCCTCCCTTCTAATTTTGCCTTTCAGGCCACGGCCTCCTCATACCAAAATTTGGCCACAATATATTTGCACTCTTTACTTAACTCTTCATCGCGCAATTTGGAGTTTAATACGGATGATCTAAAAAATCTTCCTAGAGTCTCTACATTTTATGTCGGAGACTCTTATATCACGGGCAAATTCCCTACTGTTTACTCGGCGGATAACACAACCGGCATTAAATTTAACACTTGGTTTCAAAATTGTAGATTTAGAGACCTTTCTGCTCTGGGGTCTATAAATACAGGGCGGGTAGAGACAATCTATGGCCAGTCAAATGGCACTGGGGTTGAGGGATGTTTGCTTCCAAACTTTGCACCGCCATCCTCGTCAAACAACACCACCCTCTCCCAAGTGTATTTAGATGGCACACTAACTTCAGAATACCATCCTAATTGGCACACTGTTAGCCTCAGGGGTAAGCTTATATCCCCGCTTATTACCGGGGGGGCCGTGGAAACCACCTCTGTAGCCGAGGTGACCTGGACATCAAGAAATAACAACAACACAAGCAACGCAGTTTCGGACAAACTTTATCAAAGCGGAGGGCTTCAAATAAACTCCAAGGTGATGGTGGGTGATGGGGTTATTGATAGCAACAGCAACAGGATCGGGAGAGTTACTCAGATCGATAGAAATAACAACTTTATCTACATAGACTCCGAAGTGGGGATTGTCGCTCAGGGGTTAAGTTTTCGTCGAGAAGGGCAAAATATATCAGAATTTTTTAACAACCACTTTAACCTCCATGTTGTGCAATTGCAAAGCACTAGGGCTGTTGGGGCCGTTCCTACATTTAAAAATTGCACGAATTTAGGATATGTATATTTAAATAACAATTTGCTCACAGATTATAAAATTGGGACTTTTAGAAACATTACCGGAGTGACCACTAACGGTAACTCAACTCCTACGCTGAGAATTTTTTCTTTACAGGGTAACACTCTTACCAAGCAATCAATTAAAGATATTATTAATGAGCTGCATAGCGTAGCAATCTATTATGCCCAAAAAGGCATCAGACCAAACATCAATGTAAACCTGCTCGCTACTAAGTATAACGAAGCTTCTCAGCAATATCAAAACTGGACAAGAGCTGAGATTTTTGATGGGTCGAGGACAACTGCCCTCCCACCAGAAATACCCAACCCGGTGGTTACAAAGGATCCTATTACCGGAGTAATTACAATCAACCAACCACTAACCCCTCCGGTAATATACATAACCGTACCAGATCCCCTAGAAACTAAATTTCAACAACTTGGTCCAGGTAACAGTTACCCCGGAATCACCATCCAACTATTCTAATAAACCCAGGAGCGCTTAGAACATGGCCATCGGCTTATCCAGACTTAAAAATTTATCCGAATCTAACCTCAATCTAAAAACTGCTCTGCAAAAGCTGTATGCTCCTGGCATTGAGAATGACCTCGAGTTATTTTCTCTTTCCTCTTCAGTGGAGTCGATATGCTTCTCAGGTTTAGAAAGCAGCCCTGAAACCCAGGTATTTAGACTTACATCCGAGCGGCTTAAAACCATTACCGGTGGTGTTATCCAAAGAACAAAATTTAATACGAAATATTTTACCTTTACGGATGGGAACGAGGTTTATTTTTCAGAGTACAGGGCCGGAGTGGGGAATAGTGAAGAAGCGGCTTTACCGCACTACTCACAAAGCGGCTCGGTTCCGGCCGTTGAAGTGGTGGGGGGTGGTGGCGGGTTTTATTTCTTAAACTCCGACAATTCAGTTAGCGCTCTTGAGAATTTTACTGGCACATGGTCAGCTAGTTCAAGCGCTACAATAACTGTAACACTAGCCAACCACGGATTTGTTGAAGGGCAAGGTCTAGGGCTTAGGTTTAATAACTTTGGTGGTGGAGTTAATGCAACTTTTGGAGAATATGTTATTTTAACCGTTCCCACTCCAAGTAGTTTTACTGTTAGCAACAGTGCTGGGTCTATTTCGGGCTCTGGGGATGTGGGTATTACTTCGTCAGACATTAAACTTTCTAACGTAGGGCTTAAGGGAAAAGTTAGTGGGGGGAGTTTGTTAAAAGCAGATGTTGTTTTTACAAAAATTCCATTTGATTATTTTATTGAAGGTCGCTCAGCAACATACACCAACACTTCTTTCGGCTTAGGGTTGGGAAATACGGCCTCTACAACAATAACCCTAGTGGGCCATGGGTTTAATGCCGGTGACAGCGTATACATCGAGGCCACTAGCGGCTCGCTTAAAAGTGGGTTTGTTGGTGCTGTAGGAGCAGTGGTTAGTGGTGGAGTGAGCAATCCAAACGCTTTTACTGTCCTTCTCCCAGTATCTGAAGCTAATACCAACGCGAATTGTGTGGTATATTCAGCGGATGAGCTAACTAGGTTTACTCCGAGCCGCGGTTCGAGGTACGGAGTTAAATCTGTTAAAATTACCGATGCTGGAAGGAATTACGTAATCCCAGAAAGCCTGGAGATTGTAGAAGGGGTGGTTAATGAAACAAATACCGGAGCCGCGGTTAAAATCAATAAGCAGCAAGGTATTTTCTTTAACGGAATGCCTGAAATCATAAAAACAAAAATCTTTACCTACACAGTTAAAAATGCTACTAATGAAGGATTTTTTCTCTACGATGAGGAGGCACAAAAGTATTTATTTCTTGATAAAGACACCCCAGCAACCGGGCTCCTACCAACTCAAAAAATTACACTGAGAAGATTTGATGGGGTGTTTATAAATAACATTCTTCAGTTTAAGTTTGCTCAATCCCCCATTTATTTGCAAAGCTACACCAGCAATGTATTTTCTATTTCTGAGTCGATATCCGGAGCTGTTAATAGTCTTAGCATTTCTACATCTGAGCTAAAGCTCCGGTCAAGGTTGGCAATTCAAAACACCAAACGCCCAACCCCCTCCACCTCATCTGAAAACATTCTTGGCTACACCTACAACTCTTTTGCCGGCCAGGACGTAGTTATTTGGCAAAGAGTAGTTCTCAGGGACCAAGACTACGTGCTAAATCCGGCAGATTCTACGCTGGGGGCCAATTCTATCACCGGTAATAGGCTTAAAACATCGGTAGATGGGTTTGTAATGGGGCCTATTGTTTCGTGGAGCTCTACTGCTACGGGGTTAGTTACGATGGTGCTGAGTGGGCACTCTGTTAAAACCGGAGACCCTATAAGAGTAAATAACATATCTGTAAGTACTGGTAGCGGGTTTAGTGACGGAAACTACACAGCCACCTACATAAACCCATCATCCTTCTCCATTAGCACAGGCTTAACAACTGTTAGCACGGGTTTCTTAAACCTAATCATCCCAGATCCCAATTTCCAAATAAAAGTCCCAGGGCTTTTTATCAAGGTCGGTGCGGATTACCGAAGGGCATTCTCCACCACAGATAAGCCATTCTTCCAGCAAATTACAGACGGGAGTGGCTCTAGTGCTTTTGCCAACCCCACCATAACCGGAGGGGTGGGGGCAAGTTTTACAGGCCAGGCCCTGGGAGCTTTGAGCGCGGAAGGGGCGTCGGTGACTACAAACCCTTCTATAACAAACTGGTACTCCTACAATACCACCATTTCAGAACTGGCACAAAGAATCCACCCCGGAGGGACTAACGGCGCTTTTTACTTCCATAGGCCCACAGCACCGATCATTACAACGATCCCCGTGGTGAAGAATGGCGCAGCCTCAAGCATCTACGCCATTCCATTATTTACTCTGGCCTCCTAAGACCAAGAAGGAGTGTTCGCGGAAAGTACGCTTAGGCCAGCACCACCGCTGGCTTTTTGAATAAAAAGAAAATATTTATCTTTAACAGGCTTGTTATTTGAGTGAAAGCGGGCGTCATTGTAAATATATTGGTTGGTTAAGTTTGTAGGAAGCCCGACATTAAGCTCTACTTCAAGCTTATGAGTATATGTAGAGGCCGTAAATACCGGCTTTTGTGCAGCCGAGAGCGAGGTGAGTATGTTCAGTCTTTGAGCCGGTTCGAAGTCAAACATCAGCTTGTCGGTAACATATAAATACCTTTCTCCCAGGTCGGATCGGCCTCCAATCCTTCCTCCCCACCACACATCAAATGCTCCTGCCTCAGAGGCATAAAGATTAGTATCTGTTATGGCAAGCCTCTGGAGTTGGATGTTTTGAATAGAGTAGGGAGGGTAGCAAAGTCCGCCTAGCCCAGGCTGAGCGGCACCGGCTGTGTTGTCATACCCAAAAGGGGTAACAATGTCAGCAGGAGGGGCGGGAAGCTCTGTATCGGGTGAGAAAGGCACCGACTCTGTGGGAGATGGTGACACTTTGACAAAAAGAGTTTCTCCGAAACTTAAACCAGCGCCACTATCGGCTCGGAGGAACTGGTACGCCGAGTTGAAGACATAGCGGGCCTGAATGAGCCGGTCAGAGATATTACCTCCATTCGGTGCGGGTATGATAGAAGTTCTAGAAGTTTTTTCACCGCTGCTATTTACGACATTAGACGGTAAACTACCTCCTAACTGGAGATGGTTGTAGTATACTTGGCAAGAGTACTCTCCGGCAGGAATAGGCGCTTCGCCAAATGTCACGGTTCCAGTACTAGCAGTATATGAGGCAACGAACCTGGAGCCAATAGTGCCAGGAAAAATAATTTCTGATCCTATGTACTGACTATTATTGGTTGTATCTGAGCCCGGAGGGAATATCCCAGGAGAGGTAATTGTGGTTCCTCCGGACCCCACGGTAAGTGCAGTGCTACTAAAAGAAACTTTTTGTGCTCCTATGGGTCCATAAAAGCTATAGTCAGAAGAGCCCTTAGTAAATCCAACTAGAAAAGCTGATTTAGCAACGTGGTTTCTTGCGCTAGCCCCCATCAACAACGCAGCAATTACCCCTGTGGCGTCCCGGGTAAAAGTTCCACCGCTCCAAGTCCCATAGACCAATCGACCCTGCCCATCAATCTCCTCATAAAGAAGGCGCAAAGTACTACTAAAATTGGCGTCCGATGGCAGCTCGTTAGTTACCACTTGGGAGATATTTTGTCTTCCCGAGGCAGAAAATGTTTTAGTATTATCTAACATGTGCAGCGCTTTTCCATACGTTGATGTAGAGGCAGTGTCTACCACCCCCAGGTCGTTAGAAGGAAAAGCATTTAGTATCACATTGCCACCGAACCCCGCGGCGTTTTCTATCACTTCTATGTAAGAATAGTTTTCACCTTTTTTCCGTGTTTCTCCACTGGCTAAGTTTTTACCAGAGTATGGGGCGGTGGTGCCAATCTCGGCCACTGTGCCTTTCTTCTGCCTACCAACCATGAGAAGCTTGGCCTGGTTATAGTCATAGTCTCTTTGAGTGTTTGTGGTAGTAATGGAGTTTTGTAGCATTCCATCGTACCTACTCGATGTGTATGTATTAATCTGCGGAAGGCTTCCTAAAATTGCTTTGTACAAGTCCAGATTTTCTTCAAATGGAGTTTTGGAAGGATCCGGCTCTACATAGTTTTTTCCTTGGTTTTTTAATAGATCGAGACGATTTGCATAGCGATTTGCCGGGCTGGGGTTAAAGAGATACCTTTGCCATAAAGAGTTGGAGCCCAGGCTGGTTGTAGTACCAGGAACTACTGTCATTGGTCGGTTTTTTGCCACGATCCAGATCGCTTGGCCATTGTCCGGGGATATACCAGATATGGAAAAAGTACTGCGGGTAGTGCCATCCGCATCAGCCGCTGTCCGTTTTGAAGCTATAACAACGCCCGATGGAGTGATATATCCTGTAAGAGCGGTCGGTTTAGAAAGCCCAGCGACTCCCACGGTAGTATAACCAACCACCTCAAAAGCTTGATTAAAGTTTGTAAAATTTGCTTCGCCCGCAGCACTACCACCCGCCGTAGTATCAACCCCCCAGGCCAGGTTGGCGCTGTTCCAAACCAACCGCAATTGTGAAGAATAATCATTCCATTTGGATAAATTAACTGCGGCTAAATTCGTGCTAAGATTTTGTATAAAAAACCCCGCGGGCCCTAGGGGCTTACTCGCCCCGTCAGTAGTAGGTTGACCGTACCAAAACCTAATTACAAGCGGAACATAATCATCCCCAAAGTTTTTAATTTCTTTCCCTTCTAAATCGAGGTGGGTGCGTAACAAATCCCAACCTCCGCCACTTGTGAGGGCTCGCTGAGTGGGCAATGTCCCGTTCCCAGCCCCTACTGCTGTGCTGGGCCCGCCCTGAACATAGTACAATCTACCTCTCACAGCATTTGACACGGGGTTTTCCCTACTAACCTGGGTGTAGTGGGTGGCAGGATCAAAAGTATTCAGAGCCGTTCTCCAGGCCCCCTGCACAGCCCCAGTCCCTGCATCATACCCAGTCTTGTCATAATAATCAATGCGAAGATGCCCGTTTACTTGCGCTGCCCATCTCATAATTGTATTAGTAACATCATCGCCTCTCTTCATCCAAGCATCAAACCTCAGCCCCCAATTATACTGTGTGTTAATGCCCCGGGGCCGGGCCAACTCAAACCTCATGTTCCCATCACGGACAATGGGGTATTTGGGATTTGTCAAAGCAGTTTGAGTCTGATCACCATACTCAGAGACGCTATTCATCGTGTGGTTATATTCTCCACTCCACCAGTACTCAGTTTCCACCTCCGGCACAAAAACACCGTTCTGAGTGTAGCCTATTCGGTGCGTATTTAAAATCTGAGATGAAGTGCTAGGAATAAAATCCGCAGAGTTTTCAATTGCAGAGTCGATAGCCTCCGTAAAAAATGGAGGAGGGGCCGCGTGCGTATAGCTATTTCCGGGCGCATAGTACTTATAGAGTACAGTGCCCTGGCCTTGGTATACGGTCCCCCGCCCAGCAAATCTTTCTGCCTGGGCAATACGATCAGAGATTCTTTGCCTGGGGTTTATAAGAGCTGCAGATGACCCATTTGCGTCTTCGGACTTAATAGAAGCGCCGACTAATATCTCAAAATCTTCCCTCTTTAGGTTAAATCTCTCTACCCCCTCAAGGATACTAATATCCGCCGCAACAAACTGCCCAAGAGTGGAGGCCTCTGAGGGATCTTGGATATCCCTCAGAACCTCGTCTAGTGCCTCGGCCCGCGAATCTAAGTCGCTTAGCGCCTCGTCACGTACCAGGCCAAAGTACTTAACTTCGGTCTCCGCACTGTCTTTTTGGGAAAAAAGTTGTGGAGGTGTAGTTGATGTTTTTAGTCTTCCGCCACTTTTTGACCTTGGCATTTTTTAAAGCACTACGTATATTATGCTTTAAACCTAAAGAGTTATTTAGGAGAATACAGGTCGGCGTACGCCTTGATCACCGACTGGACAAACGGTGATCTTTCTATATCATCAAATCCAAACTCTACATGACCCACATTCTCCAAAGGCCCCAGCCTTCTAATCGCATCGGATAGCCCATCGCCCCCGAAGCGAAACGCCAAGTCCCTCTGCACTACATCTCCCAACACAGCAATGCTCGACCCGTCCCCAAGCCGAGTTAAAATCGTCATGAGGGAGTGGGTGGTGGCGTTTTGCATCTCATCGGCGATTACAGCACAGCGGTGCAACGATCGCCCTCTCAAGTGCTCGATGGGCATAAACTCAATAAGTTTTTTTGAAAGGATGTACTCAGCTTTTCCCTTAGGCATAAATACCTCAAGAGCATCGCGCACTGGGCTGACGTGTGGGGCAATTTTCTCATCGAGGTTGCCGGGCAGGAAGCCTAGCCCTTGCTCCCCAGGCACGCTCACTACCGGCTTAACATAATAAATCTTATCAATTTCGCGTTTATGAAGTTTTTCGCAGGCGATATACACAGCAAGGAGGGTTTTGGCTGTGCCTGGAGGCCCGGAGAGTAGGGTAAGAGTTTGGGTGCGGAGGTACCGCATTGCATCGACTTGGTTAGGGTTCCGTGGCGCAATTGGCCGATGCTCATCAAATTTAGGTGCCGGTGTTGATTGTTCCAAGGTTAAATGCTCATCGGAGGGCTGGTGTTGCTTACGAGATTTTCTAGCCATGGGTGGGTACAATGTAATCCGATAGATACAAAAAAAGACCCAGAAGCGCTTAGGCTCCTTGGGTCTTAACGTAGTGTAACGCGATGCCAGACTTGGACATGCGACATTGTTTTTTTTGTATCCTGATTTTCTTTAAACCACTCTGACTTTTAATATGCTGCCTGTGCGGTACATTCCACCCACCACCACTGCAGGTGTAGCAGCAGCGGCTGCGGTATCATCAGCAAACTCCCTCAGCCCAGTAAAGCTGATCCTTGAGAACGGTACAAGAGCCCGGTCCCCAAACCTCCTAGCTACCCCACCCCCATCTACATAGTACAGCTCATCAAGCCCCTCGTTTAGAAAAAGCTCGCCTCGGTACGCTGTTGTTGTATTGTTGTTATGTGTTGTCTGGATGTAGGAAAGGTTGTGTGTTGTATCAGAAGTAAATCTAACTCCCCAGCGATGGTACGGGGGTGCGGGAGTTGAGGGCATAGTCCGGCTCTGAGTAATTTCTATTACGACTTTAAACTCTGTAGTTATTTATTTATTTCGTTAGTCAAAAGTAACAGTAGAATAGTTACTGTTGACTGTTACTGCTGCTGTGCTGGCGCGCTCGCGGAGTTGACATCGAGCAGTTTCTGTGATAGAATAGCAGTATTACAATGCTCTCTCCATATGTCTTGTTCTCCTAAAGCGGTTGTTTTGCTGGGAGCTGACCGAGTAGGAAAGTCTACTTTGGCCAAAAACGCTGCGTACTCTCTTACCCAAAATAACTTCACCACCATCCTTCTTCATTTCTCGGGCCCCAAGCCCCACCACTCCTCCCCCATCGAGCAGTACATCGAGCCTTTTGATAAAGCCCTAGAGTCCCACCCCGAGTTTATCATCTGCGACCGGGGGTTTTCGGAAGTTTGTTTTTATGAGAAGTTTCGACGGCAAGTAGATCTGAGCGAGGAGTGGGCCAATGCTGCAGAATCTTATTTTTTAAAAAAAGCCACTGTCTCTCTATTTCTCATTGAGAGGGAGTGGGAGATGTGCAAAAAAGACCATATTGAAGAGATCATTTCACTCAACCCAGACTCCTCTGCTTGGTGGATCAGGAATCAACTCCTTGCTAGAGAAGCAGAGCATCACGCCTACTACACATACATGCATGATTATCTCAAAATCCGCTCACTCGTACCATACACCAGGCTCCTCAACCTTCCAATAGACTTTGCCCTACTCGATTTAATTCCTGGTGTTTAAAGATAATCAAATATGCTCTTACGGCCATAGTCGGTAAAGAGTTGCCCACACTAGAAGTATTGCTTTATCATGGCAAGTATCCTCAACCAAGGTCTTCACCGCACTCTCGGTATCCAGTTTGAATACAAAATTAAACTCCAAGAGTTTTTACTTGAGGCCTATACAGATTCCCTCGTATCATCATATTCAGTATCTCCTAACACCTCGGCTAATCGCCTTGCCCTCTACAACAGCTTTGTAAAAGCTGGACCCACGATGGGATTTGAGGCTAAAAAAGCCGCCTATGGCCTCCTTGAGTACATTTGCGAGGCGCTTAATGCCAATGCCAATGTCCCAGAAGCCGACAAAACTCTAATCAATAACCTGCTCGTTAATGTTACTCGGTACACGGGCATAGCTGGCGAAGAAGACTTTCACTTCATGGTTGCGACTTTCAACCTTGCTGAGGTTGTTTCCGCGATCGTTGCCGAAGTAGTTCCTGCGCCACAGGCGCCGACAGGAGGCCTGGTAACTCTCACCCTTGAGAAGCAAGGAAGTGGCTACACTACCAATGGCACTGCTACCTCCGGCACTGTGTCTATCAAAATTGAGTCGACAGAAACCACTAACCCGGCCGGTTATGCTTTTGGTGTAGCAACAGCCACACTAACTACGGGCAAAATCACCGCCATCGGGGCTATTACGGTTGCCGGTGCAGGGCTCAAGGTCGGTCAAATTGTCGCGTTAAATGTAAACACTGCGGTGAGTACCGGAGCTACACAAAAAACCGCGGCACTGGCCAAAGTCACCACCGTATCCTGATAAGGGCCAGATGTGTCAAGTCTGTACCGCTGCAAAGCTCGCGTAGGTTACCGCCCAGCAAAATCAGACAAGCTCATTGTCTTTGATGAGAAGCAAATTCAAGAGCTCTCTGTAAAGTTAAAGTGGGAGCCAAATGCTGGAAGTGGCAATGCTGACAAAAGCTCGCCTGCAACAGCCTATACTTCTGGCCTTGGTCAATCAACCTGCTCAGTTACAATATCCGATCCGTACCTAACTGGGTTGGCTTGGCCAGCTCTACTTGACGCAGCAGCACTCTACACCCAGTCTAATATCTCCACGGGCAATGACATCCTTCTCCCACCTTGCGAAGAAGGCCAGGACCCTAACACCGATAAGTGCGCAAAGTACGTAGATATTGAGTCTGATAACACCACCGACCAAGCAGGCCTATATCCCCTCCTTCTACTGTCCCTATGGTACGAGGTAAAAGGCACCTCGTTTGGCACCGACTTCTACTTCAGAGTGAGTGGGTTTTCGGTGTCGCATGGTGCTAGGTATCCCAGCGTAACTATTAGGGGCGTGGAAGCCCGCTCGGTACTTTTTAACCAGTCGTTAGTCAACCTGGTTGTTGATGAGGGGGTCGAGGTTGATAAAGCCCTAAAAGACCTTGTGGAGAAGCAAGGGTACCAGGCATCGTTTTGTGCAAATACAAACTCCGATCCGAGTAAAAAACGACTTCTTCCGCGATCTGTTCGGTACACTGGGGTTACTCTTGACGAAGTAATTAAAAAAGTTCTTAATTCGGTAAATGGAAACTCACTTTCCATGCCAACGCGCGACTGGGCCAATAAAATATCCCTATGCTCCAGAGGAGAAGTAAGCCAAGGCTGCTCTGTATTTTATTTAGGCAAAGGGCTATATGAAGGGTACGAGATCAACGGGCAGCCAGAGTTAACTGCAGTGGCGCTAAATACCGAGTTCGGTGATAATGCCAACAATGCAAACCCATACACTTCTGAATCATTCAAAGCCAATACCTATACAATAGGAAACATGGTTCCTAAGAAGCGTAAAAAAGCTATGGAGGCCGTTAAAAAACTGGAGTTTCCCGAGATCTTTAAGCCAGCCTCTAAGCATATTAAGCCATCGGTGGGGTATGTTTGGCAAGGGGCTGGGCCAGTTGTTATTAATGAGGAGGCTACTAAAGTAGAGAAGAGTGGCCTAGGGTTATTTGGCAGGGCTCCAAACGGCACTACTGCCATCTCGTTTTTAACCGGGGAAGTTGCAGAAGCTGACAATAAAGAGGGCCGAGTAAATATTAAGACAAAATTTTCACTCCAAGTTTGTGAAAAAGAAGGTAGCCAAAAATGCTTTTTTAGGCCTATTTACCAAGAATCCACAGGGTTATCCTCGGTCAAAGTAAAAGCTAAAGACAAAGTTAAAATCTCCCAGGAAATTGGCACGTCTACATCAGACAAGCCGGAGTTTACCAGGTTTTATATCCTTGGGCACAACTCTGCCCTAACTATATTAGATCCTAAGTTGGTATGGGAGTGGGCTTTTCCAGAAGAAGATATTCCAAAACAACAAACTCCGGCGGTCTCATCGACTCCCGCAGATAAAATAGTCTCCCCTGCTCCTAAAAAACAACTTCAGGACTGGCAACCTACCACCACCACCAAGCCGAAAAAAGTTTTGCTTATGGCGGGGCATTTTGACGCTCGGAAAACAGGCGCGCCCAATGAATGGGAGCTAAATGCCGAGCTGGTAAAGTGGGCGCAAAGAAACGCTCAAGCATATGGGGTATCTGACTTCATCGAGGTATATTTTCCTCCTGGAGAGGTTGCTGCTTCGAGCGCTCAGAGCCAATATAGCAAAACCGCGGTGGCCACAGCGGCGGGCAAACAAGTAATAGAAATTCACCTAGACGGAGCACAAGGCTCGAGTGGAGTAATACCTCCGAGAAAGGGTGGGATTGGGCAAATTAATGGGGCGTTGGCCTCATCCTACGGGGCTTTTTCCAAAAACCATCGTGATGGGCTAGGAGTTCCTAACCGAGGAGGGACTATTTTGGAAGTGGGGAGGATGGACGGAGCTACTACCCAAACATTTCTCAAGGGCTCTTCGGCTCAGAAAGAAGCGTTATACAAACAACTTATGGACCCGGTGATGCGCTCCATTGCCTCCGAAAAAACTAGAGGAGCTGGAGAGAGTGGCGCACCTCCGTCCCCCTCCGGTGCCACCTCCGGTGGAAGTAGTGAAGTGGCTGTGGGCCGAATTGGCAATACTGGTAGCTCTAGAGGAGCTCACCTACATGCTCAATGGGAGGATGGGAGGGCAATAAGCGAAGCCGAAGTACGTAAGTATGTTAAGTTTGGGAGCTCAGTAGTTGTTACTAGCCCATACAATGACCCTAGTCGATCCAGTCATAAGGGCATAGATTTAGCTGCCGGTGGAGACTCCACGGGGGTCCCTTTGTCTATCCAGGGAGGAGCCGGGGTTGTAAATGCACAAAAAGGATGTAAAGTTGGGGATGTAAAATGCGGCGGAGGGTTTGGCAATAACGTATTAATAAGTACACCAGAAGGTAATATGATACTTGCACACCTGCAAGAAGACTCTATTCCACCAAACATTGCCGGCCTAACCACCTCTTCCGGTGGGGGAAAAAGCAAACCAACCATCCAAGGCTCTCCAGTTACTAACGGACTCACCGTAGAGACGGGGTTCAAAGGTATACCGCGGGCTCTACGCATCATTCCGGGCCGGACCATACTCTCATTTATATCAGACTATGATGCTTGGGTAGAGGAGGGCCGCCCAGCCTCCATCGACCCAGGCGTGTGGATAGCCGAAAGGTTTAAAAATTGGTTTATTACTGAATGTTCTTATAGGTGGAGAGACGGGGACCTACGCGTGGATCTGTCGGCAGTTAGCGCCTGGGGCTCCACTAGGGTCTCATCGCCAACCTTCACAAACTATATTGCAGGGGTTAAGAAGTTCGGTGATGCAAAAATTACAAACACTTATTATGACTACATAAGGTCTATTGGAGAGCTAAATTGGAAAACTGAAGATGGCAAAGACTCCACCGAAGTATTATGTCCGGAGGCCCAGGCTCTTAGCGCTGGGCAAGCATCAGGCTCCGACTCCGCAACCCCCACAAGCACCCAGGGGAGCTTTCCTTCAGCTAACTGCAAGACGGGCGACGCAACAAAAGATGCGATTATTAACGCGCTCTACTCCGCTGGTTTAAAAACCCCAAATGCTTTTGCGGGGGCTTTGGGCAACATTCAAGAGGAGAGCCAATTTAACCCGAATATACACAACACTCCTATCCAAGGATTTACCTGCGTTACAGTCTCTGGAGCGCCCGAGAAATGCTATGGGCTGGTTCAGTGGGGCGGATCACGTAAAACTGAGGCCGTAGCAAAGTGTGGGCAGACAAGCACGCTTCAATGCCAACTTGAATTTGTTGTACAAGAAATCAAACAACGTGGTGGTGGGTTGGTCGAGGGAATGAATTTGGCAGGATCAGCGTCAGCAGCTGCTGAGATCTGGAGACGTAAGTACGAAGTGGCTAGCGGTGGCATAGCCAAGAGGCAGCAGTTTGCAGAGCAGATCGTAAAACAAATTAAATGTGGATAGGCTTTAGCCATGATCTATAAAGCCCTAGCTGCTACTATTATGGGCGCGGTTCTCTCCAGTTCTAAAAAACAAGTGATGGAGGTTGCTAAGTCTCAAATAATGCAGGCTCAGGAGGAGGGAGCGCGGAAGTATTTACTGGCCCATGTTGCAAAAAAATATACAGAAGAGGCCGAGTATAACTTCTCACAGTACATTAGGGCGCTGGGCCAAGCCACTGTCGACCTGGAGTATAGGGGCAAGCCCGGGGAGGCTTTTATATCCAGAGCCGAGTGGGCCGTAGAGGAACTAGAAGGGTATGTAGAGGCACAGAATCCTGACGGAGCTGTTATCCAGTTTCTCCAGCGTAGGTACAAGGAGGAGGGTATACAGATCATCTCTGGAAGGTTATATGGTGGCCACTATATCAATCGCAAGTCCCAAGGTACTTATGAAATCCTAAATAAAATGGGGTACGCCAGCGCAGTAGATGCTAAAAAGCCCTGGCTTAGTGGAACAAAAACCACCGAAGGCATAGAGAAAATGCTGGCCGATGCCGCAATAGAAATCTTTAATGTTATGTTTGAAGATATCGATCTCAGTAGTGAACTTGCTGGCCTTAAGTTTAGTGGGGGAGCGGGCGCAGAAGTGGCTGAGAAGCAAACCGGCTCAGGGGGAGGGGGAGGAGGGTTTGCGACTAAACCCTTGCCCCGTAAACGTAAACGCAAACGCTAACCGAAATACTTCGATCCTTTCTTCAAGTTGGATTCAGCGCTAAGGACCTGAAGCTGAGCGTTTATGGCGTGATAGTCAAACCATCTTTCGGCTAAATCTGTGTCTTTAAAGCAGCATTTGGTCCCTCGGCAGTATACATCTATCCTCTCTAGATCTACTTTTTCCTCCCTACACCACTCCTCGACTAAGTTCTTGAACGGGTAGCGGTGGTCGATATGAAACTCCCCCGCCTCAATAAGACCTCCGGTGGCCGGGCAATGCATCGGCCTCTTCTTCATCTGGCGATTTACACTTATTCTAAAAGTCTTAATCTGCGGCTCGATGATTTGCCTCATTGCAACCAGTGCATCCTTTCTATTTTGTTTATATTCTGGAATTTCTTTTGCCCTAGGAAAGAGTGCATCAACCACCTTCCCCTTCCCCAGCCAAATCTCCCTCTTTGACCGAGCGGTGACCATCACAATTCCTCTCACGGCCTTTGCCTGGAACTTCTTATTACGAACTTTGTACCTAATAGCTCCCCGATCCTTAATTGCTTTCCAAGTTGGCACAAGATCCACCACCTCGTTTAGGAATTCTTCGTCCTCTCCGCGAATAAAGTAATTACACTCCGTGCCCGAAGTTACTCCACTCCACTTTTTTTCAAAGCTGCCTTTGCCGTAAGAGGCGCCTTGGATGGTAATGGTCCGTCGCATAAAATAAACTCAATTAGTTGCTCTGAGTATCGCTTGATGTCGTCCGCGTTACGAAGATGTGGGTTCTTGCGAAGAAGAGTAGACACGCTTCTCTTTTTTACAAGATGGTCGGTTAAAAAAGTTTCATCGTCCGGCTCTAGGTCAGTGACTTTGAGCAAAAGGTCTTTGTGCGAAGTCATCAAATCTCCGATGGAGAGCTCAGACTCATAATTCGGTTCGATTACGCTTGAGTACTCGGTTATTTGAGAAAAGCTCATTGCAAAAGCTTGTCTCACCGCCCTAATTTTCTTTACCGAAACCTGGATCTTGGCGGAGATTTCATCATCGGTGACATTAGGGTCCGCAATGAGATACTTTCTGATCTTCAAGTAAAGATCGGAATAAGACCGAGGAATTTTAACCAACCTAGAGTTATCTCTAAGGTAATTAAGCATATGAAACTGTAAACACCTATTCACCCATGTAGAGAAATTAGCCCCCTTACCCTGGTCCCAAGAGTCATAAATGCGCACAATGTACTCCAAAGCTGCATCACGAAGCTCTTCATAAGGCAACCCTGTAAAACTTGAGATCTTTCTCGCAACTTGGTTGGCCTTCCACATCTGCGAGACAATTTGCCTATCGCGCTCAGTTTCTCTTTTAGACCCGCGGCGAGGTGTTGTAATAAGATTAACGTTCATTTAGTTGGATTTTTCTATTGAGCTGATGATAAAGTCTTTGAGTTGGGTCTTAGCCAAAATCCCATCTATATTCAAACCTAGAAGCTCACAATTTTCATCAAATACAGCGAAGTTTGGAGTTCCGTCACATTCAATCTGGTCACAAAAAACCCAGTTGTCTGAAGTCACGTCCCACTCGCCGAATCCCACTGAGTAGTGAGGGTACTCTTCAGAAAGTTCGTTAGCAGTTTCTGCCCAAACTGGCTTCATGGTGTTACAAGCCACACACCCAGGCTGGTGAAAAAACACCACCCTATACCTAAATTGTTGTTCTGTCATAATTTGTATCCTTGCAAGTAATACATTGATATTATACCATATAAGTAGTATTTACAGGTACTGTGTAGGGCGATTTTTTACCCCAATAAGCCCCATGCTACTTGATATTCTACGGCTCCCACCTTCATAAGATGGGTCGTATACCAACCTAGGCAATCTACCACGACTTCCACCATGCACAGATCTACCTCCCATTATTTCATCTCTGTACACAGTTACTCCGTAAACAAAAGCGTCTATGAAGTCATCGTTTTTTATAAATGGAAATGAGGTAAGTTCTGCGAGTCTTTCAGCAAGACTCGGTAGGTTTTCATATAGACTCACCACCCCGTCCTCTATGAGTGGGGCAATTGCATTAGCTCGAAGCACTTTGTCTTTATTCGGAATAAGCTCTTTAATAGTAATGTTAACGGTGCGCTTAAGAGTTTGTATAAGCGGAACTCCTTGCGCTCTTCCCTCGATATAAATACATCTGATTTTCCATTGTTTAATAAGTTGGGGAAAAATTTTCTCTAGATCAGGAAACTCTAACCTCTCTAATATGTAGTGCATAAGATGGAGTTTGGAGTGGGTTTTATCATACCCCCAAATACAAATAGCAGTATAATCATGCATTCTTTCCGCCTTATAGGCAGTGTCAATTGTCGCATAAATAAACCCGTATTTTCCTAAGTTTTTTGAGTGGTACTGGAACCATGGCCCTTTGAATATCGCTCCTTGCTCTCCGGCAGGTCTTCCCTGATACAAAGAATTAAAGTCCCTCTCTCCAATCGACTTACGTATTTCCTCAAGGTTTTTAACAGGAAAAAACTCAGGCCAATGCGACTCACCAAGCTTCCGCTTAAGCACATCGCTCTCCTCATCAACGCACATAGCCGGGATATTAAGTTCTTTCCAGCCTTCCGGGTTAGCCTTAAGCAACCTGCCAATTACATCATCGATGTGAAACCTGGTGCCCATGGAGATAATGGCGTGGTTAGGAAGTCCACGGGTAAGAAACTGAGCCTGCGTCCAGGCAAAAGTTGTCTCCATTACAGTTGAGGAGTTTCCGTCTGCCAAAAGGTCGTCAAGTATTCCTACTCCAGGGAGGTCTTCGTCGCTAATCACACCGAAGCCGAAGCCAGTAACACTGCCTCCAGCCGATGCAATCTTAATCAGCCCACCGTTACTGTTTCTAATCGCGCTTAGGTTACACTTATCGCGGTCAATCTCACACTCTGGAAAAATCCATTTAAACTGGTCGTGAGAAACATACTCAATAACAGCCCTGGAGTTTTCATTAGTAAGCTGGAGCGCGTATGAGCTCATAATAAACTGAGCAGTAGGGCTCCGGCCCATCTGCCAAGCCGGAAAGATCTTAGAGATGAGCAATGACTTTCCGCTCCTTGGAGGAAGGGAGATTGCCGATTGCTTGTAGCTCTCCTCGCCATCTCCGATTCTCTGAAGAAAGTTTCCGATGACGTTATGAACTTTGAAAGGAGTGAACTTTCCGGCTATAGGAACTTCACTGGTTATGTAACGAGCAAATGTCAAGAAGTCAGTACGGCACTTTAGCCGGAGTAACTCCTGCTTATCAGATGGCGATAAGGACTTAATGCCCTTCTCCATCTCCTTAACAGTTCGCTTCGCCGCTTTGGCTTCTGCCTTGTTCATAAGTAATTTGATCGAGTAGGGACGAGAGGGACGGAGAGCTTATAACCTGCTCAGGAAGCTGAGAGGATAGCAACGATTCTGGAGTGGGGGGGAGCGGAGAGTTTATTTTAGATTGTATAGAGTCACTAAGAGACTTATTTTTATCCCGCTTAGTAACACATTTTTCAAACACAGCCGGCACATCCACCGGCAAAAGCCCCAAGACAAATTTTGATAAATCCACCAACCCTCCACCGGGCTCTAGTGCCTTCCACTCCCTATCAGCACTTTTTAAAAAAGTATTTGATATGTACTGAGCTTCTTTTTTAGAAAGGCTGTTTAGTGTGGCCATGCGTGCTATATTTTCAAACACGCCGGCAAGGTTTTCTGTAACTCCAACACCTGCCCCCCCTCCCATCTTCACGGCATCGAGCCTTGCAACATAATTATATACATCTTTAATGGCCTTGGAGGTGGTGATAATACTTAAAATTGTTTTGGAGAAAAAAGACCCATTGCCATCCATTAGTTTATTAATAAGCCTATATTGCGCGTCAATTAACTTCCTTTCCACCGACTCCACCTTGGTGATGTTGTTGTCGGCTTGTTTAAAAGCTTTCTCAATTGTTTCAAAAGTATACATCATCTCTGTCCAAAGCTCAGGCCAATCTGCGTTTTTGGCACTATCAAGCCTATCGGCCATTTCCCCAAGCCTTTTTATTTTTTGTATGAGCTGGGTTAGATCGAGTTCGTTAGGAATACATAGTTCCTCGCCTAGTTTTGTAGGGATTAGGTCTAGGATTTTTGCTACGGGGTTCTCATTGTTTTTAGTAGGATCACCCTCGGGGTTGTAGGAACTAGCACTATTGGCTATTACATTGCCACACTTTTCAAGCAAGGAGTTACCATCGGAATCCTCAAAGTGCTCTGTTTTCCGGCATTTAGGGCCGCAAGGGCACTCCCCGCCACCAGCACCTCCCCCGCCACCAAAAAGGCCCTTTGTTAGCCCAGATAGCAGCCCGGTGACAGGGTTTGAGCCTAACAAATCTTCTAAAGAATCCAATCCTATCCCGCCCTCAAAAGCCTTGATGAATTGTTGCCCGACGCCCACCGCTTCAAGCGCCGTCGAGGCAATTTGTGGGAGGTTGGTGGGGCCGCCGGCAAATTTTGCCATCGAGGGCAGATTGGAGAATGAAGAGAGTGTAGAGGCTATTTCTCCCAACCCCCCAGATTTTAGAACTCCGGCTACTCCCTCGGCTACCCCACCACTCACTGGAAGTATCTTTTCAAGTGAGGCAATTGTTTCGTTGAGAGGAAGCGCCCCCGCACTCCCCACTGAGCTATTTACTACTTTGCTAATTGCCTGAGGCTGAGCTCGTACCACCGATGCGCCCACCGCAAGTGCCGGCTTGATGATATTGGCAAGTTCTTGGGGGAGTTGGGGGAGCTTAAGGGCTGATGCTGTATCCAATGCCCCGGCAATTCCCCCGGCCATGTACCCGAAGTACACGGAAGATGCCTCAGGAGAAAGAGCCCTAATACTTTGATTTAAAGCTTTTTGCCCAAGGTTCTTAAGTGTAGAGTCTACCTTCCCGGCCTCTATACCCTTATAAAGTTGCTCGCCGACATCCCCAAGCTTAGTAAGAGCTGCCTGAGTGCCCGAGTCGATTACACCTGCAGAGCCTAACGCGGTGGAAACTTGAGATACTATGCTGCTAGCATCCATAGTTCCGTTATTAACAATTACAGTTTTGGCAATATCAGTGAGTAATTTTGCGCCATCAAAAGTTCCAGAGAGCACATTAGCCGCTTTCATAGCGGCCCCAAGTGGAGTTGTTGGAAGGGCCGCTGGAATTGCTTTGGCCGCCATTGAAACTACTTGTGAAGCCGCGGTGCCAACAAAATCCCCCTTGGCCATGGCCCCACCCGCGCTCTTAAGCCCGGGCATTGGCCCCTTGCTATCGAGCATTTTCTCTTTGCTAATTGGCTGGTCTTCGCGGTGGAATTGAACCGGTTCTCTTTTTCCTGGGTTGATCCACTTCATCCCGCCTTGGTACCTCAAACAGCTAATCCGCTGAGAGTTTAACCCTTCGTCTAAAACCGCATCCATACCATGTATTTTCTCCGTGCAATCAGGGAGAGTAGTCTTAGTAAATAGTGGTGTGGCCCCAGCAGGCTTCCAATTAAACTTTCCGTTCTCATCCCTACCACATTTAATTTGAAAAGTTCTAAACTTTTTATCTTCGGTAAAGTCTCTAACATCCCCCTCCATGGCCGGTGTACACTCAGGAATACCTTTTTTCTCTGAAAGTTTTGCATTTGCGAACCCAGTGGCCGGGACGCCAGGATCTAGTCCCTTCTCCACCCATTTTGAGCTGGTCAATGACTTCCAGTTCCAGATCTCTTCGCCACCCTCTTGCATGTTGTTTCTTCTCATGCAAACAACCAGGTCTTGATTTATTTCGTTCTGGAGAAGATACACTCTTCCAATATTTCCTTTATTGCACTTTAGTCCTTGGTCTCCTGGAGATTCTGGAGAGCGATAGGGCCCACTCTGCTCATCGAGTAGAGGTACTTGAACCATTCCCCCACCGGCGATAATTTTTGGGTTTTTATTAAAAAACCCTAATACAAAAGCATCCTCGGAGTTTCCGTGGGCTTTACCTATTAGGCAATTAGAGCCAATAAATTGAGCGCTAAGAAGCCCGGCACTCGCCCCGAGGACATACGCCCAGTCGCTAGTAGTTCCGTCCTGATACTCGACCTTTACCCTCCCTAGCTTTTTAGGGTCGGATACTGAAACCACCACACCAACTTCACTAAATGGGTCTCCAAACACTCCGCCCATGGACTCTGAGGTACGGATGCTTAACTCTTTTATCTGCTGTAGTTCATTAAAAATTCCCATATATTAGATAAATCTACGGCGAGGAAACATCATCCCAGAAGTTTTTCTTACATTAGTAGTAAGTTGTGCAGTAATCATTCCTGTAGTAGTGCGTTCTTTTTTATAAAAAAGATATCTATTTGGGCCTCCTTGTAGTGATGTATAATCTGTATATGATCCTCCACTATCTGTAATTTGATCAACTTTTGCAGTATTTATTATGTAGTTTAAACAATCTACAGATTTCATTCGGGGGTAGTTTTCTAATACACATGCCAGCAATCCTGTTACTTGAGGGGATGCCATACTAGTTCCTTGATATTTGTTTAGTTTATAAGAAGAGTTTCTTGGATCATTAGATACTGGTTGTACAATTGGACCATTAGGACCTTCGCGATTTCCACTGTATACTGAAGATTGAATCCAAGTTCCTGGTGCGTGTATATCAACTCTGGGTCCACAAATACTATAAAATGCCTTTGAATCATTTGTTAGTTCACTTATAGATCCAACACAAATTGACCCAGGAGCTCCAGATACCCAATTTCCTCTAGCATAGTATTGGGTATATACAGTAGAACCTCCTCCTACGGTAAATCTAACATTATTATCATAATCTAGTCCGCCAGAAATATCTGCTTTAGTTGAAGTATTCATTGCGCATGCTACTATAATTACCCCTGCATTAATAGCATCTGAGATGTCTGTTATATAAGATGATGCCCAAAACTCTATTTCTATACCAGTGCTATCATAATTTATTATTCCATAACTGTCTAATTGAGCATCTGTAAATCCACCTACTGGCTTGTTTATTGTGTTGCCCCTATAAGTAATGCTAACAATGTTACTTCTTCCAATGCCATAGGTAGATCCCCAACTATTATTTGTAATTGTTGGTCTATTTGTACTTTTTGATGTATGAAATAATCTTAGATAATCAAATACGTAATTTGCTACATTATTATATGCTCCAGGCGCATTAGTATAAGTTCCTGGATAGGCGTTTTTGATTGATTGATAATCAGTAAATGTTATGTTGTATATATCAGCATCTCTTGCCCATCCTTGAGAATTTCCTGCAACAGTACCTGCAACATGTGTTCCATGATTATCATTACCATTACCTAACCAAGAGTTTTGTGGGTATTCATAGTTGCCAGAAGCACCACCAGTAATAGCTGGAGTATGTTGATACCAATTATATTGTTTTACTCTAGTTCCACCGGTTCCATCTGGATTTACTGCAAATTCTGGATGATCTGCATAAACATGACCATCTACAATTACCACATCTACTCCTTTGCCAGAAGATGTTAAAGTAACATCTCCTGTTACATTTGGAGTGTTGTTAGTGCCCCAATTTGATCTTTGAACTCCTTCAACACATCTTAATAATCCCCAATTCTTATCATTACTTTCCGTAGTTGAAGATTTGTCCCAATTATTTGATGAGTGTGTGTATGCAAGAACTCTTTTTATAAATTCTCTTGGTGCCACTTTTTCAGTAAATTCTACTCTAGAATCTTTAGATATTAAAACAGACTCTTCATCTGTGATCATATAGTGAGTATTTCTACTTACAGGTCTTCTTTCTAAACATTCTACTTTTCTATCAGGTATGGTTTCTGATCCTCCAGGAGTTTCTAAATCTTCATACAAAGATTCTAAATGGCAAGAGTCCTTGACACATACTACATATTCTACTAAAGTTTCGTTTTCCATCTATCAAGCCTCTAGGGATACAAAGTTTAGAGTTACTGTTATTGCTGCAGAAGATCCACTTTTATTGACTACCTTGGCGTATACTGTTGAACTTGGGGTTCCATCGTTATTCCATCCAACAACTCCAGGAGTTATAATTTGAGTTAATGATCCTGAAGTTGTGATTACTTCTACAATTACACCAGACCCAGGTAAAGGATCTGTTGTTTCAGTTCTAGTTGCATCACTTGATCTACTTGCGCTATCAGTATATAGAGTTACCCAGGCAGCTGCACTTGTAGATATTTTAAGAAGAGCATATGTTTTTGCCACAGCTGTAATATCTAATGCTCCATCAGCTGCTGTGTTATTATTAATAAGACTAGCCGTAGTTATAATTTTTGTATTTCTAGCTCCTATGGCAGTAAGAATTCCACCAGAATCTATACTCAAACCAGTACCAACCTTAATACCTCCAAGAGCAGATGAAGTGGCTATTGGAAGTGAATAACTAGCTGCTGTGGCAGTAAGAATTCCACCAGAATCTATACTCAAACCAGTACCAACCTTAATACCTCCAAGAGCAGATGAAGTGGCT
>OFRA01000006.1_pt1 | contig 54427 bp, 90 predicted proteins | sample 1543001 | NCBI WGS metagenome assembly OFRA01 (sample SAMN07774221, study PRJEB24372) | wastewater metagenome | isolation source: Lake Maggiore Verbania | place: Italy: Verbania | collected 2015-12 | reverse complement strand
GATTCAAATGGATATCTTGCATTTATAACAAGAAATCAAAGTGCTGGTTCTGTTGAGCGTATGCGTATTTCAAGTGGAGGGAATATAGGGATTGGAAACACAGCTTTTGCAAACACAAGATTAACTATTACTGGTATAAGTACAACAAGTTCTAATTATGGATTGGTAGTCAATAATTCAAGTAATGGTAATTTACTTGCAGTAAGAGATGATGGATCTATATTTACAAATTCCGCTGTTTATAATGCTCAAACCGTAGGTAGTCCAAGAACTCTTTACGTTAGTAGCATTGAAGGTAATTATATAGGAGGATTAATTTCAATTCGTGCATCAAAGAAAAACATAGAAAATGTATCAGATGTAGATTGGTTGTATAAATTAAATCCAGTTACTTATAATTATCGTAAAAAAGATGCTGAAGGTAATTTTACAGAAGAAACATTTAATGATATTGTGTATGGTTTAATAGCAGAAGATACTGCATCAATTGCAGATTTTTTAGTCAATTATAATGATAAAGAAGATGGCACTAAAGAAATGTTAGGTATTGAATACCCAAGATTAATAACTCCAATGCTAAAAGCGATACAAGAACTTAAAGCTGAAATTGAAACATTAAAACAAAAATAATATGACAAACTTTTTTTGGAGCGTATATCAGCTCGACACAGCCCCGATGGAAGGGAATTTACAGGATGTGGTTATCACAGTTCACTATGGTAGAACAGCAGTAGAAGGAGAATACACAGCGTATTCTTATGGAACAATGGGATGTCAAACTCCTTCAGAGACAGACTTCACAGCCTATCCAGACTTGACATTTGAGCAAGTATGTGGCTGGTTGGAAAATGGGCTAGACTATGAGGCTATCGATGCAGGACTACAGCAGAACATTGATAATCAAATCAATCCCCCTGTGATCGTGTTGCCATTACCTTGGGTACCTGAACCAACTACTACCACAACAACCACAATGGCTCCTGAGCCAACTACTACGACTACCACCACCACTGAATTATCATAGTGTATTTATATAATAAGCAATGGCTAAGAACAAGAACTTAGGGGAACTAATTAATTACGTTGATGCCAGTACCTCTGGTACATCAGGTAGCAACGTAGTTGTACACGCCCATGGATCATTAAAGCAGGATGTAATTACTTCTGCTGTAGTTAAAGCTGGTACATCAGGTTTACTTATTCCTGCTGTACAGAATACAGACTATCAAGGTCCCATTGTAGTTACTACAAGTGGCACTGCAGGTGGTGCCACTATAATTGGTAACACATTAAATATTCCTGTGTATGAAAACTCTGGTCCTGCTGGTTCTTCTGGAACTGCTGGATCAAGTGGATCTAGTGGTACATCAGGACTTGCAGGTGATAGATATGCTACAACATCTAATACAAGTTTTACATTAGGAAACGCAGGTACAATTATTGTTGGAACAACATTAGCTTACACTCCTGCTCAATCTATTATTGTTGTTTACGATGCTGTTAACTTCCAAGAATGCGAGGTTATTGCTTATAACTCAGTTACAGGATCATTACAGTTTGCAGCACCTACAAGAACTGTAGGTAGTGGTACATATACATCTTGGACAATTAATCTTGATGGAGCTAGTGGAGGTGACGGATCTTCAGGAACTAGTGGTAGTTCTGGTTCATCTGGTACTTCAGCATCTTCAGGTACCAACGGTTCTTCAGGTACATCTGGAAGTTCAGCCTCTTCTGGCACTAGTGCTACATCTGGTTCTTCAGGAACATCAGGAACTGATGGATCTTCAGGAACTTCAGCAAGTTCTGGTTCATCAGGAACTGCAGGAGGAACAGGATCAAACGGTGCTACAGGAACTTCAGGTACATCAGCAACATCAGGTTCTTCTGGTACAAGTGCTTTTTCAGGATCAAGTGGAACCTCTGGTTCAACAGGTACGTCAGCATCCTCAGGTACATCAGGTTCAAGTGGCACTAGCGGTTCGTCTGGTGTTAACGGTGGTACAGGACCTTCAGGAGGTACAGGTTCATCAGGTACATCGGGATCAAGTGGCTTAACAAGAACTGCAGGTACATCAGGTGCTAATGGAGGTACAGGTCCAACAGGACCAACTGGCCCTACAGGACCGACAGGACCCACAGGGCCCACAGGGCCTTCTGGTGCTACTATTTTAGGTTCATCAAATACATGGACAGGTGCAAACTACTTTCAAAGTAATTTAGGACCTACATCAGGTAGTTTAAATAGTCCACCATTACAAGCATATTGTACAGGTGGTAACTCTGCATTTTTCTCTTGGCATAGAGGAGGAAACTATGCTGTCAATTTTGGATTGGATTCAGATAATGTATTACGTATAGGGGGTTGGTCCGCATCTGCTAATAGATGGCAATTAGATATGTCAGGTAATATGTATTCTGCTGGTGATATTACAGCATACTCTTCAGATAGAAGATTAAAAGAAAACATAATCACTATTGAAAATGCATTAGAAAAACTTTTACAATTAAGAGGTGTATATTATGATTGGAAAGATGGACTAGATGTATTAGGATTCTTTCCAAAACAAAAAAATGATATTGGAGTTATTGCTCAAGAATTAGAACTAGTAATTCCTGAAGCAGTTAAGTCTGCACCATTTGATACTGGAGTAGATGGAGTATCTGTATCTGGAGAAAATTATAAAACAGTTCAGATGGAAAAAATAATTCCAATATTAATTGAAAGTGTAAAAGATCAACAGTTACAGATTGAAGAATTAAAAAATAGAATAAACATATTAGAAAATAAATAATTATGACAATTCCAAGTTCAGGCGCATTAGCTATATCAACAATACGTAATGAGTTGTCCCCAGTGAATGGTAGTTATTCATTACGTTCATTAAGCGCAACAGCATGTTTTGGTACACCAGATGCTATATCAGAATTCTATGGCTACACATTTGGATTTACTGTATCCTATGCAGTTGCTGGAGGCGGAGGTGGAGGTGGATCAAGAGGTCTTAACAATTGGGGAGGTGGTGGAGGTGGAGGCACTGGTGGTATTAGGGGTGGTTATATGACATTGTATAAAAATCAATCATATCCTGTAAGTGTTGGTGGTGGTGGAGGAGGAAGCTGGAACGCTAGTGGTGGATATGGTGGATATTCAGCATTCAATGGTCAAGAAGGGTATGGTGGTGGAGGAGGAAGTGATGGAGGTTGGGGTGGAGGAAGTGGTGGAGGAGCTGGTTCTGGTAATAATTTTGGTCCAGGTATAACTTGGGGTAATGGATATAATGGCGGTACATCAGATGCTTATCAATACCAAGGAGCTGGCGGTGGTGGTGGAGCTGCAGGAGGTGGATATGGTGGAGGTGGACAAATTGGTTGGGGAGGAGATGGAAGATATCTTGCTGAGACAGGTGTCCATGTTGAAGGTGGTGGTGGAGGTGGTAATGTATATAACAACGATGCCTGTGGTTGGGGAGATCCTTGTTGTGGAAATGCAGGTTATAATACTAGATATCAAGGATCTGGTGGAGGTGGTAATTGCAACGGTAATGACAAAGCTGGTGGATCTGGTGGAGGAGGAGGAGGTTGTGGTAATCGACCTAACAATTCACAGAATGCTGGAAGTGGTGGAAGTGGCATTGTACAAGTACAATATCCTGGAACATCAAGAGGTACAGGTGGTAACTATTGGGGCGGTATAACATATCATATATATTATGGTGGTAATACTCTTACAACTAATTGTTAATTATGGCACATTTTGCACAGATAAATGAAGACGATATAGTTATAGACATCATGAAAATAAGTGATGACTATGATGAAGAAACTGACGGACAGGCATACATTAAGAATATATGTATGATTCCTGGTAGATGGTTAAAGACATCTTATAATACTAATGGTGGCGAACATAGATTTGGTGGTACTCCTTTTAGAGGAAACTATGCAATGATGGGCGGTACATATGATCCTATAAGAGATGTGTTCCTTGATAAAAAACCATACCCATCTATGGTGTTAGATGAAAAAACATTAAAATGGGAATACCCCGTACCTTTGCCTGATATGATTATACTTCCTCCAGAGAAAATTCTTACAGATATTCCTGGAAGAGTGATTGCAAAAGCTTGCAATTATGTTTGGGATGAGAAGGTAATCAATTGGAAATTAGAATGTGTTGAAAGAATCATTGATGTACCATTGGATTAATTAAAAATACTTTATAACTTTGGTTGAATAAAATCAACTAAATCATGAAGACTTATAAGTTTACAATTGTTGGATCGGGAACCGCTGGCTGGATTACAGCATTATTTCTTTCGCATAATTATCCTTGGGCTAACATCACTGTCATCTCTAGTTCTGAAATAGGAATATTAGGAGCAGGAGAAGGGGTCACGCCACATTTTATTCACTTCTTAAATAAGTTAAATATATCTGTATCTGATATTGTAAAGTATTGTAAAGGTACATTTAAGAACGGTATTAAATTCACCAATTGGAATGGTGATACACGAAGCTATTTTCATCCATTTAATGATGAGGGTAGCTTTGATTGTTTTAATGTTACAGATTATGATGGGTCTGGTTTATCAGCAATAGTGTTAGATAGAATTGTTAATGCTAATAGTCTTGATGAATGTGTGTTTAGTTCACACGCATCTGAAAAAAACTTACTTAAGCTACAACCTAATTCAAATCTTTCTGATTCTAAAAACGTACTATCTAAGTTTGATTCTATTGGTAGTTTTGCAATGCACTTTGATGCTATACTATTAGCTAAATATTTAAAACGTATAGCTGTATCAAGACGTATTAGATATATAGATGATGAGGTGGATAAAATTATAACTGATGATGATGGCTATGTAGAAGCATTACAAACAGTTGCTGGTGATACATATGAAACTGATTTTATATTTGACTGCTCTGGATTTAAAAGATTAGTTATAGGTAAACACTTTGATGCACCTTGGAAATCATACAAGGAATCTCTTCCTACAAATAAGGCTATGCCTTTCTTTATTGATCACGACAATATAAAAGTTCCCCCTTACACAGAAGCTATTGCTATGAAGTATGGTTGGGTGTGGAAGATTCCTGTAGAAGGACGTTATGGTTGTGGATATGTATATGATTCTGATCTTGTATCAGATGAGCAAGTGCTTGAAGAGATTAAAGAAATGTTTGGACCAGATGTAGAATCTCCAAAAACATTTGAGTTTGAGCCAGGACGTTATGAAACTCCTTGGGTTAAGAACTGTATAGCTATTGGATTGTCTGCAGGGTTTATAGAACCTTTAGAGGCTACATCTATAATGACTTCTTTATTATCTCTTGGTTCATTTATTCCAAACAACTTAGGCAACATGCTTAAAGATGATTTCTACATCCAAAGATATAATAAGTTTGTAACTAGTGTACATGATGATACATTTAACTTTGTATTCTTACATTACTTAACTAAGCGTGAAGATACAGAGTTTTGGACTAGCTTTAAAGATAGACCTACTCCTGACGCTATTGAGAAGTTCTTAGAAGAATGTAAACATACTATTCCAGATAAGAGATTCTTAACTAGTATAAGTTCTATATATGGTGTTGCTAGTTGGTTCTCTGTAAGTAAAGGACTTCGTATATTTAATAGAGATAAAGCATCTAATTTATATTCAGGAATACTTAGTGACATCAGACGTGAAGATGTACAAAACTTAAGTAGTTCTTTCTATACTAATATGGAAATTACATTAAAAGGACTTCCTGATCATGGTGAGTTATTAAACGTAATGCGTCAAAACTAAATATGGAATTTGCAAAAATAACATACGGAAACATTGATATATATAAAGCAAGGCTTGATACTATTGATAATGAAAAGTTATTAAAAGAAGTTTATACCAATAAAAGATTTCTTTATAACGATATAGAATATAATGATGATATGTTAGGTCTCCCTGGTATACAGATGACATCAGATTTAATGCTAGGAGATGAAACATGCGTTATTAAAAAACAAGGATATGACACTTGTAAATCTATATATGAAATTATAAACCCAAAGAAAACTGTTTACAGTGGACTACAAACATCTTGGTTTTTTATATCTACTCCTAGCAATCCTGTAAGTAGTTATCATGATCATTTACTTTTCTCACCAAAAGAGAAAGGACTATTAACACATTGCACTTGGATATATTATATACAAGTTCCTGATAATTGTACAGGTAAAGAAGGTCATATATTCTTTAAAGAACATCACATAAAGAGTGAGGATCTTGATGACACTGCATTTTCATTCTTTCCTGAACAAGGATTCTTATACATGTGGGATTCAGAGATTCCACATAGACCAGAGCTAAGTCCTAATTCAACTATTGATCGAGTAATCATAGCAGGTAATGTAAACTTTAACACAGACACAAAATGATTTATCCCATAGTGTTTGTAATATATCTATCTATCTTATATTACTTAATAGGTAATGTAAAGATTATGAATAGATACAAGATGTATCTTTCAAAAGAATATTGGACAGACTATAATACTATTGAGGCAGCAGCATGGCTTGCTAAGGCTGTCATCATTATTCCTGGACTTATATTTGGTGTGGAGATATGGTGGTTACACTTCTTGACATTGACTACATCATCAGCTTTGATATGGGCTAGTATGAGAAAGAGCCTACCCACATTGATTGCATTTAATACTATATGGATATGTATATCGTTAACTATTATAACTAGACATTTATTATCATGAAATTTATAGAGAACATTGTTACTGATAAAGTAATGCAGAGAGCACAGCGAATCTTTTTACAAGATCGCTTTGGTTGGTATTTTAATGAAAGTACTTCTAAACCAACCCTTGTAGATAGAACTGTTTTAACAGACAGTCATACTAAAGAATCTGTTCAATTTACACATAAGCTTTATACAGTAGATAGTTTTGATTCTGAATATGTAGAGTTTGTTATGAAAATAATGCAAGGTCTTGAAGAGAAAGAAGGAATCGTTTGTACAAAGATGCTTAGAGCTAAATGTAATTTACTTGTACAAGATGCTTTATATGGCACAGATTTTTATCATCCTCCTCATATTGATTTAGTAGATCCAACAGATAATAATTATAGTTTGATTTATTATATAAATGATTCTGATGGAGATACAATTCTATTCAATGAAAAGTTTGGTGATGAGTTTACTGATTTAACAATAGCACATAGACAAACTCCTAAGGCAGGATGTGCTTTATTATTTAACTCAGGCACATACCATGCTAGTACATCTCCTATAGTTAGTGCATCTAGAGTGATTATAAATATAGTATTTGAAGGTGAAGCAAAGACAAGTAGGTAACACATATTGTTATGATGAATTTATTACAGAGCAGGAACAGAAAACTCTTCGTAATTACATTCTATCTATCCAAGATATAATGGGACATGCTATATCTAATGGATATAAGAAAGAGTATGATGTATTAATACGTAGAAGTATAGGTACAGTTCAATTACAAAAACAACATAACATAGAACCTATTCCTTTAGTGGCTGAGATTAAACAAAGGATAGTTGAATTAGAAGACATACGTCCACCAATTGTTGATGACATGCTTATAGGTGATTGGTTTGGAATGACTGATGAGGATGCATTTGTAGAACCACACACAGATGAAACAAAGAGTCCTTATCTAGACTACTATGCACTTAGATATAATGTAATCATATCTATGCCCCATGAAGGTGGACAACCTATATATGATGGGGATATATTAGACGTAGGTGAAAGATCTTTATGGAGATGTGAAGCAGGATTAATTAAACATGCTACGGTTCCCAATGTGGGAACTAGAATGAGACTCAACATCTCTTACGGATTCTTTGTACCTAAAAACCAATACAATGCACATTAGACCAGTATTTGAAACCAACTCAGAGTTTAATCAAACAAGTCCTTATTTTATTGCTAATGCATTTACAGAAGAGGAACTAGAATGGATAGGTAACTTACAAGGATTATATCCATATCAAGATGCCACTATAGGGTCAATTGAAACACCTGACTTAGATGATGCATGGAGAAAATCTAAAATCAAATGGATACATCATGATGATAGATCATGGTGGGTGTATGATAAGTTAGCTAAACATATACAAGAAGCAAACAAGACTTGGGGCTTTAGTATTACATCTATTGTTGACTCTATTCAATACACAGAATACTATGAAGATGGTGGTCATTACGATTGGCATATGGATGTAGGAAACTTTCCAGAGAACCATAGAAAGATTAGTATAACTATTCAACTATCTAATCCAGATGATTACGATGGTGGTGATCTTGAATTCTGGTTAGGAAAAGTTCCTACTAAAGCACCTAGAGAACAAGCGTTTGCTGTTCTATTTCCTAGCTACTTGATGCACAGAGTGACACCAATAACTAGGGGACTAAGAAAGTCTTTAGTTATTTGGGTGGGAGGAGATACATTTAGATAGTGTGTCTATTGTAACTTTATAAGTTATTATTTATATTTGTATAAACTAATAAAATTTAAATCAAACCAACAATGAAAAAGTATCGTGATCTGTTAGGGTTAGTACATTATATTAACCAATCAATTGAACAAGGCAAGACCATAGGTCAAAAGAAATTAGTCAAGATAGGTGACTTATTAAAGCCACATATTGATGCTTACAACGACAAGAGAGATTGGATCTTATTATCTAACGCTAGTGTAGATGAGGACAAGAATCTTATCGTTGACGAAAAAGGTGGATATAAGTATACCCCTGAAGGAGCACACAAGAGAGACAAAGAACTAATGGAATTGTTTATGTCTGACTTTGACTACACTCAAATTCAAATTAACTCACCATCTGAGCTTGACCAATATACATTCTTGTATGGATGGGTGAATGGTGTGAATTTTATTATTGAAGAAGAGGAAGAGGTAGAACTTTAATTACATCCTCAGCTGTGATACTCTTATGACACTCAAACTGTCTAGGAGTATCTTCATGTTCAGGACACCAGTTCCAATCTCCTTTATTGAACTTGAACTTAGGATTGTTCCAACATCCATTACACACACTTCTGTTCTCTACACGGATACATTCGAACTCATGATTAGCTTCTGTAAAGTTAGCTATCATCACTACAGGAACTTCCATAGCCCAAGCTAACCAGCTTATACCACTACTAAGTCCTATATAGAAATCACATCCTGCTAACAGCTCCATTGTATATTCTAAAGATGTATCTGCAGGATTGATAACACCATTTAATTCCACTTTATCCTTACTTAGCTCATACACCTCATATCCTTTTTCTATAAGTGTGTCTATAACTTCTTGCCATTTGTCCCAAAGTTTTAGTTGTGATGTAGAGATTACACTTATACATATATACTTATCAACACTTAGTTTACTATGATGGCTCATGAGCATCCTAGGTCTCATCTCCTTGTATGGTAGATGTAGAATAGTACATGCTGACTTCTGTAATGGTATTGTTATAGGGTTGACAGGTTCTTTGTTATCGTCCCAGTGCCACCCTAGTTCAGGCATAGCTACAATGTTATTTACAACAGCTCCTGGTTCTACAAACTCTAGCTCAGGATACAAGCTTTCAAACATGAAGTTCTTAAATGTACTCACTGTAACATCACACTGATACTTCTTCTTGAACTCTAAACAATATGGCATCCATGCAATAGTATCTCCTAGAGAGCTACTACCAAATGCAATGAATACACGCTTACCTCTAAGATGTTGTAAGAAACTTATACGATGCTTTAATACGCCCTTACTGTTCCTAGCTTCTACAAAGAAGTTACCTATGTAACGTATACCAATCTTCATCCAGGTATTCTTACCTAAAGTTGTACTATAGTGCTCCTTGCGCTCACCCTGTTTTTCTTCAATGAATGTACATACGTAATCCTCATCACAGTCTGTCACTTCAAAGAACAGTCCATCAATGTTATGGAAGTTGTAATTAAACATATGATTCTATATAAGCTTTAGTTGTATCTTCGTTTGTCCACTTCTTATTAATAATTCCTGCAGCGTCGTACATTCTCTTTAGCTGTAGACATATCCACATCCAATCGTGATTTTTACGTTGGTCTAGTTGATCAGTGTGATATTTAAACCAACCTCTATCTAATGCTGATAGTCCTCTTCTTGCTTCCTTTACACTTACCTCTGACATTCTATACATACCAGGTATCTGTTCATTACATGTACCAACAATTGGTAACCCGCAACTCATTGCTTCTAATATAGATAAGTTAGGATGTCCATATTCTAAGAATGATGGGGCCATGAATATACTATGTGTTTGATAGAGTTCTAGTGTCTCTGCATCTGTAGGATTTGTTAACTTTAAAGTTAACTTTTCATAATCCAAAAGATCTTTATGTCCTTCAAAGAATGCATTATTGTTCTCAGGACCAGCAATAGTTATTGGTAGATCATACCACTTAGCTGCTTCAATTGCTATCCTGAATCCTTTACGATCAATAGTGCTGTCACCTGCTAGTCCATTATTACATATCATTAATAGCTTCTTATCTAAGCGCTCGTCTGGTAGAATAGGTTTAAAGAAATCTGTATCTACACCATGAGGAAGATAGAACAGCTTATCTGTACCATCAAAGTAATCAATGATGTGCCTACTATGACATATAGAGAACACAGATCCCTTGATAGCTGCTAGGTTGTTGTGATATACACCACTGTCCTTACCATAGTATTCAGCATGATGATCATGTAAAGAGTATACATATGGTATACCCCGATCTCTCATCTCAATAGCTGTGTTAGCCATGTGACAATGCACAAGCTGATTGTCTTTCTTCTCTATCTGATTAGGATAGAGTACACTAACGTTCATACCAAGTCTAGATAGTCTATCCTGATACATTCCTATGATGCGCTCTACAGCTCCCCAACCATTAGGTGGTATGCTAATTAGTCCTGTTGCTACTTGTATTATGTCCATATGTTCCACTTGGTTCTAAATTTATGTTCATCTTCTGCTGACTTCTTAATCTTCTCCTCACTATATGGCAGACCTATAGTGTGAGTTTGTTGATGGTCTGCTTTAGCATTTCTCACCAGCGCATGTTTAATTCCTTTTTGCTTAAGGCATTCTGCAAAGTCATTGTCTTGATAGTACATATCAAACTGTTCATCAAGAGGCATTATCTTTTTAAGAGCACTACGTTTAATAACTATACACCATCCTTGTAAGAGTTCTGTCACCTTGTATCCTTCATGATAAGTTTCCATATTTGGAAACAAGTGTGGAAACCATATCATGTGCAGCACTGTATCTCTAGGAGAGAATGATTCTATATCAGGGCGTTCTTTATGTACCTCCATTATCTCATTAAACCAATTAGGGTGATATCTAACATCATCATTAGAGATGATAGTCCAGTCACCTAAGCACATACTCATTGCTACGTTGATTGATTGATTATAATTAAACTTTTTAGTATACTTAATATAAGCATTTACGTTATAATAGGAATAATCATCACCTGATTCCATTACAATAATGTTTACACCAGGTATAGACTTATACAGAGTGTCTATAGTTAATCGTGTAGTGGCAGGATCTTTACTGTCTGTTAATATAATTACATCTACATTCATTTCTTTATTCCGTAAAAGTATAAATCATGTGTACGATGATTAACATCAAACTCCCACTCATCAAACTCTGCTTCTATATTTAATGCCGTTCTTACATCATGTTCACTAATATTCATGTAGTAGTCTTGTGTAGCAGGAGAATCTGCAGAAGATGTACGTCTTGTACCATGCTCATGTCTACCATCTGTAGCGCATGTAAAGATGAACATACCGCCTGGTCTTAATAGTGTACGTACAATGTTCTGTAGAGTGTACGTATAGAACTCATCATGTTCAAAGCACTCAGATGATATCACTACATCAAACTCAATTAATGGAGTGAATGCATGACCTCTGCTAATTACATCTACGTTACGTCCTGGACAGATGTCCACACCTATGTATTTGTAACCCTCAAATAGATATCTGTTGTTACCGTTGATGTCTAATGATCCTATGTCACACACGTGTACATTCTTAAACATCTCAGGATGTTTCTTTTTTACATAGTTGCACCAAACTTTCTGTTCTGGATGTGCCATTACTTTCTAAATGTTTTAAACTGTTGATCTATTAATGAATAACCATCTGCCTGGGTTGTCATGCGCTCATATACAATACCCATATCATATCCACTACCATAGAAGATACTATTGAAGTACATGTCAGCAGCATCCCAATCATGTGTTCTTAATTTGTTCTTCAAATGTCTCTTAGCAAACTTAGGGAACATGATACATTGCATACCTATAAGATGATCTGTAACATACATGTCTTCATTCACCTCTCTAACTACGGGACTCTGTGGCCAGCCAAACTCTAGAGTGTCCTTGTCACCAAATGACATGAATCCAATGTTGTTTTTTTCCAACATTAACGCACATTTTTCCACTTTGTGTATGAAAGATCCAACATCTCCTTCTATTAAGCAATCACCTTCACAGACAATTAGATAGTCACAATCATCAAACTCTCCTAAGATGGCATCTTTGAATGCAAGATAGCATCCATAGTGAGCTGGCGTAAGAGCTGTGCTTCTTTCTGCGACGGTAGCCTCATCGAATAACTCCATTGAGACTGCTTGTGGCCTGTTACAGTTATGGATGGGTGGGAGGCTGGCATAAGGCTCATTGACATGTAGGATATACTCCCATCCTTTATCTTTAACTTGCTCCAGAGAATCTCTAGATGATCTTTCTCGTTCATCGTTTAATGTAGTTTGTATGTGTACTAATTTTATTTTAGGTCTTTTAACAACTGGTTTAGAATCTGCTAGCTTTATAATTCCTTTTGGATCATCTACACAAAACTCTCTTACAGAATTGTTTTCTTCTAGTTCTAACTTAGCTGTATAAACATCATCATCTAATTTTAAATAGTATTCTTTATTTCCAGTGTTCCAAAGAGTTAATGAGTTTCCTTCTTTGTCATATGTATTAAGACTATAGAAAGGAGGAATCTCATTGTAGGTATAGAAATAGAAGTAGTTACAATTTTCTTCTTCACATCTAACAATACCTACATACTCACTGTTAGAAGACTTACCCTCACCTGTATGTACTAAGAATGTTTCCTCTTTAGGATACTCCACCCATACACCTTGTGTCTTCTCCACCTTCTTCATCATGTAATCTTCTAAGAAGTTATGAGCCCACATAGATTCACATATTGCATTGTATTCTTCTGGTGTACGTACATCATCTAATAGCTTACCTACAAAGTCTGTCTTGAAGAACATACCGTTAGTCTGTATACCTTTACCAAATGGTGTATTCAATGTAGCCAATACAGCTTTCCATTCATCACCTAGCATATTTAATGATTGATTAATCACAGCATGATCTCTCTCATCTATTACATGGTCAAAGGTTACATAGAACATCTTACTATAACCAAAGCCCTTAGCTGCTTTACCTGCATTAATTAGATTGGTTAGTACAGTGAGAGACTGATTACTATTGCCTTCAATACGCATCTCTACACTATAGTCATCTGCAGTGCGAGTGAATCTATTGTAATAGCTATGATGCGTTAGGGGATTGTATGCATCATATACGTAGTAATCCACCATCTTTTGCACGTGTAATTCTACAGGATAATGACTCACTAACATGATGTCTCTACCTAACTTCCTAGCGCTCTCGATACATGCAATGGTTAAGTCTTCTCTAACCTTGGTATCAGGATATGTACCTATGACAATAAGTTCTTTACTTTGTACTTTTAAGTTTAATATATCTCTCATATTTATACTATCAGTATAACTATCGCCAGTTAAATAAACTACATCATCATAATCATTATACTTATTACAATACACATCTAGGTTATGCATCATCTTAGGTATGTGTGGATGCTCTAATGCTTCTTTGATTGCAATAGGATTAAGTTCTTTATTACCTCTATCTCCTTTAGATGGGAACAAGAACATGTCGCAATTCTTTATAAAGCCACTAACGTCATTTGATTCTCCATGCACTATACAGTTATCTGGTAGATCTTCCATTAATGGTTTCCAATAACTCTCAAAGTTACCAGCTTGGTTACCTAAGAAATGAAACTTTACATTGTAGTCTACAAGGTGCCTAGCCATCTCTATAGCATAGCCTTGGTTCTTACGTTGTGTCCACAGTCCCACTATACAAACGTCAAGGTGTGGCTTTACTTTATCACTCCTATTGTCAAGCTGTAGGTTGACAGGATACTCAATGACACGCATAGGTATCTCTAGATGTGAGTACTTGAATACGTTGTATGCACTAACAAATACAAACTCATCTGGCATCCACTTTTTCTCATGAGGAGGAAAGGAACTATCATGTGTCGTCTCTACAATACGATAGGTTCTATCCTCACTATATATCTCTCTAGCTAGATCATTATCCATGAACATCTCAGGAAACTCTTCCATAGAGATGACATCTGGATTGAAGGTATCAATAAAATCTAAAAGCTCTCTCTTGTTTTCTCCTAATGATTTAAAGTTACCACCAAGGATATCTATAACCTTGTTGCGCTGTACAACATAGTTCCATGCAAGGAATGCATGTTCCACCACCATGATCTCAAAGTGGTCTTGTAACAATTCCACCTTATTTAATGTTACCTGGGGTGCTCCTCCTGTAGAGAAATGAGGAGATACTATTAAGAGCCTTTTTCGTGACATGTTATTGTTTTTGCAAGGTTATAAACTCTATCTACGTCTGGTTGACATTCAAACGTTTCTTTCTTTTCTAAACATCCAATGAGTGGCTGCACATAATCTATAGTGGGCCAGTACTCAAGAGCATACTTCATATCAGAACAGCAATGTAGATTACACGATCCCTCTACATAGTGGTATCGATACGTCTGACCATTAGCCCTATAAGGTATTCTAAATTCAGGAGATAGTGCAGATCCTAGATGTATGATCTCACTACGTGTTGTACCTGCTAGATGTAGCAGTCCGCTATCCATTGTAATAAAACATGCGGCTTTATTTATTAGGTGCCAGCAATCAGATATGCTGGTCTTGTTCATGAGGTTCATGCCTAATGGTATCTCAAAGTTGAACACAGGCTTCTCTACATTAAAGAACCCTGTCTCACTACTGTCCTTACCTACACTAATAACATGTATACCTGCTTCATTAAGTCTTTCCACTAGAGTCATCCACTTATCTGCAGGCCATGTTCTATTAGCCCATGTGGTTACAGGATGTATCAATACATAATGTTCAGGGAGTTCCATCTCAAAGTCTGTGAGAGGAATGTAATCACACTTCATCTCATCCTTACGTAGCATAAAGCCTAGATGTATTGCATGGTATTGACGTATGTCCATGGTGTTATGCTTCATCTCTACACCACGTTCATCTTTTTTGCCCACCAAATAGAATGAATTATGCACAATGTAGTGTTTGTTGAAGTAGTTCCAATCGATTGATGATGCTTTATAACTAGCCTCTACATAATCAAGATTCTTAAACAACTCTGGTATAGGACTCACTACAGTAATCTTCTGCTGATATGATTCTGACAGCTTTCTTATTGTGGGCGTAGCACATATAAGATCGCCTAGAGCAGGACATTCGCTAAGATTTAAGCAAACAGGCTTCATTTAGTTGTTGGTTTGTTCAAAGTTAAATATATTTGTATAAAAAAACAAGATATGTATATAGAAGTTAGTACAGGAGAAGTGGCTGATAAGATTAGCATACTTTTAATAAAGAAAGAAAAAATAACAGATGTAAATAAGCTTGAAAATATTAACAAAGAGTTAAGTTCTTTAATTGAACATTTCCCTGCAGAGATACTTATTGATAAACTATATTCACTATTGTGTGCAGTTAATCTTTCTTTGTGGGAAATTGAAGATGCTATTAGAGAGAAAGAACGGTTGGGTGAGTTTGACAATGAATTTATAGAGCTAGCAAGACAAGTTTACATTACTAATGACAGTAGAGCAGCTCTCAAAATGAGAATAAACATTGCGTATAATTCAGACATGGTAGAAGAAAAATCTTACAAACCATATTAATTAAGAATTTATTTGCATAAGTGATAGTAATTACAGATATTTGTTGTAACAGTACTTACCACGCTTAAGTTATCATTAACAGCGTACCAGGGTAAGTCTTTTGCTTTTTACATTTCATCAATTTTTTTGTTAACTACATAGCGTCTCAATCCTTTCTAGAGGGTAGGGACGCTATTGTTTTTTCTACACACAATGGCTGAATCTGCACTCATTCAATTTAAAAGCTGGATATTTCCAGGGCTAGTATCTATTCTAGGTATGATGATCTGGCAGGATGTTACAGAGATAAAGAAAGACGTAAAAGCATTAATGCTTCAATCAAGTGTAGATAAGACACGCATAGATGCTTTAGAAAGACAAGTGTATAAATCTAGTGTAACTTATAAGGTACCTTTTCCTATTGATTTTCCTGTTAAAGATTTAATAGATCGATCACTTGCAATAATGAACAAGGATGAAGATGATGAAATGGATAATAAAGATATTTAAGTATATAGAAAACATGTGGATAGGTAGGGATGGTAAGCCATCTATACGTAGAGTGTTTGCTATTGCATTGATAATTGATTTCATTAACAATACTAATTACGCAATACATAAATGGGAAGTGGGTAAGTCATATGCAGATGTGGCTATGCTATTAGGAATAGAAGCAGGACTTGTCGCTGCATTATTAACACTCACTACATATTCAACAACAGTCAAACTACCACCAACTACAGAATGAAAAATAATATTCTAATTATTTTTGCGTTGATTATCGTCGCATCTTGTAAACCAGCTAAGGTGGTGACTATATCCGAAAAGATACGTATTGATACGGTTAGAGATTATAAATTAGAGATAAGATATAATGCTGTTCATGACACATTGTTAATTGAGAACCCTTGTGATTCTACAGGCATCTTAAATGACTTCTATAGCAAGATAACACTACCACAAGGTAAGATAATCATAAGATCATATAAAGGTAAGATACAAGCTACAGTAAACATCGATTCTATAAGGAGTGTATATGAGAAAAAGTATCGTTCTAAGGAAACTTCTGATGTTAAGTTATTTGAAAAGATTGAAATAAAGACAGTGTATCCAGCATGGCTTATCACTACTGTTATTTTTGAAAGTTTAATAATACTAGGATACTTATACTTTAAATTTATCTTTATAAAATTATGAAGAAACTTATAGATTTTATTATAGGATTGTTCTGTAAGAAGTGTGTTATAAAAGCTAAAGCTGTTATAGCTAAACCTTCTGAAGAAAAGAAAGAAGCTATTGCTAAGAAGAAGAACTTAGAAAAACTTGCTACAGCAATTAAAAAGAAGAAGAAGTAATGGTAACTAGTGATCAAGCATTCAAGAAATACGGAGAACCAGGTCTTCTTGCTACACAAAGAAAGAACATGGTGATGTGGGATGTCCCTGCAGAACTAGAGATAGGAGTTGTTCCCAAAAGACTATATTGTAATAAAGATATTGTTGGACCCCTAACACAGGCATTCACAAGTCTTGTAGATACAGGACATGTGACAGAGCTTAAGACCTGGGATGGATGTTTTAATGTCCGTAAGAAACGTGCATTAAATTCTATGTCATTACACTCTTGGGGAATAGCTATTGATGTCAATGCTTTTGAGAACGGACTAAATCAAATACCTAAACTCTCAACAGGGTTTGTTAAATGCTTTAAAGACGCAGGCTTTGACTGGGGTGGAGACTGGCAACGTCTTGATGGAATGCACTTTCAATTATCATCTATATAAACATGGCAAAAGCAAAAGGTTCTACAGAATCAAAGAAGGTTGTATTTGGTGTAAGACGTAAAGGTAAACATCAGAAAAACTTTGGTCCCAAGGCAGCTCCTAGTAAGAAGAAATATAAAGGACAAGGACGATGAAAACATTTAATAAACTTATAATAATCATTGCATCAATAGGTATGGTTTGTGCATATGTCATAACTATAACTAACTTAGTTAGAGTTGCTAATGAAACTCATTAATCTAATTTTCAATAGTTTTAACAAAGTTTGTTAAAACAATAATATATTTGTTATAAAATAATAATAAAATGGCTATACCATCAAGACCCATAGGGCAAGATCCTCAATCCCAATTGCTTTGGAACATCTCTAAGCAAATGGAACAATTGATTGGACAAGTGGGAGCGTTAGTGCAACTATCTACTCCTTCCACTACGACAACTACTACCACAGTGGCAGCTACTACTACAACAACGACTACAATACCATAATAGAATAAAAAATGGCAAATAGCGATAATAAATTAAAAGCATATGTAAGATATGATGGACAAAAGAAAATTGTTCCAGGAAGTCTTATATTAAGGCAGGACAAACCTACTGTTGGTAACTTTGTAGAGATTATGCCTGTTAACTTATGTTGTGGTGTAACTCCCACTGTTTGTGATTCTTGTGTAACATTACAAGGAGTAGGTGAATTAGGAGAAGAAACCTACTATTATGGATTTACTTTAGAAACACGATCAAGTGGTGCTAACTTAACAGGAACTATTCATTGGACTCCTAGTTTTTCAGAGTCTTTTAGTCTTGATGCAGATGGAGATGATTATGATTTTCAATATGATTTTGGAGATGCTATTCCTCACACTGTTCTTTTATGTGTTGACAACCCTTCTCAAATACAAGATTTTGAATTAGGATTTGGACCTGGAGAAACTGTATCTTTAAATAATGCTATTGCACTTAATGGTATTGATGAATGGGATAGTGATAATATGAACATTTATTCTTTGGACTTAACTGGTTTAAGTTCTATGGACGAACTTTATCACTGTTGTAGTGTACTCACTCATATAAACATTACAGGTTGTACAAATTTAGATAATGTTGAGCTGACAGATAATGATTTAACAGAAGCTTCTGTAGATCATATACTCATCTCTCTTGACAATTATGGCCTTAATAATGGCGATGTTTATCTCTCAGGTGGTACAAATGCTATTCCTAGTGCTGCAGGACTTGCAGCTAAAACAAGTTTAGAAGGTAAAGGATGGTATGTAGATGTTAACATTTAAAATTTATAATTATGTCAATTACAAAAGTAACCCCAGAAGAAAAAGCTATTAGAGAAGCTAAAGATAAAAGACTATCTGATTTTATTAAAGAAGGTATGACTCGTGAAGAGGCAAGAGCTGCTTTAGAAGCTATTAAAAATAAATAAATAAAGATTAAACCAACAACTACATGAAGGAATTAAAATTTATCTGTGCTCAGCCAGATGATACCTATTACACATGGCAGGTACATCTATGGGTTGAGAGTCTTAGAAACATAGGACATTCAGACAAAGCAATTGTTCTCATATTTATTCCCTCTTTTAGAGAGAAGAATGAGAAATGGCAACAGGTAATAGATCTATATCCAGAAACACAATTTGTTTTCTACAAAGATCAAGACGGTGTAAGTGATAAATTAGGAGTGTATATTCCTGTATTACGACCATATGTTTTGATGCGTTACTGGCAAGACTATCCAGACATGAAAGACAAATCAGTATTCTACTGCGACTCTGATGTATTGTTTACAGATAAATTTAATGTTGATGCATATATTGATGATGATATAAACTATTTATCAGATACCAATAGTTACATTAACGCTTCATATTTTGATGGTAAAATTAATCAAGTGCTCCCAGAAAGATTGGAAGCATATAACCAACTAGATATTCTTGAAACATTATCCACACAGTGTGGTATATCAAGAGCAATAGCAGAAGAAAACAATGACCATTCAGGAGGTGCACAATATTTATTAAAGAATATTGATGCTATATTCTGGGAGAAGGTATTAAGAGATTGTATTACAATACGTAAGTATTTATTAAACATCAATCAGTTATACTTCAAGGATGAGAATAGTGGATTTCAAAGTTGGTGTGCTGACATGTGGGCTGTCCTCTGGGCTATTTGGTATAGAGGTGGGGTCACTAAGAATTTACCTGAAATGGAATTCTCTTGGTCGTCAGATCCTATTGACAAGGTCCACAGGCTTGGCATCTTGCACAACGCAGGAATAGTGAATAAAGATATGGGTGACTACCCAGCATTTTATAAAGGTGAGTATCATATGGGAGCAGATCCTACAATGGATCCTCATTTAGAATATGTGTTCAATGATGAGAGAGCTCAAAAAAAAGGCACACATTATTATACAGAGCAATTAATGAAATTAAAATTTAAGTATAAATTAAACTATTAATAAAATGGCAAATCAGAGAAATTTAAAAGCATTTGTTCGCTACGATGGTAGTGGAAGGGTTGTTGCAGGCAGCCTTATTCTGAGAAAACAGAAACCTAAAGTTGGAAGATGGCAAGAGATACAAGGGTATGCGTGTTGCAATGGTGCTACACTTACTACTACAGTAACTACTACTATTACTAACTTCCAAGTTAAAATATTCTGTGGTGGAACATTAACTGAAACATTAATTTCAGGACAAAACTCTTCATCAGTAGCAGACTTAGTTACTAAGTTGAACGCAACTTATTCTTTATTGGGGGTATTCTCTACAACGGGTGGAACAAATCTTACACTTGTAATGACAGGTGCTCAAGTTCAGGCTATTTGTCCTAACTCAGCTCCAACGTTTACAGTTACAGCAGTTCCTCCAGTTACAACTACTACAACTACAACCGTTGCTCCTACAACTACTACAACCACGACAGCTGCTCCTAGTACAACAACTACTACAACTACAGCTGCTCTTTAATCATGGCAAATAGTAATAATCAATTAAAGGCATACGTTCGTTACGATGGAACGGGGCGTGTAATTGCAGGAAGCTTAATCTTACAAAGATTTAAGCCTAAGGTGGGTAATTGGGTGGAGATAGATGCAAACGAATGTTGTAACTTTACAAGCACTACTACCACTACAACAGTTGCTCCTACTACAACAACTACGACAACTGTAGCGCCTACTACAACTACTACTACAACTACAGCAGGACCTGAGTGTTTCTGTTATACAGTAGATAATCAAACAGCAGGACCACTTGATTACACATATACAGATTGTGGTAGTGAAGTACCTACATCTACAGCTATTCAAGCAGATACAATTTCAATTGTATGTTCTTCTACAGCTGTAACAGGAGATGATGGACTTATAATCACTGGTGGAACTGTTTCTTGTAATAATTCAGAAGGTTGTGTATAATAACAATCTCAATTAAATAATTATGGCAAAATCATTATTTCCAGAAGAAATGTTAAGTAATGCAACTGGTAGCGATCTCTCATTAGAGAGTATCGCTGCTAGGCTTACTTACTTTCATGAGCAATTACATCTGACTCACTGGCAAACAAAAAGTTATGCACAACATCAATCCACAGGAGCATTGTATGATTATGTACATGATTTTAAAGATGGATTGATTGAGAAGCTTATGGGCTATACAGGTAAAAGACCTGGAGCTTATAAAATAGAACCTCTTACAGATTGTACAGCTGAAAAATGTGTATCAGATATAATGTCATTCGCATCATCATTAAAGATGTATGGAGAGAAGAACTCATATCACGATGTATGTAACTTAGCTGATGCATTATCTGGTGAGGCAGCTAAAACTAAATACCTATTAACCTTGTCTTAATGCAAGTAGAGAAGAGATTCTTTCCCAAAATAATGACTGATAATGATGAGATATATTTCTCACATCTAGAAGGCATTATAGATTCAGTGGATGAATTATCTACCATGGAAGTTATAAAGCATCCTAAACATTATTCATTCAGGATAGCACCTTCTCTACCTAAGTATACAAACATGCTAATAGAAGAACTATTTAAGTTTCATAACCTGTTTCAGATTAAACTGGATATGGGAAAAAGTATTAAAACAAATGCTGTTATTTCTTTTGAAATAACAATGGGATAATTTAAATTTGTGTAAACCAAACAATTACAATCATGAAAATAGTTAGAGACGAGAATGAAACCTCAGCAACTGAAGTACCTCAGTACGATCCTAGAAAGAAATACACGTGGTCACCAGACACACAGTTTACACTTTCTGGAAATGAATTTGGAATATTATTAAACTCTTTACGCCAAATTGTTTCTACAAAAGAAGCACAAGTAATCTTAAGAGCAGCTGACGCAGCTGATGTTATAGAGAACTTAATGGCACAAAGTGTAGCAAGTGGAAGTGTCATAGAACATCCAGAACAATAAAAAATAAAACAATGGCAAAAATGAAAAAGATGGGTGAGTTATCTGCAGGTGTAGGTTCTCAACCTAAACGTCAAGGACCTGTAGACCCTAAAGGTGCATGGACTAAAGTACAAGAGCGTACATTAGCTGGTACAAAAAGTGGTAAGCCTGTATTAAAAAAAGATAAGCAACTTGGCGCTACCAAGATGGGTGCTAAAAAGAAGAAGTAATGATCTTTGAGCCTGTTAACAGAATAGATGTATCTACACCCAAAGGTGATGGAGTTATCTGGCTTGTTACAGAATATGGTCATGAGACTGATACAATGTATACAGTTATCATTAATGCCACAGGGGAGCTCTGGCAATTCATTCATAGAGATATTATAGTAAAACCAAACGTAACATTTAGAAGATATGGCAAACCTGAACTTTAATCAAATGCTTGAAGCTGCTGTAGAAGCAGTTAAACAAGAAGCTATAACAGCTGAATTATATCAAGCATTTACAGGAAGAAAGATGAATGTAATGCAAGTTATATTTAAAGGTGATTTAAAATATCCATCTTATGTAGTTCTTGTTGATTCATTAGGTGATACAACTGTTAAAGGAATGCCTTCACCATACATGGAAGATTTAGTTATTAGACTTCCTTTAGAAATGACTCAAGAAGAATCTGAAGCAGCTTTAGTTGCAGCTGGTTATGATCAAAAGTGGAACAATATAACTCTTAGAGCTCCATTATATAAAATAGTATATCCACCATTGTATATCTATGAAATCTCTAAGATTGGATTCATCGCTGTAGATTCTACAGATGCAACAAATGTATTCCCAATAAGTTAAGATATGGCAAAGCAATGGATCCAGAAGGCAACAGCCTCAATCAAGCGTAGAGGTACGGAGGGTAAGTGCACTCCTATCACTAAACCTGGTTGCACTGGTAAAGCTAAAGCTCTTGCCAAGACATTCAAGGCTATGGCTAAAAAACGTAAAGCAAAATAATGGCAAAGATAACACCTGTACCTAACGGTCCTCTTATTAAAAAGAATGGAACATCATTAAAGAATGGTGGCAAGATAAGCTGCTGGACAGGATATGTTAAGAAAGGCACCAAGAAGAAAGGTGGTAGAACAGTTAATAACTGCGTTAAGAAATAATGAGAAAGACTACTAAACTAGACGCTTTCAGTAAAGTGAGAAAGTCTATGAAACCTAAAAAAGAAAAGTTTTGGATGGATAAGGTAAAGAAAAATTTATCTAAAGTTCAACCTCTTAAGAAAAAGTAATGGACATTAAAGAATTTGATATGGATAAGTATATCTTACTAGTAGGTAAGAATGCTACTGACATATTTAAATACTATAAGGTTAAAGAAATGCATGGGCTTAATCTAAAAGATGCTCAAGCAGAAGAAGTTGATAAGACAGTGGGTAATGGTGTATACATCTATGGGCTTACAAACTACGATCCTGCAGATAAGAAGCTTACAGCTAAAGATCCTTACAAGCCCTTCTTGTTCTTAAACATGAGCACGTTTAAAAGATATAGTGCTGATGAACAGAAGACAGCAATAATGCATGAAACTATGCACATGGCTCTTCTTCTATATAAATGGGATGCTGAGAAGAAATCAGAAGAAATAGTCACAATGGCTGAGGATGAGGCCAATAAGATTATTAGAAAACTTAAAGGTATGAAACTTATAAAGTAATGGCAAATAAAGCTATTGTTAAAGCTGGTGGTCAGACACATAAGGTGTTTAAAAAGAAGGTTGATAAAGGTATAGGTGATAAAGGGGATATAGTTGTAGATCATACAGCTGGCCCTTCTGCTGGTAAGTGGGATAAGATTAACCTTACTAATATGGCAAAAGCAAAAACTGTTAAACAAGGCGTTGCTTCTGTAAAGAAGTGGCATAAAGACAATCCTGACTATGGCAAAAAGCGAAGCATGGCAAAGAAAGGAAGGTAAGAATCCTTCTGGTGGCCTAAATGCAAAAGGTAGGGCTTCCTACAACAGAGCTAACCCAGGTAAGCCTGGTCTTAAAGCTCCACAACCTGAAGGTGGTCCTCGTAAGAGATCATTCTGTGCTAGGATGTCAGGTATGAAAAAGAAACTAACGTCTGCAAAAACTGCAAACGATCCTAATTCAAGAATCAATAAATCTCTACGAAAGTGGAAGTGTTAACATGATAAAGAAAGCCCAAAATGGTACTAAAGCTACAAAAGATAGCACAAAGTATTTTAAAGATGAACAAGATTTTCGTTCTGATCTAGCTATAACTCAATCTAAGTTTGGATTACCAAAAGCTGCTAAAGAAAATGCGAAAAAAGTAGTAGAAGCTATTAATAATAAAGCAAGACAAGCATATAAGGGTAAACCAGGTTTTGATGCTAATGGTTATCCTAAGAAAAAGATGGGTGGAATGATTAAACGTGCAGATGGATCTAGTTCACCACGTGGTTTATGGGACAATATTCGTGCCAACAAGGGAAGTGGAAAGAAGCCAACTTCGGAAATGCTAAAGCAAGAAAAGAAGATAAAAGGTAAAAAAGCTGAGGGTGGTATCACTCTTGCTAAAGATCCAAATACAGATCCTAAAAATGCTCTTAAAGATGTTCCATCTGAAGGTAAAATGTTATCAAATGTTAATACTAAAGAAAGAGGATCTGCATTTAGTACAGCAGCTAAATCTGTAAAGAATTTTCTTAAAGAAGATTTTCTTGGTGCTAAAGATCCTGGTAGAACTGCAGTTGGTAAAACTCTTCGTAAAGTTGGAAACACTGCTATAAAAACAGCATATGCTCCACATCAAGTTGCTGGAAGTTTAGTAGGTGCTGCTATAGGTCCTCTTATGGGAAAAGCTAAAATAACTGGTAAGGATAAAGCTGAAGGTAATCTTTATTATTCTAATCCTAAAGAACGTGCTGCTCAAAAAACCAGTTCTGATTCTACAAGAGCAGCATCTAGTTCTACTGTAGCTAAAAAGAAAATGGGTGGTAAAGTAGCACCTAAAATGATGATGAAAAAAATGTCTAAAAAGAAATAACAATGAAAACAATGAAAAAAGCAGAATATGGTGCTATGACTAAACCTGCTGCTAAAAAACCAATGGCTCCTAAAAAGAAAACCTATCCTATTCTTTCTGATGATGGAGAAAACTACAATGGACCTAAAGCTGGACCTCGTAAGATGAATCCTAAAGGTATGTCTAGAAATGGTAGTATGATGAAAAAAGCTAAAGCTGGCGGAGAATTTGGTATGTTATCAGTAAAAGCTGGTGTAGATAATAATCCTAATCCTACAGCTGCTGATCGTATTGCAGGCGCTACTAAAGGTAAAGCTAAATCAGGAGTTAAGATGAAGAAAGGCGGCTCTATGAAGAAATGTAAATATGGCTGCAAGTAATTCAGAAACAAAAGATTTACTTCTTACAATGATGGATGTTATGGAAAACATACAAAATTGTGATGATATTGCTTATGGATTACGAATGAAGATTGTAAATAATATTGAATATTTGATAGATGCTTTAATGGAAGAATATGAAGAAAAAAAAACCTGTGCTTAAAATGCACAAACCTGCAAAAGCACCTAAGGTGGCATCCCCTAAACCAATTAATGGAAACTTTATGAGAGAAGCTGATACACCATCACGTCTTAAGAGTCCTATGGCTCCTATGAAGCAAAAAAGACTTTCTAAATAGATTTTTGTTCGTTTCGATTAAATTTGTGATTCATTTTGTTAAGTAAAAAGGGAACCATGTGGCTCCCTTTTTCTTTTATTTAAAATATCTTTCTTTATACCATTGATTAATCTGATCAGGGTTATCACGTATCCATTGATAGTAAGGCTCATAGAAGTCATTCATTTCTGTTTTACTAAGTCCATACAAAGGTCTCTTTGCATAGTCTCCTGAAGCTAGCTTATGGTTCTCAAAGTTATCTGGATTGTTTATATCTCCACTTTGTTTATGTCCTGCTAAATCACTAGGATCACTCCAGTTGAAACAGTAAGACGGTAGATAGCTAAGATTATTCTCATTAAGATGTCCTTCATCTCTAAGCTTATCATACCAGCTAAGTCCTTCATATCCTGTGATGTCACTACGGAACCCAATCTCACGGATTCTATCCATCTTAACAATAACAGAAGCTTCTAGTGTGTTATTAACTAGTTTTATACCTTCAGCATTAGCAAAGAAACTAGAATGTGGTTTCCATGCATCCTTACCATTCTCTTGAATTCCTTCTACTGCTTGTTGTAGGTGCCATGGAAGATAAACGTCATCATCGTCTGCAAGCATAAAATAATCTCCTGTAGCGTGGGTAACAGCGTCTCTGCAGATTTGTCCTCTGTTTGCATATGGTTCTCCTGTCTGGTAGTCTAGATGGTTGTTGATAAGAATGATCGATGGGTCGGATTCTCCCAGTGTATAAGGAAAGTCCTCATCTGTATTAAAGATGATGAGCTCCTTGTTGGGATGTCTCTGTGCTTGATACTGTGATACAATTCTTTGTACACAATAGAACCTCCTAAAGGATGTACATACAAAGCTTACTTTATTCATTTTTTGTAATAATTAAAAGTTTGGTTTGGTAAATAAGGTATAGTTGCATGATTTTGTAAAAAGTAATCTTGAAAATAATTCATTTGTTTTCTTTTTTCAAGTCCTTCTTGTGTAGCATATCTTAAATGACGCATACACTGCTCGCTTTCATATCTTTTAAAAGAACCAGCAGGTTCATTAAATCCATCACTTCCTTCAAACATTAGTCCATTTTTATACTTAACTGCTTTAAAATGTGGACCAATTGGAAAACCTTCTTTAACTTCTAATATATCATTAGGACTTCCAAAACATTCAACAAAATAAAGTCTAATGACTTCACATTCTTGAACATCTGCTTCTTTGATGATATCTAACATATTATCAGGAAGAATATCATCTACATCAGGATAAAGCACCCAGTCAAATTCTTCATCAATTCCATCATATAAATCTTGTAGACTTTCATAATTCTGAAACATCCATCCAGATAAATAATCTCTAGGTGATTCTATATATTTGACTGGAATACTTAGATGATTGATAAAATCTATAATATCATTATCAATCTGTCCAATCTTTAAAAAATAAAGCTTATTACATTTCTTTGATAAATCTTCTATAGACATCTTCATTAGCTCTTTACCAACTTTCTCTTGGTCTATTTCAGCTAATCTTATCATTCCTGCTATTTTCATATACTATTTCTTTGTAAAAAGAACTCCTTGTTCATTGATATCACAATCACTTAATTGTATTTCTTCAATGTTTGTAAATCCCCATTGATTAAACTTATCCAACAGCATCTGTTTTAAAGACGAATCATGATATTCAATGGCAATTTCTGTTACAAAAGGAAGTTGATCAATATCTTTAAAATGTATCTCAGCTCCTTCTATATCCGATTTTATTGAATCAAAATTATGTTCTGATAATAATTGAGTTAATTGTTCTGTAGAAAAAATTCCACCTGATTGATATACAAAATCAGGATGTTCAAAATTTTCCATACCAAGATCTATTCCAACTACTTTCTTAGCTCCATTATTTAAAAACCATTCGTAAGTTGATATACTTGAATGAAATTTACCACAACCTAAATCTAATATTACTTTGTCTTTAATAGACATAAACCCCCAGTGATTATCTGGTTCTTCACTTGTTATATGCATAATTACCATATCAAAATCACGTCGAAGGGCGATACTAATATCTTTTCTTTTCCACCAATAATATACTTTACTGATTTACCATGTAGTGCTCCTACATCTACTAAAACCTCGTCTCCTACATTGATATCTGTAATAGTATCACCTACAGCATGTACTGTAAGTTTATAAAATTTTGATGTTTGTTCTTGTTTAAGAGCTTCTTTTGTCTGCTCATCTAAATAAAGATTAGGCTCCTCTAGTTCAGGATGATCTAATAATATTCTATTGCCACGTAATTTTTTGAAGTCTGCCATTATTTAATTTCTGTTAGTTGTTTAAATCTTATAACATCATCACCTGATAAAGTGATTTCTGACTGAACTGTCTCACGCTTACGTGTTACGCCACCAGTTGGTTTACCTGTCTTAGGATGAGGAATAGGTATCTCAAACACACGTTCGTGAATATCATCTAGTACTACTAATATAGTACCGTTATCTTTTTCTACAGTAAAAATTATCTTATTGACATTAAAAGAGTTTGCATACTCTTTGTCTCCCTCTGTACGATTGTAAAAAAATTGGTTTGTCATTGGTTTATTTTATTTAAAAGTTCAATACGTCTTTTGTTTACTTCTTCAAATTTGTACATACATGATTCAACATCAGTATGTTCATCCAAAGTTAATAAAATAATATTAGATTTATCATATTGTAGTTCAGGATATTTACTCTTAGGAAGAATGTGATGAAAGAATGTTGATAATGCTTCTCCTCCTAGATAATTTCCACTCACTTCTGAGTAATGTTTGCGTTCTTTCCAGATCTCTAAAAACAAGTTTCTCATTGTCTCTATCTTAGTCTTCTGCACAAACATGTCACGCTTAACTGCTATAAGTCCACCTCGTTTAGGAGTGATGGGTTTACGCTTGATGTGACTCAAACATAAACCCTTTCCCCATACACGATTGTTACAGCCCTCTACACTACACTCCCGTGCTACCATGTCCTGCTGTTCCTCTTTCAGTTTCTGATAATTCTTCTACTTCCTTATATTTTACTAATGGTACTGGTATAATTACCAATTGAGCAATACGATCACCTACGTTATAGATATCTGACCATGGATTCTTTAAGTTGAATGTAACCATTATCTCACCTCTATAACCACTATCAATTACACCAACAGAATTGGACATAGTTAAATCTGTGTTACGTACAGAGGAACGTGGGAACACAAGTCCCACCATCCCTTCTGGTATCTCTACCGCTATTCCTGTACTATATACTATTTGACCGTCTCTAGATAAATCTAATGATGTAGCTACAAGATCTGCACCTGCATCTCCTGGCTTACTAAACTTAGGCTTTACTGCCTTTTCATCTAACTTCTTAAAGTGTATCTTCATCTTTTATTTCTGCTTTTATTGTTACTAAAGGTTTATTAATAAGGATTGATTCCTCGTCTTTTATTTCAATCTCTGTGTTTAAAATAACATTAACAATTTCTGACTTGACAGCATCATAAAACTCATCATTGTCTTTTAATAAAGTAACAAATTCATCAAATTCATATTTAATGTCTTTATAAGTTACAGTCTTACCATACTTACGAAGAACTTTAAACTCGTTACCTATATCTACTACTTCAGCAAATTTATTAATACCTACTTTAAACTTAATCAAAAACTCAGACTCTCTAAATGGAGGAGCCATTTTGTTTTTTCTAGTTTTTACTCTAACTATTTGACCATAAGTATCTGTACCTTCCTTAGCTAATGTTTTAGCTATTTCTATACGAACATCAGAAAAGAATTTTAATGCATGACCACCTTGAGTTGTACGAGGATCACCAAACATTACACCAATCTTCTCACGATATTGAGAATTTACAATAATACATGTATGATGTTTTGATGCAAGAATCTTAAGCTTAGGATAGACGTCACTATTAAGCTTAGCTTTTCTACCAATATTACTATCACCCATATCTGAATCTAGTATTTTTCTAGGAATCATACCATTGTCTGAATCAATAATTACAAGTGCAATTTCTCCTGTCTTTATTAAATCTGCTATAATCTGAAAACCTTCTTCACCACATGTTGGCTGAGCAATTAACATGTCATTAACATCAACTCCTAGAAGTTTAAAATATTTTATATCAACAGCATGCTCACTATCAATATAAAGAACTTTACCATAACCTTTCTTTTGACATTCTGCCACAGCATGACCACATATAGTAGTTTTTCCTGAGCCTTCCCATCCAATGATTTCATAAAGCTTGCCTCTTGCAAATCCACCAATACCTAATGCTACATAGTCAAAAGCAATTGATCCTGTTGGAATGATATCATAATCTTGATGAGGTTTATCACCTAGTGATAAAACAGTTCCTGTTCCGTACTTTTTATTAAGCGCGTCTAATGTGTCCTGAAAAGAAATTTCAGATGTTTCTTGTTTTTTTGCCATTTCATTATGTTTTTTTGTTATATAAAGATACAAAATATTCACTAAAAATAAAATAGCCCAAGTGTAAAACACCTGAGCTATTTGTACTCTACACAATCTAAATACTAATCTTTAGATCCCTTAACCCATTTAGGAGTGTAAGGACAATTTAAGCACTTACTCCCACAGCAGGAACCTTTACTTGCTAAGAATTCCTTAGACAAGCTCGCAGGCACCTCCACCACAGGCGACTGATTCATTAAAGTTGACTTCATCAGCTACCTCTTTAATTTTAGTGATATCGATCTCTTTAAGTTCACTAATAAGTGAATTATATTTCTCTTCGGTGATGTCCTCGAAAGGAGCTTGCTGATAAGACCCACCCCAATAAGGTAGTACAGATAGTCCATTATAGAACTCACGGTTCTCCCACATCCAATCACCAACAATTTTCCACTCATCTTCTTTAACAGAAATGGTAGCGCTTACATTATGAGTGTTCTCACCATTTATGTGTCCTGAACCAATCCAGTTAGTAGAGAAATGTTTAACTCTCTCTAATGTATCAAGAGCTGTCTCAGTACGTAATATAGAACCTTCTGGCGCTTTAACAGGAATACGTACACATACAGTATCTGTAGGGCGTAACACATCATCTTCTACTAGTTCTGGATGATTAGTCATTAGATAAACAGCAATGTCTTCGTTCTTGTTAAAACGCATTGTACGTAAATAATAATCATTGTGCCAAGCATGTATACCAGATGCTGTTCCTAACACTAGAGATGTAGTACCTGAAGGTTTAACACATGTAATACGTGCTGCTTCGTTAATACCTGTCTTCTCTGAGATTAGTTGATTTACCTTCTTAGCAATGTGCGCTGCTATTTCTAGTTTGTATTTCATGATTTCTCCTGAACCAATACCAGTCATACCAATACCTAACAATGCATCTTTCTGTGTAGTTGCAGCCCAGATAGGACGCAAGTAATGAAAGTTTGTAAAGCCTGCTTGTAATGTACCAAAGAACGAAGCTGCTGCTACACGCTCATTAAGATCATCTTGACTAGTTACATCACTTACATTCACTTCACATAAATTACAGAACTGATAAGGGCGTAGAGCAATCTCACAACATGGATTGGTTCCCCAATCTAAGTCGTTACTCCAATACAAACCAGGTTCTCCAGATCCTGATGCTTCTACACGTTTCCATAGTTCCATGAATTGTTCTTCATTCACTTCACCACGAGGTAACACTGCAGAGTTGTTAGAACGTCCACGTTGTTCGTTAAGTTCCCACCAGTTACCATACTTACATGTAATCATCTCTTCGTCTGTATAATCAAACAAACAGATCATAGCACTACGACGAATACCACCAGCTAACACTGAGTTAGCGATATGACATAGGATATCATGGCATTCTAGAGTAGATAATCCTTCGCCTGGACTCTTTCTATCTAACACAGCTTGAATGTGTGTAAGGCAAAGCTTAAGAGGCTCTGGGCCTGGTGCTTTACCACCTGCTGTTACAAGACGTGCGCCTTTCTCACGAATAGCACGAAAGTCAAACTTAGGCAGAAATCCACCTTCTAGATATGCTTTCATTAACACCTTCACAGCATCAGCCCAACCCATAATACTATCTTCAATAAGGTAGGTGCGAGCTTTACCTGGCTTAGTGATGTCTGGTAATTCAAAAACATGATGTGTTTGTACTGAATATCCTACACCTGTACCTCCTAACAATAAAAACATTGTCTCAGAGAATGAATGAATACTATCAATTGGTAAGAAACAACAGTTATAGATACGTGCATTGTTTACTTCAGCAGCCGCACCTGCAAACTGTAATGCTCTCATAGAAGGTAACACCTTCTTATTAAGAATCATAGTGATGTTATCTTTAATTGCTTCTTCTAAGTATGGATATTTTTTAACCATCATTGCCTCGTAGCGACCTACAATTTCTTCCCATGTTTCTCGTCTGTTTAGCTCAGGGATGTACTTGGCATACTTGCTAAACACTGTTATTTTACTCAAGGCTTCTAATCCTAAATCCATACGTTTAATTGTTTATGTGTTGTTAAAAAAATAAGGGCCACAAATGTAACTTTGTAACCCTTACCAAACAACGACTTTTAAAAATTAATCTTAACCATTTTCATTATCACTAACTGAATTAGTTAGTCTAGTTTCTAGCATACCTATTGCTGCAATAATTGCTTCTTTTTCAGCTTCTTTTCTTGTTTTAGCCATCAAAGTACTACTCACGTCAATCTCATTAATTATAATTTTATAACTAAAAGTTTTACCTTTTTCTGTCATAATATTTATAAACAATAATTGATCATCAAAGAAATCAAATAGGTTTCTAGGATTACCATCAATGATAGCTGCAATGTTATCATCATCTATCCCTTGCTCTCTTACGTGAGCTTTAAAATCTTCAGGAAGATTGTCATCTTTTAATGACTCTAGCATTATTTCTAAATAATAGCTACATATAAGCTTAGAAGACTCTGGGTGCTTCTGTAATAATTCTATTGATTTCATACTAATTCTTCTTGTTTAAGTTTATCTAAATCTAATGTTTCATTTTCTATGTGAAAACCTTCCCAAACTTCCATATCATCACTAAATACAACATCTAACTTATTTTCCCAATATTCTTTTAAATCAGAAGTTTTATTAAATATTCTGTGTTGTAGAGATAATTCTCTTCTTTCTAAGTTAGCCCTTACAATTGATATTTTTATAGGAAATTGATTTTGAAAATCTTCTGAAGTTTTAGAATACAAACCCTCTCTAATTAAAAGAAAATCATTCTTCCATTTATTATTGAGTTTATAAACTATAACAACAAAACCATCTTCATAATCATAATCATCAATTACATCTTTTGTTCTTTCATATTCTTTATCTAAGAATTCACGAAAGATATTTAAGTTATTTGGTTTAAAAAGAAGATATACAGCATTTTTATACTGTACATCTCTTCTTAAATCAGTTAAATATGCATTTATGAAATCGTTTAGCTTAAGTTGATTTTTATCAATCTTAAGAGTTGGCACCATAAAAATGCTAGTGATTGTTTTCTTTACTTCCATTAATCTTTAATGTTTACAATTCCACTATTTAAATAATTTTTATGAGAAATATTCCATACATTATTCTCAATAGCCCATTTCAAATTATCAATTACCTCTAACACGCCTGGATATTTATATCCTCTGTGTTCAAAGCCGTCTCTAGCATTTGTCATATCCTCTGTGTCTAACGTATAGACAATTGGACTGAAGTAATTAGTGCTATCACATACAATAAACCTAGGATATTCAACTTTATATCCTAAATCTACTAGTTCTTTAAAATGATAATGGGCAGCATGCCAATACAAGAATGCTTGGATGTAAGCTCTTCTGTAAAGATAATATTCTTTATAGAAACCTTCAACACTCCAGGTACATTTTAAATCATAAACTTGAATAATTTTCTCTTGATGGTTTACAATCACTTTATCCATCATAGATTTAAATTTATGATTATGCACTGTATATCCCTCTACTTGAAGTTGGTTATAAACATCAATATATGCGCCTCTTGTTTGATTAACAATAGGAGCAGTAATAAAATTATTTTGTAACTCTTCTACAATACGCTCTGCATTAGTTGCGTCTTTTAAAGAAATAACAGTGAGTCCTTTACTTCTCACCTCACGGATCTCTTGATAATACACTTCTGCATCAGAGCCCATGAACTTCTTCATGACAGCCTCATAAGTAATTTTGTATCCTGAATCTGCATAAGCATCTCTTGATATATCTTCAAAGTTTCTTGTCACCTCACCAAATTCATCTGTAGATTCTTTTGTATGTTTATACAATGCTTCTACAAACTTTAACATACCTTCTGTTGGTACGCTCTCACATACAGATGGAAAGAACTTGTCATCAAACAATTCTGGTTCCATCAACTTAGTCTCAACAATTCTACCCATAGTGGCAGCTTTTGTTTCATCGTCTTCGATGTTCTCTCCAAGTACATATCTACGATAATACTTCTTGCGATCTTGTGAAAACTCTTTTAGACTAGAAGAGCTATCCATTACGATAGCTCTATAAGTTGCTTCTGTTTTTAATTCTCCGTGTATCATTTTTCGTTTCTCATTTCTAAATATTGCTGAGCAATCTGCTCACTCATTTTCCTAATTGCCATTGGTACTTGTTTAAAGAACCATCTTATCTCTATCTCATACACATTCCCTGCTGGGTCTGGTGTCTGAGGGTCGATAAGCCAAAACTTATGCTCCTTGCCATCTGCTGTGACAGAACCTTCGTACCACACCTCAATTATTGAGGGCTTACGATCTATACTAACTTCTACTTTCTTCTCGCTCATGTTTTGTTTTTCTATCGTGACAACCTGAACATAGCACCTGTAAGTTTTCTTGCTCACAGAACAAACGTTCTATGAATCCTGCAAGATCAGTAGAACAAGTTAGTGTACCTGCAGGAATAATATGATCAACGTTAATCTGTTTATCAGGATACCATCCTTTGCACTCATTACACTGATACTCGTACTTCAGTCTTTTGTTAGATCCTGTGTACGGCCTTCTAGCTTTGTGTTTACACTCAGTGATTGGTTTCCACCATCTACTCTTATTTCTAAGGGCACTGCGTATAAACGACCAGAAGGCCGACTCAGTCATTGTTCCACTATTTCTAGTTTTAGTAACTCTAGATCTCTTAACAGGTATTTTCTTTTGTATTCTCTTAGCCATATGTCACAAATATACAAATAATTGTGACAAGATAGCATGTTAGATTTTGTTAACTCTTGTAGAAATGATATACTGCATTCTATTAAGATTAGCAACAATGTTACTCACCTCTTCCATAGAAACGGTAGGAAAGTTAACTGAATACTTCTTAGCCTCTGCTGTAAATCCATCTACCACCTTGTCTTTAAGACCTAACATCTCCTTGATTGTAAACTCTTCATCAAGCTCAAGAGCATCAAAGTCTAGATCATGAAGAAGTGTTGTTGCCTCATCACGAGGAACAGTCATGATTGGAAGATACTCCCAGCATCTACCTTTGCTCTCACCAATACCAACAACTTTCATTGGATTGATTAGAACAAGAACAGACTGATCACCGCAGCCTACATAATGGATCTCATCAGATGTAAAATGCAAACCTTCTGCACCACAATCGTCTGTGTTCCAACGACACTTGTCAGGATCCATGTGTACCACTTGCCCTACACGAATGTCAAATGTTTGAGTGTGTGCATCTGTGAAACGATTCTCTGTACGATTAGGTAAGTCCATGTATAACTCTGTTAAGTTACCAATCTTCTCACCATACTCTTTCTCAACTATGTCATCATATCCACCTTCTCCCTGACATGTTGGACATTCACCATCTTCATCATCACAACCATCACCATAGCAATATCCACATGTTGTCCACTCATCATCATGAAGATCATCATCATGTACAATAAAATACTCACCATTCTGTAAGAAAACTGTGTACTTGTCTGGACTCTTCTTCCATACAGCTTTCACCTTGTTATAGGTTTCGCTGACAAACTGTACAAGCTCTGTACCACCATGTATGGTGACAACGTTACGTAGGGCTGTAAAGAATCCCTGCTTGGTAATCTTAAAACTATTCTTCTTCAAGAAGTTGAATAGCTTATCTGCTACCTCAGCACGGGGATTCAAGCAGCACCACATCCAGAAGTTGTATAGAGCTGTGAAATTATCATTACAGTCTAATGCCACTAATGGATTGTGCTTAGATATAACCAATAAGAACTCTTCTACCAATAATGGAGGAAGACTACGGCTGATACCTTTAACATAGACAGAACCATCCCTCACCTCAAAGTAATCAGGATAGCTAGCAAGCTTCTTAGCACCTTCTGCAAGAGCTTTCAGCTTCTCGATCTCTTGTTCCTTTGTACGCTTGTCATCATACACTTCTTGCACCATACATACAGCAAATAATTCCACCTCATTCCTTGCGTTACGTGCTCTTTGGAAATCATCAGCTGTAGCAGGATGCTTGCTGATAATATTCCCATCGTTTAGCACAACAGTAAGCACATTATTAACAAACTTGATGTTTGAATACGGCTTAAGTAGGATTGTACTACTAGTTTCGCTAGATGTAGTAGTAAGAGTGTATGCTGGAGTGTTGTCTTTCAACAACATCTCCATAACCTTTGTGTCTCTTTCAATAAGAGACTTGAAAAACTCTAAACTTGTGTTCATTTTTATGATTGTTTATACTATTTTATAATTACTAATATTCATACGCATATTCTTGTAACGACACATGTCTTTCATGACATCTAATAAACCTTTATAATCAAAAGCATTTCCATAACTACCATTCATTTTGTTACATAACTTCTTCACAAAAGGATGTTTAGAAAGTAGTTTATCTGTACGAGTTAGCTTAGTAAACATCTCTAAGTCATATAGATTATGCTTAGAAGCATATTCGTCTAGTTTAAGCTCAGTGTTAGTTTCTTTAGCCCATGTATAAATCATTTTTTCTTGATAATCATATAGTTCATCAAGATCTTTCTTTAAACCTGAGTTAACTTCATCTAATACATTGCGAACGTCAAACACTCTACTATATAATCCTTTAAACATAAAGATTAACTTAGCTGTCATCATTCTCTTGAATGGTTTGTTATGACCTTTCAAGAATGTAGCTAGAGGCATAAAATTGTGAAGATTATACATCTCCAATACTTTAATCTCTCTATCAGACATAATGACAAACTTTATCTCATTTTCTACTTTCCTGAACATTCCAAATAGATGATCAAGAGATGATCGATCTTCTTCCTTAGCATATACAGTTAGATTAACTCTTTTGTGAAGACCTTTACCATCATACACTGTAGGAACAAACTTAGCATTAGTTCCTGTCTCTCTTTCTGGAGCTGTTGCTTGTTTAACGTTAACGTCTCCCTTCTCCTTCACCTTACCATTCTTGGCAGCTTTAGGTTTAGCTTTGTAGTTCTTAAGCTTGTCTGCAATAATCCATGCTTCTGGTACATTAATAGCATCTAAGTCTACAAATGAGTTAGTGAGACCAGCTTGTAATCCTTGGAATTCTGTAATAACAGCTCTCCAATGTGACCTATGACGTTGATATAACTTTAGTAAGTCATGATAACAACGCATGTCTGGATTACCTGAATTATGACTCTTAACTGTCCAGTCTTTGTCTTTAGAGAATAGTGTGAAAGGCTTGTTCTTTTTAATAAACTTAGTTGCCTGTTTGCTCCATATCTCCTTGATGTAACGACGCTTGCGATCAGGAAACAATCCTTCATACACTGCTATACGAGTACCACGATTTATATTAGACAATCTAATCTCTTGATCCCAATGACCCCTACATTCAGACATTCTACTATTCCAGCTACTCATCTCATACTTACCTTCATACTCGCTAAGTAAATAATCTCTAATCTTATAGATTTGTTCTGCTGTGAAAAACTTAGCATTAAGAAGTGTAGGTGTATGCTGTGGTATATTAGAGAAACCTAATAATCCACCAATCTCCCACTCATCACCTTTGTGATTTTTTATATGTCTATTGTTATTAGAATAGTAATCAATCACAGCACGTACATTGTCTGTATCTACAATACTCTCATTATACTTAACCATCAACTCATCAGCAATAAGTTCTACCTTCTTCTTAATGATTTGCTTAGCTTCCTGTGTATATCGTAAAGACTCACGATTAGGTGTAGGAAACAAACCATCTGTAAGACTGAAGCGTAAACCTATATTACTAGATAAACGACTAAGCTTATTGCCTTTCTTATCAATTAGATCAAGCTTTGTAAGATCCAATGGATAATACACATTGTCTAGACAAACATGTAGATAGCTATCACTACATAAATCAGATACTTGATAATGCTCAGCACGATGTATCTTGAACTTGTTATCAATACCATCTACATTGAAATACACACTCTCAAAGTATGCTAGCTGCTCTTTAATCTTTGTAATAAAGTCAAGACGGTCACCGTATTTAACAGGGATGATAATCTTAACACCGTTACGCTCAGCTGTTGGCTTCTCATATAATAAATCTATGGAGTTAGTTTCTTCTCCTTCATACATCATATACTTCCTTTCCATGCCATCCTTACGACAGGTGAAATAAAAGCTAGAAGAATATGCAAGAGGCGCCTTGAAACCTAAGCCCATCATACCAAGCTCTGTAGTACTATTACGCTTAGTAGACTTACCATACTTACTGATGATGCTTTCAACATCATGTGCATCTAGTCCTATACCAAAATCCTCTACAGTGAATTCCCATGAACTAGAACCTCCACTTTGTTGTAAACCTACAACAATAGGATCTGTTATTCCTGCTCTACGGTGACTGTCAAGTGCATTACTTGCACATTCTCTAACAGTGGAACCGATAGCATCTGAATATAAACTCTTACTCAACATCTGCATGAGCACCTGTGCGCTGTCCAAGTCTAAGGACATCTCCACAGTATCACATGACACTCCGTCTTGATAAATTAAAGATTGTGTTTGTTTTTCTAATATCATATCTCTACTTTTTTAAGCCAATCAATTGTATACCCGTTGGTTTCTTTGATTAGCGTATTAACTTTTGTAAATGTTCCTTCTGTACTCCATTCACTATTCTTATAAGAAGCTGAAGCTGGATGACTAATTGGAAACTGCCAATCAAATCCTGTTAGATACTTACTAACTTTTGCTGCTTCCTTACCTAAAAATACTGTAGGAATTCCTGAAAACGCAAATACGTTACTAAACAGATAATCATTAAGAGGATCCCATAATTCTAAATGAGATCCTGCTTTATTCATTTCTGTAGTTAACGCTGCATTATACATGAGCACTCCCTGATGTGCTAGATAGCTGACATCTGGATCCTTTGTTCTATCAAGAGCAAGTCCATTGTACAATTCTCTTTCTATACCACCATAAAACTGCTCCAAGCTTGGTTGCATTACGCCTGTGTTGCTACAACCCATTAATAGACCATCTGCTACTGGAGTTCCATTTCTCATTATATGATATGGACACATGCCAACAATGATAACCTTCACTTCATTGAATGGTGTTTCTTTAAAGCATCTAAAAACATTAGAAGAGATAGGAGCAATCATCTTGCCCCTACCACTTTCTGATTTTAAGAATGCATATATTTTATCACACTCTTCACTTTCAATAAACAGTCTCATTTTGTCATGCCAACTCTCATGAAATGAATCCTTAAAATTGTCCCAAATCATAATGATAATTCTAATTGTTGATGATACTGTGATACACTAATAATAGCTGGTCTTTGTTTTGCAACAAGTTCACCTTGTGCATTTACAAAGAAATCATGAGCACTCATGTGATCATTCATCCATGTTGCTGGATGTAGTTCTTTCATTGAGTGTGTTGTATGCTGATACAAATCCCACAGTGTGCCTTCTACACCATAATCATAAGAAGGTCTAATTATCTCCTTACGAATGATGTTGAGTTGCATTGTACTAATGATTTGCTCTTCTACCACCATACGTCCTAGTAGCTCACCTTGTTGCCGTTTAGTAATTTCTACCTGCTTCATCAACTCACGTTGTATCTGCATCTCTTTAAAAGCATCACCTGCGCTCTTGATGTATTCAGTGATAGCTGAAGGTGTAAACTCTTGAATAGAGCCCTTATGAGCTTTCTTAAATGTACCCATGTCACCAGACACTACACCATTAGAGCATATCATAATGTTTACACCAATAGCAAACTTCAAACTCACCTGACGATTATAACTGTTCTGCCATCCAATCTGGATTTGCATCTCACTATCCATAATGTTGGTTAGTGTAAACTTACCTGTAGATACTTGGCCATCAGCTGCTAGTGTATATGCTTCCTTACCTAATGTAAAGCCTGCACCATCAATAGCTGCTAGTGTAAGGTCAATTAACTGTGCATTGCTTACAGGTTTGTAAGTGGCAGTTTGTGCTGGTACAGGCACTGCTGTTACCAAATGCTTTAAGCTTGTATAATCTGTTCTTTTCATGATTGTGATATTTTAATTTTAAGTCCAAAAAATCTTGATAATATTCCTTCTAGGTTTTCTACACCTATACATTCTATAGAGTCTCCTTCTGTAGTCTCTAAGTATTCAATTTCTTGCTGTATCTCATATATGAGTTCTTCCAGCGCTACTGCTAATTCTTCTACGTTCATAGTAGTTGTTTTTCTTTTAGATAGTTTTCTATTGCTTGCATACCATGAGCTTTTGCTAAATCAGCCCAATCCTTAATACCCTCAGATAAATACTTCCTGGGTACATTACAATAACCAAAGTCAAAGATTTTGGTGATTTGTTGTGAATTCTCTACACCAACAACATCTGAATCAAAAGATAATATCTGACTAGCAGAATTACTCTTAATGTATTCAACGTTCTCGACAGAGAAACAACCTAGTCCCTCGTTCTGCACAGCACAGCTGCATGGAAAGAGTTTCTTCATCACCATATAATCCTTCTTTGATTTGTTGATAAATGCTACATCACATAGTTTGATGTCATCTTTACCATCCATAGCGGTAATTGGTACATTATTAGGAACCCATTTACTTTTCTTATCCTTGGCCTGTGGACGATATATCTTCCACTTGTCATCATATAGATAACCAAATCTAAGTTCATCTAAACCTCCAGTAAATAATTGCTTATTTAGATAGACTTTAGATAAACTATAGACATTGTTAGCCTTTAGTTCATCTTCAGATATATGATATTGATTCCAATAAGCTAGTTCTTCATTTGTAAAGCGCTTAACTACTGCTTGGATATTAGTATAAGTTTTAATTGTCTTAACTGGTTGTTTATACTCAGTTATAATACGCTTATACTCTTCTGTATTTGTCTGTCTAGAAAAACCAAGTCCAAAATCTCTATCAATAAGTTTTACAACTTCTTGTATGTCTCTTAGATTGAATAACATCTTAACAAAATCAAAACATGATCCTCGCTTACTAGTGTCTGCAAAATCAATAAAGGTTAATCTATTATGCTTATTGCCTATGATAAATGATGGGTTCTTCTCCTCTCTAAATGGAGAAAATGTAACAACGTTTAACTTCCAATCAGTGTGTGGCATATAATATTTAAATATATCATACTCACTCACTTTTTCTAAAATACTATCAGTCTTGATAGTTTTAGCACGTTTCATTCCATTTACTGGCATATAAATTTAATTTATACAAAAAGAGAGCCCAAACTAATATAGTAGGGCTCTCTGATTGTTAAACTTAACAAAGATTAATACTCGTCACTTTCTGCAGAAATAACTTTTCCATTTTCAGGACTGTTATTTGGATCATATTGTGCAAGTTCCTTTAAAACATAAAAATCTTTAGGACCATATTCACCAGTTACGTCTCTAACAAACCAATCATGACGCTTCATGTCCTTATTAGCTCTAAATTTAATAGAATTAACTGTTTCTGGGCGTGTATAATCAAACTGACGAAGACTTTTAATATCATAGCCTGCAAAGAATGCACCACTAAATACACTTTGTTTAGAAGGTTCGTCATCAAGTTTGACTGTTGCAAGAGCACCTACAGTTGTAGTCCACTCATGACCAATCAACTCTTTCCACTCATCAATGTTACCATTCATTAGTTTCTTCCAGTTTAATTGTAATACGGCTTCTGCTTTATTAAAGTTAAGATTACCTAACCATGTGCGTAAGAACTTAATAAACTGTTCTTCTTGCTCATATGCTTGACGATAATCTCTACCATCTTTTAAGAACCAGTCATGAAGATCGTCTTCACTAAATGCCCAATCAGTTTTACCAATTGTATTAATGTATTGATTCTTTCCTGATTTATTACCCACTCTCTTTATATCCTTCAACCAAAATCTTACCTGAAATAAGTTTTTGGTTTTTACATCTCTTAAAACAACAAGAACATCTAGAGAGGCTACCCCATCTTTATTTTTTAAATATTCTAGTTCTTTCTTTGGTTCTGCACCATAAATGTCAGCCCACTCTTTTGCTGTTGGGTTGATTCCTACAACTTCTCCTTCAAAGTATCCTACATACTTTGGAAAGTTACCACCTGTTGACTCTTTTTTTTCTCTAACGTCTGCTACTAATCCCATGATTTGTTCTATTTATTTGTTAAAAATTATTTATAATACTCGTCTATTGTGTCTACAACTAACTGTAGATTATTTGGAATCTTGATGTCTGTAAACATTCCATCAGGGCTCTTAGCAGGATACTTCCTATAACGATTTGTTATGAAGTGATATGTAGATGTACCATCTTTGTTTTCTTCAACATAAGTGTACAAACATACTGTTAATAATCCTTCCAGTACTATCTGGTTATCAATTAACTTACCTGCTGTTTTCATTTTGTAACCAATCACCTCACCACTGTCTTCTATAGTTTCAGGATGTGTGAAATAGAACACTTTCAAATCGTCACGTAATTTACGAGCTTCTCTGAATAATTCTACCATATCTCTAGCCATAATGCTAAATTTCTCAAAACCTTTCTCCATTGCACGAGCCACAATGTTAAAACCCATGATGTAGTTCGAATCCTCAATCACGATGTTTTTAATGTGTGGTGCTTTCTCAGAGATTGTACGTAACAATCGAGTGATCTCAACTGCATCATCTACCTCTTTGTAATTTTTGTTCTCTGTGTTATACATCTTTTCAGATCCTTTGAAGGGTAACTCCTTCTTTGCTACGTTAATGATGTACGTTTCTTTTGGATCAAGGTTCTTAACTGCAGTTGATTTGCCTGTACCTGTGAACCCTACGATTCCAATTAGTTTACTTCCCATATTTAGTTATTTATTATTTATTTATTTACTCTAAGTTACTGAATTTCAGTAATATTAACAACTTTAATTTTGTCTTTATCAAAGAATTCTAGTGCTTTATTTAGCCACTTTTCCTCTACTTGTTCATTGGTGGATATGATATAAATTATAGCTTTCTTGTCTGGATTGTTATATTCCATAGCCATACATCGATTCACCTTTTGAGCTAGATTTTGAGCGTTACTATCAAAGTAATTAAGTATCACCTTGTTTAAAGGTTTGTATGTTACACCTGTATTACCAATTTTAACAACAGCCATATGGTTTCCTTCTCCTTCTGCAAACTTTTTGAAGCCCTCTTTGTCAGGCGATTTGCTATGGTGTGAAGGTATACCTAAATGATCTGCAGCATTAGTGGTACCACAAAATACAAGTATGCGCTCATCAGCATACTTCTTTAATATTGCCTTAGTCATCTTTAACTTAGCAATACTTCCTTGAATGATTCTCATTCTCTTCAGGCGTAACATCATTGTGTCTTTGCCTAAAGATGTAAGCTGATCAATCACCCATGTACATGCATCGAAATGTTTCTTCTCAGTTCTGGCCTTACCCTTAACAGTTGTAACAATCTTATTATCCAAAGGGACTTTTATTATTGTTATTTGATAGTCAGTAATAACACCTTCTTCAATAGCTTGTTCAATAGGATAGTGAGCTAGCACTGGTAGATCAAGTCTATCTTGAATCTCTGACTCTGTCCATGTAGATAGAGTACCTGTAAGGCCCAACACTCGTCTATTATAAGTGAGTAGTTCACTACATGCTTCTAGCTGCGCATCACTTAACAAATGTATCTCATCTATGATAACTATATGGAAAAGATTATCCACATATTTATGCAAAGATAGGTGTGTTGTATAGGTGATGTTTGAATTGTTGTATCCACGTGCTTTGAAATCCTCTTCCCAAGAATCCTTGATTTTAACGTCAGGATAGGCGATTAGTATAGATATATTTGAATTCATTTTTTCCAAAATGTTAATTGTTGTATATATCTTACCAAACCTTGGACATAGATTTAAGATGCCCCATTTCTTATCAAGCCACACCTGCGCAAACTCTTCTTGTCTTTGATTACGAAGGCTATTCATTCTGCGGAGGTTGTGCTAACTGTCCCATACTAGCTAGCTTTTCACGTAGTTTACCCATCTGAAGTTCTATGTCTTTTGCTTCAGATGTATTACCTGCTTGAATAGCTGTTATAAGCATCTCATCAAAGTTTGTGTAGCTTTGCATTAAATTAAAGATTTCGTCTTTTGTTGCCATTTTATTAATTGTTTAAAAAATATGTTTTATTTACTATTGATTCATAAGTATAATCACTCATGTCTTTAAGTCTTGGTAGTTCCTTGAACATACCTATCTGGCCTAGGAAACCTAGTCCTATTCTTACATCATCTTCACCATAACTATTTTTGATTAGTCTCAGACTCCTGAAATACTTAGCGCCATATTCATCCTTGAGCTTATCTAGTTTATAACCACTTGGGTCTTCCACTTTATATCTCATAGGATCAAATAATGCTAATACAACATCAGCGTCATCTTGAGTAGAACTAGATTCTTTGAAATCTTCTAGTCTTGGCTCAACGTCACCGTTCTTCAATCTCATGATGTTAGAGATGTCACGATTAAACTGACTCACCACAACAGGACTAAATCCATAGAAGTCACGAGCATATCTAAGCTCATCAGACATCTTATCAATGGCTGCTTTCTTGGTATTAGTATCTTTAGTAGTTTTTAATAAACCAATATGATCTAGAATAACTAATGTTATAGCATTGTCATCATCTGGTTCATATCTTCTATTGTAGTCACCTTCATCTATAATCTTACCTTGACTCTCTGCAATTGTCTTTAGATGCTTAGCAATACCTATAGGATTATCTGGACCATCAATGATTGTAATAACCTCATTCATCTCTCCAACATAATCTCTATATGTAAGAAACAAATCATGTTCATCTTTGCTCATTTTATCTGTCCAGCCCAATAACTTAGGCACAGTTATAATAATACCATGATCTATGAATATCTTTCTACTCACCCATTTAGCCATTTTGTATGTACGACTACGCTCCATGGATCTATAAACTATCTTTAGTTTGATACCAGAAGCTTTGCCTTCTTTACTCAATGACCAATCTATTGGATTGAGTACATAAGCATCATCAATAAATGATGTCTTACCTGAACCAGTTAAGCCACCCACTAGAGTATATATAGACTTACGAATACCTATGTATCTGTTCAATCTATTAAATCCCATAGGGATTCCACTATTTCTACCATCTAGTCCACTTTGAACAGCTTTGGCCAAGTCTTGAAAACTCATATATCAGTACCTCCTATTGTTTTATTTGTTTCTTCTACCTTCACTCCTGCTTTAACAAGCTCAATGAAAGACTCAAACGTTCTTTGATTAAGATATGCATAGCTATTCTGCATGAATGTCAATTTATTTGATCCAGTCTTTATAGAGTTTTCTTTCTTTTGTAACACATCAAATTCTAGTGCTGCAATCAAATCATCCACTGTATATTCTCCTTCAGCTAGAATTGAATTAAGTCTAATCTTACAGTTCTCTTTATCATTTCTTAAAGATCTACTTCCTGAAAACTTCTTACTTCTATATTCAAAAGTATCAGTACCTGGATAAGCTTTCCACCATCTTTCAAAGTCTTCACTAACAGTTTTGGTTTTTAAAACTGTTTCTTTTGGAGCAGGTTCTTTTATAAAAGATAACACATTTTTACCAATGGTGGTAATTTTATGATCTTGTGATATTAAACCTTTTCTATAAACACCTTGACATATCATTTCTAACTTAGCATTTCCTTCACACACTGCAACTAGATCATGACCTTCCTCCGCTAATTTGAGGAGGAAGACCATGTCTAAAGTAAAACCATTCTTAAGTAACTCTTTAAAATGATAGAGCGTCAATTTTACGTTCATAATTTCTAATTATTGTTTTATCTATTTTGTGAATCAAACTTTCAGGAATACAAACATTAATTTTAGCTCTTTGTTGTAAAGAATCTAGATCACATAAATAGACTTTATCGCTCATAAAAGCTTCAATTTGAGCGATACCTGGGTCATTTAGTGAGCGATAAAATAGCTCCTTCTCCTCTTGCAAATATACTAAATCCTTGAGATTTTCCATCTCATAATCTTCGATATGTATCATTCTTTTTCTTCTTTTGGTAGTGATGCTACTGGTTTTTCGTATTCTCTAAACTGCTTGTCTAATGTGAATCCTGAGTTATCCCAAAACTTATCACAATAGTATTTACCCTCTTCACGAGGTGATTCGACAAACATTGCTTGCCTCCATGGATTAAATGGTGCTGTATGTCTGTAACAGTCATACTTCATTGGACATTTCATGTCATTGCACATTGTTATATCAGCCATTGTCTTGTTGTTTAATTAATAACATAATCTCTCTTGTTAATTCACCTGCTGTTTCAGTACCATTAAAACTCCAACGTATAATTGCAGCTTCTATAGCTTTATATAATTCATTTTCCATATTAACAAGCAGCCATGCCAAAGAATACATACGTCCCTTCTCTCTCTTGTGTAGAAGGTTTATACTTAACCTGAGCTACAACAGAGTTCTGATTGACAAGTATCTTTGTCATAACAATAGTTGTATTGGATTTAGTAGCCTCTACATGCTTACGAGCAAATGCAATAGCTTCTGTCTTAGTCTTGAGTGACCTAATTTCATCAGCAACACTGTTATACACAACGTAACGAAGCTCCCATTTACTGGTGCCTTTAACCACATTGTGTTCTACAACACTCCTAATCTTGTTAGTATTAACGATAGGTGCTAGTTCTTCAATAACGAAACAATCACGCTTACCTGCGTTATATAACATCTCATCAATAAACTCTCTTCTATCTTTCCTACTCTCATGAAATTTCTTTGTTACATCAGTGAAACCAGTGGTTGTACTGATTGTACCATTATAGATATCATTGCCATATTCTTCAATAGCATCCTCTATAGCGCATCCATATGCGTGTCTAGCATTAACACCCCTACTTCTTGTAATAAATGAATCTGCTCCCATTTGATTTATGGTTTAAACTGTGTGAAAATTATAATAACGTGTTGTGTAAAAATTATAATATGTAAAACTATAAATTACCAATAAACACCTAAAAGTGGTAAAATTGAGTAATAGAAAAGCCCCACATTTCTGTGAGGCTTTGCAATAAACTTTGTAATTGTAATTAGTTCAATGTATCAAGTGTTTCATTAAATGTACACACTGCAATAATTGTTCCATCTACAAATTCACAAGTAGCCTCATTAGTTTCAGCTTGTGTTGCTGAGTTCTGAGATAATTGCTTGATTGAAGATTGCTCTAACCATGTTCTTGTGTAAGAACCATTAGCTTCATCAAATGTTGTTAATTTTACAAAATGACCCATAATATATGTATGTTTAAAAGTTTAGTAAATATACAAATACTATTCCTAAAATAGTAGTATTACTACCACTTTTAAGAATTTTATAAACATTTAATATGCGCCTATTATTTTCGAATTGCGCCTAGTTTTGTTACACAATTCGACAAATATTCGAATTAATGTGCATTATATTACACTTTTTGTCAAATTTTATACCCTTTTACGTATAAATATTATAAATAGTGCAATATTATACCCTTTCGCATATAATTAATAATATCCTACAAAGAACTTCTTAATCTTCTGCCAGAATGTAGGCTGTTGATCTTTAAGCAATTGTGCTTCAGGTGGTATAGTTGTATGAATGTGAGTTGTATCAAAGAACTCTTCTCCTTCCCATTCATCATATATACGTAGGCCAAGATTAAGCTCAAACATACCTAACGTCATCTCTGCTCTTGCCTTATTACATTTAAATGTTTTCTTAATAAGTGGAATAGCTACCTTACGCCATGCTTCTGTTTGTTCTGTTGTCAATGTATACACTCTCCAGAACTCTGGTGTGTTCATTGCATCCTCATAGGTGAGTCCTATAATTTCCATTTGCATAGAGACCAACTTTCTGTTGATCTCTTCTCTTTGTTTCTCTGTTCCTGCCATTAAAATAAATTTAGTTGATTTGCGATTATTACTGGTCTTCTTTTACCATTGTAATTAATCTTGTTAATAATTCTTTCTGCCCTCTCTATATAATAAGAATGATTAATATTATCTAGAGGATGATCTTTTGTTAGATGATTACATACAGTCATCACCCACTCACCTGCTTCAACTTGTGATACAGATGCAGCGCCAGACATAGAGTCTGCGTTCTTAACCTTTAAGAGCTTTTCTCCTGTATTAGAGATATAAAACCTAATAAGTTTATTGTAGACAGTCGTCTTACCATTAGCTTTTCCTTCAAAGTGGAAATCTTTGTTAGCTCTCTGACGCATAGCGAAATCATAAATGTTACTATGATTGATGATAGTATCAGCAACAGGAGTATCATTGATGAAATATTGCTCAAGTGCGATAGGTATAATCCTACCAGACTTATTTTTATGCAACTCAAAATCAGTAAGAAAATCGCCTTTCTTCTTGACTTCTCCATTTGTTTTAACTGCGAGGTAATCGTTGACAGTTGAAAAGATAATTCTACTGTAATCGGTTCGTTCAAGCTCATATTGTGTTAATTTTTGCCATAATTCATTAATCTCATGCATCTTATCTAGATGAGTTTTCTTTATCCTGATAGTTACACCATCTGTATTAGCTGAGATCACATGTATACCTGCTAGTTCATACGCTTCAATAAGCATAAGCAAGCTAAGCTCTCCAGTAATAGTAGTAAACATAGTAAGCTGTCTGTCGTAGATCCAGTTGAGCATATCAGAAGACTTACCATATACAGAATTGACAGCAAGCTTAAGGGCACCAACAATGCCTGCAATGCGTTTATCCTTTTTAGCTTGCGGCTTAAGTTCCAAACGCCTTTCAAACATGCGTTTATAACCATTAAGAAACTCCTTACCAAGATGTGCAGGATGTTTACGGTTATTGATAATAATAGCAGGATAGTAACTAGAAACATCCCAATCAATAATTTCATATTCTGCATCAGCCTCAAATACTTCAGGCTTGTTCTCCGTGTGTAACCCTCCCTTAGCAAACGTATAAATGTTGTCATAAAATTTTATACTTTCTTTAAAATCATCATTAATTTCCAGTACTAATGCTTTCATTCTTTTGAGAAATCCTTGTAATAGTGGTTCTGTAAATTTTACATAATCACCTATACAATTTTTCACTTTAATCTGCTTACGAAAGAATCCTTTCTTAGGTAGATTTTCATACGATATATTCTTTTCTTCACAATAATACTTCTTAATCATCTCATCACCAATCTTACTATCTGAATAGTTAAGACAAGGAATGTTAAACTCTTCCTGGATGTCAAGTCTCAATTGTATTTGGTTGTTGTCCTTGTATAGAGGATGACTACAATCACCTGTAGTCACCTTGTAAAATTGATATGTTGCAAACACATCATTACGACAATATTCTCTAGTGAGCTCTATTTCTTCTTGAGTCATGTTGGTTTTAGTGTGATGTATTGGCATCTCCTCGATGTTCTCCAAATCCATCTCAAACTCAAGTCTCTTTAGACTCACCATCCTATTCTTATTGTCATAATGATTCACCTTAAACAGGTCTATCTGCTTCATACTCAAATCACTTTCTCTATATTCAGGAAATACATCATAATTAGCATCATGAATAACATCTTGAGCTTTCTGTGCTATTAGTGCACATATCTCTAAATTACTCTTCTCATGCCAATTGTCACAGTTTCTAAGAATCCACTCAACCACTTGACTGTCAAAGCGCAGGTTATTATATCCCACCCAATAATAATCTTGATGTCTTTCTATTATTGTAGATAGATGATCAATATTATTATGCCACTTACTGACAATTATTTCTGTGTGAGTATCTGTGCTTGGATTATAGATGTCTATCAAGAATAACTCTTGCATAGTTTCTATATCATAGATTAATACTTTCATTTATGATTTATTATATCTGTCATTAAATCTTCTATATTTAATCCAAATAAACAGTCATGTTTATCTCCATTCCAATAATCAAGATAACTCTCTCTTGGAATAGCCCACCACAATTCTTCATGATGATTGTAGTGGAATACGTAGTTATATATTTCTGTCATTTCTTTGTTTTTGTTTATCAATTACCCATATGGCTACTCTCATTATTCTAATAGCAATGTTATAAACAAAGTCTTCTAACCATATAATGGTTTTACTTCTTTGATATGATTTCATGGTTGTGAAGTTAAGGATATCCATCCTGTTAGAATGTATTTACTCTGTGTATGACTAACTTGTCCACGGTGTGTGTGAGTCCAATCAGCAGGGAAGAATAATAACTTACCTTGTTCTGCTGGTTCTATATGTTTTTGAAACATAAACTCTGTACCACCATCTTCAACATCATTCAGATATACCATCCATACAAATAGCCTAATCTTTTCTTCTGTCGACTCATAATGCCAAGCTTTAAAGCCTTGGTTTGGTAGATATCTTTGAATATTATATCCATCAACTTCTACTGTAGTGTTTAAGAATATAGGAAACTTATCCATATATCTATACATCTCATCAACCATCTTATCAACAATGTCAGTGAGTCTATCACCATACAATCTATCAACTATATTCTTAGTGTCATGATATACATAAAAGTCTGATGAGTGTTTAACATCGTGGTTTATTCCTCCACCAATATATCCATCAATTGCATATCTATCATTAGCCTCAAATATGTTAATAATCTCCTCACATTCTTGTTTTGTGAGGAGATCTTTTCTATGTATGAAATCTACTAGTTCCATTGTTCTAATGCTGTCCTAGTCTTATTAGTTTTAAGCTCACGTAAATTGTATTTCTCAAGATATTGTTTCTTGCTGCGCAAATGCTCTTCTTGTAATGCATTATCAACAGATTTAAATACTTTGATAATTCCTCTAATCACCTGTGGTGATTCTATTTCTGGTGCTCTATTGTTCATAGTTTGATTAATTATAGCAGACACCATTATGATGCCTGCTAAGGTTAAAACATAAAATATTGGATGCGGTTTAGTTATCGTCTCCATCATATCCGTCTTCCATGATATTAATACCTTCCATTAGTTCATCATTGGTTATCCAATCAGGTAATGGCGTACCTTTAGCTACAGTCTTATCGTTATATGTCATTAGTCTGACTTCTTCGATGTCTGTATCTTCGTACGGTGGATTATAATAATCACCTGGATCATATGAATGTATCCAATTTACTTTAACTTCACACCACTCATCATCTATTGTAGGATGATAGCATGTTACGTATGAATGTCCTGTTATCTGCGTCATAGTAATGATAAATATATTAATAGTATAATAATTCCTAAACACGACCAGAATGTAATCTCAGCTGATAGATCACTTGACGACTTTTTCTTTCCTTGATCTCTCATTGTTTTTCTATAAGTCTACCATGTGATGTATATTTAGCTTTCTCCATGTTATCAACATAGATGTCCTCGCTTGCAATGATTCCAAATTCTTTATATTTCTCATGTTTAGTAGCATGCATCTCAGACTTACCTTCTATTCTAGCTGTAGTTACATACACAAATATAAATAATATAAATCCTATAATCATTACGATTAGAGATGCAATCCATGACCAGATCTCTAATTTCTTTCGTAACTCTAATGATATCATTAGTCTATTAACTTAGAAATACCATTTCTTTCAATGTTATCCTCTGTATTCTTACGAGCTCTCTCAAGAGCCACTGATAACTCTACATCTGTAAATAAATAACAGTTGTATGAATTCCTGTACAATATAGCTGCGTAATAATCATTATTAGCTGCCTTCTTCTTGTTCTGGTTCTGAACCTTGACAAGTTTACCCACTCTAGTTTTAATCATTTTTATTTGGTTTAGTTAATTTTAGCAAAACAACACATTGGTGTTGTATCATAATACTCTGTAAATAAATACTGTCCTTTGTTAGTGACAAGCTCAGTGTGTTTAACAGGAGCATCTATGTCTCTAGTATAGTATAATAATTCATCTCTTGAATCAAAAAATACTTTTATACTTGACTTAGCTCCTCCTTTTATCCTCTGACTGAATGTCATCATGAAATTGTTTTGAAACTTTCTAATGTGTGGTGTTAAATAAGTCACAGTTCTACAAAAATCAAGATCATATAATGTATTTTCTCTGTTTGCGTCTGCTTCTAATATATCACCTAGCACTATTGATACAGGCTTCTTAACAATTGCTAGCTGTGATGAATATGTTTGAGCATCATTCTCATATATCTCAAACTTTTTACATCCTTCTGCTTCTAATCTATCAATATACTCATTGATATCTGGACCTGCTAGTCCTATAACTTGCTCAAATTTAAATTTAGCTAGAAAGAAATCCCTTACTTTCTGCTTTTGTGTTGAGTTTAGATATGTATACTTTAACATTCTATATAATCTTCATCATCATGATCATCATCGTAATCCTCATCATAATACAACAAATAGTCTACATCACATAGACTAACTTTCCCATCCTCATCAAGTACAGCTTGATCATTTTCTATGCATATTGCTACATATCCATTATCATTTAATGATATATAGTTCATCATATCAACATCCATTTGGTACTCATCATTGAAGTATTCTACCCAATCAATTTGATCAGGATATGCAACAACAACTTCAGGTGTATCTGGATTGGAATCAACCGCTTGTACTAAATAGGGTTTAACAGGAAAGCCATTCTCGTTAATATATCTTTCAATATCACGTGGAATGGCTTTAAGTTCATGCAAATGTAAATACTCATAATCATTTACATTTGCTGTAACAGCGAACAACATGCCTATCTCTAATGGTCCAGGCTGGTAGTGTTTGTATACTAGTTTAACTGCTGTGTAGTACATTCTTCGATTAGTTTTTCGGCCTTAAATATAGCAATATCTGCTTGAACTAACAAAATAATGGTTTGTAATTCTACATCATCTATTGATTCTACATTAATAGTGACAGTATTATTAGCGTATCCATCTTTCTCAAACAATGATACATTCACTGTTTTAGGCCAATTAGAAAACTCCAGGCTACAATATTCATGTACTGAATGTAAGTGTATACGCACTCTATTTGATATGCGTAAATTAATACCAACAGGATTACCTTCTTCATTTATATCTTGTGGAAGGTTTAATGATATTATATAATCACGTAATTCTTTAGCTATTTGTAATAGCTCGTTTGATTGACTTCTCATTTATATTTAATTTATGGTTTATAATAATGATAATACTTCATGTAAAATGCTCTTGTTGGTATCAATGCTATCCACCAACCAAGATATATAGAATATCCAATAAACCAATCTACACTTGTTATCACATCATAATATGGTGAGAACAACCATGATGCTGGTATGCTAACTATTAGAAAGCACACCAACCATGTTGTTGTATAAATTGATAATAATATTAAACTCCTCATCACTTCACTACATTAATGTAAATATCTTTAGGATATGATCCACCAAATACATACTCAGTAACTGGGCATAACCACAATACGTGGTCATCACTAGCTTTGTAATATGCACCATATCCAACGTCAGCATGTCCAACAGCTTTCAATAATGCTTTATCTAATCCAAATCTAAGTTTTGTTAATGCATATTGTTGCTCTGCATAAGGAGCTCTTTCTATGTGTACTGTTACATCATTACCATTGTTAGATAGTTTATCTAAGAATGTATCTGCACCAGCCACCATCATTAAGTTTGCTTTGGTTCCAAGTCCTGCTTCTAAGAATTCAGGTAAATCAATATACCAAATGCCATCTGTGTCTTTATAAAATCTATGTGTCATG
>OFRA01000002.1_pt1 | contig 58809 bp, 69 predicted proteins | sample 1543001 | NCBI WGS metagenome assembly OFRA01 (sample SAMN07774221, study PRJEB24372) | wastewater metagenome | isolation source: Lake Maggiore Verbania | place: Italy: Verbania | collected 2015-12 | reverse complement strand
CCCCCCTTGATAAGTTGTCAGCCCCCCCGGAGGGGGACCGTCCGTCATCCATACCCGAAGGGTTCCGAGAAACGTTTACAGTTGTCGGTGTATTCGGGGTACAGTGGTCATGCGTTGGGGAAGGAGAGACCCGAAAGGGGTCCCCCCTAAAAACCGCTGTTTCCACACCCAAAGAGCACCACTTCTCTGGGTAATAGAGAGCACCTTCTCTCGGGACTAGTAGTAGCAAGGAGTTTCAGCGTTTTAGATCCACGTGAAAATGGCGCCTTCTTCCTGGGTAATGGGCTCGGAGAAATCGCTTCCCGCAACCAGAAGATCTGTGGCTAACGTAGGGGCATTAAGGAACCCCTGAACCATGTTGTCCCACTGCTGTCGGGACTTATTGATTTCACTCTCTTTAGCCGATATAGCCAGAATATCCTGAAAGTATTTTACGCCAAGCGCAAGGGCGTCTACTCGGTCATCGTGCTTGACGGCCCCCTTTTCCCGACACATGCGGGTCAGCTGGTACATCAACATTCGAGGAAGGCGTTCCTCTGGGGCCATGTCGTGGTTGGACTGATAGTCCCAGGTGACTAGCTTTTCATCAATGACAAGGCGATGCTGGTTAAGGACTGGTTCAAGTGTGTCGATGATGCGGTCTTCCTTACGGGTCGTGGCTCTGACCTCCTCAAAGGTCATACCAACCTTCATTTCCTGGGCGTGTTTTTTCATGAGTTCCATCACGGCACCGTCACCGAAGTTAGACTCGATCAAGCACATCGACGCGGAGTACCGACGCGCCATGGTTAGGATGCCCCGAAGAGTCTTGTCGGAGTACCCATCCTGGGTTGCTAGGATGTCCCTCAAAAAGATAAAACCATTAATCTGTGATAAGACAACGGCTACAGTTTCGTCCTTACCACGACCGCTGGGGTCAACCGCTACGATGGTTTGGTTGTAGGGGACGTACTCTCCTGTGCTTTTGGGTCGATGCCACCTATCGCCTGGAAGGGCCACGGCGGGCAGGTCAAGGAGGGTCTCCTTATCAGAACCCCAAACAACGTCCGAAGGCCCCTTGCTGGGGTCCAGAGGCATCACTGAGAAGTCGCTGAGCTTAAGGGGGAACTTCAGTGCGTCCGAAAGGGACGTATCCAGCATGAACTGGAGCATGAAGTTGCTCCGGCTCATTGACTGTTCCCGTTCAAGCAGGTTGATCTCGGAGAATCTTGTGTCAGTTGGTTGCCACGAAAGCTTTTCGTGTCCCTGCTTCTCGATGTCCGCTACGAGCTGTGGGGCTAGGACATCCTCGTACCCAACAAGGCTCTTAGGGTATCTGGCAGGCCACACAAACGGGCGGTAATTGCGCTCACGGAGAGTCCGATATACAGTAAACGTAGTCTGAGGCGTCCCAAGAAAAACGATGCGTGAGTCAGCCTTGGGGGTCAACACTGATTCCCCTTCCGTCACAAGCTGGAGAAGTTTTTCGCGCATGAAGTCGGTAGCGGAGTTTGCGGGGACTTCCACGTCATCAAAGACAATCAGGTCGGCACGGCTACCAGTCAACTGGCCGGTAATGCCAACGCTTTTTACTGACGGTGATTGTGCTGGTCTACATCCGGCAATGTCAAACGATACTCTGGACCACCGTTGGTCATCATCTACTGGGCGCATGTGAGCCAACCACTCACATTCTAAAATCAGTTTCTGAATAAAGATAGTGAAGTCATCTGCTCTTTGCTTACTAGCTGACACAACGAGGATCTTTTTGTCTTTGTCATTCCAAAGGGTCCACAACACAAAGGCAGCCGCGATCCAGGACTTACCAAGACCCCGAAACGCTTGGATCTGTAGTCGCTTTGGGCCATCCTGGAGGTACCCGGCAATGGCAAGTTGTGCTCTTGTTGGACGAGGTAGGTCTAACGACTTCCAGACAAGAGATAGGAACAAAGGGAAGCTGGCCTCTAGGCGGGCCTCTACGGTGCTTGTGTTGGGGGTCATAAGGGAAACATACGTACAGGGGGGTGGAGGCCCGTTGTAGAGCCTCCTAGGTGTCGCTAAACGACTATTTCTTTTTCTTCTTCATCATGGATGCCGCAAGCTTTTGGTTATAAGCAAGCGTTCCATCAGCAGTAGGACGTGCCTTGAGGGTTTCGTAGGCAAGACCAGCAGGCGTAATCTTACGAAGGGACATAGCCGTAGAGGCAGCCTTAGCAAGACCACCCGGCATAACTTGAGGGCCACGAGGCGCAGTCCGTGTTGTGGGCTTAGCAGCCTGTGCGGAAAGACGGTTGATCTTTGGATCACGGCTACCACCACCCGTAGCACGGATAGTATTCATGGTGCCACCGCCTTTAACGGGGTTCTTCGGTAGGTTTGGAAGACGCGGGGACTGAGTACGGTTGTTAGTGGTCACTCGTGTCGTGGGACGACTACGTTGGGCTGCTGGTCCTGACCGTGTTGTACCCGTGGCTTTACCACGTTGATTTGCTGTGGTAACCCGTGCTGTTCCAGTATTGCTACTACGTTGAGCTGCCGAAGTAGTTGCTTTGGGCTTAAGGGGTCCCTGTTGTTTCATGGTTGAAACTTGGGTAGGGCGGGGCCTCGGTTGAGACCCACCCGCAGTACCTTTGATACGTGCTTGACGGGTAGCAGAGCTAGTCCGACGATTATCTTGACGCATAAATGCCATTAACCTTTACCTTGACGCTTTTTGGATTCTTCGATCATCTTCTTGATGCTTGCCGTTTGATCCTTAAGGCTTTCGCGCTTCTTAGGAGTAGAAGGTGATTGAGCACTAAAGGTTTGGTTGACACGCATACCGTAACCCTTCATAATATCAGAAGCTGACAATGAAGATTCCGTCATCGAGCTAGAAGATGCCTTAGGCTTAGTTGCCGGTTTGGCTGCGGGACGGGAAGAAGTCCGAGCAGAGGTCGTAGACCGACCAGGAGCAGAAGAACGGCTAGGGGCAGTGGAACGAGCAGGAGCTACTGGTTTAGCTTTAGGTGGAGCTTTGGGTTTAGGAACATTAAACTTTTGCTGAGAAGCATAAGCTTTTTCATTAAACGACTTAGGTGCTTTACGACGACCTTCGTCTTTGCTGTTAATGCCAGGAAGACGATCATCAATAGCGCGACCAAGTGTCGTCAAAGGGCCTTTACCAAGAGCCGTACCTGCCCTTTGTGCCAAAGGACCCAAAGTTCTGTCAGCAATAGCACCAACAATAGCTGAACGAATATTTCCAACTTTTGCAACGTTCCTACCAAGTTTTGTAGCAGCACCCATAGCGCGTTGCCCCAGAGCAGCTCCAGCAGATCGCGCAGCTGCTGCCGAACGACGTAGTTGAGCAGCTTGAGCAGCAGTAGGAGTAGGCCCACCCCGCCTAGGAGTTGTGGTCCCCTTGGGGGGCTTACTGCCACCACTTTGTCCAGCAGCTGGAAGAGATTTCTGTCCCGCAAACTTCGTGGTGGTGTTTGATGTTTTAGTCCCCGGCTTAAAGGGACGTTGCATGGCCGTAGTCTGACGCCCCTTAGGCGTACTAGCAGGGGCCTTGCCACGATTCTTGATGCGCTCTTGACGGGTACGAGCGCTTGTAACGGGGGGTTTTTTAGCCATGATGATCAACCCATCCCAACGGTTGCCACGGGCAGGGCAAACAGGGTACCAGAACCGATCAGTTGGCAGGACAGGGTGTCACCAACCACGTACCATTGACCAGCACGGTTAAGGGTGGCAGCCGTAACAGTAGTGCCAACACCAGCAGTACCAACGGTAATGTTAGCAGTAGCGCCATAACCAGAACCACCGCTCAAAGCTACGTTGGTGTAGGTACCAGGAGTATAGCCAGACCCGGCAACAAGAGTGCCAAAGGTAGCAATAGCGCCAGTTTCCTTACGGGTAGCAGTTCCCGTTACCTTAGCGGTAGGCAGGGTAGAGGGGGTAGTGCGACCACGACGCACGGTGAAGATGGCAGTCTCAGCAGCATCGACAGTGGCACTAGCAGCAACGGCAGTAGCGGTGGTACCGTAAGAAGCAGCAATAGTGGTCGTAGTGGTGGTTCCACCCGACACGTTAGCCGTGGTGTGGTTTTTGTTGGTCTGTTGGTTCTCGCAACGACGACCGGGGTCGTTAGAGATGGAACCGTAAGTAGTGCTATCGGCAGTAGTAGTCATTTGTTTAAAAAGATAATTGAACTAGCTAGTTGTCCAAGAAAGGACTTTTGAAAAATTAGAGTGGTCAAAAGATTCTTGACCAATCCACCAAGATAACCAATGGTTCGAACCTTTTGATTGGTTACACTTGAGACAAGCGGGAACCACATTAGACGTGGTATCGTGACCTCCACGGGCCTTTGGAATCACATGATCCAAAGTGAGATTATGATCTGATCCACAATAGACACACTGGTTATTCCAATGTTCCTTAATTGCTGATCGCCACAGTCTCTTAGCTTCTGAGGATGTCATGGCCTTTAAGTTAAAGAGGTAGTCGGAAGGGGCTTCCAGAATCATTGGGCTAATGAGTCCGAGTGGTTTACTTCTTCTTTTTAGGGAATCCAGCTTTCATGTTAGCGTAAGCCTTTGGGGTAACCGTAGACTTACTTTTGGGCCGACTTTTGCCCGCTGCTTTGCGAGCATTCATGTTGGCGTAAAGACCCGGAGGTTTGGCGTTTCCTTTGTTCATTTTTTTGTGGATTTACCGTTGGAACCATTACGGGCTCGATTCTTTGATGGCGATTCTTTAACTAGTCGGCCACTTTTTGTGTGGGAAAGATCAGACCCACCCTTACCCATCACACCACGTTTCCGTCGTGCGTCGGCAAGGTCGGCCCGATACTTCTTATCCGTTGGAGACTTGTTCTCCTTTGTATCGTAGGCAAGTTTCTTTGCGTATGCTTCGGGGTTAGTCCGATAATACGCAGCACTACGCCTAGGGGTTGGTGTTTTCTTTGGCGCCATTGTTTTGTTCCTTAAAGAATACTTCGTTTTCAAGGCGCTCAATCCTCGTGTTGCTGGTACTGACTCTTTCGATCAATACTTCAACAGAGGCAGCAATATTATGAAGGGTATAAAGATGCCAACTAAAGAGGCCAAGAAATGCAATAACAACAGCATTTTTAGCCGCCATAGCTAGATCATCATTATTACCTGATGGCTCGTTCGACATCCTCCATCTCCAATTCTAGACTGTCAAATAGGTTAGCAAGTGGAGAACCCAACACGGGAACGCCCGTGATGTTGTTTTTGGCAAGCCAATCAGCGGCGGCTTTGATGTCTTGCGTTGTAGCGGTGCCAGATTTAATTCGACCGATCAGTTCATTAGTAACGAGTCCGTGGAGTTCGTTAAACTGATCTTCATTTGCTCGTTGTGTCATAAACCTCTACGACCCATGTGTGTGGCTCTACCCAGTATCCACTGATTACGATTTGTAAGGCGTGGTTTGATAATGGGAATAGTTTGTGTTGTTTGGTACCAGAAGAAGTCTCCATTTGACTGGAGGCGCATTACGAACGGAGCAGTAGATGCTTCAAGTCTTCGGGTACTAAAATAATCGAGATCCTTACCATCTACTAAATAAGATTGAGGAAGGGCAACGATTGGATAGTTTTTAACAGCATCACTGCTGATACCAGTTAAGGTATATGTTCCCGTTGAGGAAATAAGTTGAAAATTCTTAGCAACGTCAGCCGGTTTAAACCCGATCAGGAAGGAACCTTTGCTTCCAATAATTGCATAAGTAAAAGCAGAATCTAAATTAATGCCATTAAGCAAAAATGTTCCAGTTGTTGTATTTAAATTCTTACCCAATAAAAGGGAAATAAATTTTCCATCAACTAAGAATGATTCTGTATTTCCATTTAACAAAAACAAACGTTGTTGGTTAAGTGGTAAACCATCAACAGTAAAAGAACCAGCAGTATTATTTAGTATTAATTGCTGCGTTAATATGCTTGAAATTCCTGTCCAGGTAAACGAACCTAATTGACATATTAATTCAAGTCCAGCAGCTGGAGTATACGTTAGATCAACACTATTTCCTGTTAAATTAAAAGCACCTACGGTTGTATTAAGAGCAACCGTTGGACTTAAAATTAAATTGTTGCCAGCAAAGGTAAATGTTCTTAACGTATTATTAAGAATGCTACTTTTTAATAATCCAGTAGTAGTACCACTTAACGCAAATGTACCAACTGTTACATCTAATTGATATGCTGCGGCTGGTTGCTCCTGCAACGAAAATGTTACCGAGGCTCCTGCTGATGAAGTGACTGTGCCTGTTGTAGTTCCAGTAGCACCTGCTGTTGCTTTAATACCATAACCAACAGTAAAGCCACCCCCGTTGCCTAATAATGTACCAACTTCTCCAACTTCAGTTGGGCTAATTAAGTTAGCATTTACGGGATTGCCAAATTGGGCTAGACCACTGTCATTATCTCTACCAGCACACCACACAACAAACTCATTTGCCGTTGTTGTTGTGATGGATGGAGCAGACCAGGTAGTAGTAAACGAACCTCTTGTTGCTGTTGCAGATGTTAAAATAGGAGTTCCAGTTGTTACACATCCTCTAAAAGTATGTATTCGTGCGGCCATGTGGTCGGCACCTGCTGGAAATCCAGTAGCAGCAGCTGATTCAGCACTGGAAGCTGCTCTTCTCCAAAAAACAAACGTGCTACTTACTGATCCTACGGATGAAACAGCTCCAGCTACAAGAGTCCAACCGCTTGGTGCTGAAAGTGAAAGACTACAAGATTCAACAACAAGAATACCAATATCATCTGTAACATGAACAGGCCAAGATACGTTGACACTAGAAGTACCAGTTGCAGCAGTTCCCAACGCCTGAAAAACTACTGCCATTACTCAGTCCTCCAGTCCCAACCAATGATCTCAGCTTCTACTAGCCAGTCATTAGGGTCATGTGCCATGCCTTGCCACCAGTTGCCATCTTTCCAATAGGCCAGCATGTATGTACCGTCAGCAAGGGCTATGACAACCTCTTGTCCAATAGGCGGGTAATCCATAGACCCTCCTATCAGGTAATAGTCAAGACACCATTAGCATCGTCGAAGTTTAGCAGCAAGGACTCGCCATCACCAAGGGTAATAGAAGAGCCGTAATCATACCAACCAATTAATTCGTCGTTGGTAGCGGTTTGGTTAAACAAAACCACATACCGAAATGGACCCGTAGAACCACCAGTAGAGGTGAGGGTTTTATCTGTGATTGTGAGTTTGTAGACACCACTGGTCTGGCTACTACCACTAACAGTAACAGTACGTGCGTTCAAATTAGTATAACTAATCTGAGTAATGTTAGCAAGAATGGTATTGGTATTAACTGGAGCCGTATTGGTCAGAGCAACCTCAAGAGTATCCGCACCAAGGTTGTGAACCTTTTCAGCGATTGCTTCAGTAAAACTATTAAATTTGTTAAATGCTGAAGTTGCCATGATTATTGAGTAAGTTCAGAAATGTAAAGGGTGCCAGAAGCTGAGCCCTGAATGGCAGCAATATTAGCGCCAGGAGGAACGGCAACATAAATACGCTCGCCTGTCTTCAAATAATGAGAGGAGGTAGTCGCAGTTTGAGCCGTAGTGCCGATGCTAAAGTGGATATGAGTGCCAGCTCCAGTGATTAGAGAGACAAAACGACACGTTGAAGTCAAGGCAAGGTTGACACTAGCTGCCCCAATCGCAATGGTGCGAGGAGTACCCAGAGCAAATAGCGTTGTTGAGGGTTCCGACAGGAACGTACCCGTCGTTGTTACAGCATCAGTTGTAATAGAAGCCATTTTATTTAATAAAAGTGTTTATTTAAGGGTTGTTTTCCGAAAGGTCATGTACCAACCAGAGCCATTACCCTCTACCATCCAACGTTTGGACCATAATTTCCACGCATAGGGGACATATTTACCCCCAACACCGGGTTTAGGATACCCTCCATTGCTATTATCCATCGCCCCATACGGGTCATGGCAGACAACATGGGTATCCGTAAGTCCTACAACGAGCATCCAGTGCCCACCACCCCTAGGAGCATGAGCAGGACCGTGATGGAGGATGCCACAAGCCACAGGGTAACCCTTCTCTAACTCCTTTTCAAGGGTGGTACGGGTGCCATTCTGATAGAACGTAGCCTTGACCCCGTAATCAGCACAAGCACGGATCTGAGCCACAGACTCAGTGGTATCTCCATACTTGAGTACCGTTTTAAGGTAGTCATCATCGGCATTAGATCCAAGAAGGGCCCCTGGATTCAGGTATTTAACCGCCATAGCAGCCGTACTTGAAAAGCACATGCGACTGCCATGACGGGTGATACTATCAAGTTGAGGAAAGTATTGAGGAACCTTGATAATAGTCACGAGATCACTTCAGGATGGAATCCTTAACCTTTTGAATCTTATCATCCTCAGACCGGAAGGGCTTCAGAGAGTTAACAGCGTTGAGGAGAAGCTGAACGATACTGTTGGACTTCAGTTTGCTGGCTCCGATGATTTCAGAACCAAGAAACAGGGCAAGAAAGGCGAGTGTTTCGTAAGAAACTTTAAGTCCGAGGAAAGTAAGCATTGGTTTAACGGCCTTGACCGCGAGAAAGTTTACGGGTTGCCTTTGGTAGGCTATGTTGTCCTTGTCCTTGACGGGTTTTCTTAGGTGGACCGGGAACGTGCTCCACCTTTAGGTGTGACTTTGGTTTGCCCATACTTAGCAGTCCACAGCATCAGCAAATTCGGGCAGGGTCTTGAGGTGGAGGTAGGCTTGCTTGATAAAATTGTCACCGTCAAGCTCGGGCACAAACGAAAACTGATCGCTGTGAAGCATGGGGCCTTGGTCGGTAGCGTATGCATTGACGACAAAAGTCAAGCTTTGCTTGTTGCCAATAATTTGTTCGATACGCCAGTAAGCAGAACTACAAACAAGTTTACCAGAAAAATGCTGACGTGTTTCGGTAATAGAAGATTGAATGGCCATTGGTTGTTACCAGGGTGAGGGTGATTATGCAACGTTAGTTGCCCAGGCTCCAACTTGAATCCACTGCGCTGAGTTGGGGTCGTAGTAGAAGGAGGCGGTGCTAGATGTACTTGTGTTAGGTACTCCAGGATTAGTTACTGCAAACGCAGCATTAAACGCAAGGGTTGTCCACGCCGCACCTACAGCGTTAAAAATACGCAGAATTAACTGACGACCACTTTCTGCATTAAGTGGTGCATTAATTGTAAATGTAGAACTTGCACCAGTGTAAATTATGCGATGAACTCCAGCCTCAAGACAATCAGGAGTGTAGGAGCTAGCCGAAACAGTTGCAGATTTATAGGCCAGTGCTTGACCACGAGAAGTGCCTAGTTCTCGGATAGTGGTTTGTGATGTACCAGCTGATAGGCTGTATTTAACCTGACCACCAATTGCTCCATGCCCTGACCAATATGGATCAACGATGGTTAAGGTACTGTTAGTATTTACAGTTCTATACGCATTTAAGGATGTAATAGCATTGCCAGTTACATAAAAATCTTGAGTGCTAATAAATCCAGTTATCGTGTCAAGGAGTATGCTATCAACTGTATTTGTTTCGCCATTAAGCGTAACAAAACGATTCATTAAGGATGAGATATTGATGCTTCCAGCAATTTTTACCTGATAAGGCTTATTGTTGTTACCAATCTCGTTAGCTTGGATAATAATGTCCCTTGACGCAGATCCAAAACTATCAACAAGTATTCCACCAAGCGAACCAGTTGCCCCATTAGCTGTAATAGTGTTGTACCTAATGTTGACTTGATCTACTGACCACAGGGCAATACCACAAGTAGTATTCTGATCAAGCGCACAGTGTTCAAAGTCAGCATAAGCCAATGGCAAACCACCAGATAGGTCTGATTTTGCGTAGACACCGTAGCTATTACCTGTAAAGCGGCACTGAGTAACTCGCAAATAGGCTGTAGTGTCCGTATCGCCAGTTCCTGAACTGCGAATATGAAGGCCTTTTCCAGAAAGGCCATTGACACGAACTTTTTCTACATCCAGATGGTAGGCTGAATACAGACGGATGCCGTCAGCATTGGCAGGTGCCCCATTTGTGATGATTGAAAAGTCCTTCAACAAACCCCCAGTGGAAAACTTGTAGGTTGCGGTGGCTGCAACAGAGATGGCAGGACCATTTGCAACACGAGTATCAATAACGCTAGAAAGCATCCCTTCGCCAATTAAGCGAATCGGCTTTTCAAACGTAGCTGCTGTTGGTGTAAACGTCAAAGTTGAAGTGATCTTGTAAGTACCAGCAGGCAGCAATACTGTTCGCCCATTAGCAGCAGTAATAGCCGCCTGAATTGCTGCCGTATCATCCGCAACACCATCCCCAACCGCACCAAAGTCCTTTACGGATACGGTATCCTTAAGTTTATTCTCAACAGTCCGCCTAATCGCGCCTGTTCCTGATTGAGTAAAGCCACCACCAAGGGTGGCTAGATCGCGTGGTTTTGTCATGCGTGGTTAACTAGCAAAGTAATCAAAGGAGAGAGTACCAGAAGCACTCCATGTTGTTCCATCAACCGGCAACGCATAAATACGAAAACCTGTAGCAGTAATAGCCGTAACAGTATCAACGCCAAGTATGGGAAATTTTCCACCTTGATTAAATGGTCTACGCAATGCAACTGATACTTTAGGAACGTAAGGAAACCGTTTGGCAAACGTTACATCGGTAATACCATCGGCAACGCCGCTAGAAACCGCAATAGTTCCACCTCCAGATTGACGATATAAACCGTTGGTATAAACGCCGGCAGTAGTGCCCAGACTTACGGAAAGGTGTGTTGCATCAATTCCTTGGAAAGTGCTGTGCCCAAAATCCAAATCAAGACCGGTTAGACTTGGCTCAATTCTGATTGAATTAACAGCAACATATGTACCAAGTCCTGCATTTTCATACCGATACACATTGCCACCAATGTAACCACGGTTATCTATTGAATAAACATGGACACAATTGGGCGTTGCATAAGTATTGTCGTATGGGTCGACAAATGTATTGGCACTTATGTTAGAGCTAATGTTCTGAAAATCTAGGAAAATGCAAGAACCAACGCTTCTCTTAAAGATATTGCCGGTAACGTTGAGATTCTTGGTTGCGCTAAATAATGTTGCGTTAATTGCAACTTCGTTTTGTTTTCCGTGTCCAGTTACAATGTTGCCAGAAACTACGCAATCCTCAGCATACTCAGTAACTGATCCACCAGTGCGAGCACCATACACAACAATACCATAACCAATGGAATTAGCTCCACCTTCAATGACGTTATTGCTAACAATACATTGTTTAGGTCCAAGGGCCTGACTTCCGCTAATGCTTGAAGCAGTCAAGAAAATGCCACATTCGCAGTTCTTGATGACGTTGGAATCGATGACAAAACTTACGCCACCGTGGGTGTCAATGCCTTGGCCGTTATCAGCAGCAGATGCTGTAACATTTTCAATAGTGTTGTTTGTAATTACGCAACGGTATGACCTAGGCCAAGCAGCTTCGGAGGTGCCATCGTTTCTATCAATAAAGATACCGTAAGCGTCGCCGCCTGGGGTGCCAGGTGATATAGTTTTAATGATGTTTCCATCAACCACTACATCTTCACAAGAAACGCCAGCAACGCCTGCGTAACCAATACTATTGATTGAGTTTCCAACAATGCGACCACTTTTAACATAGGCAAGCCAAACGGCATACTCACCAAAACCAGATATTTTACAGTTTTCAATGGTAGGCCCGGTTACATAGGTAGGAACCGCTGGGGCATTGTTTGTTCCAACGCAAGCAATAGCTGTTGATCCAGCAACGTAAGAAGCCGAGCCAGCACCAGTAAAGTTTAAGCTGAAGACTGACGCTCCACTTCCTACGGTTAGTATCGTGAAGTGAGTACTTGCTGCTATGGTTGCACCGTTGCCTTGTATAGCAAGATTTGCTGGGGCTGTTAAAGCAGTTTGTACTTTGTAAGTTTGACCACCAACAAAGGTAACGCACTTAGCACCACTGCTTAGTGCTGCTTGGACAGCTGCTGTATCATTAGCAACACCGTCCCCTACTGCCCCGAAATCCTTAACAGACACAACGTCCTTAAGCTTGGAATCAACGGTCCTTATAGCTGCACCAGTACCGCTCTGGGTGAAGTACACCCCACTGGCTTGATCGGTAGCAATCCCAGACACATTATTTACGCAGTGAACCTCAACTACATCACCAACAAGCAAGGCAGGGGTTATCGTAATAGAGGTGCCATCGTTTGCAGTGTAATCAACACCACGTTGCTGGTACGCACCATTAACAAAGACGGATTCCCGGCTGGCTGAGTAGGCAAGCGTATTACCATCATCACCAACCCCAGAGAACACGGTCTGTCCCGCAGTAGCAAGCTTCCGCCAACGGGTAAGACCAGGAACACCTAGCGCCCCGTAGCGTTGGTCTACATAGAGCTTGGTGGCACTATCGGCATCCGAAGAGGGAATACCAAGGCCAGTAACCCTATTCCCCGCCATAACGAGGTTGCCAGACATTGTATCGCCTGACTTATTTACCTTAGTGGCATCTTGAGCATCAATGTACGTCTTATTGGCGTACAACGGGTCTGCTAACTTAACAGCATTATTATTGATCTCTTGAACCACATAAAGAGTTTGATCGAAATTCTCATTTAGATCAGCTGCCTTAATGGATGATCCAGGAAAGAACGTAGCTGGATTATCAGAATCATCAGTGCTACGATCAAGCTTAACAGTAACACCATTTCCAGGTGCTGTTACGAATTCAACCGTGGTAGCATTGGCAAAGAAATATTGAGTTGTAATCGTCTGAAGAACACCGTTAAGGTAAACATCAATGTCAGACGTATCTAGATATGGGAAAGTAATGGAGAATAGCTTGTTAGAGCCGTTCCCTGTGTATGTGTTGCTAGTGATTGCCATTGGTTATTTAAGAGCGATAATATTGGCTAAGGTTATTTACCTTTTCGGTTGTAGAACTGCTAGTATCTCCGTATTCACCACGCTTAAACCTTTCGCCTTTCATCCGTTCCTGTCTTAGCTGTTCACTAAAGGCTTTATCTTCTTCTTTAAGTTTCGCTAAAGCAATTTGATCAGCAGCTTGATAGGCATCACTAATGGCATTGTAGAATCGTGGACGCTGAGATGGATCACCGTCTGGATCAAATGGCCTGCCCCGATATGACTTCATATCTTTCCAGAACCATTTTTCCCTCATTACTTCTTCAAGACGTTGGCGAATCCTACCTGTTTTGTAGACTTCCGTCCTAAAGGTTTCACGCTGTTCCGCATTTAACTTAACACCTTCAGTTGCTTTAAATTCCCTACGATTATATCGTGCTTTAAGAAGCATTTGTTTAATCGGGTCCTTTTCTTGTGGATTAATTTCAAAAGGTAAGTTAGCATTCCACGCATTACCATAAGCATTACGCATGGGTTTACCGGTTAATTCATCCACCATTGCTGGCAAGGTATTTCTCAGCAGAGGAGTATTGCCCACAAAAACACGCTGCCAAGCATTATCATATTCCCTTTTATAAGGATCGAATGTATTTGCAAATCCTCTAACTTGACTAGCATAAGGAACGCTTTGGCTAAAAGCATAACCAGCAATTATCTTCTCTGCCGCGGCAGGAGTTAGGTTTTGAATATCAATCAAATCTGCAACAGCATCAAAATTGGCAAAGTAAGCCTTTTCTGTGAAACTAGCAGCAATAGCAGTAATACCTGCAACTGTAAATCTTTCGATTAAATCTTGGGCACCAGGTTGCTCTTCACCCCAATATTTTGCAACAGCTGCAAGATCTATAGCCATGGCTAAAATATCACTCAATGGCTCAAGCCTATTATAAGAAATTTGTTGACCAGCTACATTGAATGATCGTTGTTGAATGCCGAAATCTTGCCAACGTTTACGTTCTTTTGGATCAGCAGGCATGTTGCCTGTAGCTCCACCAGAAAGTCCCAGAAACATACCAGCGGACCAAAGCATATTTGCTATGACTTGACGGCCTTCAATTTCTGCAACCGTTAGCTCGTCTCCATCTGCTACAGCTTGTGCGTAGCGATCATTAAACTTATTGCTAAGCGGCAAAAATTCCATACGATATTTCATAATATTACCAGGAGTACGCACAAATGGTATCAATTGTTTACCATAAGGTACACCCCTAATAAACGTAGAAAACGCACTAATTGTTTTGCCAGGATCATTTTGAAAGGTAGCCATTTGAGCATAAAGAGCTAACCCTTTATCTTTAATTTGCCCTGTTTGGGGGTCCATATAATCGGCATAGCTTTTCAAATAAGTAGCAAACAAATCACTCCTACTTGAAACATCTGGCGATTCACGGAAAGCCTTAAGTGTAGCCATTTCCGCAATTCGCTGCCGGAATATAACTGTTTGAACAAAGGTATCAGTTGATGAAAAGAAATTACCTACTGGGCTAACGAATTTAGCATAAGCAACTAATCCCTTAGTTACCCCTACGGCCATCTGCTCAGTATCAGTTGTGGCCATTCTCTCCATCATTTCAATCTTAGCCTTCAGTTCGGCTGTGCTCAAAACATCTGCCGCACTACCCATACTACGGGTTTCAGAACGCCAGCTCATTTGCGCCATTTTCCACGCTTCACCAAGACTACCCTTTATGGCACCTAAACCAGCCATTCCTGATTCAAAAATAGCCTCATCTCCTTTAAAGAATCCCCTTAGCGCAATCGCGCCTGGATCGTAAACTGCTCGTGAAATTGCCAAGAAGTTTGTTGTAAGACTTCTAACACCTGACAAAACATTATTAAAGAAAATGTTATCCGCAGAGTTTTGAGCAACTTTACCAACAGCTGAAAAGAACTTAACAGTTTTACCAGGATCACCTCCTGCTAAAATCATAGCGCGTACTAGTTTACGCATCTCATCGGCAGAAGATGGATCGCCTTTACGGGCCAAACTTTTAATTTTTTCTGCCCATTGAAGCATCCCTTTTACTGTATTAGTATCAATCTCTTTTAAGGATTCTACATACTGCTCAGGACTTTGAAGTTTAGTTATAGCTGCAAGGCGTGTTTTAAAGCTGTTAAGACTAGAACCGTAATAGGTTGAACTTTCTTTGTACATCTTCATCAGACCTACAAAGCGATCAATCAAACGATCAAAATTATTAGCACCACCAATACCAGCATAATCTAGCTTTTCAGACGCATAAGCAATATCAAATATATCCTTAGCAAATTCATCAAGAACAAAAGCAATAGCCCCAGCACCTTCTGTATTTGGAAAGTTACCACGAAGGCTATCTTCTACAGTTCCTTGTGCATCCTTTAAGAGATCGAATATGTTATCCTCAGTAAGTGTTTCATCTAAGGTGCGTATCGTATCATGAATACTATCAAGAATTTTATTTTGAGCACCAATAACTTCTGCTTCAGAACGTCCAGCTTCTCTTGCAATTTTAGCGTAATCAATTTTTGATTGAAATTGATCGTAAACGTATCGTTGAGAATCATCTAGATTTCGTATCCTAACTTGAGCGTCAGTAAATACTGAATTTCCACCAGCATATCTACCAACTGCATTGGTGCCTCCATCCAGATCCTGCGCCTTAAGTGAATCAACAATAAATTCGTTAGGATCTTTAACAGTATTAACAGTGGCTTGTGATTCCCAGTATTCCTTATTAGCACTAGGATCAGCACTTTGATAGAAGTTAGACTCTAGTTCAGCTTTGCGAATTTGAATATCTTCAAGTTCAGCATCTAATTTGACAGCTTCATCAGCGTCAGCTTCTGGATCAATGCGCGAGATACGCTCGTTTAGATCTGCTTCTCGGCTGAGAAGTTGATTTACTTCTGCTTCATTTGCATCCCCCCAACGAAGCTTTTCGGCTTCTGAACTTACAGAATCATTTTTAGATAGCTTATCCGTTTCTGTGGTAAGTAAGTCCACACCACGAGCTAGAGCTTCTTCTTTTGATCCACCCCTTTTAAGGATTAATTGAGCAAATTGACGAGCTGGAATTAGACTGGCTACTGCGTTACCAAGGACACCCATTGGGCCGCCTTGAGCCGTAGATTTAAGTCTATTTACAAAAGGCTTATCATCAGGACCTGCCGCAAGAGCAAACCCTACATGATTTCGATATTCTTCAGGCACCAACTGTTGAATCTGATAACTTAGGTTACCTTCTTCAGGATCAGTAAGAATAAAATCAGCAATAGCACCTGGAATTAATCCTTCAGTCAAAAGACGCTTTCCTTTGGCAGCAAACCATTGGGCACCTTTTACATCCTTTGGAATAGGACTAGTGCCTAGTTTACCAAGCGATCCAAGTTTTAAAGATGCTGTTCTTGTAAGAGCTACAAAACTAAGAAGCTGAGAAGCTATTTTACCTGTTTCAGTTCCAGGCTTAGCACCAAAAGACCAAGCGGCTCGGACGTATTCATCATCGGGTTTTCCTCGATTAACGGTAACATCCATCGCCGCTTGCGTAGCAATATTAAGCACACCTTCAGGGGCAGCTAGAATTGCTTTAACAGGAGTTCTTATAAGATCAAGAGGAGCATCCATGTCTTTACGGAGCTGATCTTGTGACTTTTTATAACTCGCTCTTTCTGCTTCTGGAATTTGATCTCGCTTATCAAATGGATTACGAGTTCCTGCCTTAACTTCCTCTACTCTCTTTTTACGCTTTTGTACTTCTTCGGCTCCTAAGATTGCCGTTTCAGCTTCTTCAGCCCGATCAGCTATCCATTCAAAAGGAACACTTGCTGTTTTAATAATTGGAGTTAAAATCTCTTTAACAGGATTAACCGTTAAAGCTTTACGTTGCTTGGTTTTTAATTCTTCTTCAGCTTTACGTTTGGTTTCAACTTGCTTACGTTTTTCAACTTCTTCAATACGTTTCTTTTCTTGAGCTAAAAGTTTAGCCTTATTCTGTTGTGTGGTTTTAATGTAATATTCACCAGACAGTCCAGAGACTTCGCTGGGGTTGTCCAAAGGATCGTATGCTGCCATTTAGATGTTTCCCGCAGGAAAAGAGAAGTTTGTTAAAAGGCCCATTCCCGCAAGAATAAGCCTTATAATTAAAAGTTAGCGAATGCCACCAGAATTAATTTGCTGGACAAGTCGGTCCCGTAAGGTCCTCCAGTTACGATAGGCTGTTTTGCTGTTACTGCCCACAGGCGCGGGTGCTAAAAAGTCTACACTAGCAATTGTACCAGTAGTGCTTTTAACCCGACCAGTACCACCTTCCATGCCTAAAAACTGTCCTGGCTTAATGGCTTGCCCTGGAGCAACAGCAATTGAAGCTAGATGAGCATAGACTACATCAAGGGATTCCCCAGTAGAAGGATCAGTAGATTCAACAATAATAGTGTTTCCATAATTACCATTGTTTCGACGTATCTCTTTAACTCTACCTGGAAGTACCGCACCAAACCTAAAATCTTTAAAGCCAAGATCAAAGCCAGGCTGGAAACTATCCTTCCCAGGTTCTTCAAGACTTATAGAGATAATGTTACTATTACTCATGTTGACTGGGTTGCTACGTCCCATTCGTTCTTCACGAATATTACGAAGCATTTGAGTGACATCTAAAGATGGGCGATTGCCTGCTGTTCCAGTGTAACGGCTGCCACCCGATGGATTAAAAGCTGCTGCAAATTCATTTGAAAAATCAGTGACAGCTCCTTGAATGTCGTTACTCCGGCCGTTAAGATAATCAGCTAATCGTGTACGATTATTGGCTCCGTTAAAGATAACAGCTTCAAATAATTTATCTTGGTTTTGCTTGTCAAATTTAGCCGAGTCTGGAATGCCAGCCGCAGCTTGAACAGCTTTTAAAGTATTAGGAGTGAATTGATAAGCACCAACAGCATTGTATCCTTGCTGTTGAAGTTTCTTAACTTGAGCAAAAGTCATTGATTCCAAGCCAGGAATACCTTCTCTGGTATCATCAGCTCCGCCTTTATTGGCAGCACTGTATCGCATAGCTCCACCTTCTTTTTGAATTAAGTTGCTCCTTAAAACTTCTAAGGCTGGCCCTTGTTGAGTTTGTTGTGACGCTTGGCGATTCCTTGCTTGCTCCAGCCGCCTACGAAAGCCTTCCCGTTGAGATGCATTATTACGAGGATTAGCCAATCCAATAGCGGCAGCTGGATCAAGTTTAAAATTCTCTTGATAAGTTTGGGCTGCTGTAGATGAATTTAATCCAGAAACATCAACACCTTTATTGGCTGGAAGGCTTGCTTGTGCTTGAAGAAAAGCAATAGGAGTCATATTAGCAGCAGCTGCTAGTACGTTAATCCGTTCATCAGCTTTTCCGGTTGGACTAGCTTTAATGGCTTCAATGTTGTTAACTAAGTCTTCTCTACTTAAACTGGGCGAATATGGAGATGTAACTCTTGGAAGTTTACTGGTTGCTATATCAACTAGCTCCTGAACAGTCCGTCCTGATTCAAATTTAATAGTCCCAGATTCATTGTCACTAGGATTAAATTTATTTAAAAGAACGCCGTCTTTAACATTAGGTTTAAACCGAACATTATTCTTCCTTTTTTCTTCTATTTTTTCCGCAAACAAATCTCTTATCTTTGCTTCAGTTAAAGTTCTACCTTCTGCTCTTTCCCTAGCATCCATTTGTAATATTTCAACTGCCACTTCGTTAACCAGTTGATTTGCAATAGGCGCTGCTAATTTTGCCGCAGCATTTGGATCTTGAATACCTCCAACTTTTAAGTCCTGGCCGTATACAAGAGCTTGTATTGCCCTAAACTCATTAGCAATAGCTCCAACTTTCGCTTTACTGTTACTAGTAGGGACATTTTCCATTGCCTCTTTAAAACCATCTTCTGATAAGGAGCCTTTTATTCTAAGAGCTTCTAGTTGATCAGGATCTTTAATGGTCTTAATAATAAGTTCTTCATGTGACTTACTATAATTACGCTCTGTAGCCCTTAGCGTACCTAGTGCAATTGCACCTTCAACTGGAAAGTCCTTAGAAAGAGCTATTATTTCACTTTCAGCTTTATCATAAGCACGTTGCGCTTGGCCTAAGTTGCCCGTTTGTTGAACAAGAGTTAACGCTGCTAAAATACCATCAAACCTTTTTTTAGTATCTTCTGCTTTATCTTGTTCGCGTTGGCTAGAAGCTGACTTGGATATATTACGAAGGGCAGCAAACTCTTCCTCATATCTGTCGCCAAGTGTCCCTAAACTCGGGTCATCACTAATGGGAGAATTTTCATACATAGCAATGAGAGTTTCATCTCCTGCTAAACCTGAAGATGCTACCCTTTTTAATGCTGGAAACAAGTTAGTTTGCATCCACTCGTTTGCTTCTTGCCAATTTCGTGTGACTCCAAAAACAGCAGAAAACACCGACTTAATGTTGCTTTGAATATTTTCTTGGGTGTTTAATGTTTGCACTGATTTGCTAAGCTCGACATCCAATTTGTCTAATTTTATTTGACGATTATTGGAGATCATTTCGCGTGTTCGCACAGCAAGAGCTTCAGCTCTACCTTCATCCATCCTAGGTAAAACGTACTCAGCAATAAGGGCTGGAGTAAAAGTATCCAGCTTATTTCTAAGCATAAATGCTACACCAGCAGCCGCATCAACAGCTGCTAACTCTTCCTCAGTTATGGCTTGAGCTGGAGTTATGGTTTTACCTGTGCCAGGAATTTGAATTGCATCTTTAGGGTCATTGCTTTTATAATATTGAGAAAAGAAGGAACCAGCACCACCAGCAATTGTTTGAGCTTCACGCACTGCTGAGCCATACTCTTCCCAACCATTTCTAGCTGGAGCACGATTGTAATACCTTTCTGCTTGAACTGGATCAGTTTTTGCAATAGCATTAGCTACTTTAATGTCTTCTTCTGCCCCTTGACGAAGAACTTCCGCTTTATTTTTTTGATCTTGAACAACTTCTGGTTTAAGACTTGTTTGTTTATTTGCAAGTCCAGTCAATCCACGCAAATAAGCTTCCTTATTCTTTTCCTTTGCTTTGTCGATGATAAACTTAGTAAGCGTATCAGAGAACTGAGCAAAAGCACCTAGATCCTTTTCTGATTGCCGAAGCATCATCTGGCTAGGATCGTAAACCGTGCCGGGTTGAAAGGAAGGGGAGGTTTGAGATCCAGTTAATTGAACCTGCTGGCCAGGGGATTCATAAATGCTAGCCATTAGTTTTAAGGTTGAGGTAGAGGAGAATATTTAGCAATATCTGCATCAACTTTTGGAATTTTTCCTTTGGGGGCTTTAAGGGAAGTGTAAGTAGAATACCCAGAAAGAGCAGAACCAGCAAGACCAAGCGCCAACCCAGCACCACTAGGCTTAGCCTGTCGTTGAGAGGCAGCAGAGATGTTAGCGGTGTTCTGTTGTTGATAGATATCCTCCATGCCAAAGAAGTAATCTTGTTGGGCATAGGCAAGGTTCATACCAAGCGTACCAAGGTCACGACCCTCAACCCTCTCAGCATCAGCTAGAAGGCCCCCTATGCTCTGTCCAGAACGTCCGGCAGCTAGGGTACTACCCTGTGCTTGAAGGCGCCTTACAAGCCCTTGCTCAGCCTGCTGAGAAGCCTTCTCCATCTCACCCTTCATCTTAAGTTGTGTTTGTTGGTAAGCCCTATTGGCAGCTTCCTGATTAAGAGTACGTTGTTGTTGGTATGCCTGCTCACTAGCACGGGCAGCTTGACTTTGAGCTTGATAACCAGCAATGGATTGAACGGCGCCCATAAGGCCCGTTGCAATGCCTACTACGGCGGCGGGAAAACACATGGTTGTAATTTAGCAAATTCAACATAAGTAAGATTGGTTTGAGTGGTGACATACATAAGCTTCTTAAACCCAAGCATATGAAGTAGCTTCATATGTAGTTTGTTTCTTGGATCAGCTATGTTATGTAACATCTCATAGGAGGTTTGTTGTTCGACCCATTTCTTAGCCTCCTTAAAAAATAGCTTTGGATACGGACGGACCTGGGGTGTGGTTAGCATCCATATGGCTCCGCAATGGGCATCTGTTCTGGATACCCCCGCTACCCCGCAGATCTCTCCGATGGGGTTCCGAAAGGTCACAGGATTGTCTGAGAGGTCAAGAGAAAGACAAAGGGCAGCTTCCATCATGGTGTGCCCTAGTCCCTCTAGTTCCCTTCGATCATCTTCTTGGAGGTGCTGAGCCACCCAGATTGCGTCTGAGCGGCTCGCTTTGTGGATTAGATTCACGTTTTAAAGGGACTGGATACCCTTGTTGTTGTAAGTTCCTTCCCAATCAAGAGAAGTAAATGCTGTTGGGAATGGATTATCAGCAATTAGTTCAAATTCAAACTGATCACCCTTAGCCAATACGGGTACTGTGCTTTGAGCATTTCGAATGATAGGAACGTTATTAGCTAGATAGTAGTTAGCATTGATCTGTGGTAATTCAAGGGTGAAATCATCACGGCCCTCAGATCGAACCACAGCTTTGTAGGGGCCGGAATTATAGCTGTTTACTTTGATCCGGCTAACCCTAGGAATGTTAACAGTATCCTTACTGCCCCTGCTTTCATCCTTAGTGAAGTAGAACGCAGGCAGTTGAGCCAATGCTTCATACTTATACCCAAGAGCAAACTTAGATGTTGTTTGATTACCCTCAACCGTAAGGAAGTACCTTTGCCCAACGGCAGCAGTAGCATCATATTGGAGAGTTTGTTCTTCAAAGTAACCAGCAACGGCTGGATCAAGGAACATCAGTACGGGTTGTAGACTTGTATCTTCAAACCCATCCTTAAAGCAGATACGAGTTAGATCCGTACCAGCATTATAGTTAATGGTAGGCTTATAATCAAAGAGATCCAGACGTACATCAAGGTACTGACCCTCAAAGAGGAGTGATTCATTTGGAGTATCTGTTAACAAGGATACGGTGCTAAGTACATAGTTACTACCATGCTTGGTAACAACATACATAATATCTTGGTCAAAGTCAACAAACTCAATCGTACCAGGTAGCTTCCATCTGAACCAACTTGATAAAACCTTTTGATCTCCATTCATAAAGAACCGATACAAATACATGTTACTAGGTTCTTGCCTGCTAAGAAGAGCAACGGTTCCAGCAGTTGGAGATGCTTTCATTCCATAAATAGCAGCAGGAATGTAAGCAGGAATGATACGAGTTAATTCAATTGCATTTGACTTTGCACCAGCAGCATCTTTAACGTCCATTTCATAGACAGACGATGCCTTATCACCTTCTTCAAGGAACAAGTAACTAGACCCAAGATCAATAGGTGCTACGCTATCTGTTTGATTGAAAAAAGAAATAGGGTTGATCTCAGCAGTCTTTGGAGCAAACGCCTCTGTTGTTGTTTCTAGTATATACTGAGAATTATTACCAAATAGTAGTAATCCTCGTGCGGATGAAATAGCGTGTTTCAGTTGAACTGGTTTAGTACTACTAGCACTAATATCAATAGGGTCGCTATCAACAATAGTAATAACTGTACTAGCAAAGAAGTTAAAGTAATCCCCTGCTTGTGAGCAGATGACATTCTGACGAGAAGTAAATATAAGACGGTTCTTATAAAAAGAGATGCAATCAATCATGTTATCCACAAAGGAGGGCATCGGGTTGGTTGTAGCATCACCAACGTCCCGATACTTCCAATACTTTAATCTACTATAATCACCCTGAACTGGAGCAGTATTAACACTAGCAATAGTAAACGTATCACCAGCAGCACTGCTTACCGTATTTGAAGCTGTATATCCTTGTCCAGCTTGAACAACACTGATGGCACTGATAACACCAATAACGGTAGTAGTTATAGTAAGACCAGCCCGAAGTTGGTTGCTAATGGTTTGAAATGCCCCATTAACTGTGTAATCAATATTGCCAACTGTTAGTCTTGGAGCTGATGTTGTACCTATTTGTACATTATTAACAAACCAAGTATAGGATATAGTAGTAGACTTTTGCAGACCTTTAGTAGCATTACCAAAGCCAAAATTCTGTATAATTTGTCGAACGTAACTACCGGAGTTAGCAGCAGTCGCAGTAGTATTTACAATCGTCTGAACTTTATCAACACTTAACCTAAGGTTATTACCAGTTCCGCCCGTAGGAGCAAATACTTCACCAACAACATGACCAGCACTTGTTGCACTGGCAATGGTAACACTTGTGGGAACACCACTGACGGATGTAGGAGCAGCACTACCAGCAGAAGCTAAATCAAGTTGACGATAAGTAAAAGTACCATTAGCTTCCCTAATAATAACATGAGGCATGGTTTCCTCATCTAGATCAGTAACAGTACCGGGCGCTATGAATTCTTCCCAATGTCCAGCACCACTTGTTTGTCCAGGTGTTGATGGAACAAAGTGTACCCAATAATTATCAGCAGAACTTTCAGCTGTACCTTCAACTTTAATCCTTCGATCAGAAAGAAATTCCCGAGGTAGTTGAGAAACTAAAGTAACAGTTTCCTTAAATGCTTCAACCGCAGATCCTGTGGTCCCGCCTGTTGCCTTTAAAGCAAAGTCTGCATTATTGACACGACGAATGAAAATAGTATTACCAATGCCTTGTGCTACAAAATCAACATTAGCATTAATTGATGCTACAAGAGCGTTGATGATAGTTTGAACGCTATTCTGCGTATTACCACTTGCGTTGGCTGGTGTTGTATGTGTAAAAGCTGTGCTATCAATTGTGATTGTATAATCAGTATTGAAGGCAACTGTATTGATGTTAACAAAACCAAATGGTTGGTAAGCAGCAGTTGTATTAGTACCCTGTTTAACTACAACCTTGCGATTAAGAACAAAGATGTAGTCATTAATTTGAAGGGTTTGAAGGTCTGCTGAGTCAACATGAGTGGCATACGTTACTGATTCAGCAGCTACTGCATTAACTGTTTGTTGAAGACCATTGTTAGCACTCCAAACCTTAAGGGCACCTGCCTTGCTAAATTGAATAAGATACCTTTCTTTGTCATCCCTAAAGATAGCAAACCAAGTACCATCAGCAACGGCATTAGCAAGCTTACGGATACCCTTAAGTCCTGGTCGTTTTGTTAAACCAGTAGTTACATCTGGATAGTAATTATCACAAATGCGTAGTTGATTGCCAACCTTAATGGTATCAGGTTGTTGAGAGACACCACCAACAAGACTAAAAATTTTCTGAGAGATGGCTGCCATTATCGTGCAATCGTACGGAACGGAGTATAAGAGATATAGAAATTCTGACCTGTCTCAACACCAAAGATGTTAACCTCAGATGTTCCTGTGTCATAGGCGAGACAGTTACCCCTTAGCATGGTTTCATCTTGGGCATTGAATTGGAACATCTCCTTTGATCCAACAACGCTTCCCGCAAACACACGAGCAGCACGTTGGGTGACATAATCCTTAAAGACCTGTGGAAGATCCTCAAATGGGAATAACCATACTACATCACATAGGACTGGATCAACACCTGGAAATTCGTAGGTATGGAATACCTTATCGTAGAGTTTGCCGTTCCTTAATACGGTCTGGTATTGTTGGGAATTAGAAGTCTTGTTGTCAGAAAGTTGCAGCACATTATCAGGCACTACAATCTCGCCGTCATTGTTAGGAACAAAGGGATAGTTAACTTCTGTGTTGAAGTTCCATCCTTCTCCTTGAACTTCACGGTTGACGTTTTCAAGAATACTTAATGCCGTAGCAATCTCTGGGTTTGCGATGTCGAGCGACACCACTGGTGCCTGCCCGATACCCGTTAGCATTTGGTTAATAGCCTGGAGTTGGGTTGTCATAGTTCGGACAGGATTATTAAAAGAAAAAGGGCCAACCTTTAACAGTCAGCCCCAGTATTAAAGGTAAAGACCCTCAAGTATTACGGAAAGCACCGGCAACGCCGACGCGCACAGCACCGCAACCATAGGCCAGACGGCCCACGATAACGTCGCCTTGATAGATCACCTTGGTATCGGCGCCCGTGGTTTGCACAGAGGGGCCAATAGCCTCAACGACACCGGCAGCATCGCGGTGGAAGATCAAACCACAGCTGTTGGTGAAGTCAGTAGCAATACCATAGGTGTTGTTCTCACCAGTCACGGCAGCAGCATCAATAGCAGTGCCAGAAGCCGAACCATACTTCCCAAGGAAGGGGATGTTGTTGGACTTCTTGATGGAGATACCAGCGATCTCATAGAGACCATCACCAGAGTTCATGCTACCACCGGCAGCACCGTACTCACGGTTAAGGATATTGGTATCAACCTGAGAGATCAGGGCGTAGTACTGACGGGGGCTCAGAACAGCCACGCGGCCATCCTTAGGAGCAGCCACTTCATCAAGACGGGCAGCAGCTTCAAAGAAGCCGTCAACCAGTGCTTGAGCGTCATACTCTTTGTTAGCACCAAGGTTGATTTGGAAGCCACCAGGCTCGCCGGTCACAGCAGCCGAAGCAGCAGAGGCTTTGTCCAGAACGCGGAAGATACGGCGATCATAGAATTCAGCCAAGCTTTGACCAATCTGACGGGCGATAGGGCCACGGATGTCATACTGGCTCATGATCTCGTCGAGGTTATCAACGAAAGCAGAGGCGACCAGCAGATCATCCAACGCGATGGTGGTTTCAGCTGCTGCTGGGTTACCTGAACCGAGGATGGGCACACCAGGAGTGCGATAACCAGCCGAGATACGGCCAGTGTGAATGAATTGAGCTTGCTTACCACCACGCAGGGTCCGGTTCATCACCAGATCCTTAGCAATAGTAGAGTTACGGAAGGCTTCATAAACCTCACCCGTAAAGAGCTTCAGGAACAAGTTAGTCCGCTGAGCATAAGTAGGAGATTGGCCACCCGCTTTGTTAGCGGCGCCAAGATAAGATACGGTAGCAGTCATTAGGATAATGAATAAAAAGGATTTATAACTATTACAAGTACTTGTATTTGAAAAGAATAACCAATAAACATGTGTTGTATTGGGTGTCCACCGCAGCGGGCCAATACTCCAACCGGTTGGTTTTTTAACGAGGTATCCTTCCTCAATAAGAAAGGGGGTCCGACTCTGAGGTGCCCCCAATCCATTTAATTTAGTCGAGTCACGGAGACTCTACCAACTCCAGAGCTGGTCAATCCGATCCTGTCAGCAGCACCTTTACTTAGATCAAGTCCTCTGCCATGAGCATAAGGACCACGATCATTGACCCGAACAACGGCACACCGAGAAAAACATACCCGAAGGCGTGTTCCAAATGGTAGTGTCTTGTGCGCTGCCGTAAGGCCGTTTTCATTATATCGTTCACCATTGGCAGTTAGGTTTCCGTGGAAGCCAGGACCATACCAAGAGCTTAGAACAGACAGAGTAGTTAGAAGAGGAAGCATGATGATTGTGCAAAGAACTTTTATATTGCTTACGGCGCATCTTTTAGTCGACTAAAAAAAGGTGGCCTGTCATCCCGACGGTCACCCCTTTAACTCAGAGCAAGTCGCCAGAGGCGGCTAGTTTTTGTTCAACATCAAACCGATAAGCAGGGTCAGTACGATAACGCCTATCACTGATAGCCGTAGCTAGTTCAGCGTTAGAGCGGAATCCTTTGACACTACTCTTTGGTGCTTTGCCAGAGACCTGTTGACCTTCAAATCCAACGGAATCCCGATAGCGTTGATTGAGGGCTTGAACAGCAAAGAAGATAGCATCCTTGTTGCCACTATTGACTACGTTATCATAGGCAGCAACTTCCTCTGGTTTGAGGTTATCGGCAGCCCACACCAACGTGTCATTGTAAGCATCTTGTCCGCCAACAGAATCAACAATTGTCTTAGCAGCATCAGCAGAGAGAGGCTGTGACTGAGCAACAGGATTGTTCTTTTGTAGTTCAAGATAAGCTTCGATGAGTTCTTCCGAAGGCATCTCCTTAAGCTTTTCGATTGTCTCGGGCTTAAGTTGATTATCATTAGAGTAGTACTCCTCTGATGCCTCCTTTAGGAAGCTGACACGTTTAGCTACTGGGGTTTCTTCCTCAGCAGTATCACCATCATCACTCTCGTTTTCATCTGTCGAAGAGGACTCATCGGTTTCTTTCTGACCTAGTTTCTTTTGAAGTTCTAGGTATGCCTTTTCAAGGTCTTCTGCTGATTTAAATTTACCAGCATACTGAGAGTGTTCTTGGGCTTCAAGTTCACTGCGGCGATATTTATCTTCGGCCTCAGCTTCTTGTTTTTCAATTAGCGAATTGCCCTGTTCAATGAGACGTAGCTCCTCAGTTTCCCGAGCAGACGTAACATCTGGATCAGTAGCATCAAAAACAATTTCAGACATTTGGTTTAGTGAATGGTAATAGAAACACGGCCAACACCAGGAGAGGTGACTTTAACATCACCGTATTTGAATTGTTCCTTTGGTGTGATCTTTACTGGAGCCGGGTCAGTCTCATTGGGGAGGCTGTCCTGGGGCTGGTTGACCGGTTGCTTGCGAGGCTGAATTGACGACATTTTGTAAGGCTTCAATAGAATCAGGGTTTTTGGTTGGGTCCATCATCGGGGCTTTAGCAAGTTGCCCTGCCTGCCCAACAAGACTGGTAGTCATGTTAAGCTGTGCGGCCTTCTGTTGTTCCTGTTGACGCATGTCAGCAGTCTTAACCAGCTTAAGAGTATCAATACCTTGAGCAGCAGCAAGACGCTTAACGGCTTCCTCTGGGTCAATGTATTGAGCCATAGCTTCGGGACCAAGGGCTTGTGAGATTGTCTGAAGGAACATCATGAGTGATTCACGATCTTGCCCACGGCCAATGCCCTCAAGGCCAGCGATGATGGTTGGGTAAACAATACCCTTTGGTAGTTGTGGAAGTTCCTTGGAACGTTGAAGGGTGAATAGTTTCCGTTGGAGGTACGGGCGAACCAGTTCCACGGTAAGGTTACCATAGATTCCCCCCAGTTGCTCGTTGAGTTCCTGCTGGGTAGCACGGATCTCTTCGGCGGTGGTGCGCTCGCTTTGACGTACGGACAAAATGAGAAACGCTTCCGATAGCCGCTGCGTCAGGGACTGGATCATCTGATAGGCAGAAGAGAAGTCAGCCTGCTTGCTCACCTGAACAGCAGTGACGTCCTCAGCCCTACCTTGAATGATTGCTCCATTGCCAGCCTTAGCCAACGTAGAAGGCTTCACAGTGGCTGCTGGGCTTACCAGGAACACTACCTTGGCAGCAGCAGCAGAACCCTCCACCATGGCTTGCATAAGTCCCTCAAGGGACCTCAGGTCACCTAGATACTCTTCTATGCGTCCACGCCCATAGTCTTCCCCATCCACAATATTAAAGCGGAGAGGTAGCCAAGGGGTGGTATTCTTTGGAGCTTTACCAAGAGAGTCAGGAAGAATCTTCCCTTCTGCTTCTTGTCTCCATCGCCACTGTCCATCCTTGAGCTTAGCCCAAGTGTAAACAGCAACTTCATTTTCACCAACAGTAACATCAACACTAGGAGCACTAGTATTATCAGCTACATCATTTACATTCCGCATCTGTTCCGTTTGGAACTCAGCAGGAAGGAATTGACGGTCAATTGATTCAACAGTAACGACCTCGGTGGGTGTACCCTCTCCATCACGGACGACCACAAATCGGTCAAGAGGATACAATTTAACACCACTTGAACCCATGTATACCAGAGCATTTCCGGTTACAATTAGGTGCTTCATTGCTTGGTGAAGGATAACACGATCCTGTGATTCAGCAATGGTTTGCATGACCACCCGTTCCATTTTGGAAAGGGAAAGATCAATCTCTGATTTAACAGCAGCACTTAAACTGGGGTCCAAGCTAAGCTTACCATCATTAATCTGAAGCTTGAAGAAAGTTGCGTTCACGGGGAACAAACTTAGCATCAGCTTAGATGCCATGACGTTAACGCCTTTAGCGCCCATGGATTGCCAAGGAGTAGGCAGCTTCTGTCCATTAACAACACCCGTGGGTGTCAATAAATAAGGAACAGAAAGGGCTGCGCAATCCCTAGCAGTATCGAGAAAGATCGTTCTGTCGCTTGCCAGCTTTGCGTAACGACTTGCGGCAGATTGATTTTCCATGTTTGTTATTTACCAATACTAAGGTTAGGCATTGAAGAACCACCACTACTACCACCAGTCCCACCAAGGGGAATGTTCAAACCAGAGGGACCCTGACTTGCTTGACGGAGGGAAGCCCTTTTGGACATTGTGGGCTTAACCGTTGTGGGCGTAGTGCTTGTAATTACAGGAGCTGGAGCCGGGGGTGGCGGTTCCGGTGGAGCTGGCATTTTAGGAGAGAGGCACATGATACTAAGTTAGTTTAGATTTGAGGTAGCGGATTACCGCAATAGCACCAGCCATACGGCCAGCTTCCCATGCTGTCATTTCATGATCAGGGTAATCATCAGGATACATTCGATCCAGTTCTTCAGTTAGAACAGCTAGATCAATGCGTCCACCAACAACACTGGTGAGGGGAATGGTTTCAGCGTCGAAGTAAGCGTCAGCCATATTGGGGAAGGTCATTGTTTGCTGCCTCAAAGAAGGCAGGCATACGAGCACGTTTGGTATCGGATAGGCCAGGTGCCTTTCCTTTTTCATAAAGGGAATCTGATTGAGCCAACCAGAAATCCTTATCAAGATACTTGCTTTCAGATTTACCAAGCCCATCTACTACCCATCCAACAGTCGCTCTGCGAAGTCGATTGAGGCTTGATGTGGACTTAAGGCCAAGCTCAGAGCAGACCATTGAGTGGATTGCAACGTGCGTTTGTTCATCTCTGGAGATGTCGGCTGCTGTGGTTCTGATTCCAATGTCTCCATTGAATCGAAAGAAGGGAAGGATGACGAAGAAGACACTGCGTTCAAGGATAGCGGCTTTTAGTAATGGATGTTCAGGGGCATCCAGCCACGCCTTAAGAATGTGCTTTGCTTCTGATTCAAACTTCTCATTTGAACCATGAGCAGCTACCACATAGTTAAGAGCTTGATCATGCCTCTCTTCATCCAATTGATTAGATAGTAGAGCTTCCCTAACACCAGGGGTCTTAGGTAGTTCCTTTTCAAGTCCCTGTTGTAGGAACTCACGGACGGGTAGTTCTAGGTGACGGAGACCAAGAGCCCGAAATAGGGCATCCTCAGCACCATCAACCAGCTTCCCACGTTGAACAGCAACAGGCGTCCACTTCCGCTTTCTGGAGATTACCTGATCATAAGGTGATGTATGCTTAGTCATTCTCCACAAGGAATACAAGGTTCGTTTTTAAACTCAGTCTCTTCCTCAAAGGAAAAAAGATCTCTAAAGTCATCATCAAGCGCAGCCATTGCATCATCCTTTGCTTGGGTGTCTGGCAATACCTGGAGGGCATAATAGAGGGATGTCTGGGATGACGCCATCCAATCCCTTAGGAACTCACGGTTGTAAGTAACAACATCGGACCATGAGTTAAAGGAGTACCCATGAAATAGCGTCGTTGATCGGAACAACGTTACAATTCCATCGGCTACCTTTTTGTAATCATCCCAGCCTACTTCCGATGCGATCTCGCAATCAGGCGGGTACGCAAACGATTGTACTCCAAACGTCCCAGAATCGCGGTCAACGTGGCGGCTAATAGGAGGAGCCAACTCAGGAGTGGTAGTGTACCCCCGAAGATCAACATTATTGTAACTACAAGAAGCGGTAGGAGCAATGGCAAAGGCCCGCTGCATTTGCGCACGACGAGCGATCTGCGCCGCAATTTCGATTGACTTAGCCAGCTCTGAGACAAGGAGGTAGGCGGGTGTATATACTGGTTGGTGTGAGATGTAAGCATCGAGAGCTTCGCCAAATTGTTTGTAAGTTACCCCATTTTGACATAGGAAATTAGCCAATCCAAGAACACCTAGTCCAACCTGACGGTCTACTTCCGGTGGAAGGTACTCGCCTGTATCTCCAACGCCTGTATTGGCGTGAAGATTAATCAGGGAAGTCATTCCTTCTATGAAAGCTGGAACGAGATCTTCACGTTGACAAGCACCCAGATTGATGTGCTGAAGAAGGCAAGTGCCACGGCTAGGTAGATAAACCTCAAGGCAGACATTTCCATAAATACGTTTACCTACTGAGTCATACCGGATCTTATTGAGCCATATGTCACCCCTTTTAATTCCTTCAAGGGTTGCTTCCACTAGCTCAGGAAACGCACCGGAAAGGAAGGCACCATCAACGTTGAGGCACCGCTTAACCCAGGATAAGTCAGAGCGTGATGCGTTGATGAATTCAAGGGCGTCTGGATGAGTATAATCAAGGTGGCACACAACAGCACCATTCTTATAAATGCCACCCCTACGGAGCGTTTCATTTAGTGTTGAGTAGATGCGAGCAAAGGACACCGGGCCAGAGGCCGTGAGGCCCCTACCATTTTCGTGACCACGTTCACGCAAATTCGTTAGGTGGACAGCCACTCCAGCCCCATTGCGGAGGGCATGGGAAACGAACCTCCACGAGGCTTCAATCCCATTGGGACCTTCCATTTCATCTTCAACAACGAAGACGGTACACGACACAGGCAAGCGTGATTCTGGATCATCAATCCAGCTTTGAACCCGGCCAGTGCGGGCAATTTGAGAGGCGGTCATAGAAGGTCAGTCAGGAATGGTGGTTGGTAGTTCGGTCCCTTGAGTATCTTACCATCTTCGCGGCGGAGGGGCTTGCCATCCACGAATTTGCTCATATTGCTTTCAAATATCCTAGCCATCGCTGTGTCCAGATTCCAGCCACGAGCCAAGGCATACTGATAGCAGACAAAGACAAGATCTGCTAGTTCCTTAAGGGTATGCTCAGCATCATCGCTGTGATCTTCGGCGCAGTGTGCTTCAATGAATTCATGGAACTCTTCCCGAATCAAGCGCATCTGCATTTCTTGAACGCCTTCATCCTCTGGATCTAAGGATTGCTCAGCAGCAACCCGAAAGACAAAAGCCTGTTCAATTAGATGTTCAGGTGTGGTGGTCATCGGTTGCGTTCGTGTGAAAGTTGTTGGATTTTGCGCTCAACATAGGCTTTAGCTTTGAGCCAGTCATCAAGTTCTGATTCGTGATTTTTGTGACCAGCACGGCAGATATACTTAATGACGTTACCAGCCAGAAAGTCAAGCTGCTGATCCACAACAAAATCCCAAACCTCGATGCGTCCATGTTGATAGTGATTAGGGTTGGTCTTTGAATAAGTCACGATACTTTCGTTGGATTGATCGGAGCTGTTGTTCTCGTAAAAATCGTCCCACTGGTCCCGGTCGTAAACATTGTTTGTCATACCAGAATCGTAGTTCAAATAGTCTACGATAGATTTGTAATCGGAGGTTGATAAATGATTCACCTATCCTAAGCCAAAGGTAGTAGGGGAGGTTAGGTTCAAGGATGTAAACGATAGCCAACAATAAGCCAAGGTCTAATCCAATGAAGGTGGCGTCCATAGGATGGGCTCCTTGGTTGTTGAGTTGTACTCACCAGGACGTAGGATTCGTGCTAGGCGAGCATTACGGAGGGCGTCTTCTTCGGTCTGCCCTGCCTTGACGTATGCGGCAACAATATCCTGCCAAGGGTTGTCACCAGCTGCGTCAAGGATCTTCTTACTGGATACTGCTCCGATGCCGGGTACTCCTTTGTATCCGTCAACGGGGTCACCCGTTAGGCACTGTGTCCAGAACCAATAGTCAGCTTCCTCTGGAGTTACATTGAACTCATCTTCCCCATTATACAATCGGCAGGCAATCTGCTTCATGTCTTTGTCGGGACTAACCAATATGAAGTCCCGTGGGTCTAGGTGACATTCAATACCAAGCGCATCATCGGCTTCTACATTCTTGTAGCGCACAACTTTATAATGCTTGGCACACCACTCCAGCAACCTACGATACCCAACGGGCTTACGCTTGGTACGCTTGCCTTTATAATCGGGGCATACTGTCTTGCGGAAGTTGTTAGTATCAGAGAAGTAAAGAGTGACATTGGTTGTGTCAAACTTACTGCGAAGCTTGCTCACCTCTCCCTCAAAAATGTCTAGTACGACACGGAAGTTAGAAGCAATGGTAATCAGATCATCACCCCAATCAAGCTCCGTCTCTGCTGATTGACATGCCCGATAGGCGTAGAAGTCAGCATCAATACGGAGTTGAAGATCAGTGACAGTCAGCCCAGGAGCTACCATCTTTTGCTTCAGAGGCAAGGGGGACTTTGAGGTTGTAGTACTCTCCGGCTTGGACAATCGCCCATTCGAGTTGGAACTTGGCATCAGAAATAAGGTGTGGTTTAACAGCTAATTGAATTTCATCGTGAATCCAACCAAGCCATTGATAGTCAATGTCCCAATGGTATCCAAGATCATTGAGTTGTTGATAAGTGATGACGTTCCATCGCTTACAAACAATCGCTCCGGCACTCTGGAGTAGGTAGTTGAGGGCAGCGTGTTTCTTCCCTTGAAGGCGGATAGGACGCCCATCAAGGCCCTTGAGTACATCACCCTCAGCTCGCTTGGCAACAGCCGTTAGGAGCCCTTCTAGGCCCGGTATGGCCTCAAGGAACTTCTTACGGATGTCCTTGCCCAAGGTGACTGCTTTCTTGTCATCTAGTGACTTGTCTAAGGAAGTGCCAATCTTCTTATCAGAAGCCCCGTAGATGAAGGCATACGTCAAGGTCTTAACATCCTTGCGTGAGCAGCCAACTCGATCAGCATTTTGTTGATGAATGTCCCCATTGACAACAACATCAGCAAAAGACCCTCCATCGAAATGAGCAAGATAATGACCAAGCATACGAAGCTCCAAACCAGAAGCATCCGCACCCACTTGAGCCATGCCTTTACCCGGTAGAAACAACTTGCGGCAGCGTGGGTCACTGCTCGTTTGCCCAAGATTGGGACGCGAATGTGCATTACGACCTGTGTTGGTTGCGAGTTGACAAACGTGATGGATACGTCCTTCCTTGGTAACAGTCTTTAGCCAAGCATTAGCACCATCTGATAGTTGACCAAGGGCCTTTTGTAGTTCAAGAAGACGGGCGAAGATCTTAGCTTCATCCGTATCAATTCCCATAAGGATACCCTCGTCAATCTTCGGCCTACCGGTATCGGTAAACGTCTCAGGCTTCCACCCCCTCCAGGTCATGAAGGCCCAGCCGATGTGATCACGCGAGGTGGGATTAAACTCCTTTAGCTTTGTGAAGGGGGCATCCTTGATGTACCCACGCGTAGCGTTGGCACGTTTTGGTACCATCTGTCCCCCGTCAACATACGGAAAGGCTTCCCGCATTTGATCCGCTAGTTTATCCATCTCTGTTCGGAGAGTGGCTTCTAGTTTCTGGGCAGCAACAACATCAAAGGGCCAACCGGATACCTCCTGCTTAGCCATGATCGTGGCTAGGTCATGCTCCAGGCGAATGGAATCTTCGTAGTCACCAATGCCTTTGCTCTCAAACAACTTAAACAGTGACCCGACAACGTGAACATCCTGCTCACAATAATCCTCCATTTCCTGGGACCACGATACCCAATCCGTATGCTTGGCAAACTCACCTTTGTAGTCACCAAGACGGTAACCCCAGGATTCTAGGGAATGTCTACCGTATAGTTTTGCGGGCATTCCAATGGGCTTTTTGCGGAAGTCCCGAGACAGAATATCCGGAAAGAACATCCGGCTAAGGATCAGAGTATCGAATAGGGTGGCTTTGGGGTTGAAGAAGGGGTAGATGCCTTGGATAACCGGTATGTCAAAGCCAACAATGTTATGGCCGATAAGAACATCAGCCTCTTGGAGAAAGGTAATAGCATTAGTGATTGAGTCAGAGTTTCCAGTGTCATTAAAGCGAAACACTTCCTCAGTGTCGATGTCCTTGACAACAACGCAATGAATGTGATCTAACCCCTGACGGGGTAGACCGTTGGTTTCAATGTCAAATAGTAGTCTCATTAGGACCAGTTGCCGGGTTCTTCCCGGTCGAGAAGTTCTTGTGTATTAGCAGATGGTGTGCCACATTCCTCGCAGAACCAGCCATTAGGAATCATTTCACTGTAAATGAATGTGTTCCATCCACAAGTAATACAAACCTCATCATCAGAAGGGAAAGTAATCATCAATCTCAGTAGGGGGTTTAAAGGCTGTGGTGAGGTCTTCAGTCATTCTACCAGTAGATCCATTGAATGTGATGGTTCCTGCCTGTCCTGTTTGCCCATTGAAGCGGTTCTTCAGGACACGGATGTTAGCCATGTTGTCCCCAGCAGAGAGGTTACGCTCTAGGGCGATCACCATGTCAGAAAGTTGCACGATGCTGTGACTGCCCCGTAGCTGCCCAAGGCTGACCTGTTGACCATCCTCGTGTCCCTTGTCGCCTTGTGGGCGCTTCAGGTGGCTGATCAGCAGCATTCCAATACCAGTTTCCTCCACAAAGGAACGGAGCTTGGTCATGGTTACATCAATCAGCTTACGTTCATCGTGTGATTCATTACCCGACATAAGGATAGAAAGGTGATCGAGAATGATCCACCCTACTTCCTTGGCAAGTGCCATGAACCGGCAGTCACTGAGGATACTGTCGGGGTCAACACTACCAAACCCATCACGCAGGTAAACCTGACCAGTACCAAGACTAGCATCAAAGGCATCTTTAAGATCCTTCTCAGGTAATTCATTGTTTAGATGAAGAGGTTTGTTTGCCTTGATTGACATCAACCTAAGGGCTGTCCGTTGAAGACTTTCCTCAAGGGCAATGTACCCTACCTTTTCTCCTTGATCAACAAGAGCCTGGGCTATTTCACCGCAGAAGGTACTCTTACCGACGCCGGAACCGGAGGTAACGGTGACCAATTCCCCTTTTCTAAGACCACTAGTGATGCGGTCAAGAGCAGTAAAGGGCCAATCAGCATCCCTGCCATGGAGTGGCCGAGTTGCGAGAGCGAATAAGTCTCGTCCGTCGATGACAGTCTTTGGGGAATAGGGTTTCTTGTTCCATAGGACTGTCGATGTGATCGCCTCATAGTCTTTAGCAATTAATGCCTCGTTGGCATCTTTGTAGGAATCAAGCCTAGCAATGAATAGTTTATCGTGTGGAAACAAACTAGCACAGTCTTGTGCTGCTTGTTGTCCTGGCTCATCTGAGTCAAAGAAGAGGATGATTGATTCAAACCCCATCAACCATTTCAACTGGTGTTGAAGGGCTTTCTTGGCACCGGCAGCGCCATTTGGAAGGCTAACAACCGGCCAGGTCGGGCGGATTTGATACACACTAAGGCAATCTAACTCGCCTTCGGTGATGACAATCTCCTTACCCCGTCCCCATAGTTGTTGACCAAACAAAGCGTGGTCTTCGTTCTTACCAGTCCACCTAAAGTCCTTGTCGGTGTCCCTACTCTTAAAGCCAACCAGTTGGCCAGCCTGTGAGTAGTAAGGGAACCTAATGGTTTTGGTGTCGTGATCATATCGAACGTTGAACTTCTTTAAGGTTTCTTCCCTAAGGTTTCTACCCTTGAGAGGAACAAAGTCCCCAGTAAAGTTCATGAGAGTGGTGTGGGTTTTAGTGATCGTGGTTGGTGTGTCGTCCCCATGTTCATAGTAAAGGCAGGAAAAGCAATGCCCGTGTCCGTCAGTATAACGAGCAAGGGCATCACTACTACCACAACTAGGACATGGTTCGTGCTTAAGAAACTCGTTCTCTGAGTGCATTACGAACCGAATCAGCAGCGTTGGTCATTGAAGCGTGATAAGCCATCCAATCTTCAAGCTCATCAATAATTAACTTGGCAATGTCATCAGGGGTAATGTCCTTAGTATGGACATAATCCAGACACTCAACAAGGGTGTCAGCAAAATGTTCACCAAGTCGCTTAAGAATTTCTTCTTTACTTGATGTCGCAGTTGAGATCATTGAACCAGTCAAGGGGGATGTCGTGTGATGCTGCCCACAAAAAGCCATTCTTCTCTGCCCACTTAGCGTAGGTAGTCTGACTGGTTTTTGTGAGCGTGTTGTATGGGGCTTGGAAGACAAGTCGAATATCAAGAGTAGGATGCTGCTTTTTAACGGCAAGCATCTTTCTTCGATCTTCTGGTTTGAAGTAACCCTTGGCTTCCAGTATGACCCCGTTGGGCAAGATAAAATCTGGTGTGTAGACAGCAGATAATGTGTAGTTAAGCTTTAGAGTTTCATATTCAAACTGGTGCCCATTCAGTTCAAACCACCGTGCCAGCTTTTCTTCAAGGCGGCTACGGTATTTAGGCATTAGAAGGGTACATCATCAGCGTCATACCCAACTGGCCCAATACCAGGATCTTTAGCTGGTTCAAAGCTGGGGCTACCACCCTTAAACCCATCTGTCTTGCCAAACAACAAGGCAACACTCTCCTCATCAAGTCCACCACTGTCGGAGCCACCTCCGTTAACCAGTTTAAGCACTTGAGCACCTCGCACCTTAACGGAGCAACCAACCTTCTGCCCAAAGACATAAGGCTTAAGATCCACAATCAACTTAACAACAGTACCTTTCCAGATCTGTGTGTCGATGTCGATAGGTACTCCCTCTGTATCCACCCAAGGGAACATAGGAGTAGAGCTTTCACCACCATAGCTAACCTTGATAAACCCTTCCTCGTCCCACTTAGGGAGTTCAGCATAGAATCGTTTGCCAGCCATCTTGTTCTTACCCCATTCCAATGCCTTTTGATAGGCATCTTCAAACTTGGTAAGGAACTCATCAGGCACCTTAAATCCAATGGTACAGTTGTTGAACTTACCACCAGGAAGTAGTGCGTTGATGTAGCCTTCGAGGCTTGTGGTGAAGATAAAACGTGTATCAGACATCTTTGGTAAGAAATTCGTGGTGTGCGATAAGGTCGATAAAATCAACCAGGGTGTTATCCAGATCTAAATCAGCACGGGTTGCCCAATACTGAACATGTTCTGGTAACCAACAAAGGCCGTAGCCTATGTTAATGCGCTCAGCTAACTCAGTAGCGTAAGCATCAGAGGGAATAGTTAGTTCCAAGATTTCAGGCGTCAAGGATACTCTCGATAGTTGTGTAAGCCTCATCATATGCCTCAAGACATGCCATAGCATTGCTACCGTTTTCGGCAGCTTCAGTCAAGAAGGCACTCTCAGCAAAGACATTACAAAGGTAATCAACAAAGGTTACCTCATAATGATCTTCTTCAGCTGCATTATTCTCAAACTCCCACTCTTCGTAGTAGTTATCAATCACAGAAGGATGAAGGCCAAGAGTGTCAGCGATCTTTAGTAGGTCCATTAGCAAAAGAAGTAAGCGGATTGTTGGACATCATTGATGTCAAGCGTATTTAACATGACACTCTCGTCAAAGTCAACCCCTAGCTGTTCTGCCCATTGTTGGAGCACTGGCTGTGAGTAGATCTCAACGAACTTATCACGGATTGCCAAACCTAGATCATCCATGTCACAGGAACGACCGAGGACGCAATCATGTATCACAGTAAATGGGGCATCCCACTCCGCAAATACAAGGTGAAGCAACGCAGCATCTAAACTATGAACTAGATTAGGTGATGCGGCTGTCTTGGATTTAGCTAGATTAATTGGGCGCTTGTCCCATTCCTTTAGTAGGTGTGTTTGAACACGTTGACCTAGTAATTGAGTGTTGATCACTTCTACATCATTACGGCGATACTCCTGAACAACATGAAACCCAGAAGGTGTCATCCATTCAACAGTTGTCTTACCAGCCTTGATACATTCACCCGCCACCTTCTGGATAAACTCCATAGAGCGACAAGGACCATCAAAGACTTGCTTGACACCATAACGATAGATAGCTTTCACGATCATCTGTAACTCACCCTTCTCAAGTTTAATTCCCTTGAGTTCCTGACGAATGTAAGCACGAGCACTGTTTTCCGTCACCCCGTAAGGTGTTGTCATGACAGTTCTCTTGGTTACTTTTCTTGTGATCAAATGATGAAGATGCTCAGGAAGAATTTCCTTTGCCTTCTCAGCAACGATCTTATACCCGTCAGAGGGTTTGTCAGTAGGGACAACGTTGACCATTTCAGCAGCAGTCTTATCTAGTGCTAATGCTGACAAATGCTGGAGTCCTGAACAAGTAGCATCAATGGAGCAAGGGAGACCTGAAGTCTTCTTAGTCTTAGTGATGACACATTGATAGAACTCCAACGCCGCAGCAATAAAACACCAGGGTTCTTCTACTGTTTCCCATAGACCAACTGTCCCCTCTGGATCAGAAGCTATTTGAGTTAAGAAATCATGGTTCTTATTGACCCAATCAATTCTCTCATCCATTGGCGCTTTATCCAGTCCATAAGTAGTAGCAACCTGGAAGGCTAACCACCACTCATTAACAGGACCCTCTTCTTCAAAGTAAATCAGACTCTTATCGAAATCTGTACCTTGAGGACTGAGGCTTGTGGGAATAGGATAAACCCTACCCCGAAAGTCAAACGACCAAGGAACCCAAAAGACTTCACCTTTGTACTTGTTAGCTACATAAAGAGCCTCAGTTGTTCGATAGTTCTTCTGTGCCAAAGCTGCGTTCATATCCTCAATCTCAGTTCTTGCCTTTTTATAAGCAAGTTTATCCTCGATTGCGGCTGTTTCCCACGGCTCTGGCTTTGACGGTGGAGGTGATGGCTCCTCCGCTCGAAACTTACCCACCCTAAGGCGGCGTTCCATACAGAAGTTGGCTAGCTCCAGCACCCTGCCATTGATGCGATAGGGGACCTTCTGGAGCCGGTTTAGCATGACAAGGGCCGTGCTATCTGGCTTAAGCAAGCAACTTCTGCCCTTTTTCCTTGAAACCCCTGTCCTGATCAGGGAAGTTAGCCTTCTCAAATCATTGGTCAAATACCCACCCATTGTCCGAGTGCTCCAATCGTTAGGCTCACACAGCATGGGCCACATACAAGCAGCAAACGCCTCAGCCTGCTCCATAAGCGCCTCCTTGGCCTTTAGAAACTCCGGGTGGTATACCAAGGCGTTGTCACTCTTTGTCGGGGCCTTGTAGACCTGCTTAAGGGCTACCCAGCCAGTTGCCTCAACCAAGCGATCAAACAACCACCCTCCAACCAAGTGCTTAACACTGCTTGTCCATTTTAATCTGTCTAGTCCATTCTTCCGCATCACTGACGTGTAACGCTGTACCTTATACCGATAACCCTTATGTGCGTGAAGTTGGGACTTAGCATCACCAAATAAGATTGGATACTTACGTTGAAAGTCATCAATCATTAGTTGATCGTGAATCATCGAACCAATACGGTGGGCAACCGCTGAATAGCATAATCCCTCCCTACTTTTTACCCCCAATATATCTAACACACACTTAGCTGTGATCAATGCCAATACCGCAGGATCACAGTCCTTAATCATAACAACTGCTGCGGCCTTATCAGTAGCCCAACCTTGGCTGATGCGGCTGATCTCACCAGCAATCTCATTAGTAATACCCTCTAACCCTTGCTTAATAAACGCTGACCCATAAACAGTAGAACTAGCATAAAGCCTGTCCTCTGCTGCTCTGGTGCGTTCCCTGAGGCGTTTAATCGCTTCACTGCGGGCATCAAGTTCTCGCTGTAATTGACGGGCGAGTTGCTCAGTTGTTGCCATAAGTTAAGAGGCTTGTGATGATTGAATAATGTTTCTAGCATTACGAATAATCATTATCCTTGATACAATCTTTACCAGTTCTTGTGTTACCTCAACCTCTTCTTCAGCACCATCAACACCTAACTGTGCCAATAGTAGATCCTCAGGGTGTACATCAGGTAGCTTTGTTATCTCACCCGTATCCTCATCCTGTTCATGGGTAGCTAATACATCCCCATGTGCCTCTAACCTAGACCCAAGATCAATCAATCTATCCAAACTACAATGCAACAGCCCATACAGCTGTCCCTCGTATTTACTTTCCCGATACTGTTGATAAGCCATTGATTTGTGGGTGACGTGATGCCTTATTGAAGGCTTGATAAGCAAGAACCATAGCTAACCCCTTTTTATTAAGGTAGCTGTATTGCCTGATTTGATTGCGTTTAGCTAGTTTTCTAAGTTGCCGCCAAGTTAATACTTCAGATAGGTGTCCCGCTAAGGTGTCGGGGTTTGGTAAGTGTTGCCTACCTGTGATGCGCAAAGCGGATTCGAAGTCCATTCAGGTTCAATATGAAGGGTTAGATCGACAATACGTTGAGAGGGATTAAACTCAATGATTGTGGAAATAGCGTGGGATTTGTTGTAAGCCATGACACACCCACTCGTCCCATCAGGGAACCAATAAGAGTAGGGGGTAGTGATCATTTACCCCTCATGGCTGGTAACCGAAAGCAATAATCAAGGTGTGCCTCCTGAATCTTCTTACGAACCCACATAACCCTGGGCTCTGTTGTCATTGTAGCTGCCCTAAATATCTCTACAATTAACATCCTTTGCATCTCAGTTAATGAATCAGATCCATGCTGTCTGATCTGTTCAACAAGCCGTCTCATCTCTGGTTGAAAGCTATCCCAATTAGGCTCTCTATCCCTTGTTGCGGTTGTCATGGTTAAACAATCAGGAATGGTAAACGATAAGGTTGATCCATCTTAGACAATCGCTTTGGTCTTGGGTTCTCCAATTGTTTTAGGAGGGTCAATGCTTGCTCTGTGTCGCCCGAGATGATAGCACGTTTGCACAATGTTTTGATTGATGGTTGGCGTGGTGGCTTCATTGCTATTCTGGTACCCATCATTTACTTACCAGCAACCTGCGATAAACCCGAATGAGACACACCAATAGAACTAGGGGAATGATAATGATGTTGGGGCTTCCCAAGATCGGAGATGATAGCATAAGTGATCGTGAGAGGGAGTAGGAATAGACAAAGGTTAGTAAAGTGTTTCACTTCAGTGTCCCCCATTGATTAGCCATAGCAATAGCAATTCCTTGGTAGGTCTTACTACGCTCCTTCCAACGATTAGGACCCGGTGACATCTTATGTATCCTAGCTTCTCTACCCTCAACAATATTAGTAGGAGTTAACTTAGGTAGATTCTTTAGCCAAAGACAAGTAGCCTTAGTCTCACCATGTCCAAACATCCATGGCTGTATGATCTGCTCAGGCTTTCTAATGCGAGAGGAGATAATGCTAATGGGGTTCTCAATAGCTATCTTATCTATTGGTGCATCCATAAGGCGCCTGACAAACTCTAAAGACTCGGCCTGTTCTTTGACCTTATCTTTAAACCATCGCGCACCAGATACAGCAAGGTGAGTACATGGTGGGTGCGCAATCATAAGGTCCCAACCATCATTGATGACATCAAATACATCACCTTGGTAGTGATTCCCTAGAACATCAGTAGGCAATAAATCACAACTCATTGCATCATGCCCATTGTTAATGAATGCATCACGCACAGCACCAGAATACTCGCAAGCAATTAAGACTCTCATTGTGATTAACCTTGAATGGGTAGAGGGTGTTTGCCATCAAGCAGCGTAGCCACATAATGGCCGGGGTGTCCGTCACGCAGTAGCTTAGCATCAATAAAAGCCTGAGCCTTATCGCTATACCCAAAGCGGCAGCGATACCATACATCCCAACCATCATTATCATCATTAGGGCAAGCAATCCAAATAAACCAGTTCATCAGAGTTCCTCAGGGTAGTAGGTTGCTTTGAGATCGTGATCATCATCATCATAATCATCATTACTAGCTATATCATCATAAGCTCTGTCCTCCATTAGATTGTACCACTCGTCTAGTTCTAGACAGTTAAGGAAGCCAGTTGGATTAACCATGAATCAGTCTCCGGTAAGTGATGGGATTGGTAGCTAATAGCTACAGAAAAGGGAGGCGTTAATCTCTCCCCTATTTGTAACGATCAGGCTAGGGCTGCATCTATTGCATGTTGTCCTAATGCGTACCAGTCAACATCAGTAGCATTGAACAAGTCCATTAGCAATGGGAACTTATCCAATTCAGATATTGCAATCTGTTCCTCTAGTAAATCCTGAAACAGTTGTCCAGCTTGGTCAGCTTCCTCAGTGTCCCAGTTGTCCTTATCATCCATGATTATTTCAACAATTGTATCCATGAGATGCAAGCCAATGACCCAAGTGGAATGGTTGCGCCAGCCGTTGTAGGTGTTGTCCACGATTGGTGTGTGTGTTGTGTGTTCGGCTTGGTTTCCCTTGCCGATGTGCCAAGTATGGACCCTACCAAGGCCAAGAGCGAGGAATCAACTACAATTCTTAATATTCTCAACAAGGCCATGTTATTGAGAAACGACAGATTCTATAAAAAATAGAGACACGCGCCTGCGCGATATACCACATACCAGCCCACCCTGCCTGGATCTGTCACATATTGTCACAATGTCCATGTCCAGAGCCTGCGTACCTGTTCTATTCAGCAGTGACGCGGCCCAGTGGTGGACAGTGTTTGTGCCATGTGGACAGTGGGTTGGACACGAATTGGACACGATGGGGCAGGGGGTGGCCAAGAATCCGAGGCAGAGGGGGGGCCATGGGGGTTCCAGCGGCCCGCCGTACATGCGTAAGGGGTTTATAAATTTATTTCATTTTTTATCAGCACCCACCTAGCAGCCCCTACAAGGCCGGTTAAACCCGCAAGGGCTGTCCATACACCTAAGACGGCTTAGAAGGCCCTTCCCGGTCCACCCAGGGGGCAGTCAGCCTCATCTCATCAAAGAAGTCCGTTCCTGTTTCCGAATACACAGGAGGGGGGACGACAACCTCAGGGGGGGTCAACCCGCTCATACTCAGCAACAGCCTGATCAACCGTCCTAGTCACCCGCTGCTGGATGAATCGTTCTTCAACCCACACTAGGAACCCAAGAAGGAGAAAGGCAGCCCAATCTGGCAGACCCCGCTTTAGGGATTTATACAGAACCTTAAACTCATTAAGAATTAGTTGATCACTTCCCATAAGTTTGGCATCTCTTTATTGATGGTTTGATAGATCTCATTAGCAATCATTCGATGTTCCAGTTGTGTTTCTGGTTTCTTCCTCACGGAGAGGTAATGAATCCACGACCTAATTGTTCCCGACATGTATAGACGGGTAGGGCTATTCATGGGAAGGATCTTCCTTGCTGACTCCTTAGCGATACCCGCTGACAACATCTCCTGGTAGAGGTGCTCTAGGTCTTCAAAGGCAGAAGAGATACGGCGATAGAAGGCTTGAGTTTCTTTTGCTGTCAAATCATCGTGACTCGCTTGACGGTTGTTGCTGTCTTGCCTACGGAGATGCGGTATCTCCAGTCCCCCAAGTCCATCAACAGTAGACGCATACCGCTGACTGAACTCTTGAAAGGAAAAGCTTCTGTGTCGGAGTATCTGAGCAGAGATGTCCCTTGTAGTGGTTATCTCCACGCAAGCAGAAGCCATCTCAAAGGGAGACCAATGCTCATGTTTAACAAGATAGCGAAGCAACTTTCCGGTTGTGTCTATCTTATCTTGTCCCTTAGGGTTACTGACTCTTGCACAGAACTCAATGGTTTGTTCTGCTTCTGGTGTGATCCAAACAAGCTTAACGTTTTTGGGGAAGGGTTGGTTGATGTCTGGGGACATAACTAGTAATGTAGGGAGAGTAGTTAGTAATAGTTTTTATTGATATTGCTTTCTATAACAGCTGTATCGTAATAGGTCGGTCAGTACTCTGATCTAACCTATCGTGATACATTCTACCTTTAAGGAACAATAAAGAAGAATATTAACTGTTATTGTTATCATTAATGAAGATCATTAACAATATAAGCTCCGCTACGCTCCGCATTATATCAATAATAGTTGTCAGCCCTCTTTTCTTCTTGGGCTAGTGGGACGCTCGCTTCGCTCGCTTAGTAAACACTGGTGTTTCTGTTTGTCAGAAGAAAGGAGGGGGTTTCCCCCCTTCCGTCTTTTCCATACCCGTCCCTTCTGGGTGAATTTTGACGGGATTGCGGGTTCTCTTTCCCGCTTAAGCAAGCACCTTCTCCCCTTTTTTGCTGAGAGTCGTTGGTATGACTAAACAGTTAGCCCGTCCTAAAAGCGGACGCAGTACGCGCCCTACATCCAAGTAAAAATGGCACCCTCTTCTTGGGTGATGGGCTCGTCAAAGGTGCTTCCCGCCACAAGGAGGTCAGTGGCCATTGTGGGGGCATTGATGAAGCCGGTGATCATATTTGACCACTGCTCACGGGACCGCTGGATGTCCTGCTCTTTGGCGGAGATAGCAAGTACATCTTGGAAATATTTCACGCCAAGGGCTAGGGCGTCAACCCGGTCATCGTGCTTGACGGCGCCTTTCTCGCGACACATGCGCGTCAGTTGGTACATCAACATGCGGGGAAGGCGTTCCTCGGGGGCCATTTCGGGGTTAGAGCGGTAGTCCCAATCAATAAGTCGTTGGTCAATGATGAGTCTATGCTGATTCAACACTGGTTCCAGTGTATCGATGATGCGGTCTTCCTTGCGGGTGGTAGCGCGTACCTCCTCAAAGTTCATACCAACCTTCATTTCCTGGGCGTGTTTCTTCATGAGTTCCATCACAGCCCCGTCTCCAAAGTTGGACTCAATGAGACACATGGTTGCCCCGTACCTTCCGGCGAGACGTAGTATCCCACAAAGGGTTTTGTCTGAGTATCCATCTTGGGTAGCAAAGATGTCACGGATAAAGATAAAGCCATTGATCTGTGATAGGACCACAGCTACTGTTTCATCCTTTCCTCTACCCGACGGATCGACGGCCACAATAGTTTGCCCGTAGGGGACAAATTCCGAAACAGCCTGAGGCCGGTGCCATCTATCGCCAGGGAGAGCGACAGCAGGCATATCCAACAAAGTCTCTTTACTAGCAGACCACACCAAGTCGGACGGGCCACGCTGGAGATCGAGCGGTAACACATGAAAGTCAGAAATCTTAAGGGGAAACTTGAGGGCGTCAGAGAGGCTAGTATCCAGCATGAACTGGAGCATGAAGTTACTTCTGCTCATTGATTGTTCACGCTCAAGAAGGTTTAGTTCTGAGAAGCGATCATCCGTAGGTGTCCAAGCAAGGTTGTCAAGACCCTTTTGGTCTATGTCTGCTTGAAGTTGTGGAGCAAGAACATCTTCATACCCAATCAGGCTCTTTGGATACCTAGCGGGCCACACCATAGGAATGTAGTTACGCTCACGGAGAGTACGATAAATGGTGAAGGTCGTTTGAGGGGTTCCAAGAAAAAGGATACGACTGTCGGGCTTTGGTGTCAGAACTGACTCACCTTCCGTCACAAGTTGAAGCAGCTTCTCACGTTGCATGTCGGTTGCTGAGTTAGCAGGCACCTCAACGTCATCAAAGATGATCAGGTCACCACGGCTACCTGTGATCTGTCCGGTGATACCCACGGACTTGACGGAGGGTGACTGTGCTGGGCGACACCCCGACACATCAAAGCTAATGCGACTCCACCGTTGGTCATCGCTTTGTGGTCGTAGGTGAGCAAGCCAATCAAACTCTAGGATGCACTTCTGGACAAACAATGTGAAGTCATCAGCACGTTGCTTACTTGCTGACACCACAAGGATCTTTTTGTCAATGTCATTCCACAATGTCCATAACACAAAGGCAGCCGCAATCCAACTCTTACCTAGTCCCCGAAACGCTGCTACTTGAAGACGCTTGGGACCATGTTGGAGATACTCAGCGATGGCTAATTGTGCTCTTGTTGGTCGTGGTAGGTCTAACGACTTCCATACAAGAGAAAGGAATAAAGGGAAACTGGCCGCTAGACGGGCCTCTAAGGGGGCTTTAGATGTCATAAGGAGGAAAGATACCCACGAGGGGGGAGAGGGGCCTTGGTGGCGCTTGTAGGCCCCTTTGGTGGCTATTTAGATTTCTTCTTCATGCCAGCCTTGCTCATGGCGATGGCAATAGCTTGTTTTTGAGGGCGACCTTCCTTGACCATCTTGGAGATGTTCTTAGATACGGTCTTCTTGGATGAACCTTTTGATAGGGGCATAATTAACTACACTTCCAACGTTTAAGAGCTAGTGCCTTACGGGTGGGTTTACCGCTTGGGGTTTTCATTGGGCCAGGGTTACCGCCCATGCGAGCACAGAAGGACTTCTTACGGGGACCACCTTCGGGCTGAGGGGCCTTTAGGTTAGACCCCGTTGCCTTATTGTATTTAGCCCTGCCTTTGGCGGTAAGGCCCCCCTTAGGTGATTTCTCACCACGACCAAGAGATAGACTTGGGTTCTTTTTGGGGGCCATTTGACTATTTCATCTCAGTGGTGTACTTCTTCCCGCGCCAGGTGAAGGAACTAACCTTGGCACGACGAGCATCTTTAAATGCATCATCAAAGGAGGCTGCGGTATTGGGGGTAGCTTCTTTAGAGCCGGTAGCTTTCTTGCGAGCCGCTAGGGCATTACCAGCCTTACGTTCTTGGTTAGCAAAGTCCCTGCGTTGAGCCGGTGTGGGACCCTTTGGAGTGGCTGGCTTAGGGGTAGCAGGCTTAGATGCTTTTGGAACTGTTTGCGGGTCGTAAGCCTTACCTGACATAATATCAGAACTTGCACGACTAAGAGCCCCCTTGGGATTCCTAAGAAGGGCTTGAAGTTTTTGCAATTCTGCTGGTGCATTAAGCACCGCGCCTGCTATTGCAGCACCGGTTCCACCTTTGGCTACAGCTCTTCGTTGGTTAGCCGCCATCAATTGTTGTCGCCGTAGTTGAGCAGCCCTAACGGCAGCTTGTCCTTGTGCTTGTGCTTGTTGTCGAGGAGCTGCCGCAGCCGCAGGGCCGGGCCTTACGTTACCAATGGAGGCACGAGCGGGCTTTCTGGTCCCAAACTGCCCAGTTCCACTCAAAGGAGCACGGCTAGTTCTAAATGCGGGCTTTGGAGCCTTTTGCCCATCAGCTTTTGCAATAGCAGCAGGCTTATTACCAGCACCCCCGAAGAGGTTTCTACCACCCCCACCACCAACAGTTTGAGATTTGGTTTTAGATCCACCTTTGGAGGGGTTTTGGAACCGGGTATTTGGCTTAGGCTTACTCATGGTCGTACCACCTTGGGTACGCACACGATTGGTCGTAGTGCTTTGTGGCTTAGACCCCTTAGGGCCAGTCAGCACTCTATTGCCTTGATTAGCTTTGACTTGTAGCTTAGTAGGCTTTACGGGTTTCTTAGGAGCCATGACAATCAACCCTGAGTAATGGTAGCAACAGTCACGGAGAAGGTAGAACCAGCACCAATCAAGAGGCAGGACAGAACATCACCAACCAAGTACCATTGACCACCACGGTTGAGAGTAGCAACAGTAACAATACCACCAGCAACGGTGATGTTAGCAGTAGCGCCATAGCCAGAACCACCGCTCAGAGCAACGTTGGTATAGGTGCCGTTGGTATAACCAGTACCACCAACAAGGGTGTTAATGGTTGCCACACAACCAGTCTCCTTACGGGTAGCAGTTCCCGTTACCTTTGCGGTAGGTAGGGTAGAGGGGTTGGTCCGTGCCCGACGAACGGTGTTAATAGCGGTCTCAGCAGCATTCACCGTGGCGTTAAGAGCAACCGTGGTAGCAGCAGCACCGTAAGAAGCAGCTACGGTAGTCGTGGTCGTTACACCACCCGACACGTTAGTTGTGGTGTGAACTTTGTTGTTTTGTTGGTTCTCATCACGCTTACCAGGAGCGTTAGAAATACCACCGTAAGTGGTAGAGTCAGCAGTAGTAGTCATTTGTTTTAATGGATAAGTTAACTAGCTAGTTGTCCAAGAAAGGACTTTTGAGAAATTAGAATGGTCAAAATGCTCTTGCCCTACCCACCAAGTGAGCCAGTGGTTCGAACCCTTAGACTGGTTACACTTGCGGCAAGCAGGTACCACATTAGATGTGATATTATGACCTCCACGGGCTTTTGGAATGACGTGATCCAACGTTAGATCATGATTTGATCCACAATAAACACATTGATTATTCCAATGTTCTTTAATTGCAGATCGCCAAAGTCGTTTAGCTTCTGAGGAAGACATAGCCCTTAAATTAAAAAGGTAATCAGAAGGACCCTTGAGTAGCATTGACTCGATAGGAGTAGATTTACTTCTTCTTTTTAGGGAAGCCTGCTTTCATATTAGCATAAGCCTTTGGGGTAACCGTAGACTTACTTTTAGGGCGACTCTTACCTGCTGCCTTGCGAGCATTCATGTTAGCGTAAAGGCCTGGTGGCTTAGCGTTTCCTTTGTTCATTTCTTTTTGGGTTTCCCACCCGCTCCGTTTCTTGCTCGATTTTTTGAGGGCGATTCCTTAACTAGACGGCCACTCTTGGTGTGAGAAAGATCATCACCACCCTTGCCCATCATGCCACGTTTGCGACGGGCATCAGCAAGGTCAGCGCGATACTTTCTATCGGTTGGAGATTTATTCTCCTTTGTATCATAAGCAAGTTTCTTTGCGTAAGCTTCGGGGTTACTCCGATAATACGCAGCACTACGCTTAGGGATTGTTGTTTTTCTGGGCGCCATAAGGTGTGTCCTTAAAGAATACTTCGCTTTCGAGGCGCTCAATCCTTGAGTTGGAGGCACTTACCCGTTCGACAAGCACCTCAACTGATTTAGCAATGTTATGAAGAGTGATTAGGTGCCAACTAAAGAGTGCTAGGAAAGCAGTTGCTGCTAAATTCCTAAGCATTGTTGACATATCCTCTTCATTATCTAATGGCCCGTTCGACATCCTCCAGCTCCAATTCAAGACTACTAAACAGTGTGGCAAGTGGCGAACCCATCACAGGAACACCCGTAATATTATTCTTACCAAGCCAATCAGCAGCAGCTTTTAAATCTTGTGTGGTGGCTGTGCCTGATTTAATACGCATGATCAGTTCATTAGTAACGAGGCCGTGAAGCTCGTTGAACTGATCTTCATTTGCTCGTTGTGTCATAAACCTCTGCGACCCATGTGTGTTTGCCGTCCCAGTATAAATTCATTACGCTTGGTAATCTTATACTTGACGGGTTGGATTGTTTGTGTGGTTTGATACCAGAAGAAGTTACCAACTGATCGGAAATCAGTGACAATAGCTAGTGGTAATGTAACCAAGTTTCTATTGCTAAAGTAATTTAAGCCTGACCCAACAACTTGGTAAGTGCCGGGTTGATTGTTAAGTTGGTAGAACCTATTAACTTCTGCGTTATTACCGCTAACTGTGTAGGTGCCAGTTGTAAGGCTAAAGCGTTTCGTAAGTGAGAACACCGCATCCTTACCGGACACGGAGAATGACCCAGGAACACTGTGAAGAGCTAGTGTTCGGATGAATCCAAGCGTATTTCCGAATAGCGAATATGTCCCTGCCTGTAGATCCAGTGAAACTTGTTTGTTTAGGGTTAATGTATTCCCCGCTAAACTATACGCCCCAACAATGGTATCTAGTGTAAAAGCAATACCGCTAGAATTATATTGAAGGGTTACATCAACACCAGCAATAGAGAACGTTCCTGTTTGAGAAACAAGTTGTCTATTTTGGAGCAATAGCGCATTGACTCCAGCAACCGCATATGTTTGGGTTGTGGCGTCTATTTGTGCTGCCCGTTGAAGGAGACTGTCATTCCCAACAAGTGAGTAGGTTTGAGTAGTGCCGTGAATCGTGCTGGACTTAAGCAGTCCAACGTTAACACCAGCAGCATTAAACGTACCTGTATTAGAAATAAGTTCTAGTACGACTTGTGCCCTAAGGGCCAATACGACGTAAGTATCGGTCGTGCTGACAATCTTGGTTAGAGTGCTTGTTCCGGTATTACTGGCAGTAGGCTCTACGCCATAGCTAACAACAAAGCCACCACCGTTATTATTGGCTGTACCAGCTTCACCAGCTTCACCAAGACCCGTAAGGTTAGCGTTAACCGGCACACCAAAGTGTGCGGTATTTAGGCTGTCGTTTGGCCTACCCACGATCATGGTGATCAGGGTATCATCAACAGTAGTAACTAATGCGGGAACCGTTGCTGTTGCAGAAGCAGTAACCTTGGTTCCTGTTGTGGTTACATCCCAAGGGTTGCCAGTAGTGACACACCCACGAAACGTATACAATCGGGCAAGAATGTGGTCCGTTCCAGCTCCAGTAGCAACTGCTGCTTCTGCTGCTGATGCTGCCCGCTTCCACCAAACATGAAGTTTGGAGCCAGTACTGGTAGCAACATCAGTAACAGGCGTACCAGGAAGTGCTGCCCATCCAGCAGGTGGAGTAAGGTTAGCACTGTCGCCTGATGTTTCAATAACAACCAGACCAATATCATTGATAAGGTGTGTGGGCCAAACAGCACTAACGGTTGCGCCAGTACTAGCAATTTGAGCACCTGCTGCCTGAAAAACTGGGGCCATTACTCAGTCCTCCACTGCCAATCAACCGCTGTTTTATTTAGTGGGACTTGAATGGGGTTATCTTCCACCCCAACTTCCCAGTAGGTTCCATTCCAAATAGCAAAGATCTGTTCATTGCTATCGGTGGTAACCACTACCTCAATTCCATCAGGAGGATAATTCATGGCCCCTCCTTTATCAAGTGATTGTTAGTACGCCGTTAGCATCATCGAAGTTAAGCAGCAGCGACTCTCCATCACCAAGGGTAATAGAAGAACCGTAGTCATACCAACCAATCAATTCATCGTTAGTGGCTGTCTGATTGAATAGCACCACATATCGGAATGGACCAGTAGAACCACCAGTAGAGGTAAGGGTCTTGTCAGTAATGCTCAGCTTATACACACCACCCGTCTGGGCACTACCACTCACCGTAACGGTACGAGCGTTAAGGTTGGTGTAGGTGATCTGAGTGATGTTAGCCAGCACTGAGTTACCAACAACCGGAAGCGTGTTGGTCAGAGCAACCTCAAGTTGATCCGCACCAAGGTTATGAACCTTCTCTGCTACTGCTTCAGTAAAGCTATTAAATTTAAAGAATGCGCTAGTAGCCATAATCAGTCAGCAAGTTCAGAAATAAAAAGGGTGCCAGAAGCTGAGCCCTGAATGGCAGCAATATTAGCGCCAAAAGGAACGGCAACATAAATACGCTCGCCTGTCTTCAAATAATGAGAGGAGGTAGTCGCAGTTTGAGCCGTAGTGCCGATGCTAAAGTGGATATGAGTGCCAGCTCCAGTGATTAGAGAGACAAAACGACACGTTGAAGTCAAGGCAAGGTTGACACTAGCTGCCCCAATCGCAATGGTGCGAGGAGTACCCAGAGCAAATAGCGTTGTTGAGGGTTCCGACAGGAACGTACCCGTCGTTGTTACAGCATCAGTTGTAATAGAAGCCATTTTATTTAATAAAAGTGTTTATTTAAGGGGCAGTTTACGGAATGTCATGTACCAACCAGACCCATTCCCATCAACCATCCAGCGTTTGGACCAGTTTTTCCAGGTATAAGAGACGTTTTTACCGCCCCAGCCGGGTTTTGGGTAGCCTCCGTTGGCATTATCCATCTCTCCATAGGGGTCATGACACACCACATGGGTATCAGTAAGTCCCACCACGAGCATCCAGTGCCCACCACCCCGTGGGGCGTGAGCAGGGCCATGGTGAAGGATACCACAAGCCACAGGATAGCCAGCATCTAACTCCTTTTCAAGAGTAGTGCGGGTTCCGTTTGTGTGAAAGGTTGCTTTGACGCCATAATCAGCAGCTGCCCGGATGTGTGCGGTTGCTTCGGTGGTATCTCCGTACTTAAGTACCGTCTTTAGATAGTTATCGTCGGCATTAGCGCCAGAAAGGGCTTCTGGATTCAAGTATTTAATCGCCATAGCAGCCGTACTTGAGAAGCACATGCGACTGCCATGACGGGTGGTACTATCAAGTTGGGGGTAATACTGCGAAACTTTAATAAGTGTCACTAGATCACTTCAGGATTGAATCCTTAATCTTAGCGATCTTGTCGTCTTCAGTACGGAAGGGCTTGAGAGAGTTAACAGCATTCAGAAGAAGCTGAACGAGGCTATTTTCCTTAAGTTTGCTGGCTCCAACAACTTCGGAACCAAGAAAAAGAGCAAGAAAGGCGAGAGTTTCGTAAGAAACTTTAAGTCCGAGAAAGGTAAGCATTGGTTTAGCGGCCTTGACCGCGAGATTGTTTACGCCCGTGATTGGGCAATGAGCGTGTTCCTTGTCCTTGACGGGTTTTCTTAGGAGCCCCAGGAACGTGGGTCACCTTGGCTACTGATTTAGGTTTGCCCATTAGGCTTCAAGAGCAGACTTGATCTCGTCCGTAGTTTCAGCCACGTTGATTGCATCCTGAATCAAGGCGTACTTGAACCGGATCTCCTGCCGTGATGCCTCAGCCTCCTCAGCACTGTTGCCAGGAATCTGCTTCATGATGATGGCATCAAAGGGGGCAAACTCGGCCTCACGCTTAGTGCGACGGATGTCGTGGCCGATGTCCTTTGCTTTGTCCAGGTCAACGTCAACAGCAGCACCGTTGGCGACCCAGGCGTTGCGGAAGAAACGATCAGCTGGGATGGCATCGTCTTCCACGATTTCGTAAGGCACGCCTTCGGGAACGTCCTTGGCTGCGACTTCCTCGATGGGAAGCTCACCTGTGGGAATGATGACGGATACGCCACCTTCGGCGTTTTGGAAGATAATGCGTTGGTTGGTCATGGTCGTTGATGTAAGGGTCATGATGGGTTAGCGGAAAATAGCGACGGAGACACCGGCCATATCTATTGTTGTTGTTGTAGATTCATCAAAACAAACTATACGAACCGCAGCAGTTGTTGGCGTAACAGAAGCGCCAGTACCATCAATTCCATAAGTTTCAATGGTTCGTCGCGTAGCGGTAATGCCTTTACTAATATTTACGGCATAGTTTGCATCCGGCATTGCCGTCGTGAAGTTCACCGTATAGTCGCCCGTCCCATTGTCCGTAATGCTGCTTACATTCCCACTGGCCCGAATCGCAACCGTGCCCGTGCCGTTGAAGTTGACCCAAGCGCGACAACCGTAAGCTGTAGCCACGGAACCGTAGCCGGAGTTGAACTGAAAGTTTCCAGTAGGCGTCCACTGAGCAACCTGCGAGCCGTTGTTATAAACACGGATGTTTGACGCAACAGTGCTTGTGCCGTTTGTGATGCAGAACTCGGTTGGGGCACCTGCTCCAAAATAACTAAGGCCAACGCTTGCAACAGCAGTTTGTGCTCCAGTATTGGTGCCTGCGGTGCCAACGTCAGAAGTAAATAAAGCGCCAGGTTCGGCACTTGCAACACGGAAAGAGCGGCCACCGCCATCTGGCGAACTGGTGGACTGCCCGGTAAATGTGCTGCCAAGCAACGTCCTTCCAGAGCTATCCAGCACAATGTTATTGCTGGCGCTGCTGGGGTTCTTGAGATTGGTTGTAGAAAGTGTGCTCATGGGGTTACCTCCAATAGTTGGCGAAGATCCTCAACACTGAGGCCCACTGCCTCCAGCTTTTGCAAAGCGGTTGGCTGTAGCGGTTCAGGGGCAGGCTCGGCAAGCTTGGCGTCCAACTCAGCCTGCGTGACAGGCGTGGCGTCGTCATGCCAGATGATGTCAGTGGCGTTGGTCGTCCCGTTTGGCACACTCCATTCGGCGCCAGGGCGGAGTAGCAGTAGTGCGGTAGTGATGTCCATTAGTTTGCAACCTCCATGATGGTCATGCGGATTCCAGCAACTGTTGAAGTTTGGCCGCCTGCGTTCACTAAGTGCATAACCGTAAAGTTCCTGGCGGTTGTAGCAGTATTGGAAAGGCTTAACTGGATGCAAGGCATTGATTGCAGGCCAACATCACCGGAACCTGAAAAAGCGCGGTGGGTATATGCAGAGCCAACAGCAGTGCTACTTTCTCCTATTGAATAATTGCTGTGGGCATTTACGCCTGCAACGTTGGCAATCTGAGCATTAAAGTTAGCAATAAGTATAAGAGTAGAGCTGGCGCTTAGCGGGGTAAAATTAAACTGTGAAGCGTTTGCATTTACATAACTAAGACTGCTTGTACTAGAGCCTGCGTCAAGAAAGCTTTGCACCTTAATGACTTTGCCTGGCAATGCCCAACTCAAAGTCCCACTGCCATTAGTGCTGAGCACCTGCCCACTGGTGCCATTGCCGGTTGGCAAAACCAGCGTGTTATTACCCGCCACGGCTGGGGCGGTAAGTTCGGTGTAACCCGATGTTGAGCCGTTAAGACGTACTGGCATAATAATGATGGGTTAGCGGAAGACGGAAACACACATTGCCGGAGCGTCAGAAGTGCTGGCGGCCCCTGTTGTGTTATAAAAGATAACGCGAACTGATCCGGCAAGTATGTAGTCTGTGCCAGCAAGAGTAGCCCTGAAGTCGCCGTCTACAGTTCCTGATGTAAGTCGGGTTCCGGTGACATTTGCTGCATAATTAGCATCTGCCATTGCCGTCGTAAATGTCACCGTGTAATCACCAGTTCCATTTCTCAACACACTAGTCACATTGCCACTGGCCCTGATCAAACGATTGGTGTTGGCTGTACTAGTGGCTCCAGTAGTGTCTTTAGTGCCATCAAAGTTCACCCAAGCGCGACACCCATAAATTGGGGCCGTGCCGGTCTGAGCGCCATCGAGTTTGGCTGCCGTGATGTTGGCATCTGCGATGTCAGCAGTAACGATGGAGGCATCGGGAAGTCCACCTGCCGAGATGCCGGTTACGGTTCCGGCTCCGTTAATAGTAATAGGCATGATTAAACAATCGTCCAAGAAGAACCAGAAGGAACCACAACCGTGGCACCAGTTTGAACCGTCACAGGGCCAGCAGTTACTGCATTTTTACCAGCTGTGATCGTGTATGATGTGCTGATGATTGCGCTATTTTCATAAAAACAATCATCCGTACCACCACCTCGGGCGCCACCACCAATGGACGACCAGCCAATACCATTGTACCCTTCATACGCAGTAAGATCCGAATTGAATCGAATCATGCCCGTGTTGGGGCTTCCAGGGCGTTGACCAGTTGTTCCTACGGGTAGGTCAAAGTAACCAGTGGCTGAGTTATCAATGTTACCCGTGATGGTATCACCAGCCTTCTGGAGAGACGTAGTAATAGCAGAAGCAGCAATACTTGCTGATGTAGCAGCAGAAGTAGCCGCAGCAGAGGCTGATGTAGCCGCATTATTAGCAGTGTTTGTTGCTGCTGTGATTTGTGCTTGAAGACCAGCTGTGCTTTGATTTTGTGCTAGATTAGCAGTTTCCTGTGACAAGTACAATACTTGATCAAAATTAAAATTAAGATCAGCTGCTTTTACGGAAGAGCCAGGAAAGAATGTAGCTTGAAGAGTCTGATCATCAGTACTCCGATTAAGAAGTACTGTAGATCCAGCTGCTGGAGCTGTGACAAATTCAATGGTGGTAGCGTTGGCAAATGTGTATTGAGTTGTAACCGTCTGAAGAGTGCCGTTTAGATAGACATCAATATCAGTGGTATCGAGATATGGAAAGGTGATGGAGAACAGCTTGTTAGTGCCGTTCCCCGTATATGTATTGGAGGTGATTGCCATTAGCTTTTAATTGCTATTGTTGTGAGTACTGAATCAAGTCGTAAATACCGCCACCTTGAGTACCGGTTCTCTGTAAGAACTCATTCTTACGTTTAATAAAATCAGGATTGGTAGCTTCAACTTCTTGCTTGGCAGCGTTAAGAGAATCTTGGAAGATCTCAACAGTACGCCGCTTATGCCACGGATCCACAAGCCTTTCCGATGGCGCTAATGATCCTTCTTTCCACCGTTGCTCATCAGCTTTAAATTCTTTAGATTCAAAGTGTTTGGCAAGGGCTTTTTCAAGACCATTCTTAGCCATCAGTGCTTTAATCTGTGCCCGTTCTTCACCCGTATAAATTTGGCCAGTAGTAGCAGATTTAAAATTCCCTTTATGCCAAACATTCATAGCAATCAACTTTTGGGCCACAGGGCTTTGATTCTCTTCAAGAGTTTCGAAGGGAATGTGAGCATTCACAAGACCACCTGTTGATCGCAGCATTGGTTTACCAGTAAGGATATCCGGCTCATAAGGAGCTAGTTTGCTAATACCAGGCCAGACCTGAGCAAGGGTTTTTTGAAACAGCGAATCGTATTCACGGTAATATGGATCAGAAGCATTGGCCCACGCTTTACGTTGACCAGTATATGGCACTAAATTGTTAGCCATATTAAGTCCTGCTGATGCCATAGCATCCATAAAGTTATTTGGATTACCAGGAATATTAGAACCACCTGTTAACTTTTTAAATCCATCTTGTGGGTTAAGAATAACAGAGATACCGTCTAGGTTAGCAAGATAACTTTTTTCGGTAAAACTACCAGCAATAGCATAGGTAAGTGCTGTGGCAAGTTGATTAAAATCTTCTATGTCGCCATAGCGAGAAAGATGACCAAGATCAGCGGCAGCAGCCATCCAGTTAGACAGTGGATCAAACCAAGCATAAGAAACCCATGTATTTCCAACCTTAACGGATCGAGGTTGAATTCCTTGTTGTCTCCAACGTTCCCGTTCATTGGCATCAAACGGGGCATTACCAGTTACATTGCCACTGGTTCCCATTGAATATCCAATGCTGAAAAGAAGAGAACCAACAGACTCTCTACCACGCAGTTCAGCAAGGGCCATCTCATCTCCAGACTTAAGGGCTTCACGGTAACCACCCATAAACTTACCAATCAATGGAGTGAATGAAAGCTGATACCCCATGATGTTGGCGGGTGTCCGAATAAACGGCATGATGAACCGACCAATAGGAATCTTATTTTCAGGCCCACCACTAACAAGTTCTTCTAATTTCTTAGCATAGAACCCTGGGTCATTGGTAAAGGTCATGGTGTCGCCGTACTCTTTAAGAGCTTTGTCGGTAATTTGACCGGAACGGCTATCCACACCACGTCCCATAGCAATCATGGCGTGTTCAAGATTCATACCAAAATCTTTAGCACCTTTATCGCTTGCGTATTTAAACGCATCCATAGAGATTTTCTGTCTAACCGCCACGGTACGGATATAGTCATCGGATGACATCATCAAACGACTAGGAAGTTCCGTCCATTTAGCCCAAGAATCAAGCCACCGAAGGTGACCAGCAATCATACGCTGTGTGTCGTTCTTAGCAGCCATCTCAAGACCATCAAGCATTGCATCAGACTCTGCTTTGGTAATGACGGATGCTGCGCTCCAGGAAGCAGGAACACCACTCCTGAAGGTTTTACCAGCTACCTGGGCAGCTTCAAGAGAACTATTAAACAGGGCAGCATACCCAGCACCTGCGGCTCCGATAAACATATCGTTGCCCTCAATCAAACCTTGAAGTCCAATTTGAGTTGGATACAGCACAAGGCGCATGGTACCAGCCATGTTACGGATGAGAGTCTTTGTTCCCGAAAGAATGTTATTGTAGAACATTCCAAGGGTTTTCTTACCCGCATACTTAACCACAGTGCCAGCAAAATCAATTGTTTTGGCTGGATCACCACCGGATAATGCCATAGCAAGAGACATCATACGTGCTTCATCACGAGCAGCTGGATCACCAGTACGCATAAGGTACTTAACGTGATCAGCCCATTTACGCAGCATCTTATTGGTAAGGACGTTACTTGCTTCATCTGCGCCTTCGGCAGATACTTCATCCATAGCCTGCTGCCAACGCTTACCAAGGGCAAGACGACGACCAGCTTCAAGTGACCACGCTTCCTTACGAAGCATCACCATACCAGCTACCTGATCCACCATACGGTCAAAGTGGTTACCACCTGTGATTCCGTTGGCTTCTGAATGAAGAGCATCTTGACCGATGTTGCCTGCCTTTTCAGACAGACGACGCATCATG
>OFRA01000001.1_pt1 | contig 100095 bp, 91 predicted proteins | sample 1543001 | NCBI WGS metagenome assembly OFRA01 (sample SAMN07774221, study PRJEB24372) | wastewater metagenome | isolation source: Lake Maggiore Verbania | place: Italy: Verbania | collected 2015-12 | reverse complement strand
GGTTTGGATGTGCATTTACCCCTGTGGACAATTTATAATATAGCCATAGCCAATTCCCCAAAAGGCTAGAGGTAAAAAAAGAAGTTTTGACAGTTCGTCAATTTAAAGCAAAGGACTAATTCGTGGCTGTATCTCGTGCGCCCAAAAACGCAGGCAAGAAGAAGAGCGTTGCAAAAAAGAGCACGAAGAGCGTTGCTAAAAGTTCAATAAAGAAAGATAAGAAGGGCGCTAAGTCCAAAGGCCCAAGACTATTTCCTACCAAGGCAGAACTTGAAGCGATGAAGCTTGCAAGGGAGGCAAAAGCTAAGCCAGATGAAAAGAAGGGGCCGCGCCGCTTTCCAACAAAGGCAGAACTTGAAGCAGCAAAGGCTGCAGCTACTGGAGTAAGCAAGCCTGCTGGCAAGAAGATAATTGAAAAAGTTGATGGCGAAGAGGTTGAGCTAGAAGAAGTTGAGCTAGAAGACCTTGAAAAGTTAGTTGCTGAAACCGGGGAAGAAGTTGTTGAAGGCGCAAGTGATGTTCGAGTTGTTAATCTAACTGAAGAAGCCAAGAAAGAAGAGGGTGAGTTCACCCTTAAGGATTCTGAAGAAGATGACGCGCCGCCTCAGACTGTCTTAACAGCAGGTGCTACTGCAGATCCAGTAAAAGACTATCTCAAGCAGATTGGTCGAGTAGCTCTACTAAATGCTGAACTTGAAGTTGAACTTGCTATGAGAATTGAAGCTGGATTATTTGCTGAAGCAAAGTTGAATTCAGGCGAGAAGATGGAACGTTCATTTAAGCGAGAGCTGGAGTGGATTGCAGAGGATGGTAAGAGAGCTAAGAACCATCTTCTTGAAGCAAACCTTCGCCTCGTTGTTTCTCTTGCTAAGCGCTATACCGGTCGAGGAATGCTATTTCTTGATCTAATTCAAGAGGGAAACCTAGGTTTAATTCGCGCAGTAGAGAAGTTTGATTACACAAAGGGATATAAGTTCTCAACCTATGCAACCTGGTGGATTCGCCAGGCAATCACGCGCGCTATGGCAGATCAGGCAAGAACTATTCGTATTCCAGTACATATGGTTGAAGTTATTAATAAATTAGCCCGAGTTCAGCGCCAGATGCTTCAAGATCTCGGCCGCGAACCAACTCCTGAGGAGCTGGCAAAAGAGCTTGATATGACCCCTGAGAAGGTTGTTGAAGTTCAAAAATATGGTCGCGAACCGATCTCACTTCACACTCCACTTGGTGAAGAGGGAGATTCAGAGTTTGGTGATTTGATTGAAGACTCTGAGGCGATTGTTCCTGCAGATGCAGTTTCATTTACTCTCCTTCAAGAGCAGCTTCACTCTGTGCTAGATACTCTCTCAGAGCGCGAGGCAGGCGTTGTTGCGATGCGCTTTGGATTAACCGATGGCCAGCCTAAGACCCTTGATGAAATCGGCAAGGTCTACGGGGTCACCCGCGAGCGCATTCGCCAGATTGAATCTAAAACTATGTCCAAGCTTCGCCATCCATCAAGATCACAAGTACTACGCGATTACCTAGATTAGGAGATAGTTCATGTCAGATCGTCCAAAGATTTATGTAAAGCCCAACGGTTCAATCCGCGTAACGGGCGCCGCTGATTTCGTTGATGCAGAGGGCAATGTTCTTGAGACAAAAGAGAACTTCTCGCTCTGTCGCTGCGGACACTCTAAAGAGAAACCATTCTGTGATGGCTCACATCGAGATGCAGGATTTACCGCCGAATAACTCGCTCTGGGCAGAAGGTTTTAAGCAGAGCGGTAAAAGAAAAGAATTTAATAATTCTTACGATGTCGCAATAATCGGTGGTGGATTCTCAGGGCTCTGGTCGGCCTATCACCTACTGAAGTTAGATCCCAAACTCTCTATTGTTATCTTTGAGGCAAAATCAATTGGCTATGGAGCAAGTGGAAGAAATGGTGGCTGGGTTTCATCAGATTATCCGGTCTATCGAAAAACACTTGAAAAGCGCCATGGTAGTGATGCCACCGACAATCTTTTCAAAGAGCTTGGAAATGCTATTGATGAGATTGGTCAGATAGCAGAACAGATAGCCCCCAAGGCAAGTTTTGTTAAGTCAGGAACGGTCACATTTGCTAGAAATAAGGCGCAAGAGAGACGATTAAAGGCGAGCGCTGATTCAGAACATTTCTGGAAGTCTGCAGATGAGATCGGTCAGTTAATTCAAGTATCTGATTTAAGGGGCGGATTATTTAATCCGCAATGCGCAACGATTAATCCATTCCAACTTGTTTTGGGGCTAGCCAACTACTTGGAGAGCAAAGGAGTAGTGATAGCCGAAGGGGTATTTGCTACCCAAACAAATGGCGGAGTCTTAGCAAATAGCTCACTAGTGAAGGCTCCAGTAGTAATTAGAGCGAGTGAGGCTTTCTCTGATCCTGGGCGAGAATTTATCCCGCTCTACTCTCTCATGATTGCTAGTGAAGCTCTGCCTGAAGAAATCTGGGATCAAATAGGAGTTAAGGATCGCTTCACCTTTGCTGAAGGGACGCACTTGGTGAATTACGCACAACGCACTGGCGATAATCGCCTTGCAATAGGTGGACGCGGGGCTAGCTATCCATTTGGCTCAAAACTTATTGAAGAAAAGGAAATGACTAGCTCTGTTCATCAAAGCTTAGAGGCAATGGCTAAGCGATGGTTTCCAGTTTTGAAAAATGTGAAATTTACTCATGCTTGGGGCGGGGCAGTGGCAATTACCCGTAATTGGGAGCCATATGTTCAATTTGATAAATCAACTGGTTCTGCTCGCCTTGGTGGCTATGCAGGAGATGGCGTGACTATGAGTTATTTAGCAAGCAAAATATTGGCTGATTTAATCGTTGGCAGAGAAAGTAATGTCACAAATCTGCACTTTGTAAATCGCGAAATTAGAAAATGGGAGATAGAACCACTTAGATATCTAGCAGTTAACTCGTTAGTGAAATTAAGTGGGATTGCAGATAGAGAGGAAGTTAGAACTGGAAGACCAAGTCTGGTCTCGAGGCTTATCTCGCCGTTGATTCTGCGCTAAGTCGCTCAGTTTCATCATCTATGCGAGCGGCTGTGCTTGCTAGCCCATCTTGGTATTTCTTAGCGTGGTGAGCACAGAAAAGTAATTCAAATCCATTGGCCATTACCGCACGAACATAAGCTTGAGCTCCACAGCGATCACAACGATCAAGAGCGCTAAGGGGCGATGAGGTAAGCAATAGATTTTCAGTCATTTCTGGCCAACCTTTCCTGTGCTTGTTAGGTTCTAGTGGAACATCAAACCACCTCTGGGTTATTCCCCGCAGGTCGAATTCAAAGTTTTTTCTCATAATTGATGACTTTCTTCACGGAAAATCGAAATCCTCACCCTTTTCGGCGCGTATTGCCAGGCTCCTTTGATCCCATAGATACCCTTGCCCATCGTGGCAGAGACTTCAAGCGCAGACCAAGTGCGCAGTGTAGAAAAGTCCTACTCAGCGAAAGATCTCTCAGTATTAGAAGGTCTTGATGCTGTTCGAAAGCGCCCCGGAATGTATATCGGTTCAACCGATGGTCGCGGCCTTATGCACTGTCTTTGGGAAATTATTGATAACGCTGTGGATGAATCACTTGCAGGATATTGCAAGAAGATAGAAATTAATTTAGAAAAAGATGGATCTATTGAAGTCCATGATGATGGACGAGGTATCCCAGTTGATAAGGAACCTAAAACAGGACTTACTGGAGTAGAAGTTGTGATGACCCGCCTTCATGCTGGTGGAAAGTTTGGTGGTGGCTCATATGCGGCAACCGGAGGCCTTCATGGCGTAGGAGCATCTGTTGTAAATGCTCTGGCATCTCGCCTTGATGTTGAAGTAGATCGAGATGGAAAAATTTATTGGATGTCATTTAAGCGCGGCGTTGCTGGAATATTTGATGGCGATGGCCCTAATGCTCCATTTGAACCTAAATCAGGGCTTCGCATAATTGGAAAAGTCTCGGCGAAGATTACTGGAACAAGAATTAAGTGGTGGTCAGATAAACAGATATTTCTAAAGGATGCACAGCATGATTTAGAGGAGATCTATACCAGGGCTCGACAAACTTCTTATCTAGTTCCAGGTCTTACTCTGGTTGTTAATGACAATCGCAGTAAAGATAAGAGCTCGGAGATTTTCTTTCATAAAGGTGGAATTTCGGAATACTGCCACTTTATTCAGCCGGATGAGGCAGTAGGAGATGTAATTCGCTTAACTGGCCAAGGCCATTATCAAGAGACAGTTCCCGTTCTTGATGAAAAAGGCCATCTTGAGCCTCAAGAAGTTGAGCGAGATATGGGCGTTGATATCGCTATTAAATGGGGTAATGGTTATGAGAGCACAGTTCGCTCCTTTGTAAACATCATCGCAACTCCAAAGGGCGGAACCCATGTGCAAGGCTTTGAAAAGGCTCTAGTAAAAACGTTTAATGAGTTCCTTCGCGCTAAAGGCGTTCTAAAAAAGAATGAACTTGATGTGATTAAAGAAGATATCCTCGAAGGATTAACTGCAGTGGTGACAGTTCGAATGCAAGAACCACAATTTGAAGGTCAGACTAAAGAGGTTTTAGGAACTCCTGCAGTAACAAAGATTGTTACTCAAGTAGTCTCAGATGAGCTTAAGAAGTTCTTTACAACCACTAAACGAATCGATAAGGCCAATGGACTTGTAGTGCTTGAGAAAGTTGCTAACGCCTCGAGAACTCGTATTTCATCAAGAGCTCACAAGGAGTTGCAACGCAGAAAGAACGCCCTTGAGAGCTCATCACTTCCTGCCAAGCTCTCTGATTGTCGTTCTGAGGATGTTTCGCGAACTGAGCTATTTATTGTTGAAGGTGAGTCAGCTCTTGGAACTACTAAGGCTGCAAGAAATTCGGAGTTCCAAGCAATCTTGCCGCTGAAAGGAAAGATTTTAAATGTTCAAAAGGCCTCGCTTTCTCAGATGCTTGATAACGCAGAGTGCGCAGCAATTATCCAAGTAATTGGAGCTGGATCTGGAAAGTCTTTTACGCTAGAGGATGCTAGATATGGAAGAGTTATTCTGATGTCAGATGCCGATGTTGATGGCGCACATATTCGCTGCTTGATGCTCACCCTGCTCTATCGCTATATGAAGCCGCTAATTGATGATGGAAGAGTCTTTGCTGCAATTCCGCCCCTTCATCGCATTGAAGTTATTGGCGGTGGAGGTAAGAAGGGAGAGGTGCACTACACCTACTCCGATGATGATATGAAAAAACTATTGACCGACTTGAAGAAGCAAGGAAAGCGATGGAAAGAGCCACTTCAGCGCTATAAAGGCCTTGGTGAGATGGATGCTGATCAGCTCCGCGAAACCACTATGGATCCTGATAAGCGCACATTAAGAAGAATTACCATTAAAGATGCTGCAGCTGCTGAAAAGATATTCGAGCTATTGATGGGTAATGAAGTTGCGCCTCGAAAAGAGTTTATTGCAACTGCAGATATCGATCGCGAAAGAATTGACGCTTAAGCAATTAGAGTGCGTCGCGCCGTTGCGTATTTGGCGCTAACTTCGCTTAACTCATCTGATACTTGATTTCGAAGCGCCTCTTCACTCTTTAAAAGCGCAGTCAGCTTGGAGATCGTTGACTTCAACTCTTTAGCCTCAGTATCTAACTCAATCTTTGACATCTTGGTTAGCCTTCTTAGAGGCATATCTAGGATGTAGGTGGCTTGTTCCTCACTTAACTTAAAGCTCTTGATAAGTGATTCTTTTGCTTCATTTGCATCATCGCTTCCCCTAATTATTTTCACTACTTTATCGATATCTATAATTGCCTTTAGAAGGCCTTCAACTAGGTTTAGTCGGGCAGAGGCCTTAGCTTTTCTAAAATTAGACCTTCTTGTAACCACCTGGATTCGATGATCAATAAAGACCTGAAGCAGTTCTTTTAAGCCCAAAGTCTTTGGCTTGCCATTAACTAGGGCAACAGCATTAATAGAGAAGGCATCCTCAAGTGGGGTGAGCTTATAGAGATTTTCTAGTACCGCCTCTGGCTCAAAACCATTTTTTACCTCAACGACCACCTTCGTTCCAGATTGTCCATCGGTTAGATCAATAATGTCTGAGATGCCTTGGATCTTCTTTGATTTAACTAGCTCGCTAATACGTTCAACTACCTTTTCAGGTCCGATGTTAAATGGAAGTTCGGTGATAGTTATTCCAGATTTACGAGCGCTCACTTTGCCAATTTCAACTTTTGCACGAACTTTGAAAGCACCTTTTCCGCTTTGATAGGCCTCAAGGATGCCCTCTTTGCCAATAATGCTTCCTCCAGTTGGAAAATCTGGTGCAGGAATGAATTTCATTAATTGCTTTAAGGTAGCGCTGGGATTTTCAATTAGATGCTTTGTTGCTTGTATTACTTCACCTAAGTTATGAGGAGCCATATTTGTGGCCATTCCAACAGCAATACCTGTTGCACCATTAACTAAGAGGTTAGGAAAAGCTGCAGGTAGTACTAAGGGTTCTAATATCTGTCCGTCATAATTTGCTCCAAAATCAACGGTATCTTCATCGGCTTCCTCCACCATCATGAGCGCAGCACTTGCAAGTCTTGCTTCCGTGTAGCGCATAGCTGCAGGCCCAGCATCAAGTGAGCCAAAGTTTCCATGTCCATCTACTAATGGCAGGCGCATTGAAAAGTTCTGTGCCATGCGAACTAGCGCGTCATAAATTGCTCCATCACCGTGGGGATGTAATTTACCCATCACCTCACCAACAACACGCGCGCTCTTAACGTGGCCTTTATCTGGACGCAGTCCCATCTCGGACATCTGGTGGAGAATTCTGCGATGTACTGGCTTCAATCCATCTCTGGCATCAGGAAGCGCTCTGGAGTAAATAACTGAATAGGCATACTCAAGAAATGAATCTGACATCTCAGATGAGACATCGATATCAACAATTTTCCCGGGGAATTCTCCTGGCTTAGCAGCTACTACTTTCTTGCCCGTGCTCTTGCCTGAATCTGATTTAGCCATGGCGTGATTCTGCCAAGTAAAGTGTGAATTACTTGGGATTGACGCTCGGTCTAGCCCCGATAGTTGTGACACATCCACTGGCTAATGTATTTCCAGCCTTTAGAGATGATTCTAAATCTTTAGATTCAATCCATCTTCCAATGAATCCAGCAGCAAATGCATCTCCAGCTCCGGTGGAATCAATTGCAGTAATCGGCAGAATTGGAGAATTTACTATCTCTTGCCCTCTTGATTTACCGATTGCCCCTTGGCTACTTGTAGTTATGACAACGGTCTCAACATCTTTAGACAGTTCATTTAAGGCATCTTCAATATCACTATTTCCAGTTAGGAATTCGGCCTCAGCCTGGTTCATAATTAATAGATCCATTAATTTACATCTCTGGCGACAGGCATCTACCCCAAGGTTGCTCATCACTCCAACAGATCCGGGATTAAAGAAGATTTCTAAATTAGCTTCTCTCATTTTGTTAATCATTCGAAGAACTCCTGCTTGGGATTGAGGATTAAAGAGGGCATAGCCTGAGAGAAATACAGCGCTAAATCTGGTGAGATCGGGTAGATCTAACTCGCTAAGACCTGAATTGGCTCCTCTATCTGGAAACATGGATCTCTCACCATTTTGATCAACTAGCACCACAACAATTCCAGTTCGATGCTCTTTTAAAAACTCAGGTTTATATTCAATGTTCCAGGCATCAAATTCATTAGCAATAACTCGACCAGCTGCATCATCTCCAAGACGACAGACATAAAAGACCTTATGGCCAGATGATGCGAGCCAGGTAGCGGTATTTGCTGCAGCTCCGCCACCATGGGTTGAAATTTGAGAGATTGTGTCACTGCCTAGATACATCTGCCCTTGCATCTTAACAATTACATCAAGCATGGCATCGCCAATGCAGAGAATTTGAGCCATAGCTATTTAAGGGCTACTGCAATCTGAGCTGCTAGAGCAGCATTTGCCTTAATTATCTCAACATTTACTCTTAAGGATTCACCTTTGGAATTGGAGTGGAAATATTCCAGTAGAAATGGCGTCACAGCTTTTCCGCTAATTCCAGCTGTCTTAGTTTTAGCAAGACCATCAAAAAGGATTTGATCATGTAGAGCTTTATCCATTTGGTTTCCAACAGGATTTGCCACAATTAGCGCTGAATTATTTGTGGCTACATCACTTCGAGCCCTCCAAATTTGGGCAATGTCTTGCGGCGTATCGGCTCTATGTTCTAAGTCAAAGCCAGAGTCTGTTAGATAAAAGCCAGGAAACTTATTTGTCCGATAGCCAAGAATTGGAACAGATAAGGTTTCAAGTCTTTCCAAAGTAGCGCTGACATCCAGAATAGATTTTGCCCCTGAGCAGACTATTAAGATAGGAGTATTTGCTAGAGCAAGCAAATCTGCCGATTCATCCCAGCTCTGCCAAGCTTCACGATGAACTCCGCCTAACCCTCCGGTAGCAAAAAGTGAGATACCAGCCATATTGGCGATATGAGATGTTGCAGCAACTGTAGTAGCGGCGCTCTTTTTCTGAGTTGAAATGATTGCCAAATCTCTTATCGAAGCTTTTAAGATGTTTTCATCATTTGCAATTTGCGTTAATTGATCTGGCTCTAGTCCGATATGAATCTGTCCATCGATAATTGCAATAGTTGCTGGCGTTGCGCCAGCATCAGTGACGATTTGCTCAACTTCTAAGGCCACCTCAAGATTCTTAGGCCGGGGCAGTCCATGAGTGATGATTGTCGATTCAAGAGCAACAACTGGGCTCTTATCTTTAAGGGCTCTAGCTACTGCCGCTGAGTATTTGATCATGAGAGGTCTAGGTTACTGGAAAGATGGGGTAGTGGCCTACCTGCTCTCAGATTTATCTCAATCGATATTTGCAACACTTGGGGTATCTAACTGCATTAATTCTTTAGGGATTAGTAATAATGAAGGTCAGAGAGAGTGCTTACTTCTTGTAGATGGAATGGGAATCAATGCTCTAGAGATAGTTGGTAAAGAGCTACCGATATTTTCACAAGTTAAAAACCATAACCAATTGCAAGCTACTTTTCCATCCACAACTTCTGCCAGTTTGACCTCTCTTGGCACCGGTTGTGCGGTGGGCGTTCATGGAATGGTTGGTTACACGATGAGAGTTCCCAATAGCGGAACTCCAGAGCGATTATTAAATGCGCTTAAGTGGGATGAACGAGTAGATCCCTACATCTGGCAATCAGAGGCAACTTTGTTTGAGCGAGCAAAAAAGCAAGGAGTTAAGGTCTCCCATATTGCAGCAAAGCGTTATGAAGAAACAGGTTTCACTAGAGCTGCACTTCGTGGCGCTGATTACTTTGGAGTTAATCAAGTAGATGAGATGGTTGATCAAGCAAAAAGCGTCCTTAGTAATACTAGATCTTTTGCTTATCTATATTTAAATGATGTAGATGATGCCTCGCACCGTGAGGGCTTAGGCTCTGAGAAGTTTCACTATGCCATGGCAAAGAGCGCAGATTTAATTTTGAAACTTATTGAGAATCTACCCAAAGGAAGCAGGTTATGGGTCACCTCAGATCACGGGATGATTAATCGGGATGATTTTGTAGTTTTAGGAAAAGAAAATGACCTGCTTAAAAATGTCGACTTGTTAGGGGGCGAGCCGAGGGTGCGCTATCTCTATCTAAAGCCAGGTAGCGTTGAAGAGACAAAATCACAATGGCAGGAATTCTTTAAAGAAAAGGTAACTCTCTACACTCGCCAAGAGGCGATTGCATTGAATTTATTCGGCCCTGAAGTATTAGATAAGAATATGGAGCGCATTGGCGACTTAATTGCTATTGCCAACGGAGAATTCATTATGGTTGAGAGTGAAAGGCAAGAGCTACAACTATCTATGGTTGGACATCATGGGGGAATGACTCAAGCTGAGATTGCAATACCTTTACTAAGCGCTGATATTTAAAGCTCTTACTCTTCCTCTTGTTCATCTTTCTTCTTGCCTCGCCCAAACATAATGTCATCCCAAGATGGAATTGAAATCCGCTTGGTTACGCCATCTTTCTTAGCATCAGGAGCAATCTCTTTTACTCCACTTGTCTCCTCAAGAAGGTTTGGATCAGTTCTAACAGCAACTAAGCGAGGCGGCTGAGGAGACTCACCTTCCATGGGAAAGAGAACTCCATGATCACTAAGTCGATCGTTTTTCGGCGCACTCTTTTGAGAAACTTCTTCACCATTAATCCATCTAGCGCCATCATCTCGTGAGTGGAGTGTTCGCTTATTTGCATCAAAGCTCCAGGTTGCCTCTGATTGCCCATCTCGTGATGGATAGGTGAGAACTAGATGCCAACTTCCATCATCTAGCCTCCAGGTATTCCAAGAGATCTGATTCATATTTACGCCCCGAGGAGCAAGACGTTGAATAACTAACTCTGAGAGGGGAAGAGAAGTTCCTTTTGGTGAGGCCTTCTCTGCCAATTCAATTATCCAAGCGCGCTCTTGCAAGATCGGACTTGCATAACGCTCAACTTTTTCAATAGAAAGTCCTGAAATGCGAGCAACTTCAGCAAAGCTCTCTCCGGCCCTAAGGCGAGCTTGAATTTCTTTAATGGAAAATTGTGGAGCGCTCTCAACTACGGTTGCTAAACGGCGCTCATTAACAGCAGCACGCAAAGTGTCACTAACTCTTAGCGAGAAGTTATTGCCATCGCTATCACTTAGCTCTAGATGCTCTCCATCTTGAGAGCGTGCAATAAAGCGCAAGTCAGTCATGGGTAAAGATTGCCATAAGAGTAGTGAAATCTGCGGGAAATTAGCCTTAGAGTTGAATTACTTTTGCCTTCCAAAGGCTAAGAAATGGTAGAAGCGAAAGTAAAGCAATTAACATACAGGCAACTGGCACCATAAATGCGACAGTTGAGCCATATGTGTCAATGATGTATCCAGTAATTGCAGCAGGAATAGCCCCACCAAGATTAAGTGCAGAGATCGACCAAGCCAAAACTTCAGTGGTTCGCTTAGGACTAACGGAACGCTCGGCAACAGCAAATCCGGCTGTTAGTAGCGGCGCTATTGCTAGGCCATTGATAAATAGTGCAATAGCCAAAATTGTTAAGTTTCCAGTAAATATCTGTGCAGCAAAATAAATTGGAAGGGTTAGAAGGGCTAGAGCAAAAACTGAGATAACAAATCTTCGTGCCTCATTAATCTTCCAATGCAAAGACCCACTTATAAATGCTGAGATTCCAGAGCTAAAGGACCAGATAGCTATATAGAAACCGCTATATTCACGAATACTAAATTCATCAAGATAACCGACAAGTACCAAGCCAGTTGATCCAAAGAATGCTCCAACTGCCATCATGGGAATAAATAGAGCTTGAATGAATCTATCTTTTATAAGCAATGAATGATCATCACCGACTTCGCGGGGATGGGCTGGCGGCTGAGTTTTTCGTTGTGAGAGAAAGAGCAGCGTTCCCACACTGATAAATCCCATTGCAGTAAAAATTGCGGCCTCTGGAAAGAAGTAAGACGCGGTAATTGCAGCAAGAACAGGGCCGCTAGTAAAGATCACTTCATCAACGAGTGCTTCAAAAGAATATGCGGTGTCAATCAGCTTTCGATCATCACCAATTACATGAATCCAGCGCCTTCTAACCATCTGCCCTGAGCCAATAACAAAACCTTCAAAGATTATCGCTGCGGTAAACCAACTCCAGGTAGGAGCATCGCTCTTAACGAGGTATACAAAGAGGCCAAGGAAAATTAGATGAACTGGAGCTGTTATGGATAAAACTTTATTTTGACCAATTTGGTCTGCAACCCTAGACCAAAGCGGTGTGGCCACCGATAAGACCAGTGATGCCACCATTGATAACGCGCCAGCTAGGGCATATGAGCCAGTCTCGGCAACAACGAAGAGAACAATTGCGATGTAGAGCATTGAAATCGGCATGCGCAAAATGAAGCCTGCAAAAGAGAAGTTCCAACCTCCAGGCACGGCAAATAATCTTTTGTAGGAGGTGAGCATGAAGGCAAGTCTACTTGGCATCGAAGAAACTATGATTAGATTGGAATATGTCGTTAAACCTTGAGTTATTAGCCCTTGCTGAGAAAGTTGCTTTAAGCGCTGGGGAATTACTCTTAGATAGACCAAGTAAGTTTGAATTAGATGAAAAAAGTGGTGCTCTCGATTTTGCGACTCAGAAAGATCATCAGAGTGAATCTTTGATTGTGAGCCAAATTCTTGCTCAAAGGCCTTTGGATGGATTGATTGGAGAAGAAGGGGCAAATAAAGAGAGCGAATCTGGAATTACTTGGGTAATTGATCCTATTGATGGAACTGTAAATTATCTCTATGACTTACCTGGCTGGTGCATCAGTATCGCAGCAAAGAACAAAGAAGAATACATAGCAGGTGTGGTCTATTCGCCTACAACAAACTCACTCTGGAAAGCATCAAAGTCAAATGGAGCCTTTCTTAATAATTCACCAATTAAGTGCAATGATCCAGTAAATCTTGATAGAGCTTTATTAGGCACTGGCTTTGCATATGACATCAACAATCGAAAAGTGCAAGCAAAGATAATTGAAGAACTACTTCCTAAAGTAAGGGATTTAAGAAGACTTGGTGCGTGCGCTGTTGATATCTGCCATGTAGGAAGTGGCGCACTTGATGCTTACTTCGAAGAGGGAGTTAATGAATGGGATTATGCTGCGGCATCACTAATTGCCCAGGAAGCAGGGGCCACTTTTTCTGTTACTAAGGCAAGAGATGGATCTTCAAGGAGTTCGGTAATTGTCGCTGGCCCATTTCTTCATGCCGCCCTTAGCGCCCAAATCCAGGGGCGATAGCGCACTTTCTGCCCTCATTTTTAGCGATTTAGCACTTAGCCTCAAGGTATGGCAAGATACGGCGAGTTGTTAGGCCAATCCCTTGGAAAAGGCCTGAAGGATAAATAAAGACTAATTGTGAGGACAAAATAATGAACGTGCTCGATGCGCTAGATGCCGCCTCTCTCCGTAAGGACCTTCCTAATTTCCGTCCTGGTGATGAGTTAAAAGTTCATGTCCGCGTTATTGAAGGCAGCAAGAGCCGTATTCAGATCTTCCAAGGCTTAGTAATTGCTCGTCAAGGATCTGGAGTTCGCGAGACTTTCACAGTTCGCAAAATCTCCTATGGCGTTGGCGTTGAGAGAATTTTCCCAGTTCATGCTCCTGTCATTGAAAAGATTGAAGTAGTAAGAAAAGGCGAAGTTCGTCGCGCCAAACTCTTCTATCTCCGTGATCTTCGTGGCAAAGCTGCCAAGATTCGTGAGCGTCGTGGGGCAGATGACCTAGAGGTTTTGTATTCAACTTCATCAACTAATCCAGTTGCAGAAGTTGCTCCAGTTGCAGAGGTTGTTGAGGTAGCTGCTCCAGAGGCTGTTGTTGAAGAGAGCCTTGCTCCAGAGAGCGCGCAAGTAGCAGAGGAATCAACTCCTACTGAAACTGAACCAACTAAGTCTTAAAGCCCAGAGTAATGTCGCCTAAAGCGAAGGGCAGTAGCCTTCGCGAGCTGCCTATTCTCATCATTTCGGCTCTAGTTCTATCAATCATCGTCAAAACGTTCTTCATTCAATTCTTTTATATCCCCTCTGGCTCTATGGAGAACACTCTTCAGGTTAATGATCGTGTGGGAGTAAACAAGCTTGGGGCTCTCTTTAGTGATATTAAAAGGGGCGAAGTTGTAGTTTTTAGAGATCCAGCTAATTGGCTATCGCCAAATTATGATGACACATCGGGTTTTCGCAAAGTAATAAAGGACTCTCTAGTTTTCGTTGGAGTTCTTCCAGATCCCTCTAAGCAATATTTAATCAAGAGAGTTATCGGAGTTGGCGGCGATAAAGTTCGTTGCTGCGGCAAAGATGGAAAAATTGAAGTTAATGGCGTGAGTATTAATGAGCCCTATATATATGAAGGCGATAAGCCCAGTGATTCAGAATTCGAAGTAGAAGTTCCGCAAGGATTTATCTGGGTTATGGGAGATCACCGCGGAGCTAGCGCAGATTCTCGCTTCCATACCGATGACCCCAATAAAGGAATGGTTCCCCTAGATAAAGTCACAGGACGGGCTACCTTTATTATCTGGCCATTTTCTAATTTGGCAATACTTGAAAAGGGCGAAGATCTCTCAAAGATTCCTGTTAAAAGCTCTAAGTAATTTATGATTGAATCAAAACTTCTACAATCAGGATTAACTAAAATTGCAGGAGTTGATGAGGCTGGCAGAGGGGCATGTGCTGGGCCGCTAGTGGTAGCAGCAGTGATACTAAAAGATATAACTGATGCGAAGTTAGCTAAGGTGCGTGATTCGAAAGAGCTAAAGCCAGGAATGCGCGAAGAGTTATTTGAAGTAATAGTTGATCTTGCTCATGATTATTCAATAATTGAAATCTCGGCAGCAGAAATCGATGTTATTGGTCTCCATAAGGCAAACCTTGAGGGAATGCGCAGGGCCATCAACGCTCTTGAAGTTGAGCCAGAATATGTCCTAACTGATGGCTATGAAATATCGGGCCTTGGCTCTGAATCTCTAGCTATCTGGAAAGGAGATCAAGTTGCAATTTCAATATCGGCAGCATCAATCCTTGCCAAGGTCTATCGAGATCGAATTATGATTAATTTAGATCGCCAATATCCTGGCTATCACTTTGCCGACCATAAAGGTTATGTCACAAGAACCCATGAGAGGTCTTTGAATGAATTAGGCGTTACTGCTATTCATAGAAAGTCATATGCAAACATTCAAGCTCTAATTAACAAGTAGGGTTATTCACATCTAACTAATGATTCAAAAGGTTTTGAGGCTCCAAACTCTTATTCTCTAGCAATGATGGCTATTGAAAATCAGATAAAGGATGATTTAGAGATTCAGGCTCGCTTAAAGCTTTTTAGCGTTATCGAGCCAGGCAGCATTAGCTGCTCGGTTGAGTTAAAACGTTACGGCGCAGTTGAATTGGTAGAGCGAATTATTCATGGTCCTTATGAGAAGTTAGGTAGAGAATCTGAGAGGTATCGGCAGCTACTTCGAGATACTTCTATTCAAAAGCTTTGGGAGGAAATTGAAATTGCTGAAGCCAGATTTATTACTCCAAATTCAAAGCATTGGCCTATATCTCTAAATGACTTGAGCAATCCACCAATTGGCTTGATCATTAAAGGAGCCAACTTGCCAGCACAATCTATCTCCATCGTTGGGACAAGAAAGCCCACGCTCTATGGAGCAAGAGTTGCTAGTGAATTTGCAAGTGGCTTTGCAGATCGTAATTGGGCGGTAATTAGTGGGGGAGCCTATGGAATAGACACTCATGCTCATCGTGGCTGCTTAGCTGCAGAGGGTTCAACATTTGCCGTTCTTGCATCTGGAGTATCAGTTAACTATCCAGCTGGAAACAATAAACTTTTCTCTGAATTACAAGAAAATGGCGCACTTATCTCTGAGGTAATGCCAAGTGTTGGAGCAAGAGCGGAGAGATTTTTAACTAGAAATAGATTAATTGCCGCTCTTTCAAAGGCAACCATCGTTATAGAAGCAGCATTTAGAAGTGGCTCTCTTAGAACTGCCCGTGATGCTGCCGAGATAATGCGCCCTGTCATGGCCGTTCCGGGACCAATTACCTCGCCTACTAGCGATGGTTGTCATCGCTTAATTGGCGAGCGATTAGCCGAGATAGTCACTTCAGTTCCTGATGCGCTTGAATTGATATTGCCAATCAGTGGCCAAAAGACGGGTACCCTTAGCGGTGATGACACATAAAGCTGCCTTTGTTGCAATTGTTGGCAGGCCCAATACTGGAAAATCAACACTTGTAAATGCTTTAGTTGGCGAGAAAATTGTTATTACCTCGCATCATCCAAATACCACGAGAAACGCGATACGAGGAATTGTTACCCGTCCTGACTTCCAATTAGTAGTAGTTGATACCCCTGGAGTTCATAAGCCAAAAACACTTCTTGGAGGGGCTCTTAATTCAATAGTTAATGAGAATATGGAATCTGTTGATGCAATTGTGCTCTGCATTCCTGCAGTTGAGGCAATAGGCGCAGGTGATCTCTTTATCGCCAAAGAGATGGCGCGCCATCGAAGCGCTAAAAAGATTTGCGCAATAACAATGATTGATATGGCCAAGAAAGCTCTAATGCCTGAGCAATTAATAGCTGCAAGTAAGTTAGCTGAGGAAGCTGGCTTTACATGGGATGAAGTAGTTCCTTTATCTGCGAAAACTGATGATCAAGTTCAATTGCTTATGGATCTGCTTGCAAAATATGCCCCAGAGTCCCCACCCTTTTATCCTGCTGATATGAGCTCTGATCAGGAGCTAAATACTCAGATTGCTGATCTAATTAGAGAGGCAGCCATTGAAGATGTTTTTGAAGAAGTACCCCACTCAATTGCAGTCATAATCGATGAGATCTCTGAGCGTGATAAGCGAGTGGAGGGTGATACTCCATTTTTTGATATTCATGCATCAATTATTGTTGAACGAGATAGTCAAAAGGCAATAATCATTGGCCATAAGGGAGAGAGACTGAAGCAAGTAGGAACTGTGGCAAGAGGTGAGATTGAAAAGAAGTTAAAGGCTCGAGTATTTCTTGGTCTTCATGTAAAAGTTATGGCTAATTGGCAGAGCGACTCTAAGGCTTTACTTAAGTTGGGATTTACCCGGTAACTACTGGGGTTTCAGACTTTTTGCTAGCAAAATAAGAACCGATTAATACCAAAGGAAGACCAATCGTAATAGCTAGCGTCAACTTTTCATTGAGAATTATGATTCCAAGAATGACAGCAACTGCAGTATTTGGATAAACCACAAGAGAAGCCCTTGCCGGACCAATTTCTTTTAAGACCATAAAGAAAATCCAGAAAGCAAGACCTGTTGAGAAGATTCCAAGCGCAGCGGTTGCGCTGATAGCTTCTAATGATGGACTCTGAGTTGGCAAGTTAAAGGCCGCAAATGGAGCAAAGAAAATAAGAGCAATAAGCATAGATAATCCATTAATTGCAACTCCAGAGATTTGGGGAGCACGTCTAGTAATCATATTTACTGCCCAGGCATATGAGATAGATGCAACCAATACCATTGCAATTGCGATCGCGCTATCAAAGTCATTTAGTGACTCAATTCCTACAAGAAGTGCCACACCGATTAATCCCATAGCAATACCAAAGATTCTGGTGCGATGAGCTGCAGTTGAATCACCGCTGTGATGAGCAAATAGTGTGGCCCAGATTGGAACTGTTGAAACCAAGAGCGCCACCAATCCCGATGAGAGATCTCTTTGCGCGGTGGTAATTAAATACCAAGGGATTACCATTTCGAGAACGGAGTAGAACAAAATATATGGCCAATACTTAAGTGCTGGTCGGATAGATTTTTCATAGAGCGCTATGGGAATTAAAAGCAGGGCTCCGATAGCAAGGCGAGCAAAGACAATTACAGGTGTTGAAAGCTCTTCAACTGCAACTTTCATAAATAAATAGGGAACTCCCCATAGCAAACCAACAAGGGCAAAGAGCACCCAACCTTTACGTGACATTTACTTTATTAGACTCCGATATAACTCGATGGTTGCTGCGGCAACCTTATCCCATCCGAAGTGCTCAATTGCGCGGATTCGCCCTGCTTGACCGTATTTAACAGATAGTGATTTATCTGACATTAATCTATTGATTGCAGATGCAAGAGCGTCTTCAAATTCTGATGAATTAGGTGAGTAATCAACCAATAATCCAGTTTCATTATCAACTACAACCTCAGGAATACCACCAACTTTTGATGCCACAACTGCGGTCTCACAGGCCATCGCCTCTAGATTAACAATTCCTAGCGGTTCATAGATTGATGGACAGAGAAATACTTGAGCTCCGGTAAGAAGGGCGGTTAATTCATCACGATCTAGCATCTGCTTTATCCAGATGATATTTCCACGCTGCTTTGATAGCTCTGCAATGAGTTGCTCAACTTCAGCACCGATTGCTGGCTCATCGGGAGATCCTGCAGCAAGGACTAGAGAGTAATCTTTAGGAACTTGTTGCCAAGCACGGAGTAAGTGTGCAAGGCCTTTCTGTCTTGTTATTCTTCCAACAAATAAAGCATAGGATGAATTGATCCCATACTTTTTTAATACTTCTAATTTCGGATTAGGGGCAAATGCTTTAGTATCAATTCCATTTCTAATTGTTATGACCTTATCTCTACTTATCTCAGGATAAGCCTTCAAAACATCTGCTCTCATGCCATCGCTAACTGCGATGATGGCGGATGCGCTCTCATAGGAAATCTTTTCAGCCCAGGAAGAAATTTGATATCCGCCACCTAGCTGTTCAGCTTTCCAGGGACGTAGTGGTTCCAGAGAGTGGGCGGTAATGACATGGGGAATTCCAAATATTTTCATCGCTAAATACCCAGCTAGATTCGCATACCAAGTATGAGAGTGCGCGACATCCATACCCTTTAGATTTTTGGCAATATCACTATCAAGTAACAGGGTTTGCAGCGCTGGATTTATCGTAGAAAACTCTTTGGTTAGCTGGTAGTTGGTGGCATCACTTCTTGCTCCACCGAAGCAATGAACGAAACTCTCGATCTCTCCGCTCTGATTTAAGGCAGAGACTAGGTTTGCAATATGAACTCCGGCACCACCGTAGATCTCAGGGGGCCACTCACGAGTAATCATGGCTACTTTCACCTTAGCGCCGCTCACCTGCCAAGAGTATCGTTAGACATATGGCCCGCTTAGATCTCCCATTAGGAATAGTGCTCGCTGGTGGCGAGGGTAAGCGTTTGATGCCATTAACTGCTGATAGAGCAAAGCCGGCAGTTCCTTTTGGTGGCTCTTATCGTTTAGTTGATTTCGTTCTCTCAAATCTTGTCAATGCAGGATTTTTAAGGATTGCAGTTCTTACGCAGTATAAATCTCATTCCCTTGATAGACATATAACTACTACTTGGAGAATGTCGACACTACTTGGAAATTACATCACTCCTGTTCCAGCGCAGCAGAGACTTGGTCCTCGTTGGTATACCGGAAGCGCTGATGCAATTTTGCAGAATTTCAATTTAATCCATGATGAGAACCCAAAACATGTAATTGTCTTTGGTGCAGATCACGTTTATCGCATGGATCCAAATGCAATGTATCTAAGTCACTTGGAAAGCGGAGCTGGGGTAACAGTTGCCGCAATTCGAGTAAAGCGATCAGAGGCATCAGAATTTGGAGTTATCGAACTTGATGCTGATGGGGTTACTATAAAAGCGTTTCATGAAAAACCTAAAGATCCTCCAGCTATGCCAGGTCATCCTGATTTATGTTTGGTTTCCATGGGTAATTACATCTTCCGTCGCGACGCAATGGAAGAGGCCCTGATACTTGACTCGGAAGATGTTGACTCTCGTCATGACTTAGGCGCGAACATCATTCCGGCTATGACAAGAGCGGGCCTTGCAAAAGTTTATGACTTTGCAAATAATGTTGTTCCAGGTGAGACTGAGCGTGACAAAGGTTATTGGCGTGATGTAGGAAGTATTGATAGCTATTTTGATGCACATATGGATTTAGTTTCGCCGCTACCTATTTTTAATCTCTATAACCGACAGTGGCCAATTCTCACCAATCCACCATCGCTGCCGCCAGCAAAATTTTCAGAACGAGGAATTGCCTTTGATTCAGTTGTTGGCGCGGGATCAATTATCTCTGGTGGTGAATTGCGTAGAACCGTTGCCTCCTATGATGTTTATGCTGGCCGTGACTCTGTCGTTGAGAGCTCAGTGCTTATGCCAGCGGTGCGAATAGGGGATGGAGCCCGAGTTAAAAACGCAATCTTGGATAAGAATGTAATCGTTGAACCTGGGGCCAGTATTGGATTTGATTTAGAGAGAGATCGCCAGCGCTTCACAGTTTCACCTGGCGGAATAGTTGTAGTTGGAAAAGGCGTAGTAGTTACGCGGTAATTTCATTGTTAATTTTGCAATGCGCTAGAATCTGCTCCTGAGTCAGAGCTGATTCAAATCCATTTATCTAATCGGAGTTATTCATATGCGTTTCGGAGTCCTTACAGGTGGCGGAGATTGTCCCGGACTTAATGCAGTCATTAGAGCGGTTGTACGTAAGGGCGAAAAAGAATATGGCTATGAGTTCATCGGTTTTCGCGATGGTTGGAAAGGTCCGCTAGAGGGGCTTACGATGCCGCTAAATATTGCGGCAACTCGAGGAATTCTGCCACGAGGTGGAACAATTCTTGGATCATCTCGCACTAATCCTTTTAAGATTGAAAATGGCGTAGAGCGCATCAAAGAAAATCTTGCCAAGATGAATGTCGATGCTCTAATTGCAATTGGCGGAGAAGATACTTTAGGGGTCGCTACAAAATTAGATGCCTTAGGTGTAAAAGTTATTGGAGTACCTAAGACCATCGATAATGATTTGAATAATACTGATTACACATTTGGTTTTGATACTGCCGTAAATATCGCAGTTGAAGCAATTGATCGTCTTCACACCACTGCAGAGTCACATCACCGCGCACTTATTGTGGAAGTTATGGGAAGACATGCGGGCTGGATTGCGCTGCATTCCGGACTTGCCGGCGGAGCTTCATGCATTCTCATTCCTGAAGTTCCCTTTGATATCGACAAAGTTTGCTCATATGTGAAATCTAGATTTGAACAATCTTATGCTCCTATTTTGGTAGTGGCAGAGGGAGCGCTTCCTAAAGATGGCGATTTAATTACTAAAGATTCCACCAAAGATGCTTTTGGCCATGTCAAACTTTCAGGAATTGGTGAGTGGCTAGCTAATGAGATTGAAAAGCGCACCGGAGCAGAGGCGCGCACCTCAATTCTTGGCCATATTCAACGAGGGGGAACGCCAACAGCATTTGATCGAGTTCTGGCAACGCGCTTTGGCCTTCATGCCATAACTGCGGCTCATGAAGGAGATTGGGGCAAAATGGTGGCACTTCATGGAACGGCAATTAAGCGAGTTCCACTGGCCTCAGCTACCGAGAAGTTAAAGACGGTAGATCCAGCCCTACTAGCAGAGGCAGAAGTTTTCTTCGGATAATTGGCCGACGCCGATTGCCCTAAGTTGCCTACCCTTTGACCATGTCAATTGATTCTCTCTTTGATCCCGCCCTTAAGGCAGCGCAACAGCCTAATTGGCCAGATCGCGCTGAATTAGAGTTGGCAGTAAAAGAGTTAAAGTCGCTACCGCCTCTAGTTTTTGCTGGTGAATGCGATAACTTAAAAGAGAAGATAGCCCAAGCAGCAGATGGCAAGGCTTTTATGTTGCAGGGTGGAGATTGCGCAGAGACATTTCTGGGAGCAACCGCAGACTCAATTCGAAATCGGATTAAAACTATTCTGCAGATGGCAGCAGTTCTCCAATATGGAGCAAGCCTTCCTGTAATAAAAGTAGGTCGAATGGCAGGCCAGTTTGCAAAGCCTAGAAGTAATGATCTAGAGACTCGAGGCGAGGTTTCTCTTCCTGCATATCGCGGGGATGCTGTTAATGATTTGGAGTTCACCCAAGAAGCCCGGCGTCCAAATCCGGCTCGACTAGTTAAGGTTTATCAGACCTCTGCCTCAACGCTAAATCTAGTGCGTGCTTTTACTCAAGGCGGCTTTGCAGATCTGCGTTTGGTTCATGAGTGGAACAAAGGTTTTGTTAAGGATTCTCGTATTGGTGTGCGCTATGAAGCTATGGCTAATGAAATTGGAAGAGCTCTTGATTTCATGAGATCTGCAGGGATTAATCCTGAGGAGTTTAAGACTGTTGATTTTTACTCAAGTCATGAGGCTTTAATACTTGAGTATGAGAAGGCCCTAACGAGGATCGATTCAAGAACTGGTAATGCCTACGATGTCTCAGCTCACTTTGTTTGGATAGGGGAGCGCACCCGTCAATTAGATGGAGCACATATTGATTTTGCAAAGAAGATTAAAAATCCAATTGGAGTCAAACTAGGGCCAAAGACAACCGCTCAGAGCGCACAAGAAATTATCCAAGCGCTTAATCCAGATAATGAGCCAGGTCGCTTAACATTTATCACCAGAATGGGCGCGCAAAATGTGCGTAGCGTCCTTCCAGGAATAATTGAAGCGGTAAATAAATCGGGCGCAAAAATACTTTGGGTCTGCGATCCAATGCATGGCAATACTTATGAAGCTCCAAGCGGGTATAAAACCCGTAAATTCGATGATGTTCTAGATGAAGTTAAGGGCTTCTTTGAAGTTCATCAAAAGCTTGGAACTCATCCTGGGGGAATTCACATTGAATTAACTGGCGATGATGTAACTGAATGTGTTGGTGGAGGCGAGGAAATCTCGCATGAAGATCTTGCTACCCGATATGAGAGCGCTTGTGACCCAAGGCTTAACCACACACAATCTTTAGAGCTTGCATTCCTTGTTGCTGAGATGCTTCGCGATCGTTCATAGTATTTCCAAACGTAGATTAGGACAGTAGGGTTTGCCCGTGTTGCTTCGTACCACTCTTAAAACTCCAGTAGGCGCTCTTTCTTTAATATCGCGCGAACATATCCTTATTGCTGCGGGCTTTACATCACAGGATGAACTTCTATCCTCGATCTCCAAGCAAGATAGGCAGTTAGAGAGTAAGAAAGTAAGTCAGATTCCAATAATTTCAGATTTGGTTTCTGATTACTTTGATGGAGACTTGAGAGCCCTTGATGGAATTAAGGTAGATCAAGAGGGTGAGAAGTTTTCGCAATCAGCATGGCGGGTGATGAGAAAAATATCTCCAGGAAGAACTCTGACCTATGCCGATTTAGCAAAACGAGCAGGTTCAGAAGATGCGGTGCGAGCGGCCGGAAGTGCTTGCGCCCGAAATCTGATTGCCCTGGTTGTCCCTTGTCATCGAATTGTTAAAACAGGTGGGGCGCTAGGAAATTATGCTTATGGGTTGAAATATAAACAGTGGCTACTTAGCCATGAAGGCGCGCTTTAGAAGCTCCTGCAAAATAGCGCAGGCTCTCTCATTTGCCTCATCATCAATATCCATATGCGTTACTAATCTAAGGTAGCTCTTTCCTAGCGCGCTTACCAACAGTCCTTTTTGTTTTGCATCCGAGGCAAATTCAAGTGCAGATACATTTGCTCCGGAGAGGTCCAGTCCAACAATATTTGTCTCTACAAAATCTGGATTGATAGTCGAAGGTGCAACGCTTGCGCAGGCTATAGCTAGCTGCTTAGCCTTTCTATGATCATCAACTAATCGAGAGATGTTGTGATCTAGTGCGTAATGACCTGCAGCTGCCAGAATTCCTACCTGTCGCATTCCAGCGCCATATCGTTTACGCCAAACTCTAGAAGATGAGATGCGTTCTTTATTTGAGATCATTAAAGATCCAACGGGAGCTCCTAGCCCCTTTGAAAGACAGACGCTAATGGTTTCAAAGTACTTTCCATACTCAAGTAGAGAAACTCCGGATGCAACGTGAGCGTTCCAGATTCTTGCTCCATCAAGGTGGAGAAAGAGCCCTAACTCTTTTGCTTTCCTGCTTAGAAGGGCAATCTCTTCAATTGGTTGAATACTTCCACCGCCAAAGTTATGAGTGTTTTCAATTGCAATAGCTGTAGTAGAAACTAGATAGGGGCCAGAGTCAGGTTTTGCTAAATCTAAAACTTGAGCTGCATTTAATAGCCCACGATCGGCAAGCCAGGTTCTGGTGGTAATTCCGCTAAAGGTTGCTGCCGCTCCTAGTTCAGCTCTAGCAATGTGAGAGTTTGTCTCACAGATTAACTCCTGCCCTGGAGATACTAGGGATCGAATAGCTAACTGATTTGCAAGGGATCCACTTGGGGTAAATAACGCAGCTTCTTTGCCAAATAGCTCTGCAACTCTTTCTTCAAGTGAATTGACTGTTGGATCATCGGAGTAGACATCATCGCCTACTTCAGCACTAGCCATTGCAGAGCGCATCTGTAATGAAGGTTTAGTTACAGTGTCAGATCTTAAATCTATGAGTTCTGTGCTATCTGCCATGAGCTAAGTCTTTCAGCTAGCCCTGGGCGATGAAAAGCGAGGTTGAACGATGGCAAGCATGGCAATTAGCACCAAGGTGCCACCGATTGCTAGACGAAGAGTAAAGGGCTCCATTCCATAAGCGAAAGAAAATAGAGCTGCAAAAACCACTTCCATGGTTAGTATCACTGCAACCTTAGTAGTTGAAATGCGAGCTTGAGACCAAGTTTGAATTACAAAGGCAATCGCTGTGGCAAATACAGCTGTGAAGATAACGACTGCCCAAACTTGAGTATCAGGGGGAGGGTTGAATCCATTTATTCCAGCAGGTATCGCCGATAGAAAGGCGCAGCCAATTAACTGCATGACCGTTAGCGCGTAGGCATCAAAGTTCTTGCTCCAGGCACCAAGCATGATGATATGAACTGCAAATAAAATTGCAGAGATAAATACTAGAAACTCTCCAATACCAACGCTCCACCCTTGAACAGAGAGAACTGCAAGACCAACTACCGCCAAAAGAATAAAGCCCCACATTGTCAGGGTAACTCGCTCTTTTAGTAATAATGCTGCAATTAAAGGGGTGATCACTACATAAAGGCCGGTGATAAATCCAGTGATAGCAGGAGTGGTGCGATCAAGACCTAGAGTCTGAAAAATATAACCAGAGCCCAGAGCCAAGCCAATTATGAAACCTTTACTAACTAGCTCTTTAGTAAAGAGTTTTAATACTTTAGGCTTGATAATTATCATTGCCAGAGCTGCAAAGATAAATCTCGAAGTCAGGAAGCTATAGACATCCTGCTGATCCAAAATGTCCTTCATCCATACAAAGGAAATACCCCACATTGCAGCTACTGCAATAAGAGCCCAGGGAGCCAATTTAAGTTGCATTATTTATCTCTCATCTTCATTAACATCGCTACTTCTCTTCCATGCTCGGGTTCTTCACCAGGGGTCTCTAGAATCAGCGGAGCATTAACAATAGCGGGGTGAGCCAGAAGTTCTGCAAATGGCTTCGTGCCAATCTCTCCATCTCCAAGATTTTGATGTCGATCTTTAAGTGAGCCAAGCACATCCATAGAGTCATTGGCATGAATTAGTTGAATTCGCTCAGAGCCTGCAACCTCCACCAACAAATCAATAGTTGCGCTCATCCCACCTTTGCTCTTTATGTCATGTCCTGCTGCAAAGACATGGCAGGTATCAAGACACACTCCAACTTTAGGATGCCACTCAAGGGCTTCGAAATAATTATTTAAATCCTCTAACCGTTTAACTAGAGATTGACCTTGACCAGCGGTTGGTTCAAGCAGAAGCCAAGGATCTTGATCATCTAGCTCGCTAAGTATTGGCATCATGCCTTCGTGGATCTGCTTCCATGCCTTCTTGATATTTCCTTCATCAACTGCAGAACCTGTGTGAATTACTACTCCTTTAGCCTTTATCTCCCGTCCTCGCTTGAGGGAGTATTTTGTGGATGCAAGAGAGTTCTTATAGGTGCCTTCGGTCGGAGATCCTAAATTAATTAGAAATGGCGCGTGAATATAAGTTTCAATATCTAGTTCACTTGCCTTTTCAATGAACGCTTGATCAGCATCACTATTTGTCTCAGGCATGGCCCAACCTCTGGGGTTTGATGCAAATACCTGAATTGCCTCTGCCTTTATTGTTTTGGCATATTCAATAGCTCGCTTTGCCATTCCACCAGAAGTTGGCACATGAGCACCAATTCTTGGTTTGTTCGCTGCTTTCGGCACTAAATCACCCTACAGTGATTGTGACCGTTGAGCCACGTTTTACTTTATCTCCCACTTTTGGTGAGATATTGGTGACAACTTTCGTCTTTTTATTGCCGACTTTCTTGACAACCACCTTTAAGTCAAGATCTTTAAGGGTATCTATTGCTTTTGCTTCGCTTAGGGAGAAGACATTGGGAATAAAAACAAATTGAGATCCCTTGGATACAGTTAAAGTTATTACGCTTCCTTTATCGATATCTCCACCGCTTGGAATCTGACTAACAACTGCTCCAATTGGCAGATCTTCATTAAAGACATACTTAGTTTCAACCTCAAAGCCAGCTTCAGTTAATTCATTAAGAGCTTGTTCGCCGCTCTTTCCTTGATAGCTGGAAATTCCAACTTGCTCTACTCCTTTTGAAAGATAGAGAGTTACTTGGCTATCACGCTTTATACGTTCGCCTGCTGCAGGGCTACTTCGCATAATAAAGCCTTTGGGAAATTCACTTGAAAATTCTTCAATAATCTCACCGACGACTAAGTTATTATCCTTAATTAAACCTTCAGCAATTTCAATTTTGAGTCCTTGAAGTGTTGGAACTATGTAACGCTCCTTACCCTTTGAAATTGTCACCTCAACTGTTCCATCTGGTGAAATGCGCCCGCCGCCAGCCGGACTTGATTTAATGACTCTATTTTCTGGGATATCTTCACTAAATTCTTCTCGCTCTACCTTTAGATCAAGGCCAAGGTCTGCCAGCTCACTAGTTGCTTCCTTAACAGTAAGGCCTGCAAGAGATGGAACAATTACCTTTGAACCAGGACCTACGATTACATACCAAATGCCAATTCCAAGAGCGATTGCGATTAGTGCTGCTATCTGGCGATTTCGTTTAACTCGTTTAGAGAGCGCCTTCTTAGCAATTGAAGAACTCTTCTCTTTTTTCACGGCAGCCTCCTGGTTTTTGGGAATTTCCACTTCACGATCTTTATCTCTACGAAGGCGCTTTGCGCCATCTCTTTTTCCTACTTCCTTTATAGCAAGTGGTGGCAGGTCAAGCTCAAGACTTAATTGCCTTTTGCGCGGATCTAACTTTTCAGAGAGTTCGCGCAGTTTCTCAAGCATTACTACTGCATCCCTTGGACGTTTATCAGGATCTATGTCAGTAGCGGATAGGACTAGCTGATCAATTTCTATTGAGAGTCCGGGTTTTAGCGTTGAAGGAGCAGGCACTCGTTCGTTTACATGCTTGATTGCAACCTGAACTGGATCCTCTCCTTGATAGGGCTTCTGGCCAGTGAGAATTTCAAAGAGAACAATTCCAAGTGAGTAAATATCACTTCTAGCATCTGCAACTCCTCTTTGAACCTGCTCGGGGGAGAGGTATGAAACACTTCCTAGAATCACACTGGATTCTGCAGTCATAGTGTTTCCAAGCAGTGCGCCTCGAGCTAAACCGAAGTCAGCAATCTTTATGCGACCTTCTTTTGAGACCAAGATGTTTTCAGGTTTTATATCTCTATGAACAATTCCTAACTTATGCGCAGCAGCAAGAGCGCTTGCAACTGGTGTAATGATGGATAAGGCACGCTCAGGAGAAAGTGAGCCCTGCTCGATTAGGTAATCTCTTAGCGTTGCACCTTCAATTAACTCCATAACTATAAAGACGCAAGGAGCTCCACCTTGATTCCACCCTTGATCCAATACTGCAACGATATTGGGGTGAGAAAGTGATGCAGCAGCTTTGGCTTCTCTTATAAATCGAGAGACAAATTGCTCATCTTGGGCAAGATGAGAATGCATTATTTTTACTGCAACTTGGCGATCCAGTCTTAAATCTATCGCTGCATAAATTGTTGCCATTCCGCCAGAGCCAACAACGCGGGTTAGCTGATAGCGCCCATCGATGATTTCTCCAATTAACTCCGACACGTGGAAATTTTAGATGAAATTCGCTCCATCAATGCGAATAGTGGCGCTATCGCGAGTGTTGTCTGCAACAAAGTGGAAATTCTCTCTCATCTGCCAGATCTCCATCTCTTTTTCAATGGATTCACCATCTCTTTGCAAGACTCTTTGCAAGCCAACCTGAGCAGAGATATCAATCCAAATCAGCTCATCTAGATACTTTCTAACAACCCTCTGGCCCGAACCCACACCTTCCAGAATTAATATCTCTGGAAACGCAAAATCAAGCAGCGGGCCAAACTTTGATTCAATCCAATTATATTTTCGATATTGAAAACTCTTTCCTTTAGAAACTGGGGAGCAGATGCTTATATCTAAAACTTTACCTAGCGCTGGAGTTAGCGAATTTTGCCAACCATCATAGAGATCATCCATATGAACAATCTCAATACTTGAATCTTGAATGTTCTCTTTAAGGCGATTGGCTAGAGTTGTTTTACCAGCTCCAGCCGGTCCATCTATTGCAACTATTCGTCCAACATTGCCTATTGCTCTACCCTTTTTAATGCTTGTGATGATTTCAGTAATTGAAGGCTGATTCATATTAGATTTGATCAGCACTCTTAGATAATTTCTTCCAACGCTCTAGCCCAAAGACGGCGATTATTGTAAAGACACCATAGAGCAATGCAGTGAACCAATAGCCTTGATTTGCATAGTGATAAGTTCCAAAAATATCAATCACAATCCAGGCAATCCAAGTCTCATTTCTCTGAAGCACCATCGCAGCCTGTGCCAGAGTGCTTGAGATAAGCAAGAAGGAATCTGGCAGTGTTGCAGCAGCGCCGATACTTTCAAGTATTGGCGCAGTAAGGAGCCAAGATGCCACTAAAGCTGTAAGCCAGATTAATCTCTCCTTGTTATTCATATACCGAGGGATAACGCCGGACCTATTCCAGCCAAGCCAACCCCAGATTCCAGCTGCGATGAAGACAAATTGAAGTAGTGCGCTAGCAATTAGATCTACTTGATAGAAGAAGATTGCATAAAGTGATGCGCTAACGAGGTACCAGGGCCAGGTCATTCTTACTCCGCGCGCCCCGAGAAGTACAGCCGTAAATGAAGTGATTACTGCGCTTAACTCCAAGGCCGATACTTCATAGCCCCAAGCTGTGAAAACGGTAAACATGATTAAGCTCCCTTCCAATTCGCATTACCGAACTGGTCTTTCGGTCGACCTTCGACGAGGTCCTCTCAGCCAACTTTTGGCTCCCGATTAGCAGAACAATAGCATTAGCCCATGTTGAAGTTCGGTTATTTTGCAATGCTCACCTTCACAGTTGTCGGTTCATTCTGGCTGGAGATTTTTCTTAAAGTTGGAGTATTGCGAAGAATTAAGCGAGCGATGCTAGCAATTCTTCCTACTGCAGCTATTTTCTTAACTTGGGATTATTACGCAGTCACCTCTAGGCATTGGTTCTTTGATAGAGAGCAGGTTGTTGGAATCTTTGGACCTGCTGGGATTCCGCTTGAAGAGTTCCTTTTCTTCATCGTAGTTCCTCTAGCTGCTTTAATGACAATAGAAGCAGTGAGACGGGTAAAGCCTCATTGGAATTATGGTGATGAGCGATGAGTTACACCCAACTAGCCCTTATTTCAATTCCACTAGTTATTTTATTTGATTTTTATATAACTAAATCTAGAGTTTTATCAAGAAAGAGTTTCTGGAACGCCTACGCAATCATGCTTTTTTTTCAAATCATTACAAATTGGTGGTTAACTTCTAGAGGCATCATTACCTATGACCCTGATGTAATAGTTGGGGTGCGAATTGCCTCTGCTCCAGTTGAAGATCTATTCTTTGGATTTTCTATGATTGTTATGGTTATCTCGCAGTGGATTTTTTGGGGAAGAAGGGGAATACAAAGAAACTAGCGAGAAGCTAGCGCTGAAAAATAAGCAGGAAGCGCCGTTCTAACTCGCCGAAAATTAGAAGTCTTAGCTCGCTTGGTAAAAATTTGATAATCAATTTTCTCAACCTCATCGACAATTCCGCAGTAGAGCTCACTTGCTGCTCTAATGCACGCCCTTGCATCCGGGCTTAGCAGCTCAATTCCAGCATCTGCCTCGCTCTGTAGTTGGCGCACCCTTGCAATCTGAAACTTGAGCGCTTGGATAATTTCAGGGCGAACTTGCCTTGCCTCTAGCATCTCGCGATCAACGCCAAATGAGGCTAGCTCTGCCATTGGTAGATATATTCGTCCGCGTTCTAGATCCTCACCTACATCTCTGATGAAGTTGGCTAATTGAAAGGCTATTCCTAACTTCTCAGCCGGAGGCAGCGCCTCAGATTTTTTCCCTTCAACTGTTCCCAGAACATGAACCATCTGGAGCCCAATTACTGCAGCAGATCCATAGACATACTCCATCAAGTCTTCATATCTTTCGTACTGGGTTACAGATAAATCCATTGCCATGGAGTGAAGAAATGCTTCAAAGTAAGAAATTGGAATGTTAAAACGCTGCACTGTATCAACCAGAGCTCGTCCGACATGATCGCTACTTCGCCCCATGGAGATATCGGATAAGAGCTGATCACTCCACCTGCCAAGTTCATCTACTTTTTCTTGATGAGTCAGAGTTGATGCCAGATCATCGACAATCTCATCGGCATACCGAGCAAATCCGTATAACGCATGAACATGTGGGCGCTTAGCTTTTGGAAGAAGGAGAGTAGCTAGGTAGTAAGTCTTTCCATGAAGAGAGTTGAGCCTTTTGCACTCCAAATAAGATTTGCGTAGCTCAGGATCATGGATTCCAGCAGCGCTTAACTCATCCATATTTACTTTACTGGTCCAACAATTCTCTCTGCTGCAAGTCTTCCTGAGATTAGAACCATGGGAACTCCGACTCCAGGTTGGGTGCCGCTTCCAGTAAAGACCACATTCTCATATCCCTTTGCCATATTACTTGGCCTAAAAGGTCCGGTTTGCAGGAAAGTATGCGCGCTTGCAAATGGCGCACCTCTTTCCATCCCCATCTCTTGCCAATCGAGGGGAGTTGTTACATGTTCTACCTCAACTGAGTCTGCAAAATCTTTATAGCCCCGCTCTTGCATCGTGGCATACATTTGATCTTTATAAACGTTCTTCATCTTCTTCCAATCAATATCAGCATCAAGATTTGGCGTAGGAAAGAGAATGTAATAACTATGTTTTCCACTTGGGGCAAGGCTTGGATCATCTTTTGAAGGCAGAGTCACCAAAAGGCTTGGGTCGCTCATCAACTGCTTTTTAGTAATTAGTTCATCAAAGACTCCATCCCAGGAGTGGCCAAAGTGAATATTGTGATGAGCTAAATGATCATAACTCTTGGAAGAGCCAGCCAAGATGGTTACACAAGATGGTGAGTAATTGAGTCGTTTAACCGATAGCGGGGTTTTTCCTAGTAAATCTCGCCAAGCCACAGGCAAATCAGGATTTAGCACCACAACATCACATTCAATTCTTTGGCCATCACTAGTTATCACAGCACTTGCTCTAGATCCACTCTTTTCTACCTTTGTCACTGTGGTGTTATATTTAAAAGTCACGCCATGTTTCTCGGCAGCTCCTGCTAGCGCTCTTGGAACCGCATGCATTCCACCTTTAGGAAAGAAAACTCCATTAACTGAATCCATGTAGGCGATAACTGCATAAATAGCAAGTGCTTGCTGGGGTGAAACCCCGGCATACATCGCTTGAAAAGAATAGACGCGTTGAGTTCTAGGATCTTTTAGGAATTGAGAGACTTTTGGAGCAAGCTTTCTAAAACCACCAAGAGCAATTAAACGAGCAAGGTTAGGAGTTAGCAGATTTAGCGGAGAGTCAATATTTCTATCAATAAAGTCATTCATCTCATACTTGTATAACTTGGTAACAAAATCAACATATCTTCGATATCCAGCAGCTTCTTCTGCGCTAATATTTTTTGCAATCTCTGCTTCCATCTGTTCCGTATTTGCATGAACATCTAATTGAGAACCATCGGCATAAAAGGCTCGATATAGTGGCTTAAGCGGCATTAGCTCTAACCAATCTTCTATCTTCTCTCCAACACATGCCAGAGCATCGGCAATCAAATCAGGCATAGTTAAAACACTTGGTCCAGTATCAAATGAATATCCATCTTTTTTCATTAATCCATTTCGACCACCAGGAACCGCTTCACGCTCAATCACAATTACTTCTCGCCCAGCTCCGGCAAGCCTGAGAGCGCAACTAAGGCCAGCAAGTCCAGCACCGACAACTACTACCCGGTCTGTTTTTCCCTTAACTTTTCGCATTTAAAGACTCCGTTGCGTTGCAATAGTTGCCATCTCTTCTAATACAGAGAGAATACTTGTCTCAACTTGGCTATCTCGCAACGCAGAAATGGCTCTATCCCGAAGCTCTGTGATGAGCTTCTCAACTTGAGCGACAGCTCCAGAGCTAGAAATAATCTCTTGAAGCTTAATAATCTGTGTTTTATCAAGACCCTCATCTCCAAGTGAGGCAGTTAGAAGCTCTCGCTCTTGTTTGCCTACTGCCTGCATGGTCAGGGCAACTAGTACCGTTCGCTTTCCCTCTCTTAAATCATCACCTGCTGGTTTTCCTGTGACCTCTGGATCCCCAAATACGCCAAGGAGATCATCACGTAATTGAAAGGCTTCCCCGAGTGGAAGTCCAAATGATGAGTAGGCGCTCATGAGTTCCTTTTTTCCAGAAAGCGCTGCGCCAAAGTGAAGTGGGCGTTCAATTGAGTATTTACCTGACTTATATCGAGCAACTTTTAGAGATCTATCAATACTAGTTGTGGCAAGTGCGCCCTCTAAAACATCTAAGTATTGGCCAGCCATCAATTCATCTCTCATATCTGCAAAGACTGATTGCACTTGAAGAAATTCATCGCCGCTTATTCCAGATTCCACCAATAAGCGATCGGCCCAGACCAGAGCTAAATCGCCCATAAGAATTGCGGAAGAGCTTCCAAATCTTTCAGAGCTGCCTTTGTAAGAAGAATCTTGGTGATATTGCTGAAATGCTTTATGTATTGCTGGTTTATTTCTTCTAGTATCAGAGCCATCCATCACATCATCGTGAATAAGTGCGCAGACATGAACTAACTCTAAAGATGTGCAGGCACGAAGTATCTCCTCGCGCGCTTCTGCTCCGCTTCCTAAATAACCTAAATAGGCAAAGATTGGTCGAAATCTCTTTCCACCTTGGGTAATAAAATCTGACATCGCCTTTGCTACCGGCTCTAGCTCTGGGCCAATATCAACAAGGGCAGCGCTTCTTGCAACGGTAAAGGAGGCCAAGGTCTTATCTATCTCGGCGCGAAGCTGGGATAGGTCAGGAGATTTCACGGCGCAACGGTACCCTCCCGCTATATGAATAGTGCGCCTACCTTCTCGGTTGAGTTCTTTCCGCCTAAAGATCAGGCAGGAGAGGAGCGTCTATGGAGCGCTCTAAAGGCTCTTGAAGTCTATAAACCTGATTTTGTTTCAGTTACTTATGGCGCAGGTGGTTCAACTAGAGATCGCACAGTAAGAATTACCTCAGAGATCACAGCAAGAAGTGGAATTTCAACAATTGCACACCTAACCTGTGTTGGCTCTAGTAAAGATGAATTAATTGAAATTCTCAATCAATACAAAGCCTCTGGAATTAAGTCAATCCTTGCACTTCGCGGCGATCTAAAAGGTGGACCTGGCGTGAAATGGGAGAGCACATCTGGAGGCTTCGATCACGCAGACCAGTTAGTCACTCTTGCATCAAGTATGGGCTTTGAAGTTGGAGTTGCAGCATTTCCTGATGGCCATCCAGCATCAAAGGGAAATTTTGAACAAGATATAAATGTACTTCTTGAGAAGGAAAGATGCGGAGCAAGTTTTGCTACTACTCAATTCTTCTTTGATGTTAAGGGCTATATCAATTTAGTAAATCAGATTAGAGCTAAAGGCTCAAAGCTTGATATCTATCCTGGAATTCTTCCCATTACTAACTTTGCTCAATTAAAGAAAATGAGCGAACTTGCAGGCTCACCAATCCCAAGTGAAATTCAAGCAAGAGTTGAGGCAGCAGGAGATAGCCCCGAAGAGGTAGTTAAAGTTGGTATTGATATTGCAAGTGAGTTATCTAGAGAGCTTCTAGATTATGGAGTACCAGGTCTACATTTTTATACTATGAATAGTGCAGCTCCAACGATTGAAATAATTAAGAGAATTGGACTTAGATGAAGAAGATAGAATTCTTTAATTCCTGGTCCAGCCTTCATGGCGGAGCAGAGATAAAGGGAATTGTTAGAGCATGGTTAGAAATTTCATTCCTGCTCTGTAAACCTCTAGCAGTTTTAAGAGTCACCCCTAATTCTCTTTCTATCTTTGGTTTACTGCTAGGTATCAGCTTGGTAGCAAATATCGAAAGTAATTGGGCTATGGCGCTTCTAGTCTTCTCCTTAATTGCAGATGGCATTGATGGATCCTTAGCAATACTTACGGGAAAGGTGAGTAGGTGGGGAGCGCTTCTTGATGGCTTTATCGATCGAATTGTTGAAGCGCTCTGGGCCTATAGCCTTTTTCTACTTGGAGCTCCCTATCAACTGGTCTTAATCGCTTGGCTTGCAGCATTTCTTCAAGAATATATGCGCTCAAGGGCGGCATCACTTGGCGTTACTCAATTAGGGGTTGTAACAATTGGTGAGCGTCCAATTAGAGCCAGCATTCTATTCATTGCTCTCGTTGCAAGAGCGGTTGATATGGATCTAGCAACGCTGCTCTCTCAGATCTGGGCTGTGCTTCAAGTAATCTCTCTATTTACTGTTCTAAAGTTTCTTCGACCGCTTCTGCAACAATCTCAGCGCTAATTCCAACTAAAGGTAGACCTCCACCAGGATGAGTTGAACCGCCAACTAAGAATAAGTTTTTAATCTCTGAACGATTACGCGCTCGCCAAAAGGCCGATCTTGCTCCATTGCTAGATGTCCCATAAATAGAGCCACCAGGGGCGTTAACGTTTCTCTCTAAATCTGCTGGAGATCTATATTCTAAAACTTCAATTCGGGAGCGAATATCTAATCCCTTTGCCTCCATTAGATTAATAATGTGCTGGCTATATTCCTTTGAGCTTTTCTCATCCCAATTAAAGCCATCTTTTGGTTGGTGGCGAGGGGCGTTAATTAGTACAGACCAACTCTCATCCACTCCAGCTCGCTTCATCTTGGGGTCATTTGGATTGCAGATATAGATAGCTGGATCTTCTACAGGCATCTTCTTCTCAAAGATGGAATCAAATTCAGCATCATAATCTTTAGGGAAAAATACAGTGTGGTGACCAAGCTCAGATGAGCCACGTAGCCCAAGAAGTAGTGAGAATCCAGAGAGTGATGCAGTGGCTTTGTTAAGTGAGTTACGGGCACTTCTAGTTCTGGAACTCTTTTCAAGGAGCTGGTCATAAACTAAATCTGCGTCCGCGTTGGCAATTACTACATCGCTATTATGAACTTGGCCATTAGCCAATCTAACTCCAATTGCAACCCCAGATTTAGTGATGATTCGATCAACTTTTGTGTTGAGATGCAGCTCAACTCCTAAATCACTTAGGCGAGACTCAAGGGATTTAGCAAGCGTGCCAACTCCACCGCTAACATGCCAAGCGCCGAAGGCCTCTTCAACAAAGGCGATAGTTAAAAGGACTGCAGGTACTTTTCTAGGATCAGAGCCGGTATAGGTGGCATAGCGATCAATTATCTTTCCAATGTAGACATTATCGGTATAACTTCTAACTAAATCTCGAAGAGATGTAAATGGAGCGATTGTTTTTAAATCGCGGAGAAGTGATGGACTCTTTAGCATCGCAAAAGGGGAGCGGAGCTCACTTTCAACAAAAGCTTGTCTTGATGCGCCCCACATCTTCTCAGCTCTTGTCAGTAATTGATGCCAAGCATCTCCTGCCTGCGTTCCGAAGCTTTCGGTAATGGCTAAGACCGTGCCGCTATGTGAGAGATTTGGAAAAGTTACTCTCTTACCATCATCAAAGATATATGTAAAAGATGGATCAACTGGGTTTAGTTGGACGAGATTTTCTAAACGCTTTCCTGTTTTAACAAAAAGATCTCGATAAACAGCCGGAAGGGTAAGTAGTGAAGGGCCAGTATCAAATGAAAATCCTGAGATATCTTCAGTTCGACACTTTCCACCAGCAAAAGAAGCTGCTTCAAAGACTTTAACTTTATGCCCACGCTTTGCAAGGCGGGCAGCAGCTGCCATACCACCCATGCCGGCACCAATTACAATGACGGATTTTGATACTTTGCTAGCTCTGTGATGGCTCATAGTTTCCTGCCGCGCCAAGAAAGTTCGCCTCGATGCTTCTTCATCCAAGAAATCGTTATTAAGTAGATCCAGATAAGCGCGCTCAAGGGATGAAGAAGAGAAGTACTGGGAATCGTTCTCGTTTTTATCCCACTTAATACTCTTGTTATAACAATTGCAAAGTAGAGATACCAACCCGAGAGCTCTCCTGCTAGGCCAGCTATCAAGGGAAATATAGATGTGAGAGTTAGCAAAGTAATTGCAAGAAGTGCCCCTAATGGATTTACGAAAGCGCTCCACTGTGACTTGGTATAGCCTTCAATTAGCTGATTCGCACTTGAATACATTCGACAGTATGAAACTCTTGATCCATCTGCAACGCCGCCTTTTGCGCCAGCTCTCACTAAATTTCTAGCAAGAAACAGGTCATCTAGGACTTCTGCTTTAACACCTCTATGGCCATCGCAATCAAAGTAAGCCTTACGCTTTATCACCATAAATTGACCATTTGCGACAACAGTTGATGGTCTTGGCCACTTTTGAGTGATTCGAAGTGGCAGAGTTGTAAACCAGGACCATTGAAGTAGAGGTTGAGTTAACCGTTCTAAAAATGTTAGGGCAATCTGTCGAGGATAGGCAGAGATGAAATCCCAATTCCAAGCTCTCATTGATTCAATGGTGCTTGCTGCAGCCCTTGGATCTAGCCTCACATCAGCATCTAGAAAAACTAAATAATCACCCGTTGCAGCTGCGGCTAATTGATAGCAGGCATAGTTCTTTCCTAGCCAGCCCTCTTCCAGCTCTTTTCCCGCAATTACTTTTAAGTTGTTTTGGGACATTCCAAGTAATAGCTCTCTAGTGTTATCACCTGAGGAGTCATCTAGGGCAATTATTTCAAAATTACTTAAGTTAGCCTGCTCTTTTAGAAGAGTGATTAACTCAATGACATTTTCAGCTTCATTTCGCATCGGAATTAATATCGAGACTGATTGATCAATCGAAGCGCTATTTTTACTAGAAACCACTCTCAGCGTAAAGAAATTAAAGACCGCTAAAAGAAGCATAATTGCAATCAGAAAAGCCGAGACATCCAATAGAAAAGTCATTTTTCCTTAATCTCGGCGGCCGTATTTAACTGAGATGAAATACCAGATAACTAGCGCTCCTAGCGCTGATCCTCCAAGGAATGCCACACCGGGACGATCGAAATGGAAAATGTTAATCACCATGCCGCCAATCCAACTCCAGGCAAGAAAGAACTCAGGAACTGCTCTACTTGAACCAAGGGAGCGCCTCTCTTTAGGTAGGAAGATATTGAGAAGTGCCATCAACCCCATTCCAGTTAATAGCCAGCCGAAGGTATTAGAGAGTGGAATTTCTGGTTGAAATGGAACACTTCTGCCACTTATCTCCCAACTCCATCTTCCAGCTGAAACCATCTGAGGATCAAGAAATAGGTCCCAGGCCATAAGGCCATATCCGCCAACTAAAAAGACAAAGTTCGGAGCAACTCTTCTTGCTGCGATAAATACTGAGTGGGCCATCATGATCCAAGCAAATGGAACAACTAGTGGAACGTCAAAGATTTGATATCCAAGAGATGGCGAATACTCATAACTTCCAAAGGGCCAGGTAGTTCGCATGCCAATTTGTTCAACTAATAGGGAATAGGTAAAAGTGATTAGTAGAAATCTGATTGCATAAGTTAGGCCATAAGCAAAGAGAGCGTGGAGCAACATCGCTCCTGCTGCCCAATAAACAGTTGCGATAGTTACAAGTCGAAGACGCTCTCCTTCAATTAATGGATAGGAGAGTTGAAGAGCTAGAGCAACAGTTAATACTGCAACCAGCGTAAAATTTCGCCAAGGTGTTATCGTGCGCCTGGAATCAGGCTTTGGGCGATAATTACGAATCGACATGGCTTAATTGTGCCTTATAACGAGCCATTAGATTTAATAAGGGCAAAGCGTGCAAACATCTCCTCGGCATACCAAGCATGGCGATGCGTAGCCTTAATTGCCTCTTTATGAGCAGCGCCAGAGTAGGCAAAATTCTTAACTGCTTCGCCAGATTCCCAGATAGAGAAAGTGCCTTGCAGACCAATTGGAGCTTCACCGATTCCAATAGCAGAAATTAATCCTGGTGAGCTATGAAGGCTTGTCGTAACTGGGGGAACTGAGCTCCAGAAAATAAAATTCTTACGCCATTTAATCCTAGCTCTTGTGATCGCAACTATTTTTCCACTCCAATCACTGCTAGCTTTAGGAATCTGATCAAATGGGCTCTTCTTTGACCAAGCGCCATTAATTGATATCGGAGATAGCTGGCCGCTAAATTGCGAATTAGATTTCTTGTTCCAACGTTTAATGATTTTTGAATTGGCAATCTCTGAGTCTTGCTCAACTACAACTAGCAATCCCCAGCGAAGAACATCAGCATCCCTTGGGGTGAAGGTCTCACCTTTTCCAGCTCCTAATAACTTCCAGAATTTAACATCACTTCTTCTAGCAAGAGCAAGACGATCTAGCCCCATATGCAGAATTGCCCAGGGGATGTAGCGAGCTTTAATCTTCCAGAAGAAAACCAAAATCATTTTGCTGCTCCTGCCACTTTCTTGATTTCATCGATTACATCTAGGGGACTATCCCACATCGGAGCATGGCCGGTATCAGAGAAAATAATCCATCTAGCATGCTTTGGCGCAAGCGATCTCTCCTGGCAGCTAGTCTCAGGAAGAGTTCTATCTGAATCACCAAAAATAATTGTCACTGGAATCAAATCAGATATCTGACGATCAAAACGCTTTAGTAACATGCCATCCCAAGCCGGGTAGTAACCTTCTGCGCTAGCCATGGCAATTACTGCATCAAGACATAATTCATAAGAGAACTCTTTCCAGCGGGGGCTAACATCAGCAAAACCCAACCTGCGAGCAAGTTCGAAGTGAAGCGCTGTTGGCGCAAGTTTTACCGTGTATCTTGCAAGAAATCGAGCTAGCGCTGTTCCGGGGTATCTAGCGTTATAGGGATTGAGCCATAGCCCGGCAGGTGCGATGCCGACTAAAGATCTGACTCTTTCTGGAGCAACTGCAGCCATCTCCATGGCAATCCAGCCACCAAGTGAGTTACCTGCAAGATGAAATTTATCAATTGAAGCTGTGCTCAACTCCTCCAAAACTCTAAGTGCTAAAGAGTGAGGATCCATCAATTCACCTTTTTGATAAGAACTCTTACCATGTCCCGGAAGATCAAGGGTAACAACTAAATAGTCTTTATCTAAAGTTGATCGAATAGGTTTAAATGCATTGCTGGCAGAGCCCATGCCATGGATGAGAACTAGGGGATCTCCCGCACCACTTTTTTCAAAATATAGCGGAGAGCTCACAGCGCAATTCTCACTCTAATTACCAACTCTTGCAGCTTTAGCGTCAGATGCCTGCAGTAATTCTTGATAAGAAGTTGGAAATACTGCATGTGGATGACCTGCGGCGGCCCAGATAGCTTGATAATCATTTAAAGCTTCATCAATTAAGGTAATGCTGGGCTCACTAATCCAACCAAGTGGAGCAACTCCGCCAACAGAGTATCCAGAAATCTCCTTAACATAATCTGCATCCGCTCGATCAAGGGCTGGAACTTGCAGTAATTCAGCCACCATCTGCGTATCAACTCGATGGCGACCTGAGGTAATTATTAGAAGCGATCTCTGACCTGGTAACTTAAACACTAGCGATGAGGCGATCTGTCCAACTTCAATACCTAATCCTGCTGCCGCTTCAGCTGCTGTTCTTGCGCTATCGGTGAGAATTTTTATCTTCCCGGAAATTCCATGCTTATCAAGCGCTGCTTTGGCGCGCTTAACTGCAGCCTTTTCCAATATTGAATCCATAGTTGGATTCTAGAGAGTGCTTATCAATTCCTTAACTAGCGACTTGATCTGATCGCGAATCGGGCGGATTGCTTCAATGCCCTGCCCTGCAGGATCATCTAACTTCCAATCCAAATAACGTTTACCAGGATAGAAGGGGCAGGCATCTCCGCATCCCATCGTGATAACAACATCAGAGGCTTCTACTGCTTCATTGGTTAGAATCTTCGGACTCTGCTGACTTAAATCTATTCCCTCTTCATTCATTGCTATAACTACAGCAGGATTTATTGAATCTGCAGGAGCAGAGCCAGCACTTCTCACTTCAACCCAATCACCAGCAAAGTGCTGGAGAAATCCTGCCGCCATCTGAGAGCGACCTGCATTATGAACACAAACAAATAAGACCGATGCCCTTTTGTCGCTCAAAGCGAAAGACTCTTTCTGTTTCTCAAGAATCCCAGTACCAGTAGGGATCCAAGTAATTGCGCAGAGATAAATCCAAGAATTGATGAGCTTGCGATTCCAGCAGGTGCTTGGGTGAAGAAGCGAGCGATAGTCACTGCAGGATTGGCAAAGGATGTAGAGATGGTGAAAAAGTATGCGCCAAAAATCCACATTGGAATCAACTTCCAAACGTGTTTCTTCCTTGCACTAAATGCGAGAAAGACCAAACCTGAGGTTGCAATGACCTCGCCAAGTAATTGAGCCAAGCCTTCTCTCTCAATCGAACTGCTAGCAAAAGCAACCTCTTTGAACATTAGATTTGCCAGGGCGACACCAAACATTGCTCCGAGCGTCTGCGAAACTAAATAGACCAGAGCTTGAGGACTTTTAATCTTGCCGAGCAAGAGAGCAATAATCGTCACGACAGGATTGAAATGAGCTCCACTAATATTTAGCGCGCTTCTGATGATTAAGGCTAGAACAACAGCGGTGACAGAGGCATTTATCAACAGCGCAAGAGCACTATCTTGCGTTAAGCGCTCGGCCATAAAAGATGATCCAACGACTGCAAGTAAGAGAGTTGCAGTGCCAAAGAACTCTGCTAGAGCTTTTTTATCGATCATGAGATTAGCCACGTTTCTACTAGGGTAAATGTCGCGATTGCAAAGACGAAGAATGCAAAGGCCTTCTTAAGAGTAGCTGGCGAGATATTAGAGCTATGTCTTGAGGCGAGGCGCGAGATGACAAGGGCCATGAGTGCAACAACTAAAGGAATCGACCAATTGACCTCATCCCAATGGCGATAATGAGCAAAGAATCCAGTTAAGGTATTAATTGCAATTATAAATAAGGAGGTACCAGCAGCTTTAGCAGGAGCCACGTTATAGAAGAGGATCAAGATTGGAATAGCCAAGAAACCACCGCCAATACCGAATAGTCCAGTAATTGCTCCAATAACTAGGGAGATAGCAATTAGCGCAAGCGGTGAAACTTTGCGCTCACTTGATTCCTTGGGGGCTGGAATTAGCATCGATGTTCCAGCTACAACAAGAACTAAAGCAAAGCCAGTAAGAATTGCCTGCTCTGGAATTTGTGGCAGGAAATATGCACCGGTGAAGTTAGTGCTAAGTCCTATGGCCCAAATAACAAGGGCCTCTTTAATTAGGATCTCGTTTTTTCTAAGTTTTGGTAGCGCTCCAGAAGCTGCGCCAACAAAGACAACGATGAGAGCAGCTGTTGTCGCTTGAACCGGATTAAATCCAAAGATGTAAATGAAGGCCGGAACTGCCAACATTGATCCACCAGCTCCGACATATCCTAAAATTGCTCCAATTGCGATACCAGTAAGAATTGCAAGAACTATCTCCATTGGAAGAGGCTATCTGACACAATAGAAAACCCCCGCTAGTGATACCTAATAGCGAGGGTTTCGCCTCAGAATTCAACTGATGTTCAACTAGAGATTAAAGATTCCCTCTGTGATTGTTGGGCCAAATTCGCCGCCAGTTCCAACCAAAACAAAGATAATCAGAGAAGCTCCAGCAAGTGCAAGATTCTTCATAAAGCTAGTCATCTCAGACTGCTTGGCCTGTGCATCTGTTACCGTCCAGAAGTCATGCATTTTAAATGCTGAGAGAAGAAGGAAAATAGCGAGTAGTAGCGCACCTAAATCAGCGTAGATACCTAGAGCTACATAGAGGCCACCAATAATCAACATTAGCCCGGTGGCGATTACAGATAACTTAGCTGCTGGAACTTTCTTATATTTGGCATATCCCGTCATTGCTTCAAGCTTTGTTAAGTGGGCTACTCCTGATGAGATGAACAGAAGTGAGAATAGAACTCTTCCAAGTATTAAAACGATATCCATTAAGACTCCTTATCTAGATAGAACTAATCAATAAATGGTAGGGCATTTGACATGAAAATCCCCGCTAATCCATCGGCGATGTTGCCACCGAGATTTAGCGGGGACTTTCATCAGATTACTTCTTTAGGGTAGCCAGGTGAAGCGACCTTCCCCGGTTGTCTTGCTATAGCGAACATCACTTGATGGTATCTCTGGAAGCCCCGCTGCATTCTTTGGGAAACTTAAGAGATAGTCATAGAGCGCTTGTTCGTAGGAGACACCAAACCCAACTTTTACCAGTTTGGCTAGCGTTGGATAATTATCTCCACCTTCTGCTGTGAAGTTATTTGTCACAACCGTAACAGCTGGAGCATTTGCTACTACTGCTCCATCCTTAACTAGCACGCGGCCATCTAAAAGAGTGACATCTTTTACTCTAGTTCCGGCAGTAGTTACATTTCCAGCATAAGAATCACCGGTTGGATTTGAAACTACTATCGCAGTTCCGGCTCTTGAGCAGGTTACCTTCATTCCGGCCACTTGCAGGAACTGTCCGCCGCCAGATGTGCTAACAGAGCAGGATCTTTCAAGAATTTCCTTGATGTCTGCAGCGCTAACACTTGTAATCGCAACTAGTCGATTATCAAAGGGTAGAAGATCAAAAGTGTTGCCTCGGCTAATTGCTCCTACAGCGCCAGTTGTTGGCAGAGTTACTCCACCATTTTGTCTGATACCTCCACCATTTTGCAGAGCTACTACCGGGTTAGCACTTCCTGCTGCTGGAAGGCTTGCTCCAGCTGCTCTGGTGTTATAAGCATGTATGAATGAATCAGCAACTAAGTTTCCACCATTTGTCTCAGCAGTTCTTACTCCAAGAACAGTGGCGCTACCACGGTCTGTAGCAAAGACAATCTGACTTGAAGCAATTGGTTTGGCAAATCCAGTCAAGCAGGCATTTAATGGCACTTCAACAGCGCTTACAATCCTGGCATCAGGAGTTACTGCATCGCTTACACCTAGAGCCTTTGAGACAGAAGATGAAGGGATAACTCGTCTTGGATAAGAAGTTGTTTTGTTATAGGAACTAACTTTTCCTTTGGCATCAAATGTGACATCAAAGCGACCTAGATAGCTGTAATTTCCTTTAGCCGTGATGAGGGGAACATCTACGCCATCGGCATCCTTAACCATCTCAGGATATTTGCCGACCGGCTTTCCCTCACCAGGAATTAACTGAGTTGTTTCAGCTACATCTGGGTTTGTTAATAGGTCATCGCCGCCTCCAGCAATAGCGATATCAACGTTCTTTAGAAGCGCAATTAGCTGCTTGTCATAGGCAACACCCTGTAAGTGGCTGACCAAAATGATCTTATTAACGCCCTTTGCTTGAAGTTCTGCAGCTTGCTTATTTACTAGAACTGCAGTTGTAGCTATATCTGAAGTTGTTAGCTTAGAAGTTCCAGGCGAGGAGATTGTTCTAAGAGTGGGAGTAATGGCGCTAACCACACCAAAAACTGCTCCAGTGGTGTAATCCTTATGGACATACGATTGACCAAGTTTTTTGCCAATCATAATTCCACGAAGAATCGGCTCTTTCTTGCTCACCATGGAAGATAGGTCAGCATTAGCGGTGAAATCCATATTTCCTGAAATGAATGGATAGCGATTCTTGCTTGAGAAGGATTCGATATAACGTTTTAGAAATCCAGTTCCATAATCAAATTCGTGATTGCCTAGGACATGAACGTCATATGGCATCAGAGATTGCGCAACGCCATCATAAACAGTGGCAGCTGAGGAATTGTTTGCTGGCTCAGAACAAATCAAGTTCTTGCTAGCAAGGAAAGAGTCACCAGCATAAACAGAGAGCAGAGCATTTCTTGCAGATTTAGCTGCTTTGACCTCACGCTTCATAACTGATGAAAAGGCTGCAGCGCTGCCATAAATAAGTGTTCCTTGCGCTGTTTTAAATGACTGATCAGGCAAGAGAGCAGATTCGCCATCGTTGTTATGCAGGATGGTTAGAGTGACTGCAGATCCTGAATCGGAATAAAAACTTGCATGAGCAAGTGACATCTGAGCAATTAGTGAGGTTGCTGCTAGCGCCACAGTTATTTTCTTGAGTTTCAAAGTTTCCTCCACAAGGCTTAGTCGAGTTTTGCATTATTTGGCATTTCGGGATGGGAAGGCCCCGAGAATTGGGGAAGGCTATCCATTTGTTTAGGGGCAGATTGGCTGAAGTTGGTTAACAGGGTCCTAACTTTTGGTTACTGATTAGGGGCGTATTAGGGAGGGATTTGAGGTGGTCAGGGGGTAGGTATAGTATTCGAACAAATGTTCGAAAAAATGGAGAATCAGAGACCGGAGATCTACCTATCCGGCGGTGAGCCAATTGAGTTCACCTATAAAGGTCAGCGCTATCGAATTTATGCACTTCTTAGCTCTTGGCGTGAATCTGGTGGTTGGTGGAATAGAGCTAGCGATGGCTTATTTCGCCCAGATGATGGTGGACGGATTTTATGGCGCGTAGAGGCAGCTCCTATTGGAGTGATGAAAACTTTTGAAATAGAACGCATTGAAGTAATTCCAGAAGGGGCTAATAACGCTCCTGGCCTTTGGCAGATTCGCCCCACCTCAAGACCAGCATGAGTTTTACTCACCTTCATCTTGCTAGTGGATTTTCATTTAAATATGGAACCACTCTTCCTCATCTTCTAGTTGAGAAGGCTCGTGACTTTGGCATGAGCTCACTTGCTCTAACTGATCGCGATGGCTTATATGGCGCAATTCGATTTACTCAGAGCTGCGTTGAAAATGGGATTACTCCAATTATTGGAGTTGATATCACTTGCAAGAATCAGAGCCGGATCACATTGCTTGCCACTCCAGGTAAAGGATGGAGATCTTTAGTAAGGGTAGTTAGCGAACTTAAAAGCTATGGTGAGTGTGATTTAGACTTTCTAAAGAAACACTCTAGCTACACCAGTAACCTGATATCGCTACAAGGCCCTGACTCTTTAATTGCTAGAGCTATTACCAATCGTCAATATGAAAAAGCGTTATCGCTATATAACGATAGCCGCGAACTATTTCAAAGCCAAGTAATTGAAATTGTCTCTCATTTAATTTATGGAGATGGACCAAGATCGACTACCCATGCCTCAAGGATGCTTGGTTTTGCTGAAGATAATGATCTTCCAGCGATACTTAGCAATGCTGGACGAATGCGCTTAAGGCAGGATGCGCCGATAGCAGATATTCTCGATGCAAGTCGAAGGCTCTTGCCGCTTCATAAAAATGTTGTAGAGCGCGAAAATAGTGAGGCCTTTCTTAAAAGCTCTCAAGAGATGCATCACTTAGCAGAGATAATTACTCGCGCTTCGGGGCAGAGAAATAGCCGTAAATTATTAAGTACTACTCAAGATCTTGCTAAGCAGGCAGAGCTATCGCCTAGCCAAGATATTGGCCTTGGATCTATCCATCTTCCAGAGCCTGAGCTTTTAGGGGCTAAAAATCAAGATGAGTTAACTATTCAACTAAGGCAGCGCTCAATTGCTGGCATTAATTGGCGCTATGGCCAGAGCAATAGTGAGGTAAACCAAAGACTAGAAAAAGAGTTAGAGATTATTAAGAGTCTAGGTTTTGAATCATATTTTCTAACTGTTGCCGATATTACAGATCGTGCGCGAGCCTCTGGAATCAGAGTAGCGGCAAGGGGAAGTGGGGCTGGATCATTAATCTGTCATCTCTTAGGAATTTCTGGAGTTGAACCGCTCTCACTAGGTTTATTAATGGAGCGCTTCTGCTCTCCACTTCGAAGAGCTCTTCCTGATATCGATATTGATGTGGAATCTGCTAGAAGGTTAGAAATTTATGATCAGGTATTTGCAAATTACCCGATGCGATCTGCAACAGTTGCAATGTTTGATACCTATAGAGCTCGCCATGCCATAAGAGATGTGGGAGCAGCTCTCTCAATTGCCCCCATGGAGATAGATCTAGTTGCTAAATCACTTCCTCATATTAGGGCTCGCAATATTTCACAGGCGCTAACTAATCTTCCTGAACTTGCTAATTTAAATCTAACTAGCCCGACCTGGAAAATGGCTGTTGGTCTTGCAGAGCGCTTAGATGGCCTACCTAGAAATGTTGCAATGCATCCCTGCGCAGTGGTGATCTCCAGCGCTGAGCTATATCAGAGAGCCCCAATTGAGATAAATGCTAGTAATTATCCGATGGTGCAGTGGGATAAAGATGATGTGGAAGCTATTGGGCTTTTAAAGCTAGATATTTTAGGAGTTCGAATGCAATCATCTCTGGCCTATGCCATATCTGAGATAGAGCGAAGTACTGGAAAAGTAATAGATATTGATGCAATAGCTTTAGATGATAGTGAAACGTTTTCGCTCATCCAATCTGCTCAGACTTTAGGTATCTTTCAAATAGAGAGTCCAGGCCAGCGTGAATTAGTTGGAAAGTTAACCCCTGAGACTTTTACTGATTTAATAATTGATATCTCGCTTTTTAGACCAGGGCCAGTAAAGAGCGACATGATCACTCCATTTCTAAATGCCCGCCAAGGTTTTAAAACTAGGGAGATATTCCACCCTGATTTAGCTGAAATCTTGAGTGATACCCAAGGGGTAGTGGTATTTCACGAGCAAGTTATTGAAATTATCGCCACCCTAACTGGATCCTCTCTTGGCCAAGCCGATGAGAAGCGAAGAACTCTTGGCAGCAGAGAGGGGCAGCAAGAGGTCTGTGATTGGTTCTTTGCCCAAGCTTTATCAAAAGGCTATGAGCTAAAAGTTATTACTCAGATCTGGGATGTCTTAAGAGCCTTTGCCTCCTTTGGATTCTGCAAAGCCCATGCCGCTGCCTTTGCACTTCCCACTTATCAATCTGCTTGGTTAAAGCGCCATTACCCAGCAGCATTTCTTGCCGGAGTTCTAACTCATGAACCTGGAATGTATCCCAAGCGCCTGCTATTAGATGAGGCTAGACGAAATGGATTAACTATCGCTCCTCTTGATATTAATCACTCTGATATTAGCTATCGAGTGGAAGGTGATAATCAGAGAAGTATCAGGCTATCTCTTAGCGATATCTCAGGAATTAGTAGCGCAGAGATATCAGCAATTATTGCTAATCGCCCTTATTTAGATCTAGCTGACTTTGTTCATCGCAGCTCAGTTAGCAGGCCAACTTCTGAAGCCTTATTAATGGTGGGGGCCTTTGATCGCCTCTATGGCGCTGAGATAAATCGTAGAGATTTATTACTACATCTAACTGATTTATATAAATGGTCTGGTGGTAGTAGAACTAAAGTAGTTACTGGTTCGCAGTTAAGCCTAGGTTTTATCCCCACTTTATCTAAGACAGGGCTACCTGATTTAGAAGATCATGAACTGGTAAGAAATGAAGTTAAGTATCTAGGGATGGATATCTCTCATCATATGATTGAGTTTTATGCTGATTTTCTCAATCAGATAGGAGCAATAAAATCTAACCAGCTCCTAGAACAAAGATCAGGATCTTTAGTATTGGTAGCTGGGGTTAAAGTAGCGCTACAAACCCCACCAGTTCGCTCTGGCAAGAGAGTTATCTTTCTAACTCTTGATGATGGATATGGCTGTAGCGATGCAACATTTTTTGAAGATGCTCAACATAGCTATGCCGAAGTGCTCTATAACTCGCAGCTACTATTAATTCGCGGCGCTACCCGTAGAACTGGGCTACGCGGTATCTCACTTAGAGCTATTGGGGCATGGGATTTATCAGCTGCTTATCAAAAGTGGCGTAGCCTAGCTATCTGTGAGTAGCCAGATGGGCGAGCATTCCACCATTCTCCATGTTGATATGGATGCATTTTTTGCATCAGTTTCTGAGCTGGATTATCCGCAATATAAAGGAAAGCCGTTAGTAGTTGGCGCAGGGGCTAGGGGAGTAGTTCTTTCGGCAAATTATGCTGCTAGAAAATTTGGAATTAAAGCGGCCATGCCAGTATCAAGAGCGCAGCGAATGGCGCCAAATGCAATATTTATTCCGCCAGATCATGAGAGATATTCACAAGTTTCAAGAAAAGTTATGGAGATTTTCTTTGAGTTCACTCCTCATGTTGAGCCGCTCTCCCTAGATGAGGCTTTTCTTGATGTAACTGGATCAAGAAAACTATTTGGCAGTGGTCGAAATATTGCAGAGTTGATAAGGAAGAGAGTTTTTGCATCAGAGAAAATAACCTGCTCAGTTGGAATTGCTACTACTAAATTCATCGCCAAATTAGCATCCGGGCGCTGTAAACCAAATGGAATACTTGAAATAGCACACGACCGAGTCTTGACTTTTCTTCACCCACTTCCAGTTTCAGAAATCTGGGGAGTGGGGCCAAAAACTAATGAAGAGCTTCAAGCTCTAGGCCTTCGAACCGTTGCCGATATTGCCAATACTCCACTTGAAACTTTAAAGCGAGCACTTGGTCCAAGTGCTGGGGTATCACTTTATGAACTTGCTTGGGCTAGGGATTATCGGGAAGTAGTAGCAGATGCTCCAGAGAAGAGCATTAGCGCGGCAGAAACTTTTGCATATGACCTCGAGGATCAAGATGAGATATTTAGAGAACTCTTGCGATTAACTGAAAGAGCCGGCGCAAGGCTAAGGGCTCGCAGTTTGCGCAGTAAAACCATTGGTTTAAAGGTACGTTTCTCTGATTTTTCTAATCTCACGCGCTCTAAAACTCTGCCACTATCAATAAGTGGCAGCCATGAAATTTATGAAGTAGTTAAGGATCTCTATCTAGGGCTCAAAATTGCTGGCTCCAGAATCCGACTTCTAGGGGTTTCACTTGAGCAATTAGTTGATCAAAGTGGCGCAGTTGAGCAGTTAGAGCTGGGAGAGCGGGAGCTTGGATGGAGCCAGGCCCAGGTTGCTATTGATCGGGCCATTGCTCGCTTTGGAAGTGGCTCTGTAAAACCTGCTCGGCTAGTTGGAGAGGGCGATGATGAGAGCGAAGATTCATAGCAACTTCTCACTCTTTCGACTTTCCAGATAGCCCCACCTCTACTATTGTCAGTCCTATGCCACTATCTGAGCATGAAAAACGGTTATTAGCCGAGATGGAAGAGGCGCTAGCCGCCGATGACCCTCGCCTGATTTCAACTTTTAGCGGCAAGAGCCCATCTAGGAGCCGGGTGGTAATTGGTTTTGCCCTAATCCTTTTAGGCATTTTCATTCTTTTCGGCGGCTTGATTTCTCAAGTGCCACTTGTTGGAGTTGCTGGATTTATCGCCTCACTTGTGGGGGCAGTTCTTGCTATCTCAAATCTTGGGGGACTGATGAATGGGGTTATCTCCAAAGCCCAGAGCAGAGGGCCTAAGAGGGGGCCAGGCAAATGGAGCCAAGGCTTTGAGCAGAGATGGGATCGCCGTAATCTCGGTGAATAGTTAGTTAGATCAGAACAACCGCCCGCCTCTGGCGGGTTTTTTTATGCCCAAAACAGGAGAGTGGAGGAGAGCTTCTCCGGGCCTGCTCGCGTGTGGAGATAGGTGGTTGAAAATGGAGGAAAAGGGAGTAAAGTGGGGAATTAAGCAGAACGGGGGTTCTGCGCAATAAGCAAGTAGGGGAGGTCTGTTAAGTGTTTCTTGGCACCCATGAACCTCGCTTAGATGAAAAAGGGCGGTTGATTCTTCCCGCCAAATTCCGTGATGAATTGGCCTCAGGTTTAGTAATTACTAAAGGACAAGAGCGTTGTTTATTTGTTTTTCCATCTGCTGAATTTGCACGAATTACAGAGCAGCTAAAACAAGCGCCACTTACTGCAAAAGCAGCTCGCGATTACATGCGCGTGATGTTTGCCGGTGCACACGATGAAATTCCAGATAAGCAAGGTCGCGTAATGATTCCTTCCGGCTTAAGAGAGTATGCAGATTTAGAAAAAGATTGCGTAGTAATTGGCGCAAATACTCGAGTTGAAATTTGGGATTCCAAAGCATGGAAGAGCTATCTAAAAGATCGTGAAAAAGGCTTTGCTGATGTTTCTGAGGAGGTATTTCCAGGCCTCTTTTAACAAGGGGCAAAAAAAATCTCCTCTCTCCTCTGGCCACCGCCGACCTTCAAATAAACGGCGCCCCTTCCCCGGTGCCGTTTATCCCCCGCAATCCGTCGGCCGGCGGTGACCAGAGTAGAGAGTAAGAAAGAAGAAGAAGTTAACAACTATTAATAACTAAGGAGTGTAGGGATGAAGCTGGAACACACATCAGTTCTGCTTAATCGCTGCATCACTGTTTTATCAACTTCACTAGAAAATAAAGAGAAGCCAGTTTTAGTTGATGCCACTTTGGGTTTAGGTGGGCATTCACTAGCGCTATTAGAGAAGTTTCCAAATTTACAGATAATTGGTATTGATAGAGATAAGAGCGCAATTGATAAAGCCAGTCAACGTCTATCTTCTCATTTAGATCGCATCACAATTTTTCATGCTGTTTATGACCAGACCCCAAAACTCCTTGATTCTCTTGGAATTTCATCGGTTGATGGCATTCTCTTTGATTTAGGCACTTCGTCAATGCAGTTGGATCAATCTGAGCGTGGCTTCTCCTACGCTCAGAGCGCTCCACTTGATATGCGCATGGATCAAAGCAGTGGAATCACCGCCCAAGAAATTATCGATAGCTACTCCAGAGGCGAGTTAATTCGCATTATTCGCAGCTATGGCGAAGAGAAATTTGCTCAAAGAATTGTAGATAACATCATTGAGGCAAGAGCAAGTGGTTTGATAAAAAGCACAAGCGATCTTGCAGATTTAATTAAGCGATCTATTCCAGCTCCAGCAAGACGCCTTGGGGGAAATCCTGCTAAGCGGACTTTCCAAGCACTTCGCATCGAAGTTAATCAAGAGCTAGCAATCTTGGAGCGCGCAATTCCTGCCTGCCTTGAGCGCTTAAATGTTGGTGGCCGCATGGTTGTGATGTCATTCCAATCGCTAGAAGACAAGATTGTTAAAAACTTCTTCACGCAAGCAACAGAGTCAAAGACTCCACTTGGTCTTCCAATTGAGATTAAGGCGCTATCTGCAAAGTTCTCTTTGGTCTTTAACGGAAGTCAGAAGGCCAGTGATGCTGAGATTTTAGATAACTCGCGGGCAAAGTCGGTAAGACTTAGAGCAATTGAGCGGGTGGCTGCCTAATGGCTCTATCAGTTCTTAGCCCAGCTTTTGAGCGCTCCAAAAAATTAGCAATTGCGAAGTCATCAAAGGTAATCCTTAAACTTGTCCCAGAGCTTCGCCCAACTCCAGGTCAACAAGCAACTGATCGCCTCTTTTATTCAATAGTTGGCGCCACATTAGCCCTTGGCCTCCTTGGACTTTTGGGCATAAATATTCTTCTGGGAAATGATGCTGTAAAAGTTAGAGAGCTCAAGATCGAAGCAATCATGGTTAATGAAGAGCGGGAAGAGGCTCTTAGACAGGTGGCCCTGCTCTCAACTTCAGAATCTCTGGCAGAGCGAGCAATATCACTTGGAATGATTCCAAGTTCTTCACCGACATTTCTTGATATTTCAGAGCCAATTCCGCTTGAGGTAGAAAAGGCGGCTAAAGCCAAACCATGAGCCACCATAAGTTAGTTGAGAAAAGGATTAGTTACCTAGTCGCTATTTCGCTAGTGATTCTCATAGCTTTTGCAGTGCGATTGATTGATATCCAAGGAGTTAGGGCAGCTGGCCTGGCAAATAAAGCTGAAAATGAACTAACTAAGAAGTCAGTGATCATGGCTCCAAGGGGCGCAATCACAGATATCAATGGCACCGAGTTTGCTAGAAGTGTTAGCGCCTATCGAATCCTGGTTGATCAAGCAATCGTGGATCATCCAAAGGAGCTAGCCCAAATTGCAGCACCAATTTTAGATGTTGATCAAAGCTGGCTTAAAGATCAATTAATTGGTGAAAGGCGTTATGTAGTAATCAGCCAAGCAGTTAAACCTGAAGTTTGGAGAAAACTTGAAGCAGCTGTAGATGCCTACAATGAAGAAGTTGCTAAAAGTGAAAATGGCCTTGCTAAAAGATTAATGGGCTTCTTTGCCGAGCGAATCTATATTCGCGAATACCCTGAAGGTGAATTGGCAGCTGCAGTAATTGGCTTTATCAATCGGGCTGGAGTTGGCGCTGCAGGCCTTGAATACAGTATGAATTCCACTCTAAGCGGAGTTGATGGGCTCTACACCTATGCAAATGCAGCAGGAACAATAATTCCTGGAACGCAGAAGATAACCGCAGAGGCAGTTCGTGGAAATACCGTGAAATTAACGATTGATAGAGATGTGCAATGGGTAGCACAAGAGGCAATTAGAACGGTAGTAAAGAGCTCTCGGGCTCTCTCTGGAACTGTTGTTGTTATGGATCCAAAATCTGGCCAAGTTCTAGCTCATGCGACTTATCCCTCATTTACTCCAGGGGATACTAAAGGAGTAGATCCTTATCGCTGGCAGAACCCTTCAGTTCAAGAAGTCTATGAACCAGGCTCTACTGGCAAAGTCATGACCATTGCTGCTGCAGTTGAAGAGGGAAAGATTTCACCTGAAACGGTTATGACCATTCCTTGGAAATTGAAGCGCTCAAATAAAACATTTAGCGATCATGAGAAACATCCCACTCAGAAATTAACTCTTACTGGCGCCCTTGCCGTATCAAGTAATACTGGCGCCATAAAAGTGGGGGAGATGCTATCTAATGACACGCTTCACTCTTATCTAAAGAAGTTTGGCATTGCCGAGAAAGCCAACTCAGGACTTCCTGGTGAGGAATCTGGAAAATTACTTGATGTTAAAGATTGGTCAGGAACCACTGCGCCAACAGTGGCATTTGGTCAGGGCTATTCACTCACAGCTCTTCAAGCAACATCAGTGTTTGCAACTATTGCAAATGATGGCCTTCGTGTAACGCCAACTGTTATTGCAGGAATCAGCGATGGAGCAGGGCGCTACACCCCAGCAAGTCAACAAAAGTCAGTAAGAGTTATTAGTCCAGATACTGCAAAGAAGATGCGCCTAATGATGGAGAGCGTTGCAACTAATCGAGGAACTGCTGCTTCAGCTGCTATTGAAGGCTACCGAGTGGCAGGAAAGACTGGAACTGCCCAGAGATACAACCCAAAGTGTGGTTGCTATAGCGGATACACCGCATCCTTTATTGGTTTTGCGCCAGCTGATAAGCCCGAGTATGTGGTTTCAGTAACGATTCAAGATCCAAAAGGCCTTCATTGGGGCGGCTATCTAGGTGGACCGGTATTTAAGAAAGTTATGAGCTTTGTGCTAAAAGATAAAGCGATTAGACCAACGGCGCCGGCAACAATTACCTATGCTCATAATGCAAAAGAATTAAAGGCGAAAATCGAGCTAATGACTGGCGGCGCTCAAGCATCAGGGGCAAAGCGAGATAAAGCGAGTGAAAATGGCTGAGATGCATCGCTTGGAGGCTAATATAAAAAAGCTCGGCGATGTCGCTTCATTTTTAGGCGTGAAAGTTAGTGAAGAATTTGAATCACTTGAAGTAACTGGTCTTTCAAGTTCATCAAATAGAGTTAAAAACGGAGAATTATTCATAGCGCTGCCAGGCGAAAAACATCATGGAGCAAGATTTGCGCAAGGTGCCAAAGACTCCGGCGCAATTGCCATACTCACCGATAGTGAAGGCTTAGATCTTGCTTCCAAATCACTTCGCAATTTTCCAATTCTTGTCGTAGAAAACCCAAGAAGCAGAATTGGTTATTTAGCTGACTGGTTCCATAACTCTCCAAGCAGAGCTTTATTTCTTGCAGGAATCACCGGCACTAACGGCAAGACGACAACCTCATATCTACTAAAGCAGATTTGGGAGTTTGCTGGGGTGAAAGCTGGTCTTATTGGAACCATTGGAATTGAAATAGGAGAAGAGCGATTCGGCGCTAGCCACACCACTCCTGAAGCTGATCAACTTCATTACATTCTCTCGATTATGCAAGAAAGAAAGGTTCGCGCAGCTGCAATTGAAGTAAGTAGCCATGCGCTTTCGCTTAATAGAGTAGATGGTGCTTACTTCTCTGCTGCTGCCTTTACTAATTTGACCCAAGATCATCTAGATTTCCATGGAGATATGGAAAATTATTACCAAGCAAAGAAGAAGTTATTTGACTCCACGCGCAGTAAGGTCTCATTCATCAACATTGATGATTTCTATGGAGTTCGCCTCGCAGAAGAGATTTCAATGCCATCAAAAACTATCTCTAGAATTAACAACAAAGCTAGTTGGTACTACCAAGATATAGAGAACACCCCAAAGGGCTATCGCGTAGAAGTTAGAGGCACCGGCGGCATATTGATATCAGGTGAATTAAACCTAATTGGCGAGCACAACTTAGATAACGCTCTTTTGGCTATGGCGATTGCTTTTGATAGTGGTGTTGATCCGCTAGTGATTGGAAACTCTCTAGCAACTCTCAAGCCTGCTCCAGGTCGTCTAGAAAGTATTGATTGTGGTCAAAAATTCCTAGCTCTAGTTGATTACGCTCACACTCCAGATGCAGTGGAAAAAGTTCTTGCATCACTTAGAGCAAATACCAACTCAAAGTTAATTGCAATCCTTGGATGCGGCGGTAATCGTGATAAATCAAAGCGCCCTCTAATGGGAAAGGCGCTACTTTCTGGAAGTGATATCGCCATATTTACTAGCGATAATCCAAGGGATGAAGATCCTGAGCAAATCCTAAAGGAGATGACCGGATCACTAAAGCTCTCTGCTCCAAGTGCTGTAATCAGTGATCGCCAATCAGCAATTAAATATGGAGTAGAGAGAGCAGAAGCTGGAGATATTTTAGTAATTCTGGGCAAGGGCCACGAAACCGGTCAAGAAATAAAGGGCGTCAAACATGCCTTTAGTGACCAAGAAGTTTTGCAAAAGTGCATCGAGGCCAAATTATGATTGACATGAAGATAGAGCAGATGGCTCAGATTATGCAGGGCAGCGCCCACGGCCAAGCTGAAATTACAACTAAAACAATTTTTCAATTCGATTCAAGGCAGATTAATTCAGGAGATATCTTCCTTGCACTAAAGGGCGAGAAAGCCGATGGTCATGATTTCGTATCTGATGCAAGCGCAATGGGAGCATCGCTAAGTATCGTTAATCGCCCGGTTCCAACTCCCCACATTTTGGTAGGTGATGTATTACTTGCTCTAGCTAAATTAGCAGCCCATGTAAGAAGAGAATTGAAAGACCTAAAAGTTATTGGAATAACGGGAAGCCAAGGAAAGACAACAACTAAGGACTTATTGCTTTCGATTCTTAAGGCTGAAGGAGAAACTGTTGCCTCAATTGGATCTTTCAATAATGAACTTGGAGTCCCGTTAACCCTTCTTCGTTGCACGAAAGAGAGCAAATACTGCATATTGGAAATGGGAGCTCGAAATAGTGGTGACATTGCCTCTCTTACCGCTATTGCAAGCCCTGATGTTGGCGCTGTGTTAAAGGTGGGCAATGCTCACATTGGTCAATTTGGCTCACAGGAAATGATTGCTAAAACCAAGGGCGAGTTAATTGCTGGTCTACAAAGTGGCGCTGTTGCTGTCTTGGGAACTTATGACTCCTTTACTCCAAAGATGGAGAGCGCTCAAGGGGTAAAGAGAGTTACCTTCGGAGATAGCCCCAAATGTGATGTTCGCGCTGCAGATATTGAAGCTAGAGGTGGATTTGCTCACTTTGATTTAGTCATTGGCAGTGAGCGCCAGGCAGTGGGATTGCAGATTCTAGGTTTACATCAAATCTCCAACGCCCTTGCTGCAGCAGCAATTGCTAACGCATTAGATATCGGCGTATCTCGCATTGCAACTGCCCTCTCCAATCATCAATCGATTAGTAAGTGGCGTATGGAGCTAAGTGAGGCTAATGGCTTAACCCTGATTAATGATTCATATAACGCAAATCCTGAAAGTATGGAGGCAGCACTTAATGTGCTCGCTCTACTGACACAAGAAAAAGGTGGACGCTCTTGGGCATTCCTAGGTCAGATGCATGAGCTAGGAGATAATTCAGATCAAATGCATGAGGAAATTGGTAAGAAAGTTGCGGATCTAGGAATCGATTACTTGGTCGCAATAAAGAGTAAGTCCTATTTGAGCAAAATTGATTCTTCGTTAACTAGCGCAAGGTATCTTTCTTCCTGGCAAGAATCTTTAGAAATCTTTAAGGAGTTTAATGCAGGCGATGTAATTCTTGTTAAGGCATCAAGAGCTGAAGGCCTTGATGAATTAGCAAGTGCAATTAAGGCAAAGGCTATGAGTGAGCAAGAGGGAGAGAGCAAATGAGAGGTATTTTAATTTCTGGGGCTACGGCCTTTCTGCTTAGCTTCCTTCTCACGCCTGTATTTATTAAGTTCCTATCGCGCAAAGGCTATGGCCAACAGATTAGAGATGATGGACCAAAGACTCATCACACAAAGCGTGGAACACCAACCATGGGTGGAGTAATTCTGATTCTGGCGGCAATTGCTGGTTACTTGATTTCACATCTTTTTACAGGAGCAGCTTTAACAACTTCTGCAGTATTAGTAATTGGTGTAATAGTAAGCCTCGGCTTAATCGGCTATCTTGATGATTGGCTAAAGGTTGTAAAGCAGCGCTCACTTGGCCTAAAGGCAAGAGAAAAGCTACTTACTCAAGGAATTGTTGCTGGAGCATTTGGATATCTAGCAACCAGATTTCCAGATGATCTTGGGCTTACTCCTATGTCGCAATATCTATCAACGGTGAAAGACACTTCGATAAAACTTGGAATTGTCCTCTTAATTCTTCTAGCAATTTTGATGGTGCTTGGAGCTAGTAATGGCGTGAATTTAACTGATGGCCTAGATGGTTTGGCAACAGGTGCGGCAGTGATGTCATTTCTCGCCTTTGTTCTAATTGGTGTTTGGGAGTTTGGGCAGCGCTGCGAGGTAGTGGGCAGTGGAAATTGCTACAACGTACGCGATCCTCTAGATCTTGCAGTACTAGCCGCAGCTCTTGCTGGCTCTTGCGCAGGCTTTCTATGGTGGAATGCATCTCCGGCAAGAATTTTTATGGGAGATACCGGCTCTCTTGCTCTAGGTGGAGCGTTAGCGGGTCTTGCCATGACATTGAGAACAGAACTACTTCTCATTCCAATTGGCGGACTATTTGTCATTATTACTCTCTCAGTCATTATTCAAACTAGTTATTTCAAGTTAAGCGGCGGCAAGAGAGTATTTAAAATGGCGCCGCTACAACACCATTTTGAATTACTTGGTTGGGGCGAAGTCACAATCGTTATTCGCTTCTGGATTATCGCTGGACTCTGCGTAGCTGCAGGACTCGGACTCTTCTATGCTCAATGGGTGGTTGCGTGAATCAAAGCTTTATCGATTCTCTAAGCGGCGCAAAGTGCATTCTCTTTGGCGCGGGCGTTACTGGAGCGCCAACTCTTGAATTCCTAAAATCAAAGGGCGCAACTGTGATTTCAGTTGATGAGAAAGTTCAAGATAATGGAATCAAGCGCACCTTAGATAACAAAGATCTGGTGGGAGTTAGCTTTGCAGTTGTCTCTCCAGGCTGGAGAGTTAATCATCCTTTAATCTCGCTGGTTAGAGGAGCAGGAATTGAATTAATTAGCGAGATTGACCTTGCCTGGAAGGTCAAGGAGCAGATATGCCCTAACCAGCGCTGGATAGCGCTAACTGGCACCAACGGTAAGACAACAACAATTCAAATGCTGGAATCAATGCTCGTTGAATCAGGAATTAATGCAAAAGCCTGCGGCAATGTGGGATTTACCGCAATTGAGGCGGTAGTTAAATCAAATGCCGATATTTTGGCACTAGAACTTTCATCATTTCAATTAGAGTGGAGCAATCTTGCTCACTTTGAATCGGCAGCGATTCTTAACATTGCCGAAGACCATATCGATTGGCATCAAAGTTTTGAGAATTATCTGGCCGCTAAGTTAAAAATCTCAGAACTGGCAGATTTGGTGATTCTCAATAAAGATGATCAGCATTTGGCAAAGAGCGGCAAAAATATTTCTAAGCCAATTACCTGGATTTCTCTTCAAGTTCCGAGTAAGGGCGAGATTGGGCTGGTTGAAAATATCATTGTCGATCGCGCCTTTATCAAGGGTGATGCTGAAGCACTATTTGAGCTAGGTGATGTAACCCCCTCTGTTGGCCATAACGTTTCCAATGCGATGGCTGCTGCGGCGCTGGCTAGAAGTGTTGGAGCAAAACCAGATGCAATAGCCCAGGGGCTACGAAACTTTAAACTAGATCATCATCGATTAGAGGTTGTACATAAAAACAGTGGAATAACTTTCATTAATGACTCAAAGGCAACTAATCCCCATGCCGCCATTGCTGCGCTGTATTCTCAAATGGAGTCAATTTGGATAGCTGGGGGTCTTGCTAAAGGAGCAGCTATGGATGAACTGGCTCAAAGATGCAAGAGCCGTATCAAGGCTGCAATATTGATTGGAAGTGATGCCCCAATCATTAAAGCTGCGCTATTGAAGCAATCTCCGAATCTTGCTATCTATACAACTGATTTAAGCTTGAAAGGAATCGATGTAATGCACAGCGTTATGAGTATTGTGAAAGAGATCGCTGTTAGTGGAGATGTGGTGCTACTAGCTCCAGCATGTGCATCGATGGATCAATTTAAGAACTATGCCGATCGTGGCGAGAGTTTTACTCTGGCAGCAAGGCAGGCATTTAATGAATAAATCTAAGCCTTTATTTGCAACTCCCGCCTCTGCTTATTACTTGATTTTAGGCTCAGTTATCGCCCTCTCCTCGCTGGGATTGGTTATGGTGCTCAGCGCCTCATCAGTAAAGTCGTTGCGAGAATCTGGCAACTCTTTTAGCTTTGTACTTCGCCAAGCGCTTTTTCTTATTTTGGCAGCAGGGCTTGCATGGGTAGCGATGAAACTTCGCTATGAGCTTTGGAAACCGATAGCCCAAGTCTCACTAGTTGTTTCCTGCGCCCTTCTAGTTCTTCCTCAGATTGGCGGAATTGGCAAAACTGTTGGTGGTAATACCAACTGGATTGGTATCGGAAGCTTTACCTTGCAGCCCAGTGAGTTTGCAAAATTAGGTTTAATCCTCTGGTGCGCTTTAAGGCTTCGTATCCATGATGAAAGAGCAAGCGAGGGGATTGCAAGTAATCCAGCAACCCTAATTATTCCAGGCTTTATGCTTGTTATGGCCTTAATTCTTGTAGGTAGCGACTTAGGTACTGCGGTTCTTGTCACCGGAATCGTTGCAGGAATTCTCTTTATTTCAGGACTGGCCTTGAAAGTCTTTGGCCTATTAGCAGTGGGGGCCGGCTTATTATTTGCAGCTTTTATTCTGCCAAATGCTAATCGTATGAATAGATTCTCGGCCTTCTTTGATCCATTTGCAGAAGAGAATTATCAAGGCGTAGGTTGGCAGCAAGCCCATAGCATCATGGGACTTGCTTCAGGAGGAGCAGTAGGAACCGGTCTTGGAAGTAGTAAGCAGAAGTGGGGAAGCCTTCCTGAAGTTCACACCGACTTCATATTTGCTGTCATTGGAGAAGAGCTAGGTTTACTTGGAACGCTAGCAACTCTTGGTCTATTTGGAATTTTGATTCTAGGAATATTTAAAGTTGCAATTAATGCCCAGAACTCTTTTGATCGTTATGTCTGTGCGGGCATTGGATGTTGGATCTCAGTTCAGGTCCTTCTTAATATCGGAACGGTAATTAGCGTAATTCCCGTAGTTGGAGTAACGCTGCCACTGATTTCCTACGGCGGCTCCTCACTTATTGCAACCTTCATCGCGCTTGGCTATGTACTCGGGGTTTTGCGACGCGACCCTCAAATTGCCTCAGAGATTCGCCAGCGTAAGGCGGCAAGAACTGCGAGAGGATAAAGCCCATGGCGCAGCGTGTGGTCTTTGCAGGCGGGGGAACGGCCGGACATATTGAGCCAGCCTTAGCCGTTGCCGAGGCGCTATTACTAAAAGATTCAAAACTATCTTGCGAATTCATAGGCGTTAGAGGTGGTCTGGAATCACTTTTGATTCCTAAGAGAGGCTATCGAATTCATTACATTCCAAAGGCTTCATTTCCAAGAAAGATTTCTCCGAAAATCTTCCTCTTTCCATTTCTGTTTATTGGTGCAATCTTTAAAGCGAGATCGATAATAAAAGGGTCAGATTTAGTAATTGGCTTTGGTGGATATGTATCAACTCCAGCATACCTTGCAGCTTTTAGCCGAAAGATTCCAATTCTGGTCCATGAAGCAAATGCTAAACCTGGGCTAGCTAATCGCCTTGGAAGGCGGCTAGCTAAAGTAACTGCAGTCAACTTTGAACAAGTTGCAAGACAATGGTCAGGTTCTATTTTAACTGGAATGCCAATTCGCCAATCGCTAAATAGTCTTGCAGAGCTTTCTAACAAATCAAGTTTCAAGCAACTCAATTGTCAGAGTTGGGGGTTTGATGCCAATCGCCCAGTAGTTGCTATCTTTGGCGGCTCTCTTGGCTCAACTCATATCAATTCAGTGATTGCAGACTTTCTAAGAAGATACCAAGATAAATACCAAGAAGTTCAGATTATTCATGCTCTTGGAATAAATAATGAACTACCAAAGGCTTCAAGTAATTATCTTCCTCAGCCTTACTTCCATGATATGGCTTCAATATATGGAAGTGCTGATTTACTAATCACAAGATCTGGGGCCGTCACCTGCTCTGAGCTATCCTCTCTTGGCAAGTATTCAATTCTTATTCCTCTGCCTCATGGCAATGGGGAACAGTTTGATAATGCTGCTGCTCTAGTGGCTCAAGGTTCAGCAATGATGGTCTCAAATGATGACTTTTCAGCAGAGTGGCTTGATAAAAATCTTGCAGCAGCGTTAAGAAGCGCCCAGAAGTATCAGGCTAAATCAGTAGGTAGTAATGCCAAGGCTGCGATGAGGATTGCAGAGCTTGCCCAAGAGATATTGCTAGGAAAATAGGGCTAAATGAGCAATCAAGTGATTGGCGATTGGAGCAAAGCTCGAGTCCATTTTGTCGGCATAGGCGGCTCGGGAATGAGCGGCATTGCAAGAATTATGGCCTCGCGCGGAGCAGAAGTATCTGGCTCTGATTTACAAGATTCATCAACTTTAAATGGCCTACGAAGCCTTGGGGCCACTATTCATATTGGGCATAGTAGAGCGAATATAAAAAGCGCAGATCTAGTTATTAAATCAAGCGCCATTCCTGCAAGCAATCCCGAGCTTGAAGAAGCACAGAGTCGGGGCATTCCAATTTTGGAGCGAGCTGCCGCTCTGGCGCAGCTAATGATTGGTACTCGCTCTGTAGCTGTTGCTGGAACTCATGGAAAAACTACCACCACATCAATGTTGACAGTTGCTCTGCAGCATTCAGGCCTTGATCCATCTTTTGCAATTGGAGCAACGGTAAGTAACTCTGGAACAAATGCTCATCAGGGCTCTGGCAATACCTTTATCGTTGAGGCTGATGAATCAGATGGCTCCTTTACCGCCTACAAACCGCTAGGGGCAATAATTACCAACATTGAGTTAGATCATGTAGATAACTTTGCAACCCTTGCTCAAATTGACCAGATCTTTGATGACTTTGTTGGCACTATCAGGCCAGATGGTTTTTTAGTTCTATGTATTGATGATCCTGGCGCACTTCGTTTAATGGAGCGAGTGAAGAAGAAAGGTTCTTCAATTTCTATCTCCACCTATGGAATAGATAGCGATGCAGATCTACGACTAGATCGAATTCATCTGCAACCAAAGAGCGCCGAGGCAAGAGTTAGTTATAAAGGTAGAGTTTTAGGGCAGATGGAACTTGCCATTACGGGCCGGCATAATCTACTCAACGCCTCTGCTGCCCTGCTGGCAGGCCTTGAGCTTGGCGCAAATGCAAATGATCTAATCAAAGGATTAGCTCTCTTTAGCGGTGCTAGAAGGCGTTTTGAAATCAAAGGAATTTCTAAGGGGATCACAGTCATTGATGACTATGGCCATCATCCAACAGAGATCAAGGCAACCCTTGAGAGCGCAAGGATTTATGCTCAAAGTGGGCGAGTACTGACAGTTTTCCAGCCGCACCGCTACTCAAGAACGCAAGTATTTGCCAGTGAATTTGCCAAAGCTCTCTCTGCATCTGATTACACATACTTACTTGAAATCTATCCTGCAAGTGAAAAAGAGATCCCCGGAGTTAGTTCGCTACTAATTTCAAAAGAAATGGCAAGTAGCAACCATAGCTATCAACCTTCAATGCCAGAGGTTGTGGAAGCCGTTGCAAAGATGGCCAAGAGTGGCGATTTAATCCTTACCCTAGGAGCTGGAGATGTGAGCTCTTTAGGTAAATTGATTCTAGAGGCTATCGAATCCTAATTGCATGAAGTTGAATCCAAGATTAATTCTGCCTATTTCGATATTGCTCATTGGAGCGCTGGCATATCTTTTGGGCTTTAGCCAAGTGTTTGTGGTGAAAGAAATCAAAATTGATATAAAAGATAAGTCCATTGCAAAAGAGGTCGAAGATCGACTCTCCCAACCACCTGCGGTAGTCAAACTGGGAGATCAGATCGCAAGAGTTGATCGTCGAGAAATAGCTAATCGACTCCGTCAATTTGCCTGGGTTGAAAATGTTGAGCTGGACCGAAATTTGATTAATGGCAAATTACTAATAAAGATAATTTCAAGAACTCCCATCGCCCGACTGACCTCAACCACGAGTCCTCAGAGCGTCACTATTGGGTTTATGGGTGAAGACCTTGATTACTTCTATCTTCCTAGGCAGGCTATTGATCAGGCCATCAGCTCAGGAGATAAGAGTTGGCAGCAGATACCCGAGTTAACTCTGCCCGCTGGGTCAAGTGATGGGGCAGATAACCAATTAAAGGCTGCGGCCCGTGAGTTGATAGAGCTATTTAACCAAGAGCTTGCCCCAAGAGGATTTGAATTAACGCGAATTAACGCAAGAGATAACGCCAGCTTCATAACCTCTGCCAACTACTCAGGGCGCAACATCGAAATCTCTTGGGGCAGCGTCAATGATCTTGGGTTAAAAGTTGAAGTACTGGAGCGTTTATTGGCGCAAGATGAGAATAAAAAAGTTCGAAAAATCAATTTAATTGATCCATTAAAACCAACAGTTCGATAGAAAAGTATTTCCTTAACTAATCGTGTCGGTCTTTGCCAGAGGAGCGCTGCGCAACTACTTTTGCGCGCAGAGTAAACAGAAACTCTAAGTCTAAAGTTGAGAATTAGGGTTTGGAGAGAGGCGAAAAAAGTGGCAACACCACAGAATTATTTAGCAGTCATCAAAGTTGTTGGAATTGGTGGCGGCGGAGTTAATGCAGTTAATCGCATGATTGATGCGGGGTTAAAAGGCGTTGAGTTCATTGCGATTAATACTGATGCGCAAGCTCTTCTGATGAGTGATGCTGATGTGAAATTAGATATTGGAAGAAAATTAACTCGCGGTCTTGGTGCAGGTGCTGCGCCAGAAATTGGTAAGCAAGCAGCAATTGATCACACTGAAGAAATTGAAGAAGTACTTCGTGGCTCCGATATGGTCTTTGTTACTGCAGGAGAGGGCGGCGGAACTGGAACTGGCGGAGCGCCAATAATTGCAAAGATTGCTAAAGATGCCGGAGCGCTAACAGTTGGCGTAGTAACTCGTCCATTTAGTTTTGAAGGTAAACGCCGCGCGATGCAGGCAGATGAAGGAATTGAAAACTTAAGAAAAGAAGTTGACACGCTAATTGTTATTCCAAATGATCGCCTTCTTTCAATCTCTGATCGTTCTATCTCAGCACCTGAGGCCTTTAAGACAGCAGATCAAGTTTTGCTCTCTGGCGTTCAAGGTATTACTGATTTAATCACCACACCAGGTTTGATTAATCTTGACTTTGCTGATGTAAAGAGCGTTATGGATGGCGCTGGTTCTGCTCTAATGGGAATTGGATCTGCAAGAGGTGAGGCAAGAGCTACTAGAGCTGCTGAGCTTGCAATCTCATCACCACTACTTGAGGCATCAATTGATGGAGCACATGGCGTTCTTCTCTCAATTGCTGGTGGGTCAGATTTAGGTCTATTTGAAATTAGCGAGGCAGCAGAGCTGGTTGCAAAGTGCGCACACCCTGATGCCAATATTATCTTTGGAACAGTTATCGATGACGCCCTAGGTGATGAGGTACGAGTTACTGTAATTGCTGCCGGCTTTGATGGGGGAGCGCCAAAGAGACTCTCTGTTCCAGTGATCTCAACTGCTGCCTTAAATGGTCAAGCAGATCCAATTGCGGCAAATGATCCAATCGCTGTTGCAATGGATACACCAGTGACTCCAAGAAGAAAGATAACTTTTGAAGAGTTAGTGGCTGAAGATGAGATTGATATCCCTGATTTCATGAAGTAGTAAGCAGTTAAATGTCGAGGTCGCTCTTTACCTCGCGCCATGGCGGCTTAAGTAGCAATGAATTTGAAAGTTTTAATCTAGCTCTCCATGTTGGCGATGATGCAAAAACTGTTGAATCAAATCGAGATCTGCTGGCTAAAGAACTTGGCATAAAGCGAAGCGAATTATTCTTTATGAACCAGGTTCATGGTTCAAGAGTTGTTGAAATTGATGAAAGCTCTACTTATCTAGATGAACCAGAGGCCGATGCCTTATTTACTAGAAGAAGTGGCATCGCCCTTGCTGTTTTAACTGCAGATTGCATACCACTTCTCCTCTCCTCTCCCTCTGCTATCGCTGCGGTGCATATTGGCAGAAAGGGACTTATTGCAGGAGTTCTAGAGGCAACGCTAGATAAGTTTGAAAGTTATGGGATCACTTCAAGTCAGATCAGCGCGCACCTTGGGGCGTCAATTTGCGGCACCTGTTATCAGGTAAGTCTTGAAATATATCGCCAGGTTGTAGACCAGATAGAGCAGTGCGCAACAGATGAGAGTAAGAGATGTCTTGATTTAGAGGCAGGGGTAATTTCGATACTTAAAAGCAGGGGAATCACCTGGAGCTCAAGAGGTGAGTGCAGTAAACATAGCCCTGGATATTTCTCCTTTCGTAGAGATAACAAAACTGGAAGGCAGGCAGGAGTGATTATCAGATGAGCGCTAGGCAGATAGAGATAAAGCGCGCTTTAGATGATGTCCGTGCTGAGTTAAGACCTGGGGTTGAGTTAATAGTTGTTACTAAGAACTTTCCAATTAGCGATCTTGAGATTCTGTACTCTCTTGGCGAGCGTCAATATGGAGAGAATCGAGAAAATGAGTTGAGCCCTAAGGCAGAGGCTCTGCCAAAGGATATTGATTGGCACTTTCAAGGAACTATTCAGAGCAATAAATTAAGAGCAATAGTTTCAGTAGCTAGCTATATCCACTCACTTGATGAGCTACGCCATGCATCTAAAATCTCAGAGCTAGCCCTTGAGATGGGCAAGAAGCAGAGCTGCTTTATTCAGGTTAATTTAGATCCAGAAGAGTTCGCCAAACAAGAAAGTAATCGAAGCGGGATAAGAGCAGAGGAATTTAAAGCCTTTGCTGAGAGCCTGCTAAAGCTTGCTGGAGTAGAAATTGTTGGAGTGATGGGGGTTGCTCCTCTAAATGAAGATCCTCGGCCAGGCTTTGAAACCCTAAGGAATTTGAGTCAAGAACTTTTGAAAGTCGCTCCAAATGCTGGCTTTATCTCATCGGGAATGAGTGGGGATTATCGGATTGCAATGGAATATGGCGCGACACATATCAGGCTAGGCAGCTCAATCCTCGGCCCAAGAAGGGTGGGCGAGTAAAATTCTGGTATGTCTAATGCCTTAAGAAAAATGACCAACTATCTCGGTCTAACCGAAGATGATGGAACTAGCGAAGTTGCAACACCTAAAAACAGAGTTGCCCCAGTTAAGCGTGAGAACAAATCACTAACTGTCGCTCCATCTATGACTAGCGCTGCAAAGAGCGTAGATGCTGCTCCAATCGATCGCATCGTGACTATTACTCCTAGGTTTTATAGTGAGGCTCGAGCAATTGGTGAGTATTACCGCGAAGGAAATCCGGTAATCATGAACCTTAGCGATATGGAAGAGTCAGAGCGCAAGAGATTAATTGACTTTGCATCAGGTTTGGTTTTCGGTCATGCTGGAACTATTGAGCGCGTAACTTCAAAAGTCTTTCTTCTCTCGCCACCAAATGTGATGGTCAGTTCAGAAGATAAGACGGCAGCAGCTAACGCTAGCCTCTTTAATCAGAGCTGATTTAATTCTGCTGTGATAAATATCAGCAGTTGGATTGTTCTTGCTCTAAATCTCTTTCTCTTTGCGCTATTTGCTCGTTTAATTCTGGATTATGTCAGGATGTTTCGTCCTGGTTGGCGTCCAAGGGGAATAATTCTTCCAGTTGCTGAAATCATCTACATGATTACTGATAAACCGCTCGGTTTTATTCGCAGATTTATCCCGCCTCTTCGCATGGGACCTGTGGCACTTGATCTCTCATTTATTGTGCTCTTCTTTGGAACACAAATTCTTATCGCTTTCATTCGATAAAACTTCCCCCTTTAAGGGCAACTTCTCAAGAACCTAACTCCTGACCTAGACTCAAGGTTATGGAACGCAGCCAAGCGCAAGCTTTAGATGCTCAAGATGAGTTAGGTAAGTTTCGAAATCAGTTTGTCATTACTGATCCAAATACTTGTTATCTAGATGGTAATTCTCTGGGCCGCCTGCCTCATGCCACAGTCAAAGCCATTAGCGACTTTCTCACCCAAGAGTGGGGGCCAAAAGTTGTTACCGGCTGGGAGCATTGGATCGATGAGGCTCAAACGGTTGGAGATTTGATTGGTAGAAGCGCTCTTGGAGCAGGGCCGGGTCAAGTATTGGCCTGTGATACAACTTCAGTAAATCTTTATCAATTAGCGCTAGCAGCTATTAAGGCAAGGCCGAATAGAAAAACGATGATAATTGATGCAGCTAATTTCCCAACCGATCGTTACATCATGCAAGGAATTGCCAAGAGTCTAGGTTTGAACCTGATCACAATTAATAATGAAGATAGCGCAATTAGTGAAAATGAATTGATAACACCAGAGTTACTTAAATCTTATCTATCAGATGATGTGGCCCTAGTTTCACTTCAAGTTGTGCAATATAGATCAGGTGCGAGGCAGGATATAAAAACTCTTACTGATTTAGTAAAGAGTCATGGCGCTTTGATGCTTTGGGATGCAGCTCACGCGGTGGGCTCAGTAGTCCTTGACTTTGATAGAAATGGTGTAGATCTTGCAGTTGGGTGCACCTATAAATATGGAAACTCAGGTCCAGGCGCTCCTGCCTGGCTCTATGTTTCAAAAGGAATCCAGAAAGAGCTGCAAGTTCCAATTCAAGGCTGGTTTGCCCAGCGAGATCAATTTGCTATGGGTGCAAAGTTTGAGAGAGTTGAAAGCATCAGAGGTTTCCAAATAGCAAGTCCTTCACTTATGGGTTTGCGATGCATAAAGAGCGCATTTGCGATGATTGAAGAGGCTGGAATTACTGCAATCGAAGCAAAAGCAGCTAGCGGAACTCAAATGATGATTGAACTCTATGAAAAGTGGTTAGCGCCTCTTGGATTTACCTTAAATACGCCAAAGACTGCGAGTAAGCGCGGCGGCCATATTTCTCTCTGTCATCCAGAGGCAAGCAAAATAGCAATAGCGCTTCGCAAATATGCCAATGTAATTCCAGACTATCGCGCTCCAAATTCAATTAGAGTTGCAATCTCGCCTTTGGTTAACTCCTATGTTGAGGTTTATGACGGATTTCAAAGAATTAGAGATTTAGTCAGTACCCGCCAATATGAAAAGATTGATGAAGGGCAGGTTCGAGTCACATGAGTGAAAATCACGATGCTGCACTGACCTATAGCTCTTACTTAAAAGTAGATGAACTTCTAAAACTTCAGCAACCTCTCTCAGAAGGCCCAGAGCATGATGAGTTGTTATTCATTGTTATTCATCAAACCTATGAACTCTGGTTTAAAGAATTGATTCACGAATTTCTTGCCGCTCAGAGAAGTCTTGAATCAGGTGATACCCATTACTCACTCTCCATTCTTGGTCGAATCAGGACCATTATGAAGATATGTGTTGCTCAGATAGACATTCTTGAGACGATGACCCCACTTCAATTTAATTCATTCCGTGATCGCCTTGGGGCATCCAGCGGCTTTCAATCGGCGCAGTTTCGGCAAATTGAAGCAATTCTTGGAAGACGTGATCCAAAGGCTGCAGCACACTTATTACCTGCAGATAAGAAGTTTGTTGAAGATTTGATGAGCTCGCCATCGCTCTGGGATAGCGCACTTAGATATGTAGATAGCAGAGGTTTTAAAATTGCAACAGAAATACTGAATCGCGATTTTAGCTTGGCTTATCAAGCAAACGAAAAAGTGCAAGAGGCGCTCCTTGATCTTCATCGAAAAGATCCTGAAGGATCTCTTATTTGTGAGCGTTTAGTTGATATTGATGAGGGCTTGCAAGAGTGGCGCTACCGGCATGTAAAGATGGTTGAGAGAACTATTGGACATAAGAGTGGAACTGGTGGTTCAAGTGGCGCTAGTTATCTTGCTTCAACTTTATTTAATCCAGTATTTCCTGATCTCTGGCAGATTAGAAGTAAGTTCTAGGCCTTTGTAAGTTTGAGGCTAAGACCGAGCTCTTGCTCACTTGGTTTTAGCTTTGAATCTCGCTCAAATGAGAGAGCAAGGACTTCCTCGCTTATCCAGACAACTCCAGCTTCGATTGCTTTTGAAGATTGCTCATCAGAGTTCCACTTCACATGGATGCGATCACTCACATCAAAACCGGATGCTTTTCGCTCATCTTGGATGGCACGAATTGCCTCTCTGACTACTCCTTTTGCAATTAACTCATCCGTTAGATTTAAATCCAGCGCAACGCTCTCTCCAGTGTGTGAGGCCACCGCCCATCCAGTTCTTGGTGTTTCAGTAATTACCAGATCTTCCTCGGTAATTTCTGCAGTTTTTGAGCCATAAGTTATTTGAGCTTTGCCACTATTTCTTACCTTACTTACTAATTCTTGGGCATTTGATGAGGTAATCGCTTTTGATAGCTCTTGCACCTCGCCACCAAATTTTGCTCCAAGGGATCTGAAGTTAGCTTTAATTGAGATATCTACTAAGTCTGCTCCAGCGCTTGCAAGATCATCTAGGGATTCAACATTTAATTCATCTGAGATTTGTTCTCGCAGTTCAACAGAGAGCAACTTCCACCCAGGTGCGGCGATAAGCGCTCGTGATAGTGGTTGTCGAATCCTGACTCCAGATTGAGCTCTTGATGCTCGACCAAGCTCTACTAATCTTCTAGTCAAGGCAACTGACTTTGATAGTTCCTTATCAATTAATGATGCTTCATTAACCGGAAAGTCTGCTAGATGAACGGAGATAGGGCCATCTTTTTCAACTACCCGTATTAACTTCTGCCAGACATGTTCGGTGATAAATGGAACCATCGGTGCCATAAGCAGCGTGACATTTTTAAGGCAGTGATGCAGCGTTGAAAGAGCTGCGCTATCGCCATCCCAAAACCTTCTTCTTGATCTTCTTACATACCAATTTGATAAGTCATCGATAAATGTGGCAATGGCAGATCCGGCTAACTGCGAATCAAAGTCACTGAGAGCTTCATCTACCGTTGCAATCAATTGATTGAGTTCGCTCAAAATCCAACGATCCATAGTTGAGAGATTGCTGGCTTTGGAAATAGGTGTTGGTGAGTAATTAGCAGCCGAGGCATAGAGCGTTAAAAAGGAGACTGTATTCCAATAGGTAAGTAGCGTTTTTCTGACAACTTCAGAGATTGCATCATGGCCAACTCGTCTGGCGCTCCAGGGAGAACCAGCGGCGAGCATGTACCAACGAACTGCATCTGCTCCATGTTTGTCCATAAGAGCCATTGGCTCTAATACATTTCCCAGATGTTTACTCATCTTGCGTCCATCTTTATCCAAGATGTGGCCAAGGCAGAGCACCGTTTTATATGAAGATTTATCAAATACTAAAGTTCCAATTGCCATCAAGGTATAGAACCAACCGCGGGTTTGATCAATTGCTTCGCAGATAAAATCAGCAGGATAGGCCTCTTTGAATTTTTCCTCTGAGCCTTGCTTATGAGGATATCCCCATTGCGCAAAGGGCATAGCACCTGAGTCATACCAGCAATCAATAACTTCTGGGGTTCTCACCATCTGCGATGAGCAAGTAAGACAGTTAAATACAATCTCATCAACAAATGGACGATGGAGTTCAAGATCTGTTAAATCTTTTCCATAACGGCTCTGCAATTGAGCTTTCGAAGCAAAAGCTTCCTCATGTTTATTCTCGCATCTCCAGATTGGAAGGGGAGTGCCCCAATAGCGATTTCGCGAGAGAGCCCAATCGATATTGTTATTGAGCCAATCACCATAGCGACCATTTTTAATTGTCTCAGGATGCCAATCAGTTGAGGCATTTTCTCGAAGTAAAGCATCCTTGATCTTGGTAGTTCTGATATACCAAGAAGGTTGCGCGTAATAGATAAGAGGAGTGTGGCATCTCCAGCAATGCGGATAGGAGTGTTCATATTGCTGGTGCTTATAAAGTGATCCAGATTTCTTCAGCTCTTTAATTAGAATCTTATCTGCCTGCTTAAAAAACATTCCTCCAACAGTTGCAATTCCTGATTCAAATTCGCCATTGGGTGCGATGGGATTTACAACCGGTAGGCCATATTTGCGGCAGGTTTGTAAGTCATCTGCGCCAAAGGCTGGGGCTTGATGGACTAATCCAGTTCCATCTTCGGTGGTTACATAATCTGCCAGAACCACATAGTGCGCATCAGGAATATCGACATAATTAAAGGGCCGTTGGTATTTTACTTTCTCAAGTTGGCTTCCCTTTAATTCTCTAAGAATTTCATAGCTGCTACCTAAAATCTCAACTAGGCTCTTTGCAACGACCAATACTTCAGAGATAACTTCTTTTTCAGGATCAGCCTTAGTTCTAACTACCAAGTAATCAACATCAGGGTTCACTGCAATTGCAGTATTTGATACCAAGGTCCAGGGTGTTGTAGTCCAAACTAATAGCGATGCACCGAGATTCTTTAATTCACCATCAATAATTGGAAAACGCAGATACACACTCGGATCAGTAACGCTTTCATAGCCTTGGGCCAGCTCATGATCCGATAGGCCAGTGCCACATCTAGGGCAATACGGCGCTACGCGATAGTCCTGAACCAGTAAACCTTTGCTATGAATCTGAGCAAGTGACCACCAGACGCTTTCAATATATTCATTAGACATAGTCCAATAGGCCTGATCAAAATCAACCCAGAAACCCATTCGCTCAGTCATCTCAGTAAATGCGCCAACATGTCGCTGCACCGATTGACGACACTTTTCATTAAAGGCAGCTATTCCAAATTTTTCGATATCACCTTTTCCAGAAAATCCCAGCTCCTTCTCAACTGCAATCTCTACTGGAAGACCATGGCAATCCCAACCTGCTTTGCGGATTACATACTTGCCCTTCATAGTCTGAAAGCGAGGAAATACATCCTTAAAGACTCTTGCTTCAATATGGTGAGTTCCTGGCAGACCATTTGCAGTTGGCGGTCCTTCATAAAAAGTCCAACTTGGACCACCTTGACGCATTCTCACGCTGCTATGAAATATGTCTTGGGTTTGCCAGAAATCTAAAATTTCATGTTCAACTTTTGGAAGATCAATCGAGGCAGATAGCGCTAGATAAGGCGAATTACTTGACACTAAAAACCCCCTCGAAATTCGAATAAAACGCTCTTCGATCTCTTGGAGGGGCGATCTTGCGACCGCGGTACCACCCGCCTTGCAGCTTTTTTGCTGCCGCTTTTAAAAAACTTACTGCTGGTTCTAGATGAGTTCTCGACTCATTTCTTCCAACTCGCTCACAGGTGATTGCCTGGTCATCGCGATAACTGATGTAAGCGCGCTCATTCTAGCCTATAGCGGGGCGAGTGGCATTTAAATCAATAAACCTTTAGCCTTCGCCGTTGTGGCATTAAAAAAGAAAGTCCGCTCAGCGGTTGCGAAGTTTAAGAAGAAATCTAGCCCAGCAAAGGCAAAACCTAAGGCCAAGAGTGTTAAGCCAAAGGCTAAAAAAGCTCCTGTAAAAAAAGTTACAGCCAAGAAAGCTCCAGCAAAAAAAGTGCCAGTAAAGAAAGCACCAGTTCGCCCAACTCTTGCTAAAAAAGCTCCATTAAAGAAGGCCCCCGCCCAGATTATGAAGGGCGCTCATAAGACCGCGCTTACCAGTAGTACTGCAAAAGGCGGAGCAACAACTATTTCAGTTTATAAACCAGAGATCGAAGCAAGTGATCTGGTAGTTGTTCCAGAAAAACGTTTAGTGATGCCGCCGCCAATTAGAACTCCAAAGCCAGGCAAGAAAGCCCCAGCGCTAAAGCCAGTTAAGGCAGCGCCATCACCCTTTGTTCTAGATGGCGAAGAGTCTTGGAGCGCAGCTGAAATGAAAGCAATCAAATCTGAACTTTCAAAAGATTTAATTAGATTAAAGAAAGAACTTGAAACCATTGAAAGTGAGATGGATGATCTAATTGAAGCCTCCGGTGTCGGAGCAGGAGATGATCAAGCTGATGCTGGCGCCAAAACATTTGAACGTGAACATGAAATCTCGCTGGTCTATAACGCAAGAGATATGGTTTTACAGACCGAGAGAGCGTTAGAGCGAATTGAGACTAAAACTTATGGGCGCTGCGAGGATTGTGGAAGCGCGATTGGAAAAGCCCGTCTCCAAGTTTTCCCTCGCGCAACGCTTTGCATGTTATGCAAACAGAAGGAAGAGCGCCGATAAGGTCGTCGGGTGCTAATCGCGCGCGACGACTCTTTGTAATATTCACCGTATCAATATTTGCTCTGGATTTAATTACTAAAAACTGGGCCATTTCATATCTGCAATACCGCGAACCGGTTAAGGTCATAGGAGACTTTCTGCAATTAACTTTTGCCACGAACCCAGGTGCTGCATTTAATTTAATTGGAGATGCCACTTTAATTTTGAGCTCTCTAAAACTCTGTGTCGCTGCCTTCATCCTCTATTTCATTAGAAAAGTAACGAACGGATCTTGGGCGATTGCTCTGGGTCTATTACTTGGAGGAGTTCTTGGAAACTTGATGGATCGAGCCTTTAGACCTCCTGGGCCATGGCGAGGTGAGGTTATTGACTGGATAGAGCTACCTAATTGGCCAGTATTTAACATTGCTGATTCAGCAATTGTTACGTCAGCACTTTTAGTGAGCCTTTTAGCTATTCGAAATATTGAGCCATATAAGAAGGTTATTTGATGGAGCGCGAGAAGCGAGCTATTCAGATCGATCAAGACCAAGATGGTCAGAGAGTTGATACAGCTTTAGCAAAAGTTCTAGAGCTATCAAGAAGTGTGGTGGCTGATCTCCTCAATGCTGGCGATGTTTTGCAGGGAAAGAAACCGCTTTCAAAATCTGATCGAGTTAGCGCAGGAGATCGCTTAACGGTATTAATGCCAGCTATCTATGATCCACTGGAGTTAAAAGAGACGCCGATAGATACCCTTGAAATTATCTATGACGATGATGATGTTGTTGTAGTTAATAAACCAGTGGGTTGCGCGGCGCATGCAAGTCCAGGATGGATGGGTCCAACTGTTGTTGGCGCACTTCTTGCAAGAGGTTATCGAATCTCAACAACTGGACCACAAGAGCGACAGGGAATTGTGCAGAGGCTAGATGCCGGAACCTCTGGACTAATGCTTTTGGCAAAGCATGAGCGCTCCTACATTTCTATGAAAAATCAATTTAGAAGTCGCAGTATCGAAAAGGTTTATCGCACCCTCATTCAAGGACATATTGATCCAGCTGAGGGAAGTATTGATGCTCCAATCGGGCGCCATCCAAGAGAGGATTATCGTTTTGCTGTTGTTGCAGATGGCAAGGCCAGCATCACTCACTATGAATTAATAGAGTATTACCAAGGAGCATCTCTGCTAAAAGTAGTTCTAGAAACTGGAAGAACTCACCAGATAAGAGTTCACTTCAATGCCCTGCGCCACCCTCTAGTTGGCGATCTTGCTTACGGCGGAGATCCCGTACTTGCCGCACGCCTGGAGTTAAAGAGACCTTGGCTGCATGCGCTGGAGCTATCTTTTAATCAACCATCTAGTGATAAGCGAATCACCCTAAATGCCCCACTGCCTGAGGACCTAACGCGCGCCCTTGCGTTGCTCGCCGTCAAGTGAGTGCAAGAGAGTAATCTGCCCGACCGTGAGCCAAGGTTTTGTCCATCTACATGTCCATACCGAGTATTCGATGCTCGATGGAGCTGCTCGCATTGAAAAATTAGCCGAGGAAGTCGCTCGCTCTGGTGATGGCGCAATCGCAATGACCGATCATGGAAATGTATTCGGCGCATTTGATTTCTATAAAACAATGAAGAACGCTGGAGTTAAACCCATCATTGGAATAGAGGCGTATGTAGCTCCGGAGTCAAGGTTTGATAAGAAGCGAGTGAAGTGGGCTGAGGGCGGGGAAGATGATGTCTCAGCAGGCGGGGCATATACCCATATGACGCTCTTGGCTGAAAATAATGTTGGCCTTGCTAATTTATTTCGTCTTTCATCTCTGGCATCGCTAGAAGGTTTTTACTACAAACCAAGAATGGATCGCGAATTGCTCTCGCAATATAGCCAAGGAATTATTGCAACAACGGGATGTGCGGCAGGTGAGATTCAAACTCGTATCAGAATGGGGGCCTACAACGAAGCCAGGGCAGCGGCAGCAAATTACCGCGATATTTTCGGAGCAGATAATTACTTTGTTGAAATTATGGATCACGACATTGAAATTGAAAGACGCGTTAAAGATGATTTGCTAAAGCTCGCAAAAGAGTTAGGGCTTCCACTTGTTGCAACAAACGATCTTCACTACACATATGCAGATGATGCAAAACATCATGAAGCACTCCTCTGTATCCAATCCGGCACAACTCTGGCAGATCCAAAGAGATTTAAATTTGAAGGTAAAGAGTATTACCTAAAAGATGCAGCAACGATGCGTCGTATCTTTAAAGATCTTGAAATTGCCTGTGATAACACCCTTGCAATTGCTGAAAGATGCAATATAAAGATGCGCGAAAATGAGAATTTGCTCCCACAATTCGCAGTACCAAAAGGCGAGAGTGAGAACTCCTGGTTAGTCAAAGAAACTGAAGCAGGATTATTGGAAAAATTTGGAGCAAAGAGTATGGATGAGATTGCTCCGCAATATCAGGCCAGACTTCACTTTGAATTAGATGTGATGACCAAAATGGGATTTGCAGGTTACTTCTTAGTTGTTGCAGATCTTGTAGCTCACGCAAAGAGAGAGGGTATTCGTGTTGGGCCGGGAAGAGGATCGGCTGCAGGATCTTTAGTTTCATATGCTTTAGGAATTACCGGCCTTGATCCAATTAAGCATGGATTGCTCTTTGAGCGTTTTCTTAATCCAGACCGTATCTCCATGCCTGATATCGACTTGGACTTTGATGAGCGTAGGCGCTCCGAGATGATCAGGTATGCCACCAATAAATATGGTGATGATCGAGTGGCCCAAATCATCACTTACTCAACTATTAAATCTAAAGCTGCGATAAAAGATGCTGCCCGAGTTTTAGGTTATCCCTACGCTCTAGGTGAGCGCTTAACCAAGGCGCTACCGCCTCCAATTATGGGAAAAGATGTTTCATTTCAAGGCGTTTTTGATAAGGACGATGATCGCTACGGCGAAGCGCAAGAATTTAGAAATATATATGAGAGTGACCCTGACTCTAAAACTATTGTAGATATGGCAAGAGGGCTTGAAGGCCTGAAGCGACAGTGGTCAGTTCATGCTGCAGGAGTAATTCTTAGTAGAGAACCTTTGATTGATGTGATTCCAATTCACAAAAGAGATGTGGATGGCTCGATTATTACTCAGTTTGATATGGGCGCCTGTGAAGCAACAGGGCTATTAAAAATGGACTTCCTCGGACTTAGAAATCTATCAGTTCTTGATGACTGTCTAGAAAATATTAAGAACAACCAGGCAAGAACAATTGTTCTAGAATCCTTAGAGTTGTCAGATAAGAAAACCTTTGAATTACTTTCAAGAGGTGAGACTCTAGGGGTATTTCAATTAGATAGCGCTCCGATTCGAGCCCTGCTTAGATCAATGGCGCCAGATTCATTTGAAGACATTTCAGCTGTTATTGCGCTATATCGCCCGGGACCGATGGGAGTTAATGCCCATAATGATTACGCAGATCGCAAGAATAAACGTAAGAGAATTGAGCCAATTCATCCTGAGTTAAGTGCAGCACTTGATGAGATTTTGGCAGATACCTATGGACTTATTGTTTATCAAGAACAAGTTATGGCAATTGCACAAAAGCTTGCTGGTTTTTCTCTAGGACGAGCAGATCTACTACGTAAAGCTATGGGTAAGAAGAATAAAGAGATTCTGGATAAAGAGTATGTTCACTTCGAAGAGGGCATGCGTAATAATGGATTTTCAAGTATTGCTATTGAAGAGCTTTGGAAGACACTGATTCCTTTCTCAGATTACGCCTTTAACCGAGCACATAGCGCAGGCTATGGCGTCCTATCATTTTGGACCGCTTACCTTAAGGCGAATTATCCGACTGAATATATGGCAGCCCTTCTTACCAGTGTTAGAGATGATAAGGATAAGTCAGCGCTTTACTTAAATGAATCTCGCCGAATGGGAATTAAAGTTCTGCCTCCTGATGTCAATTTCTCAAATGCGGAGTACACCCCAGGTGGTAGCGACATTCGATTTGGTCTTACTGCCATTAGAAACATTGGGGAAAATGTTGTGGCATCGATTGTCAAAAATCGCAACGAGAAAGGTAACTACACCTCCTTTAGCGATTTTCTAGCTAAAGTCGATCAAACGGTCTGTAATAAAAAAACAATAGAGTCACTAATTAAAGCTGGGGCATTTGATTCACTTGGCCATTCGCGCAAGGGGCTAATGAGTATTTATCTAGAAGCTATTGATTCAGTATTAGAAGAAAAGCGCGCCCAGGCCATTGGTCAATTTGATTTATTCGGTGGAGCAAATGAAGTGAGCGCAAATGGTATTTCAACTTTGGCGCTAGAAGTTAGTGATCAGGAGTGGGAGAAGGCGCTGCTACTTTCCTATGAAAGAGAAATGCTGGGTCTATATGTTTCAGATCATCCACTTCTTGGAGTGGAGCATGTTTTAAGGAGCGCAACTGATACAACAATTAGTCAGATTTTAGATGAAGGGGTAGTTCACGATCAGATAATCACTATCGCAGGTCTAATTACAGCGGTTCAACGAAAAGTTAGTCGGCAAGGACAATCTTGGGCAATTGTCACAGTTGAAGATCTTGAAGGCGCTATCGATGTGCGCTTCTTCTCAACTACCTATCAAACCCATGCTCTAAATTTAATTGAAGATCGAATCGTAATTATTCGTGGAAGAATTGATAAACGTGAGGAGACAGCGCAGATTACGGCTCTTGAGCTAAATCTTGCCGACATAAATCAAGCACCAATTGGTCCCTTTGTAATCAAACTTGAAGCCGAGCGATGCACACCTCCTGTTGTAGATCGAATGAAGGAGATATTGCGCTCCCATCCTGGAACTAGAGAAGTCCATCTAAAAATTGAAGGTGGCGCAAAGAACACAATCCTTAAGCTCGATGATGGATTAAAAATTACTGCCTCACCAAGCTTGAGCGCAGATCTCAAGTCAATTCTCGGGCCAGACTGTTTAGTTTAAGCAGAGATAACTCTCTGCAAGATTAGAGGCAGTGCACTTAGAATAGTGCGAATGAAAAAATTAGAGTTACTACCTGCCCTTGATATCCGCGCCGGAGAGGCAGTCCGACTGATTCAAGGTGATCTGGGTCAGCAGAGTAAGTATGGATCTGCCCTAGATGTAGCACTTGAATTTCAAAGTGCTGGTGCAGAGTGGATTCACTTAGTTGATTTAGATGCAGCTTTTCGCACTGGCTCCAATTATGATCTTTTAGTAGAAGTTGTTGGAAAATTAGATGTAAAGGTCCAGTTATCTGGTGGAATTCGAGATCAAGATTCTTTGGAACGCGCACTTGCGACGGGATGCCACCGAGTTAATCTCTCTACTTCAGCGCTTTTAGATTTGTCATGGTGTGAATCTGTAATCAAACGTTTTGGATCAAAGATTGCGGTAGGACTTGATGTGACAGGAAGAACTTTGGCGGCGCGAGGTGATATTCAAGAGGTAGGCGACTTATTTGATGTTCTAAAGCAATTAGATGGCTACGGTAGTTCTAGATATGTATTAACTGACGTGAGTAGGGATGGAACGCTTCAGGGGCCAAACCTTGATCTGATCAAGTCAGTTTGCGCAGAGACAGATAGACCAGTAATTGCATCTGGGGGAGTATCGCAATTAAGCGACATTCATTCTCTTCGAGAGCTGACAGAAATAGGGGTAGAAGGAGCAATTATTGGCAAGGCTTTGTATACCCAGAACTTCACTATTGGACAAGCCCTAGAAGTAGCAGCAAAATGAATGCTATGAGATTGACTCAAATTGATGCAGTCAAAAATGCAAAAGGCAAATAAATGGAGCGAATGAACCTTGAACAGTTTCGCTCCTATGCGAAGGAATATAACGTCATTCCTGTTTCGCAAGTACTTCTTGCAGATAATGAAACTCCACTGACTCTATATTCAAAGTTAGCTCAAAATCGTGAGAATACATTTCTTCTAGAGTCAGCAGAGCATGGTGGAGCATGGTCTAGATACTCATTTATTGGCGTTAGAAGTGAAGCAACCCTAACCGAGAAAAACGGAGTTGCTCATTGGCTTGGAAGTATGCCAGCAGGTGCGCCAAATGGAATCGATCCCTTAGAAGCTCTAATGATTGCCTCTAAACATCTTCGATCGCCAAAGATTGAAAATCTCCCACCATTAACAGGTGGGTTAGTTGGCTATATGGGATATGACGCGGTGCGAAGGCTGGAGAAACTTCCAAATTTAGGAATTGATGAATTAAAGCTCCCAGAGATTGCATTTATGCTAACTACAGATTTAGCTGTTTATGATCATCTTCAAGGAACTGTGATTCTGATAGCTAATGCTATTAATTGGGATGGCTCCGATGAACGAGTAGATCTTGCATATCAATCGGCTATAAATCGATTAGATAAAATGCAGGAGGCGCTTCTAAATAAGATAGATAGTAATATTTCTAAGATAGGAAAGAAGTCAGCGCCAAGCTTTACTGCTAATTTCACTAAAGATCAATTCTGTAAAAGCGTTGAAAGCATCAAAGAACAGATTAGGTCTGGCGAGGCATTCCAAGTTGTCTTATCTCAGAGATTTACGATGGATTGCCAAGCATCCTCACTTGATGCATATCGAATGCTTAGGCTCCACAACCCCAGTCCATATATGTATCACTTCAGATTTGCAGATGGATTAAGTGTTGTTGGCTCAAGTCCAGAGGCGTTGGTTAAAGTCACTGGCAGTGAAGTAATGGTGCATCCCATTGCCGGAACTCGAAAACGTTCAACAAATCAAGAAGAAGACTTAAGGCTAGGCGAGGAGCTTTTGGCAGATCCTAAAGAGCGCGCTGAGCATCTAATGCTGGTAGATCTTGGAAGAAATGATTTGGGAAGAGTTTGCGCACCTGGCAGCGTTAATGTTGTTGAGTTTATGCAGATTGAGCGATATTCCCATGTCATGCATATTGTTTCTACCGTTATAGGCGAACTAGATAGTGCTAAGTCATCCGTGGAGGCTTTATATGCGGTATTTCCAGCAGGCACCCTCTCGGGAGCACCTAAGCCCAGAGCGATGGAGATAATTGAAGAGTTAGAACCATCAAGACGAGGAATCTACGGTGGCGCAATTGGATATATAGATTTCGCTGGGAATCTTGATACTTGTATTGCTATCAGAACTGCAGTGATAAAAGATAAGAAAGCATATGTGCAAGCAGGAGCTGGAATAGTGGCAGATTCAAACCCAGTTAGTGAATATGAGGAGTGCCTCAATAAAGCCGCGGCAGTGCTTGGCGCAATTGAAGCGGCAAACTCACTGGAACCAATTGGAGAAAAGGACTAGCTGCGATGAGCGTTCTTAATTCAATAATCGCTGGTGTTTTAGAAGATCAAGCAAGGCGCCAACTATCTAACTCTGAATTAGAGGAGAAGATGGCATTAGCTGCTAAGCCTCTTGATGTTTTGTCAGCTCTAAGCAGGCAGAAGTTTTCAATTATTGCCGAAGTTAAGCGCTCTAGCCCCAGTAAGGGATCTCTTGCTCAAATACCATCTCCAGAAAAACTAGCAAGACAATATCAAGAGGGCGGAGCAGCAGTTATTAGCGTATTGACTGAGCAGAGACGCTTTGGTGGATCGCTAGAGGATTTTGCAAAAGTTAGAGAAGAGGTCTCAATCCCGCTGCTGCGGAAAGATTTTATAGTTAATGACTATTTAGTTCGAGAATCAAGAGCCTACGGGGCAGATCTAATCCTGCTAATTGTTGCAGCGCTAAGTGATGAAGAACTTGGGCAGCTCTATCAGCTAGTTATAGATCTTGGAATGCAAGCACTTATAGAGGTTCACAATCAAGAGGAACTTGAACGAGCGCTTGCCATAGACCCAAAAGTGATTGGAGTAAATGCACGAAACCTAAAAACTCTAGAGATTGAAAAGAGTAATTTCTCAAAGCTTCTACCTCTTATTCCAACTGGAATCATTCGCATTGCAGAGTCCGGTATGTCAGAGCCTAGAGATGGGCAAGGCGCCTTGATGGCTGGAGCAGATGCGATCTTGGTAGGGGAGGCTCTTGTGAAATCAGAGAATCCCGCAGCTAGCGTTCGTGAATTCTTAAATGTTGCAAACTCTTAAGGGAAAGTAGACTAAAGGGTATGGAGCGCATTGAACTTGTTGGCCACTTTGGCCCCTATGGTGGGCGCTTTGTCCCAGAGGCACTAATTGGTGCGTTAGATGAATTAGAGGCAGCTCATAACTCGGCTTCTAAAGATCCTGAATTTCAGAGAGAGCTAAACCATTTACATAAGAGCTATACCGGTCGGCCATCAATTATCACTGAGGCTAAGAGATTTGCAGAGCATGCTGGAAATGCAAGAATTATTTTAAAGCGTGAGGATTTGAATCACACCGGGAGCCATAAAATTAATAATGTTCTTGGTCAAGCACTTCTCACCAAACGAATGGGTAAGAAGCGAATAATTGCTGAAACTGGAGCAGGCCAACATGGTGTTGCTTCAGCAACTGCAGCAGCCCTACTTGGTCTTGAGTGTGTGGTTTATATGGGCGAGGAAGATACAAAACGCCAATCTCTAAACGTTGCCAGAATGAAGTTACTTGGCGCAACAGTAATTCCAGTAACCACCGGCTCTAGAACTCTAAAAGATGCAATTAATGAAGCGATGCGGGATTGGGTAACTAATGTTTCAACTACTCACTACCTATTAGGAACTGTTGCTGGTCCTCATCCTTTCCCAACTATGGTGAGAGATTTTCATCGCATAATAGGAATTGAAGCAAGGCAGCAAGTACTAGAGATGACCGGAAGGCTTCCAGATGCAGTTTTGGCTTGTGTTGGCGGAGGATCTAATGCGATAGGAATCTTCCATCCTTTTATTGATGATCCAGGAGTGCGGTTAATTGGATTAGAAGCTGGTGGGGCCGGAGTTGAAAGTGGTAAACACGCTGCAACTATTGTGGGTGGGACACCTGGAGTTCTTCATGGCACCAGGTCTTATCTACTTCAAGATAGTGATGGGCAAACCATCGAGTCTCATTCAATTTCTGCTGGCCTTGATTATCCAGGAGTAGGTCCAGAGCATGCCTACTTGCATGACATTGGACGAGCTGAGTATCGCGCAATTACCGATGATCAAGCTATGCATGCCTTCTCACTACTTTCAAAGAGTGAGGGAATAATTCCAGCAATCGAGACTGCGCACGCGCTAGCTGGAGCGCTTCAAGTTGGAAATGAATTGGGAAGTGGCGCAATCCTTCTTATTAATCTCTCAGGACGCGGCGATAAAGATGTTCAAACAGCTGCGCAGTACTTTGGAATTCCACTTTAGGAATATTGCAATAAATGAGTAAAGAGAGTTTGGCGCAGGTCTTTGCACGAGCCAAGAGCGAAAATAGAGCAGCCCTTATCGGATATATGCCAGCGGGCTTTCCAACCCTTGAAGGATCTAAAGAATTAATAAGGGCGCTTATTGCTGGCGGAGTAGACATCGTCGAAGTGGGTTTTGCATATAGCGATCCAGTTATGGATGGAGCGATAATTCAAGAAGCTGCTGAGATTGCTCTAAGAAATAAAACTGGTGCTAAAGAAGTTTTGGAAGTTGTTTCCGGCGTGAGTGTTCCATCTTTAGTTATGTCTTATTGGAATCCTATTGAGCGATATGGTGTTAAGGAATTCACAGAAGCTCTTGCTAGTGCGGGGGGAGTTGGAGTCATAACTCCAGATCTAACTATTGAAGAGTCAGGTGATTGGATTGATGAGACTGAGAGAAATGACTTGCATCGAGTTTATGTTGTTGCTCCCAGCACAGATGATTCAAGATTAGCTAAAGTCACAGATAAGTGCTCTGGATTTATTTATGCAGCAAGTCTTATGGGAGTAACTGGAGCAAGAAACTCTCTTGCAGATAGTGCCAGTGAATTAGTTGCAAGGCTTCGCAAGGTTACAGATCTTCCAATCGCGGTGGGCCTTGGAGTTTCCACTGCAGAGCAGGCTGCAGATGTTGCAAAGTTTGCCGATGGGGTGATTGTGGGCTCAGCATTTATTAAGTTAGTACTACAGGCTCCTGATATCGCCCAGGCATGCAAAAGCGTAACCTTGCTAGCCCGCGAGTTGTCTGATGGGGTCAGACAGGGCCGAGTCGGCTAGTTTCTAGAACTTGGTTTAGACTTAGAACCATACGTAGTTAGGAAAATCTAAAGGAGTAGGAATAGTGCCAAAAGAGCCGCGCCAAAGAAAAGTAAGTAACTCTGCTAAATCTGGAGATACTGTCACGAGAAATATTGTGATTGGCATGATTGCACTTGTGGTCTTATCTGGAGTTATCTTCACTGTTTTGGATAAGAGATCTGGTTCTAGCTCTGCACTTCCTGCATCGATTGAGAGTATTTCAAGTGCTAACAATGGTGAGCCTTTAACTCCAACGATTTCTCCCGAGGCAGATTATGGTGTGGTCTTTAACGCCGATAGCCCTCTAAAAATTGATGTCTGGGAAGATTTTCAATGCCCATATTGCAAGTTCTTTGAAGATGCGATGGGTGATTACCTAGGAACTTTAATTAGAGAGAAGCAGGCAGAAGTTACCTACCACATGGCATCATTTCTAGGCCAGGAGTCAGTTCGCGCCTCCAACGCTGCAAATTGCGCAGTGCCTGAGGGAAGATTTATTGAGTATCACAGAGCGCTCTTTGATATCCAAGGCGGGGAGAACAGCGGGCTATTTTCTAACAAGAATCTAGTTGAAATTGGCACGCGCCTTGGAATCACTAGTGAGAGCTTTGCCAACTGCGTCAACAACAATGAATCAGGTGATGTAGTTGAAAACGTAGCATCTTCAATGAAGAAAAATGGCGTTGAAGGAACTCCTACTGTATTTATCAACGGCAAGCCGTGGAATCGCACCACCTCTGAATTTAGACTAGAGGAGTTTAAGGCGGCGGTCGAAGCAGCTAAGCAGTGATCTTTGCTGCTATTCCTTCTCCAACTCAATCTCAAATAGAGATTGGTCCACTAACATTTCATTTCTATGCGCTAAGCATCATCGCTGGGATCGTAGCTGCTGTATATATTGGTAATAGAAGGTATGTCGCACTTGGTGGCAGAGCAGGTGTAGTTAGCGATGTAGCAATTTATGCAGTTCCATTCGGAATTATTGGCGGTCGCCTCTATCACGTGATTTCTTCTCCTCAGGCGTATTTTGGAGTCAATGGTGATCCACTAAGTGCCCTCTATATTTGGCAGGGCGGTCTTGGTATATGGGGCGCAATCTCCCTTGGACTTCTTGGCGCATACATTGGATATCGCAGGAATAAATCTCGAGGCGATATTGCTTTTGCAAGCTTTGCTGATGCGCTAGCTCCAGGTCTGCTAATAGCTCAAGGTCTTGGCCGCTGGGGAAATTGGTTTAATAAAGAACTTTTTGGACGAGAGCTAAATGCGCCATGGGCCCTTGAAATTCCAGCTTCCTATCGCCCGATTGGGTATTCCAGCGTCGAGACATTTCATCCAGTATTTCTATATGAATCGATCTGGTGCTTTATCGCAGCCTTAATTTTGATCAAAACGGGATCGAGTAGGAAGTTTGCTCCAGGTTCAATTTTTGCTCTCTACGTCGCCCTTTACTGTCTAGCAAGAGCCCTAATTGAGACGATTAGAATCGATGAAGCGAATTTAATTTTCGGCGTCAGGCTCAATGTTTGGACCAGCGTTGTGCTGCTCTTTGCCTCTCTTATCTACTTGCGTCAGAATCAATTACCGAAAGAATCGAGTGTAAAGTAACGACATGAGCCAATCTGAATTAGAGATTAGAAATTCTGAGCATCGCACTCATAGATCAGGGTGGCTAAGAGCTGCTGTATTAGGCGTTAATGATGGGCTAGTTTCAACTGCAGCGTTAATGATTGGAATTGTCTCTGCACAAAAAAATGATTTTGTCTTAACTGTTGGTCTAGCAGGAATTGCAGCAGGAGCGATGTCAATGGCTGTTGGCGAATATGTCTCGGTTAGATCGCAGAACGATATTGAAGAGTCAGATCGAATCTTGGAGCTGGAGCATCATCGAATTGATCCAGTTGGAGAATTAGAGGAATTAACTCAGATCTATCAATCAAGAGGACTATCTAGAGCAACAGCGGAGAAAGTTGCTCAAGAGCTTCATGCCCATGATGCACTCGGGGCTCATCTACGAGATGAATTGGGCCAATATGAATTAACTAAGGCTCGTCCAATGCAGGCAGCAATTGCCTCGGCACTTAGCTTCACACTTGGGGGAGCCATTCCTCTTATTGGAGCTCTTGCCCCAAGTCTTGGCGGGAAAGCAGTTTCAATTGTTGCAATTACATTCTTTGGCCTGCTAATTGCCGGAGTAATTAGCGCAAAAACTTCAGGTTCGCCGATATGGCGACCAACCCTTCGAATCCTGCTTGGTGGCGCTCTAGGAATGGCGATCACCGCATCAGTGGGTCAGATTGCCCATATCTCTGGGCTCTAGCACACGCCAAAAAAGCTACTTCTTGATAGATTAACGCTCCTCTAAGGGCCGTCGTTGTCCCAGTAACTTCGAGAACAAGATAAGAAAAAATCGGAGCAAACTATTTTTATGGGAGCGATAAGTGGTCTTCTCATCTCTACCTAAGGCAGTGGGTCTCTATGACCCTGCTAACGAGCATGATGCTTGTGGTGTTGCGATGGTGGCTACCCTCAATAAAGTTGCAACTCACGAGATTATTGCAAAAGGTTTAGTTGCCTTAAGAAACTTAGAGCATCGAGGCGCATCAGGGGCTGAAGTTAATAGCGGTGATGGCGCTGGAATTCTAATTTGTATTCCTGATCAATTCTTCCGAGCAGTTCTTCCATTTGGGTTGCCAGCGCCGCTTAGCTATGCGGCTGGAGTTGTTTTCTTGCCAAAGAATTTTGCGAATAAATTACGAATTGAGCAGATTGCAAACGAGGAGAATCTAAAAGTTCTTGGTTGGCGCAAGCTGCCAATTAACTCATCATCCCTTGGAGCCACCGCTTTATCGGTAATGCCTGAGTTCGAACAGATATTTGTTTCATCCCAGGATGGAGTTAGTGATTTAGATTTAGATCGAAGAGCATTCTGCTTTAGAAAGAGAGTTGAGCATGAACTCTCAATTTATTTTTCTTCGCTCTCGAGTAGGACGATTGTCTATAAAGGAATGCTCACTACTGGGCAATTAGAGGAATTCTTTCCAGATCTCTCAGATCCGCGTTTAGTGTCACCTCTTGCTCTAGTTCACTCAAGATTTTCTACCAATACTTTTCCATCTTGGCCACTTGCCCATCCCTATCGATTCATTGCTCATAATGGGGAGATAAATACGGTTAGAGGAAATCGCAATTGGATGGCAGCTCGCGAAGCGCTCCTTGAAAGTGATCTGATCCCTGGCGATATTTCTCGACTATTTCCAATAGTTGATCCATCTGGAAGTGATTCGGCCTCCTTTGATGAGGTGTTAGAGCTTCTTTATCTGGGCGGGCGCAGCCTTGCACATTCCATTCTTATGATGATTCCAGAGGCTTGGGAAAATCACGAAACAATGCCTGAGAAATTAAAAGACTTCTATCGTTTCCATGCTTCTTTAATGGAGCCATGGGATGGACCAGCTTGCGTTACCTTCACAGATGGAAAGCAGATTGGCGCAGTATTGGATCGAAATGGATTGCGTCCATCTCGCTACTGGGTCACAGATGATGGTTTGGTAGTGCTGGCAAGTGAAGTTGGCGTGTTAGATATTCCGCAAGAAAAAGTTATTCGCAAGGGAAGACTTCAACCAGGCCGCATGTTCCTTGTTGATATCCAATCTGGTCGCATCATCGAGGATGAAGAGATTAAGCAGAGCCTTGCAACTAACGCTCCTTATGGTGAATGGCTCCATGCCGGAATTGTGCGCCTCTCTGATTTACCAGCTCGAGAGCACATCATTTATCCACACTCATCTGTTTTAAGAAGACAGCGCGCATTTGGTTATACCGAAGAAGAGTTAAGAATGATTGTCACTCCGATGGCAAAAAGTGGAATTGAACCAATCGGATCTATGGGAACTGATACTCCGATTGCAGCTCTCTCTGCTAAGCCGCGACTCTTGTTTGATTACTTCTCGCAGCTCTTTGCACAAGTAACAAATCCACCACTTGATGCAATTAGAGAGGAGCTAGTTACCTCACTTGGGGGATCCATTGGACCAGAACATAATCTTCTAGATCCAGGCCCAGCATCGTGTAGACAGATTTCTTTGGCCTTTCCAGTTATAGATAATGATGAACTTGCAAAAATAATTAACGTCAATGCTGATAACAATCATCCAGGGCTCTCTACCTATGTAATACGCGGCCTCTTTCCAATCTCTAGAGGCGGACAAGGTTTGCAAGAGAGAATTGAGGAGATTCGAGCTGAGGTCTCTGAGGCAATCTCTCAAGGAGCCCGAATTATCATTCTCTCTGATCGTGATGGAGATGCTGAGAATGCACCGATTCCATCCCTACTTCTAACCTCGGCAGTGCATCATCACCTCATTCGCGAGAAAACAAGAACTAAAGTTGGATTAGTTGTTGAAAGTGGTGAGGTAAGAGAAGTTCACCACGTTGCGCTTTTAATTGGCTACGGAGCTGCTGCGGTAAATCCATATCTAGCCATGGAGAGCGCTGAGGATTTAGTTTTAACTGGAGTTATTACAGGCATTACGCCAGAGAAGGCAGTTAAGAATTTAATTAAGTCATTGGGCAAAGGCGTTTTAAAAGTTATGTCCAAGATGGGAATATCAACGATTGCCTCCTACACCGGTGCGCAAGTCTTTGAAGCAATCGGTTTATCACAAGCATTAGTCAATGAATACTTTGTTGGAACAACTTCGCGCCTTGGCGGGGTAGATCTTGAAGTAATTGCTCAAGAAACAATTGCGCGCCATCACATCGCATATCCTCCTGGGGGAGAAGTTCCAGGATCTAAACGCCTTCCAATTGGTGGGGAGTATCAATGGAGGCGAGATGGCGAACCTCATCTCTTTGATCCAGAGACTGTCTTTGCTCTCCAACATGCCACAAGATCAAAGCGCTATGACATCTTCCAGAGATATACCAAGCGAGTAGATGATCAATCTAAATCTTTGATGACGCTTCGCGGTCTCTTCACCTTTAAGCAAGGACTAAGAAAACCATTAGCTATAGATGAAGTTGAGCCTGTTTCAGAAATTGTTAAGAGGTTTTCAACTGGAGCTATGTCCTATGGCTCAATCTCGCAAGAAGCACATGAAACGCTAGCAATTGCTATGAATCGAATCGGCGCTAAATCAAATACTGGAGAAGGCGGCGAAGATCCTGAGCGTTTCATTCCTCAAGCCAATGGCGATTCAGCAAGATCTGCAATCAAGCAAGTTGCTTCAGGAAGATTTGGTGTAACAAGTGAGTATTTAGTAAATGCCGATGATATTCAGATAAAGATGGCGCAAGGAGCTAAACCTGGAGAAGGTGGGCAATTGCCTGGAAATAAAATTTACCCCTGGATCGCCAAGGTTCGATACTCAACTCCTGGAGTTGGCTTAATCTCGCCGCCGCCACATCATGATATTTACTCGATTGAAGATTTAGCTCAACTAATTCACGATTTAAAGAATGCAAATAACAGAGCGCGTATCCATGTAAAACTCGTGGCTGAAGTTGGAGTCGGCACTGTTGCAGCAGGAGTTAGCAAGGCGCATGCCGATGTTGTTTTAATCTCTGGCCATGATGGTGGAACTGGAGCATCTCCACTAACTTCCCTCAAACATGCTGGCGCTCCCTGGGAGCTAGGTCTTGCTGAAACCCAACAGACTCTGATGCTAAATGGACTAAGAGATCGCATCGTGGTTCAAACCGATGGACAGATGAAGACAGGAAGAGATGTGGTTATTGCCGCCCTGCTTGGAGCAGAGGAATTTGGTTTTGCTACCGCGCCACTAGTGGTTTCAGGTTGTGTGATGATGCGAGTCTGTCACTTAGATACCTGCCCAGTTGGTGTTGCAACTCAAAATCCAGAGCTAAGAAAACGCTTTACTGGAAAGCCAGAATTCGTTGAAACTTTCTTTGAATACATTGCTCAGGAGGTAAGAGAGATTCTTGCAAGCCTAGGTTTTAGAAGTCTTAGCGAAGCAGTCGGCGCAGTTGAAAGTCTAGAAACTTCTGCTGCAGTGGAGCATTGGAAGGCAAGTGGACTTGATTTATCACCAATTCTTGCTGCGCCAGAATCAGCATCAGGATCTGCGCGTAGAAATACCACGACTCAAGATCATGGGCTTGAAGCTGCTCTGGATAATGAGCTAATAAAACTTTCACAGAGCGCCTTAGAAAGTAAGTCTCCAATTAAATTGCAGATGAAGATTAGAAATGGTAATCGAACAGTTGGAACGATGCTGGGCTCTGAAATTACTAGAAAATATGGCGGTCAAGGCCTTGCCGATGACACAATTGATATCACCTTCCATGGCTCTGCAGGTCAATCGCTAGGAGCATTTATTCCACGCGGGCTCACTCTTCGCCTCTATGGAGATACCAATGATTATCTTGGAAAGGGGCTATCTGGCGGTCGAGTAATTCTTCGCCCTGATGAGAAGGCAAAGTTTGCTTCCCATGAAAATGTAATTGCTGGAAATGTTATTGGGTATGGCGCTACTCAAGGGGAGATTTTTGTAAGAGGAATAGTGGGCGAGAGATTCTGTGTAAGAAACTCTGGAGCGCTAGCTGTTGTTGAGGGTGTTGGCGATCATGGCTGCGAATATATGACCGGTGGAACTGTGGTCATTCTTGGCAGAACAGGGCGAAACTTTGCAGCTGGCATGTCAGGTGGCCGAGCATTTGTTCTTGATTTAATCCCATCGCTAGTAAATACCGAGATGGTGGATGTTTTATCTATCCCTAAAGACCAAGAGGAGAAACTCAAATCCATACTCTCTCGTTTCCATGCAGAGACTGGTTCTTTAATTGCTCATGAATTACTTGGCAATTGGCAGGTAGCATTGAAGAGATTCTCACTTGTGATGCCAAGGGATTATGCCAAGGTGCTGGCAGTAATTGATAAGGCAGAGCGCGAAGGAAAATCATCTGATGATGCAATTATGGAGGCGCTAAATGGCTGATCCCCGTGGCTTTCTAAATACTGGCAGAGAAGTTCCAAAACGTCGCCCAGTAGATGTTCGAATCAGAGATTGGCGTGAGGTTTATGAGGAGCAAGAGTTCTCATCTCTTCAAAAGCAAGCAGGAAGGTGTATGGATTGTGGAATTCCTTTCTGTCATCAGGGCTGTCCATTAGGAAATTTAATTCCAGAGTGGAATGACTTGATTTGGCGAAATGAAAAGGTAGATGCGCTAGATCGCCTCCATGCAACTAATAATTTCCCTGAATTTACTGGACGGCTTTGCCCTGCTCCCTGCGAAACAGCTTGTGTTCTGGGTATTAATCAAGATCCAGTGACTATCAAACAAGTTGAGTTAAGAATTATTGAAGAGGGATTTCAAAGTGGAAATGTGAAGCCGCTGCAACCAGATCGCATGACTGGCAAAACCATTGCAGTTATTGGCTCAGGGCCGGCAGGTCTTGCCGCAGCCCAGCAATTAACTAGAGCAGGTCATACTGTTGTGGTCTATGAAAAAGGCGAGAAAGTTGGAGGATTACTCCGCTATGGCATTCCGGAATTTAAAATGGAGAAGGCAATTCTTGATCGCCGCATAAACCAGATGCAGCGCGAAGGAACAAGATTTAGAGCAGGAGTTAATGTTGGAGTTGATATCAGCGCTGCAGAGCTTCGCGCTAAATATGACGCAATAGTTTTAGCTGTTGGGGCAACCCAGTGGCGTGAACTCGATATCCCGGGAAGATCACTCAATGGCGTTTATCAAGCAATGGAATATCTGCCATGGGGAAACAAGCAAGCCCTCAATGAATTACCTTCTGAGCAGCCACCGATTAATGCCAAGGGTAAAAATGTAATCATTTTAGGTGGGGGAGATACTGGCGCTGATTGTCTAGGAACTGCAATCCGTCAAGGAGCTGCAAGTGTTACTCAAATTGAGATTATGCCAAGGCCAAGTGATGAGCGCTCAGATTCACAACCATGGCCAACTTATCCAATGACTTATCGAGTAAGTAGCGCGCATGAGGAATCAGGCGAGCGGCTTTATTCAATATCGACTGAAGAATTTATTGGTGATAGCGCTGGGCAATTGACTGCCTTGAAAATAGTTGAGACAAAGTATGTTGATGGAAAGTTTGAAAAAGTTCCAGGGACTTCAAGGGACCTTCCAGCAGATATGGTCTTACTAGCCATGGGCTTTACTGGCCCTGAGAAGAATGAATTAGTAAAGGCGCTCGAGTTAAAACTTGATCCTCGCGGAAATATTGCTCGGGATAATTCATATCGCACCAATGTTGATTCGGTCTATATCTGCGGTGATGCAGGACGTGGTCAATCGCTAATTGTTTGGGCGATTGCAGAGGGGAGAAGCGCTGCTTCCGCAGTAGATGCAGATCTAATGGGACATACGCAGTTGCCATCGCCGATTGAGCCAACTGCTCGACCACTAACGGTTTAATTCCTTGCTAATTACTCTTATGCCAAATAAGGCAATAAAGTAAGCACATGCGCCGCGCCAAAATTGTCTGCACCATGGGCCCTGCAGTTGAGAGCGTTGAAAAAGTATCTGAGCTAATTCGAGCTGGAATGAATGTGGCAAGGCTAAATCTCTCCCATGGTGGATATGAAGAGCATCAAAACCGTCTAGATTTAGTAAGAGCTGAGGCTGCGCGTGTTAAGCAGCCTGTTGCAATCATGGTTGATCTTCAAGGGCCAAAGATTCGCCTAGGAAGATTTGAAAACGGTCCTCATGAGTTAGTTCGTGGAGATACTTTTACAATTACCACCGATGACATCGCTGGCGATAAATCTCGCGTATCAACCACCTATAAAGGGCTTACCGGTGATTGCAGAGCAGGAGATTTGATTCTAATTGATGATGGCAAGGTAACAGTTCAGGTTATTGAGGTTAAGGGTAGCGATGTAATAACGAAAGTTATTGAGCCAGGATTTGTTTCTAATAACAAAGGAATTAATCTTCCAGGAGTTGCAGTATCTGTTCCTGCCATGAGTGAGAAAGATATTGAAGATCTGCGATGGGGACTTAAAGCCGGAGCAGACTTCATCGCTTTATCATTTGTAAGATCTGCAAAAGATATCGATGATGTTTACAAAGTAATGGATGAAGTGGGCCATCGCATTCCTGTTATCGCCAAGATTGAAAAACCTCAAGCGGTCGATAATCTAGAGGAGATAGTTCTAGCATTTGATGGAATTATGGTCGCTCGTGGTGATCTTGGAGTCGAAATGCCGATTGAAGATATTCCACTTGTGCAGAAGCGCTGCATCACCCTTGCTAGGGAAAATGCAAAGCCAGTAATTGTTGCAACTCAGATGCTCGATTCAATGATTAATAACTCTCGGCCAACAAGAGCTGAAGCTACAGATTGCGCTAATGCCGTTCTTGATGGCGCTGATGCTTTGATGCTTTCAGGCGAGACTAGCGTGGGAGCATTTGCAATTGAGGCAGTATCAACTATGGCTCGAATCATTGAAAAGACTGAGAAGGAAGCGCTTCACTTAATTCCAGCTCTGCAACACAACCCAAAAACTAAAGGTGGGGCAATAACAAAGGCTGCAACCGAGGTTGGCCTAACAATTGGGGCAAAAGTTTTGTCGGCATTTACTAAGAGCGGGGATTCAGCGCGAAGAATGTCAAGACTTAGATCGCCAATTCCAATTTTGGCACTCACCCCTGATACTGCTACATATAATCAGATGGCACTAACTTGGGGGGTTGAACCACTTCTAACCCCATTAGTTACCACTACTGATGAGATGGTCAAGCAGGTAGATACGATTTTGATTGAAAGTAAGAGAGTAGCTGTTGGTGAATTGATTATGATTGTTGCGGGCTCCCCTCCAGGAATTCCTGGCTCAACCAATGCTATGCGCGTTCATAAGGTGGGAGATGCTGTTAGTGGCGTTGCTCCTGCCTATCGCTAGAATATTCTTGAATTTCATCTAGCCTCGGTACTCCAACGGTAGAGAGGGCGGTCTCAAACACCGCATAGTGTCGGTTCAAATCCGACTCGAGGCACGTGAGTACTAATATTAAATCTGGAGCGCATCGCATCCTAATTGCTGAGGATGAAACATTGATACGTATGGATTTGGTTGAGATGCTAAGTGAATCTGGATATGAAGTAGTTGGCCAGGCAAGTAATGGCCAAGAAGCAATCGATCTTGCTAAAGAGTTAAAACCTGATTTAGCAATTCTTGATGTGAAGATGCCAATCCTTGATGGAATCTCGGCTGCAACTCAGATAATCGAATTCTCGCCAGTTCTAATGCTGACCGCATTTAGCCAGAAAGATTTGATAGAGCGAGCAAGTGATGCTGGAGCGATGGCATATGTTGTTAAACCTTTTACAATCAACGATCTAATCCCAGCAATTGAGATCTCAATTAGTCGTCATAGACAGATGAAATCTTTAGCACTTGAGGTAAGTGATCTTCATGAAAGACTTGAGAGTAGAAAGTTAATTGACAGGGCTAAGGGAATTTTGATGAAGGCCCTAAACCTCTCAGAGCCTGAGGCATTCTCATGGATTCAGCGGGCAGCGATGGACCGGCGAATTTCGATGAAAGAGGTGGCCAGGGCGGTAATTGACCCCTCGGCTGCTCCTAATAAGTAGGTATGCACCGCTTTTCATCAAAAAGTAACAGGAATGTAATTCTCCAAGCGATAAACCCGGTTGCCTCGCTGCTGAACCTAAGGCTAACCTTCACCCCTCCCTGTCCCAGGGGGCATGATCATGAATGAAAGGTACTAAATGAAAAAGCGTGGATTAATTTCGGTTGCTGCAGCGGCCGCACTGGCAGCTGCGTCACTGGTTGCAGTTGCACCAGCGTCAAATGCAGCAGCTAAGACAATCACCCTCGCGTTTCAGGGTCCTCTAACTGGTGAAGAAGCATCAGTTGGTCAGGACGAATTGGCTGGCATGCTTTATGCAGTCAAACTCTTTAACGCGAAGAACAAAGGTAAGTATGTAGTTAAGGTTGTTCAGGCAGATGACCAGGGCGATCCAGCACAATCTGCAAAGGTTGCTCCAGGAATTGCATCAAACAAGAAGATCATTGGTCTTGTTGGCGCTGCTTACTCAGGTGCAACAATTGCCGCACTTCCTTATTACAAGCAACGTAACCTGCCAATGATTTCACCATCTGCAACTCGCGTGTCAATCACTGACCCAGCTGCAGGAAACATTGGATTCCCAGTGTTCCACCGCATCCCACCAACCGACAAGGTTCAGGGTCCAGCACTATTTAAACTAGCAACCAAGGGTGTCTCATCACCTAAGGTATTCGTAGTTGATGATCAATCAGCTTACGGCGTTGGTCTAGTTGATTACATGAAGCCTTCAATTCCTGCTGGTCAATCAGCTGGATTTGATAGCGTTTCTGACAAGACAACTGACTGGTCTGCAACGATCTCTAAGATCAAGACTGCAGCTGCAAACGTTGTTATCTATACCGGTTACTTCCCACAGGCTGCACCATTCTTCAAGCAGCTACGTGATAGCGGATACACCGGAATCCTTGCAGGCGGCGACGGCGTACTAAGCCCAACTTTCGTAACTCTTGCTCCAGCATCAGTTCTCGAGGGTGTTCGTCTAACTGCAGGAACAGTCCCACTTGCTGAAATCGATGCAAAGCTTGAAGCAGATTTCGCAAAGAAGATGGGTAAGGCCTCAGGCGTTTACGCTGCTGAGTCCATCGATGCCACAAACGTCTACCTAGCATGTATTGCAAAGGGTGTTTCAACTCGTGATGCAATGCTTAAGTGCGTTAAGTCATATAGCGGCAAGTCACTAACCGGCACCACCATTAAGTTTGATGCTTATGGCGATGTCGCTGGTGGCGCGTTGAATGGCTTCGTAGTTAAGGGCGGCGTCATCAAGTTCGACGGTCCAGTAAAGTAAAAAAGTAGGAAAATAGTCTTCGGCAGGCTCTCAATTAGGGGGCCTGCCGAAACTTTAAATCAAAGTTTTAGATAGGAATCAGGCGCCTTGATAGGAAACTTTCTAGATCAGTTCTGGTCGCTGACTTTTGGCGGCTTAAGCCTTGGCTTTATTTACATCCTCATAGCTCTTGGCTACACAATGGTTTACGGCGTCCTGCGCATGATCAATTTTGCAAATTCAGAGATATTTATGGTTGGCACATTTGCCACGATTATCATAATTAGAGATTTATTTAAGTTTACGCAAGTTTCAGAGTATGCAACTGGCTTTCGCTTATGGTTAATTCTTGGAACGGCGCTAATTTTTGCGATGTTAGTTTCAGGAATTCTCTCCATGTTAGTTGAGATGGTGGCTTATCGCAGATTGCGAAGGATGAACTCTGGAGTTCTTGCTCCTTTGATTTCAGCAATCGGCGTCTCAATGGTGCTTTCAGAGTCTGTTCGAATCCTTACTGATTCCAGACCAGTGGCAAGCCCTCGAGCAATGGAAAAGAAATTTCTTGGTCAATTCTTTGATGCTGGTATTCGAATAGATAACACAATAATCGTAATCTCAGCTCTAGTTCTCTTTGCAATTCTCATAACCTTCGTCAATAAAACTCGAATGGGTAAAGCAATCCGCGCTGTATCAATGAATCCAAATGCAGCTCGCTTGATGGGTATAAATATTGATGGAGTAATTTCTGCAACATTTTTAGTTGGTGGCTTAATGACAGGCGCGGCAGGATTTTTCTACACCTTAAAGTATGAAAATACCTCGGCATTTATTGGATTTGAATTGGGAATTGCAGCATTTACTGCCGCTATTTTGGGTGGAATTGGAAATATTAAAGGCGCCTTCTATGGCGGCCTTGCTCTTGGGCTACTTGAGACCTATGCCTCATTCTTCCTTGGCACGCAATGGAAGGCTGTAACAGTATTTATAGTTCTCGTTTTAGTTCTCTACACCAAACCGAACGGGTTATTCGGTGAAGCGCTAACCCAGACGAGGGCATGATGTTTAATCTTCGCGATAAGGGAGCAGAGATCTGGGAGAACCAGGGACGCATTGGTCGCATAGTTATAGCCGTAGGTGCCATTGCAATTGTTGCGGCGCTGCCATTTATGGGTGGAACTTTTCTTAATACCCCAGTAGCTGATTACGAATCAGTTCTGGTTTATCCAATTGCCATGTTTGTTCTAATGGCCATTGGCTTAAATATTGTTATCGGAAAGAGCGGTCTATTAGATCTTGGCTATGTGGCATTTTTTGCAATTGGTGCATACACCATGGGATTACTTGGAACCAAGACTGATTTAAATACCTGGGAGATTCTGCCAATTGGAATTGCTATGGCTATGTTCTCTGGAATTATTCTAGGTGTTCCAGCTCTAAAACTGCGTGGCGATTATCTAGCAATTATCACTTTGGGTTTTGGAGAGATTGTCAGAATTGTTGCGCTAAACCTTGGAGCTTTGGGAAGGTCTGAGGGAATCCAAGGAATTCCAACTCCTCCTGGGATATTTGGTATTGAATATGCCTTTGATAGTCACCGCATTTATTACTGGACTCTTTTGATTCTTATCTTGCTAGCCATCTGGATGGTAAGACGACTCTCTGCGCGCCGCGCTGGCCGTGCCTGGGAATCGATTCGTCAAGATGAAGATGTAGTTGATACTTGGTTTTCTTCTTGGTTATGGCCAATGACAACCATGGGGTGGCTTGCCGATGGCAAAACTGAAAAAACAGCAGATCTAAGCTATTATTCACCCTCTGATTTATTGGTAACTGGCCCTGATATCATTTTTTTCTGGGTAGCAAGAATGATCATGGCATCATTAAAATTTACTGGTAAAATTCCCTTTAAAGATGTGTATTTCACAAGTATCATTCGTGATGGCAAAGGTAGAAAAATGTCTAAATCATTAGGCAATTCACCAGATCCACTTCATGTTATCGAAAAATATGGCGCAGATGCATTACGATTTACAATTGTCTATTTAGCACCTTTAGGTACAGATGTTCGTTTAGAAGTACAAGAACAAGATGTACCGCAAGTAGAATTTGGAAGGAATTTTGCCAATAAATTATGGAATGCAGGCCGTTTTCTTTCGATGAAAAAAGATGAAAATCCGTGTGAAGGAATTGAGCATATTTTATCAATCGATGAAATGTCGGCTGCAGATGCTTGGATTTATTCACGCTATCAAACTACAATTCAAACAGTGCAAACAAATCTTTCAGAATATAAAATTACTGAATATGCCAGATGCTTACATGAGTTCATATGGAGAGATTTCTGTGATTGGTATATAGAAATTGTAAAATCTGAAATTGCACATGCTCATGATAGTAAACAGAAAGCTCAATTGGTTCATTTTGCCCTTTCAATGTTTGATGGAATTCTAAGACTATTGCATCCTGTAATGCCATTTATCACCGAAGAATTATGGCAATCTCTAGCAATAGAGAAACATACTAATAGCATCAGTACAGCAGCATTACCAGAGTTTAATCAGGATGCAGTGCAAACTACCATTGAATCTTCATTTGAATTATTGCAAATGATTGTAGAAGAAATTAGAAAAATGAGAGCATTAAGCAATATTCAAAATCATCAGAAATTACCGGTTATCATAAAAGTAGATGATATATTGCTTCAAGACTTCTTTATAGCTCAATCTTCTACAATTACATCCTTAGGTAGGGCATCTCAAGTAATGATAGATAAAAATATTCCAAAACCAGAACATTGCTTAGCATCTGTGATACGAGGAATAGATATTTATATAGAAACAGCCGATGCCATAGATAAAGACAAAGAAATAGCCCGATTAACTAAAGAATCAGAAAGGCTTTCAGGTTTGATTCAATCCATAGAGCGTAAATTTAATAATCCTGGATTTGTTTCTAAAGCACCTGAACATGTAATACAATCAGAGAAGGAAAAATTGAATTCTATCAAAGATTCATATGCTAAAGTACAAGAGAATTTACACTCATTTTCAAAATAAAGATTTTTAGTATGTGCGTGTTTTCGCAATCAAATAAGGACAATAAATTTCATGCAACAACAACAGCCAATTGACAAACGTAGTTTTATTGGTTTCATCCTGATTACTATTATTGTTACCGGATGGGTAATATGGATGAGTACTCATCAAAGAACAGTAAATCCAACTGTTACTGAAACAAAACAGAAAATCAATGCAAATCAAGCTGCAGCTGTAAATACAACGAATGCACCTACAAATCAACCTACTATTTCTGAAAGTAAAGAAGATTTTGTTCGCATTGAAACTGATTTAGTTCGCATAATGCTTAGCACAAAAGGTGGATCTATTGCACGATGGGAATTAAAGCAATATTCTTCATGGCATGATAAAACATATAAAGGTGTCCCTGTTCAGCTTATAAATGCAAAAAATCGTGAAGCTGCAATCACTTTTATTGGGCCAGAAGGAAAAAAGGTAGACACAAGGGGCATGAATTTCAGTTTTGAAGGTGATCAAAGATCTTTTACACTGAAAGGAAATGACTCATTAACTATTACAGCAAAAATTATTCTTGCCCCTGGAAGTGAAATCATTAAAACTTTTACTTTATATGGCAATACATATGCATGTAAAGCTGGAATTACATTAAAAAATATGGAGAATTTTTTACCACAACGCTATTATGATATGAGCTGGAAAGGTGGTTTAAAATTCCAAGAACAAAATAGTGTAGATGAATCCAATACCTCTGTAGCTCTTGCCTCTGTTGGTGGACAAATAGAAGAATATGATGCAACTGATTATGCAGTTCCTACTACTGGCCAAACAATAGGTGCTATTGATTATTTAGCAACACGAACTAAGTATTTTGTTTCTGCTATCATTCCTGAAAAAATTAATCCAGATGCCATGGGTTTTGTAGAAGGAATCAGAATCGGTGCATTAGGTGATGGTTATACTGAAAAGTATTCATTATCATATAGAGTTCGATATACCGGTGGGCAGCAAACTGATGGTTTTACATTTTATATTGGACCTCAAATTTATGATACATTGCAACATTATGGTATAGAAAAAACAATCAATTTTGGAACATTTTATGGCGTAAAATGGCTAGTTGCACCAATTGGTGAATATATTATGTTACCAATGCTGCGCTTTTTACACATATTTATATCTAATTATGGAATAGCAATACTTGTATTCAGTTTGATAATGAAATTGCTTCTCTATCCATTTAGCGTTTCTCAAATGAAATCGATGCAAAAAACAAAAGCTGTTCAACCATTGATTCAAAAGATACAAGAGAAGTTTAAAGATGATAGAGTTGCTTTATCTCAAGAAACAATGAAAGTTTATCAGGAATATGGTATAAACCCAGCTGGTGGCTGTTTACCTATGATTTTACAAATGCCAATATTAATTGCATTGTGGGCAGTTTTAGGAAGTTGGATGGATATTCGCCAAGCTCATTTCTTTGGCTGGATAACAGATTTATCTGTCCCCGATGTCTTATTTGATTTAGGTTTTAAATTACCATTATTCCAAATTGACAAATTAAGCGGTTTAGCATTATTGATGGGATTGGCAATGTTTATTCAACAAAAAATGACAATTACCGATCCAAATCAAAAATCGATGGTATATATGATGCCTATCATGTTTACATTTATGTTCTCTGGTTTTCCTGCCGGACTAAATGTTTATTATTTTACTTTTACTTTGCTAGGCATTTTACAACAAGTATGGGTTACTAAATTCTCTAAAAATAAAATTACTTTGGATGATCTTAAAAAAATGCCAAAATCCGAAGGTTGGTTTGCAAAAAGGATGAGAATGGCCCAAGAAATCGCCCAACAACAAAAAGCTGGTGGTTCAGCAAGTAAATCATCTAAAAGACAACCAATAGGTAATAAATTGCCTAATTCAAATAGAAAAAAGTAAATAATAGCTCTTGAATCAATTAAAGAGCATCG